>JAAGOD010020347.1_pt1 | contig 9951 bp, 18 predicted proteins | sample 8389681 | NCBI WGS metagenome assembly JAAGOD01 (sample SAMN13964374, study PRJNA552185) | sponge metagenome | biome: deep-sea hydrothermal vent fields; feature: spots directly above weak diffusing fluid; material: seawater and sediment | host: Tedaniidae sp. KZ-2020 ... | reverse complement strand
TGCACTTCATTAAGAATTTTCAGACTCACCCATTTTGGTACAATCTTCAAAGATAACCTGAAAGAACTCCAGACTCTCTGGCTCCAGGAAAGGTTCACTGGAGCCATCAAAGACGAACACCACACAGTGAGGCACTTCCTTTAGCCCCCTCTCCCAGAAGAACCGCCTGGAGACCCACCACTCCTTGGTGAGGAAGAAGGAGGAGTGGAGACCTGCACCATCTCGGTACATCCCTCGCATGGAGTACTCGTGGACTGTGCGCTCAGTGTGGTCATACTCCTAAATCAACAAACATAGTGTTTGTTTTGTGTTTGGAGCTAATTATGTTTTGTGTTCAAGCAGGTTAGTTTTCTGTTTGGAGCTGGTTAATTTGGTGTTCTGGTGATTGATAATCTGTGCACAATGAAGGGGTGCTAATTCAGAATGCCATGTGGACAAAATAAGCTTCATTTGCAGGTAAGTAAACAAAAAATGTGGACTCAACTGCCATTTAATCAAACTTCTTTCTCCCTGCCAGGCACCACTCAGTTAAACTATACAAAAGACTTGCACGTTGCCTGGAACCAGATACTTTTCAGGTAGCATCTCCACACGTGGCAAGGATTACACAAGATTTCAACCAGCACTCACCTGATCCCCTCTGGTGTCTTGGTACACAATAGTGCCCTTAGGGTTCACCACCGTCTCCATCCACTGCATGGTGCCGTGGGAGTCCTCCTGGGGGTGGTTCAGAGTCAGCCGCACCTTACTGGGGAACTCAGCCTCCTCATTCACTGCACGACATATGCTGCCAATCAAAGAGGACTTCCCAGAACCAGTTGGACCTATGAACACAACATCTGCACACGGGGTGGTTAAGGATTGGCACAAAGATTGCACAAGATTTCTAATTGGCTCAAGTTAATGTAAGGAATATTAAGAGGATACTGGCATGCTCAACCATATTGCACTCAACACGACGCCCTGAGACCACATCTTCATGGTTTGAGGTCCACTTTGGAGGCTCATACTCTCTCACTGACTTTCTCCTCTTCTCCAGCCTAGCCCACTCGTCTGGGAGCAGCTCTGTACATCGCAGTGCAGGTATGGATGAAGTCGACGGTCCTGCCATTTCCAACAACACCCTTGGGAGCACCAGCAGAATGAAAGACCGTCCCTTATCTCTAAATGATGCACACCATTATGCTTATGGTGTGCTTTATTTGGAATAAGAAGAGAAATGGGGAATACAATGAGCCCTCCTGAAAATGGGGCATCTACAGTGTTGGAAGGATCAGATGGTGAACAAGAAGGACAGTTCAAGAAGAAGAGATCCTCTTTTGATAAATCACAGCTTCCAGAAGAGCTGACCAGCAAGTATGAAGTCCTGGAGAAGATCGGTTCTGGCAGTTTTGGGACAGTGTATAGAGTTAGGAATTCTAATTCAGGGGGGATATTTGCAGCAAAGTATTCAGACACTAGGGAAGCTGCTTCAGAAGTAAGTAAGCTGGTCAAATCGAAAATGACTATCAAGGTGTGTTCATTGCATCTTAATCACAAAGGTGGAAATTCAAGCCAAGATTGACGATGTTCACGTGGTGAAGATCTTTGAGACGATTCCAATCCCCTCGATCAAGCGCATGGTGATAGTGATGGAGTACTGTGATGGAGGCAACCTTCTGCAGTGGGTGCAGAGGAACCGGAGACACCAGCTGCTCAACGAGCGTCTCATTATGCAGATGTTCCAGGAGATATGCAAGGCTGTGTATAACTGCCATCAACTCAGGATTATCCACAGAGACCTCAAGCCAGAGAACATACTGCTGGATAATCGAAGAAGAGTAAAACTAGGTTAGCAAACTATTTTAGATGTGTCTATTAAATCGTATCGGTATCTTCTCTCCTTTCATGCACTAGCTGATTTTGGAGTGGCGAGAGTTCTAAACAGAAAATCAGTCGCCATGTCATTCTGTGGTAAGTTAGAGATGATACCAATAAGAAAGCATTCATGGGTAGAATTTTTTTTAGGTACCCCACCTTACATGGCACCAGAACTGTTCCTAAGCTATCTATCTAAAGGGGCACATGGACAGGCTGAGGGCAGTGTGGGGTAAGTGAGTGGTTGGCAGCTGCATTCACATCTCTATTGGAGTCCTCTTCCTCTCTCTCTCTCTCTGCTCTGCTCTAGATATGATGTGAAGTGTGATGTGTGGTCCATTGGATGCATCCTGTGGGATATGGCCAACAACACTGACCAGTTTGTGTTTGTAAGTTTACCTAATAGGACTCAGCACCTACCTTAGTAACTTCTGCTCTTCAATGCTTTACTTAGCAACTGGCCCAGAATCCTGGACTGAATGCAGCCCAGGCAAACACAGAAAGTATTGGTGGTAAAGAAATCCAGGAACTAATTGATAGGGATGTACCTGAGGTAAGCTGGGGGTATAGTATCAGTTTGTTGCCATGTTCACACATTAGCTAAAATGGGTGTGAAAAAAAACCCCTCATACAATTAACTGTAAATCCCCCTCCCCAGAATTTTGCTCTGAGCAGACGGCTGCTCAGGAGAATGCTGGTGAAAAATCCTGACAAGAGAATCTCCCTCTGTGAAGTCCTGCAAGATAGAGAGCTCAGAGAATTGTTGGAAAACCCTTTGACTGGCCACTGGTCTGACGCATTATGATGTCACCATAATTTATTACAATGACCTCATCAGTTTACTTTTGTTTCGTGCTTTCCTTTTTTTTTATCCACCTCAGCTTGAACCTGAGCAATAAAGTTTAATTGTTAGGGGCTGCTGCAATGGCACAGATGATGACAACCGAAGCTGCTAAAGTTGTCAGTGTCGTCACAACAACGATGAGGTGGGATGTAAAGTTTCGTAAACCACACGGGACAAGTGCCCTCAGCTCCTGCTGCTGCTGTGGTGGCTCCTCAGTGTGACCACTATCCAGTAGTTCCCAAGGGCAGGTGTCCCTCGTGTGAGCGTGGCAGGGGAGGGAGGCGGAGCCCAGGGGGTGCGGTATGAGGAGCAGGGGGGAGGGTACAGCAACAGAGGAGTAGGTGGAGTTATGGGAAGGGGTTTGGTAGCGAAAATGAATGGGAATATTGAGTTCAATGCTGCACAATGAAAAGAATGAAGCATCAGTAATGGGGAGAACCCTGTACTCAATTACACTCACCTGCTATTAGTGAAATGTGAGTAGATCAGCACCACACACCCTATAGATGCAGAAGCTGGTTTTTCTGTGTCCATGTGTGCAGAGGACAAGATTTCAAAGTCAAACTCATCCATGGACATTATCTAAGTCACATGACAACCATTATTTTGTAAAAATTTCAAGAAAGATGTTTTAATACTCACTTGATCCAGATCAATGTACATATCACGAGTAATATTCTCCACAAATAAGATCCTGCCATTTTCAAATTCTCCCGATTCCTCAAGGGTGACTTTCGTGACCAATTCCCTGTGATAGCCAGCTCCTGTGAGCCGTCTCAGGAGCGAAATTGCTGGTATCTCAAAGGAGTGAAACCGATTTGTTCTGAGTCTGTGGAAGTCTAGATCAGCCAGGGACGAGAGCACATTGGCAGTGGATGAAGAAGATGGGGAAATCAGTGCCCACAGCCACCCATAGACCATGAAAACAGCCCTATAATAGGCACCCATTTGACAACCCCACTTGAATAAGTATTGGGTAAAGAATGGCCAATCTCAAAAAACTAAATCAGGAATGGAAATGTCACGCACAAAAACACATCATTGAGATTCGTCCTTGTTTTGTTTATGAATGTTTTTCATGTCCATTTCCAGTTGATGTTCAACTTTTTTACAGTATGACTGAGGAGAAGAGAGAATGGGGGGGAATGATGGCTCTAGCTACGCAAGGCTGTAGGCTCATACCAATTGCTGTCTGATTGTAGACAGTTGCTTGTTGACCCCTGACCTCCATATCTGCAATGATAGTGTGCTAGAGGCAGTTGCCCTGAGGAGGATTTTAGCTAAGCTGGCTAGAGCTAGCTAGCTATGTCTCACCTCACAAGGAGCTCTGTTCTCCATATTCTTCTCTCTGACCAAGGTCCACTCCTCAGGAGAAGGGAGAGCTTTCATCACCTTAACATTCCTGTACTGAGTGTTGGTCTGGGAGCCACCACTCAGCCTCAGGGAGGAATCAGAAGCCATTCTCTCTCACAATTCTTTTAGATGCGCACCTGAAACCATGGTTACTATTATTTTCTGCTGTGTTGTTGTACAGGTAGTATACGGAGTTGAACTTTGACCCAAAATGGCGACAAAATATCTTTACATTTTCACTGCTAACAAGCTCAAAATACTATACACACTTAGACTGAAAATCTGTAGGGCAGTTCACATTCTACTGTTGTTCAGATCTGACTTTTACTTGAACATTTCGGTCATCTTGTTTAGAGCTGAGCCAGCTCTGAACCAACCAATCTGTGCCTCATTCATGGTATGCTCCAGCATCACCTCATCCGAGCTGCCGTCCTCGTGCTTCAGCACACACTTTACGGGCTACAATGGGGAGAGGAGGAGGAGGAGGAGGAAAGGGGAGGGAAGGGGTTATTTCATCACATTCTTGGGGTGTATATACAGTGAAATTAACCTCCTATCTTACCTTCCCAGGAGTGAGTTCAGCAAGACCGAGGAGGGAGACCTTGTCAAATGGCTGGGCCTTATCGTAATCGGCAGGGTTCGAGAAAGTGAGGGGAAGCATGCCTTGCTTCTTCAGATTAGTCTCTGAGTGGGACAAAAAGAAATCTTCCTCTCAGTCTTCCCACCAATGGCCCGGAACTAACCATGAATTCGAGCAAAGCTTTTGACAATGATGGCCCTGCCTCCAAGATGGCGGGGCTCCAAAGCTGCATGCTCCCTGCTACTGCCTTCCCCATAGTTCTGGTCCCCCACCACCACCCACGGCTCCCCCTGAGCCTGACGGGAAATAAAACAGATCCTGGGTGGATTTTGAGGACCTCCACTGCAATAGAGTGCTAACACCTACCTTGTAGTATCTGGCTGTGGCTGGAACCTCTCCATACTCCCCTGTCAACTGGTTCTTGACCATGTTCATTTCCATGTTCTCCGCATTTGTTGCTCTACGTGGGAAAACAACAGCAATACATTGAAGTCCCTTGCAACCTGGACTCCGAAATGAGGCTTATCCTCTAATCAAGACACTCTGACAGGCTCCCAAGGGTGGCCGGATTAGAGGGAGTCCACTGTATAGTACAAATCCGCCCCTGAAATGAGGCCACCCCTCTAATCAAGACACATGGACAGGCTATCAAGGAGAAGGGCTGGAGTAGTCTAATCCATCTTTCAGCTCACGTGATGAACATGTTGTTTGAGATGTTGTCCAGGTGACCTCTGTACTTTAGCCAGGGGCCGGCCATGCTGATGTGGTCAGTGGTGCACTTGCCATGAACCTTCAGGAGGATGAGGGCATCAGTGATGTCCTTCCCATCCCACCTGTCAAAGGGCGTCAGCAGCTGGAGCCGATTGCTAAGCATGAAAAAAAGGGAAAGCTTGGAACCTCCGAGATAAGGACAACCTCCCTATAAGGGACGTGATCATAATGTGTCCTTCATTCAGAGGTTCTTGTACTTGCCCCAGCCCTGATTAACACTCATTAGCACCTTGTGTCACGTGACACTTGTACCTGTCAGGTGACACGTGGACTGGCACTCCTGAGCCGTCCTGAGGGGGCTCCTGGTACGTATCACTGCCTGGGTCAAACCCTTTGGACGGCAGCTCCTCCCCATGTGGACTCTCCAGCATGAAGGACGAACCATCGGCCGCGGTGAGGGTGTCTGTTTCGGGGTTGAATTCGAGCGTGCCCGCGAGGGCCAGGGCAGTCACGATCTCCGGGGAGGCTACGAAGGCGTGGGTGGCGGGGTTGGCGTCATTTCGCCCTGTGAAGTTCCGGTTGTAGCTGGTGACGATCGTGTTCTTCTCTCCTTTCTTGATGTCCTGTCGGTTCCACTGGCCGATGCAGGGACCGCAGGCATTGGCGAGAACCAGACCCCCTATCTGCTCCAAAGGCTCATTCTATTGAAACAGGGAGAGGGGGAATTGAATTCATTTCCTACTCAGATCAGTGATGTCGTCCCACTTCACTTTGACTCCAACACTCACTAGTTTGTCTCTGGTGATGGTGGCCCTGATCTGCTCTGAACCAGGTGTCACAGTAAACGAGGACCTACAATACAAAATGGGTTGATTTGGAATAGATTTCTCAGAATCAACATCATCACAGATTTCTCACTTTGCCTTGACTCCATGCTTGAGTGCCTGCTTTGCAATGCTGGCAGAGCGACTCATGTCCTCATACGAACTGTTTGTACAGCTGCCAATCAGAGCTGGAAAGGCATCACATGACAGTCACATGACTAAACAAATGGACCCTCATGACAGTCACATGACTAAACACTAATGGACCCTCCCCAGGAGATAAGTGGATAGACACTCCTGTGAGCTATTGAAAGCTGCACTAACCCACTCTGATGTCGGTTGGCCAGCCTTTCTCCCTGGCATTCTTGCCCAGCTGCGAGATGGGGTTGGCTAGGTCGGGGGTGAACGGCCCATTCACCAGTGGCTCCAGCTTGTCCAGGTCAATCTCGATCAACTGGTCGTACTGGGCACCTTCGTCAGGAACCAGCAGCTGCTGATTCTTTTCCGCAAGCTCAGCAATATCTGGGAAAGAGAAAAAAACTTTTGTTTCAGTGCCTGTGGCCACACCCACCTACCTCCTCTTCCTGTTGCCCTGAGGTAAGTGCTCATTCGGCTGTTGAAGGGGAAGAGAGAGGTGGTGGCACCAATCTCAGCTCCCATGTTGCAGATGGTTGCCATACCTACACACACATTGGTATGTAACACACATTGTTCAACAAGCATGACATCATAGGGGAATCCCCCACTTTTTGAGTACATACTATTAGAATTCCCCACTTTTGAGTATGTACTACTATACCAGTGCAGGAGATGGAATCAACCCCCGGGCCATGGTACTCTATGATGGCTCCAGTGCCCCCGGCCACCGTCAAGATGTCCGCCACCTTCAGGATAACGTCCTTAGGGGCTGTCCACCCACTTATTTTCCCCACAAGACGAACACCAATCACCTGTCAAACCAGGAAGGACAAAATCAAAAAAAAAAAATTTCTTCCAAATTTGGCATCTAACCTTTGGGCACTTCAGTTCCCATGGTAACCCTGCCATGACATCGACGGCATCTGCACCGCCCACTCCAATAAGGATTCCGCCAAGCCCACCCCCATTGGGGGTGTGGCTATCTGTCCCGATCAGCATCAGCCCAGGGTATGCATAGTTCTCCAGTATGATCTAAATAACAAAAATTTCAATTGCAGTGTGGAACCTCTGAATAAAGGACACATTGGTCAGATTATGGAAGGTCCTTTATCGGAGGTTCCATCGTAATCTTGTCATTCGTACCTGGTGGATGATTCCGGATCCAGGCTTCCAGAATCCAACTCCATACTTGGCTCCAGAAGAGGCCAGGAAGTCATACACCTCCTTGTTGGTCTCAATGGCCTTCTTGAGGTCCTGGGACGCTCCCAGCTCGGCCTCAATGAGGTGGTCGCAGTGGATGGTGGAGGGGACTGCAACCTGTAGGGTGTATGTGGAGACACGATGCTCACGAATGGAGTACACTGGACTCCTTCTAATCCAGCCACCCTTGGGACCAGTCCAAGTGTCCTGATTAGAGGGGTGGGCCTCATTTCAGGGGAAGATTTGTTCACATGACCAACGCTACCTTTGGAAGACCACTGCTGATGAACTGAAGCATAGCCATCTATAGAGAGACAGAGAGAGAGAGAGCCATCACACACTAATCCTCTTTACTACTGGATCCACCCTTTACCTGTGCAGTTGCATCCTGCATGGCCACTCTGTCTGGCCGTAGGAGCAGGTAGGACTCCCCCCTCTTGATATCCTGGTTCTTCGGGTCATTAAGATGCCCGTACAGCACCTTTTCAGATAGGGTTAGAGGTTGCTGCAGCCTTCAGGAGCAGAGCATGCAACAGATCATGTAGCAGGACGATGACATGCTAGCTTTAAGCTAGTCGGTTTACCTGTCCTTAACGACTTTGATGTTGCTTGCAAGGCTCTCATAATTGATATACTTATCTTTGTCAAATTTGCTCATAGCAACCTGAAAGGGGGGGGGGGGGAATATAAAATAGAGACATCAGTGGTTGCCTTTGAGGGCTATATACCTGCTGCTGGAGTGAAGAGGTAGCTGAGAGCCATCTGTGGCCATGATGCCCCAGGGCACCTGCTCCAGGCAGTTTCTGAGGAGAGAGAGAATAAGAATGAGACTTCTGTGGTCTGGCCCTGAGAATGCTAGACAAATACCTTGATCAATGCTTTCCACAACATTTTTTGACACCTTTAATTCTCTGATGTGAAAAGGGTCGCTTTATGTACTAACGCAAAATGACAGGTCTGACGAAATAAACAGTGACGTAATTTTTTCCACTAATTGCCTCATTAGTAGGTTCAAAGGTTAAATTAATGGGGGGCGTGGCGTTATTATTATCTCCACATTATACATAAGGGCCAAAGGCCATTAGTATAGTGTGTGTGCATATGCAGCAGATCAATGATGGAGGAGAATTCTGCTAAGCATGCAGAGGAGCTTCCAGCAGCTGGCGACTCGGATCTGCCCACCCACGAGGTGACCAAGAGCAAAGATGTCGAGGGCTCTCCAAAGCACAAGGTGGGGGAGGCCAAGAAGAGGCGCTCTGTGGGTGCAGTTGAGGAGTCCAGCTCATCTAGACCTAGACCCAAGCTACTCAAGCTGCCCTTCCTGGAGGATATAAAGAGCAGGCGTGCTGTAGGTGAGGAAGATGATGCAGTGTTATTGGCTAGATGCTAAACAAACTGAGCTAGTTAGTATATAAAGCTGTAGTTTGACAAGACTAACTGTAGATTTACTTGTTTAGCTTCACCAGTCACTCAAAAGTCCAAAGGACTGCCTTTCATCAGGGAACTTGCTCTGTACCGTCTGAAGAGCCGCACAGGATCTGTGCAGTCCAGAGATTACAAGGAAACCATTGAGATGTCGAAGCTGCAGACGCAGACACCGTCCACCTCTTCGCCTGTGCAGGATGACCCCTTCAGGAGCTCCACAGTGCTGAAGGAAGGCACTCTCATGAAGACCTCACAGTCAAAGAGCAAGAACTCGTCCCACGGCCACCCCAGGCCCAGAAAATTCAAACTGACCTCTCAGTCTCTGGATTATCTGCAGACCTTCAGCCATGTAAGATGGATGACCCAGTGTAGCCTGCCAAAAAAGATAGTATCCGCGTCCCTCCTGCAGCCTAGTTAGCTGCAAACCTTTAGCCATGTAAGATGGCTGTATAACATGCAAAGAAAGCTAGCTAAATCTATCCTCCCCTGCAGTTTAGTTTGCTAGTTGCAAACCACAGCCACACCCATTCAGAGAGTGAAATTCTGAACATGGATACCATATATTGCAGGATAGCAATATTTATATCATTCCCCTCCCTGCAGGCCAACAGGCCATGAATATCCTGAGGAGTTATGCTTTGTGACAATGTCTCTCTAAGCTAATTTAAGGATCATGATCTAAAAATAGCTTATAATGTCCTGAATCTTTAGCTGCAGCTCTAGGTTAGCTTTCCTTCCTTTTTGTTGAATTCTAGCATGATTCTAGCCTCACAGTGCCGTGCATTATTACTATGTTATGTGAGGGTAATTTCCGTCTTGTTAATCTGAGCATACCATTGCCGCTGGATATGGTAACTGGAAAGACAACAAAACCCCTTAGGGGCGTCCCCTTGAATCTCGTGCAAGGCTAGGCATGCCACACCTGGAGAGATATGGCTGCCTCTTCCCTTATTTTATTTCCCTGCTGTAATTGTGAAACCATATTTTTCCTCCCTTTTTCCTCTCCTCCCCTCCCCTCT
>JAAGOD010058726.1_pt1 | contig 9957 bp, 12 predicted proteins | sample 8389681 | NCBI WGS metagenome assembly JAAGOD01 (sample SAMN13964374, study PRJNA552185) | sponge metagenome | biome: deep-sea hydrothermal vent fields; feature: spots directly above weak diffusing fluid; material: seawater and sediment | host: Tedaniidae sp. KZ-2020 ... | reverse complement strand
CAGGAGGGTGCTGGCATGGTGTCCCCCCTCCTACCCAGGAGGCCCAGCATTCCACTGCAACTCTATGTATGTATGCAAGCAAATCTAAGACCTTATAGAGCCTTGTTTATATTTCCGGCATGGTTTCTCATCTGTTGATCACCTAAGGGCATTTTGAAAGCACCTCTAGGTGCGAAATACGAGCCTCACTTATTTTAGCAGATGTTTGTGTGTGTATGTGTTTGCAGTGAGGCTGAATGTCCCATGGGGGCATGTGGCTGGCAGAGCGTGGGGAGACCCTCTGGGCAAGCGTGTCCTCGCTCTTCATGGTATGTTGTGCTGCTATGCTACACACCAATACTTCATCCTGCAGTGAATTCAGGTTGGCTGGACAATGCAGGCACGTTTGACGCTCTCCTCCCCCTGATGTCTCAAGGTAGTGTGGTGGTGGTGTATGGGTGGGTGGTGTGTGAGAGTTGTAGTGTGGTGGTGGTGCAGAGCTGTATGTGGTGGCTGTGGACTGGCCGGGGCATGGGCTCTCCTCACACGTCCCTCCTGGGGCCAGACACTGCACTGTGGACTACCTGGAGGACATCAGGTACATCTTGAAAGGTGAGCACTGTATGGGTGTGCAGTGGGGATGTGGTTGTGAAGTGGTGTCTTTGTGGTCTGACTATGCAGCTCTCAAGTGGGACAAGTTCAGTTTTCTTGCTCATTCAATGGGTGAGTATGGTTGCCCACAGAACCCACTAATCGGCACGTTTTGTCTCTATTAGGGGGTGGAGCAGCCAGTTGGGTAGGTGTTTGGGGTTGAGCATGTATGGCTGTGAGGGATGTGTTTGGCTGCAGTATGCTGCAGCCTGTCCTGAGCAGGTGGAGAGTCTGGTGCTCTTGGAGGCCTTGGGATTCTGGTCCAACCCAACGGTGAGTCTCCCTTCCCCGCACTGGGCCAGGATGCATTCACATTGCTGTGGGCTTTTCAGGAGGATCTGCCAGTTTTAACCGGGAAAGCATTGGCATCTCGAGCAAAGTTTGACACACCTGACACCAGGACGTACTCTAGCTGGGATGCAGTGTTGGACAGGTTAGTTGGCCAGCTGTCAGAGACCTTGAACCATTGTGTGTGCTCTTGTCAAGAATTGTGGAAGGCCATGTTCAGCTGGACAAAGAGTTTGACAAAGAGTGTGCTGGTATTCTGGCCAGACGTGGTGCGAAACAGCTGGAGGACGGGGCCTACCAGTTCACCAGGGACAGGAGAGTCATTGCTGTGAGGAACATTTCTAAAGTCTAGCCTTGCATTGATTCTTCCTTCTAGCCCTCCATAGTGCGTACTTCAGACGAGACTAATGCGGCCTATATTAGGGCTATTTCATCTCCCACACTGGTCATACTGTAAGCAGTCTGGTAAACTTTGTAAACACCACTGTACATTTCCTTGAACAGAGGGGAAGGCACTTCTGTTGACAAGATGGTTAGAGAAAAGTTCTCCCAACTTCACAACACCCAGGCATGTCTAATTGCGTGTTTTGCATTGACTTTGACTGGTGGTAGTGTGCTGCAGATCCAGATGGTCCCAGTGGCAGGTGGGCACCACCTTCACCTCCACCACCCCAGGACCGTCCACTCCCTGATAGAATCCTTCCTACTGCACCAAACTATACCAACCAACTTCAAGATCAACAAACTTTAACCAGCCATTATTTATTTCTGTGTTCACTGGAGTTGAATTAGTTTTTTTGAGGTGGTGGTTGCTGCATGTGGGGTGGCTGTCCTGGTGGGGGGCCCATGTGTGGGGGCGGCATGCCAGGAGGGGGCATGGCTCCAGGGGGCAGCTGCATCATCCCAGGGGGAGGCATCATACCTATAAGTTACATATCACATGCTCGTTGCCATGGCAATAGGTGGAGAGTTGTCTCACCAGGAGGGGGAGGAGGCATCCCCATGGGCCCTGGTGGGACCATGCCAGGAGGCAGCATGCCTGGCATAGGGAGCATAAACCCAGGCCGAGGGGGAAAACCACCTGCAGGGGTTAAAGGTCACAACACAGTTATTATAACAACGAAGTGATTATCTGACCTGGATGTGTCATCATGTTCTGTGCTTCCTGCTCTAGCCAGTTCATGTAGTAGAGTTTGACGGCCTCCTTGTGCTTACGGCCAGTATTGTGCGTCTTACGCACTGATGGCTACACAGATAAAAACCAGTGTTCCAGTTCTCCCTCCAACCTGTCCATTACAACACACACTTACTTACCGAGTCATGGGTCAAGTGAGTGTCACAGTAGTCACAGAAATACCTGCAGAGGAAGTATAAGCAATACTCTAAACTTTTAACACAACACACTTACTTTGGCATCTTTCCTGGAGCTGACCTTTGACCTCATTAAGGGGCGGAGCTAGTTTTCTTGCATCCAGTGTAAACTTTTCCCCTGGTGCACAGTGAGATTGTGGACTTGAGGATTGAGGACTTCCAGGCTCATTGTTATTGTCCCCAACTAAAGAAAGTAGGGTGTGAATAGCAGAGAGGCCATGGCTCGCAAGACTGGTCTGAAAGGTCTGCAGGAATGGAGCAAGCAGATGACCCAAGGCTACCCTGGCGTGGAGGTCACCAACTTGACCACCTCCTTCAGAAATGGTCTGGTATTCTGCGCACTCATTCACCGCTTCAAACCCGACCTCATGTAAGAAGCCTGTAGAATCAGCTGGGTTGTCAATGCCAGCATTAAATGGCTGCCTTGCTAGCTCTATGACATGTGTACTAGCTGTCAATGCATTGCAGTGGGTTCTAACCTAATATGTAGCCAGCAAACCTGAGGCAATGCCATCCATGAAATTAGATTTGTTTGCTACATTCCTTCCTTTGTAGTGATTTTGACAGTCTGAAAGCGGACAACATTCTGGAAAATAACCAACTGGTAGGTCCATTAGAGCATGCTGGAGTCCACTCCATACCCCATACCCGTGGTCTCCCCCCAACCCATCCAGGCCTACTCTGTGGCTGAGCAAGAGTTGGGTGTGCCTGCTCTGCTGGATGCAGAGGATATGGTTGCATTAACTGTTCCGGATAAACTCAGCGTGGCCACTTACCTAGTGCAATACTACAACTGCTTCAAGGACAAGACCCCTCCCTCCCAGCCCCGCAGCAAGACTGCCCGCCAGCCGGCCACGCCAGCCAACGAAGTACAGCCACAGGAAAACAAAAACAAGAATAAAGTGGAAGTAGGCAAAAATAAAGTGGAAGAAGTAAGTAAAAATAAAGTGGAAGTAAACAAGAATAAAGTGAAAACTACTACTACTACTACTACTAGTTCAAAATTTAAATCAGCATCTCCAGGTCAAGGGTCACCTCACATAGTTCATATTACCACAAAGGCCGTTTCTAGCCCGACGATTCCTAATTCCAACTTGAAAGGGAGCAGCTCTCCAGCACTTGCAGCAGTGAAGCAGGAAGGCTCCCCTCAAGCACAGCTCTCGCCCTCTGGGCATGCTAGCCCTCGCAGCAAGAGATCCGATAGCAATGTGATGAAGCTGATTGGTGCCATAGAGACCAAGGAAACTACTACCCGAGCCCCCATCCCCAGCAAGCCTCCACCCCCTGTCACCCTAGCAACAGCCAGCAGGGCCGACAAAGACAAGCCATCGGATAGTCCTCCCAGTAGCAAGGGGCGCGATGCCCCCCTCCCCTCTCCTCAGCCTGCCACCCCCTCTGCTCAGCCTCCAATAGTCAGCACGCCCAGTGAGGAGCCCTCCAAGGGGGCAGAGCCTGCTCCAGAGTCCCTCCCCTCTGCACCCACCACCACCAACATTGTCGCCAACAAGAAGAAAAGGAGAAGCAGGAAATCTAAATTTCGAGCCACGCCAGAGGAGGACACTCCAGAGGTTGACACTCAGCCTGGGGGTGATGTGGCAGGGAGCGCAGCCACATCCCAGGGATCCGCTGACTCCAGTGCAACTTCAGAATCTGGTGTCACAAAGCCAGGGTCTGTGGCTGCAGGGACCTCCAATGGAAGTCCAAAATCTGGTGTTGCAAAACCAGGGTCTGAGATCTCCAATGGCAGTCCAAAAGCTAGCGTTGCAAAGCAAGGGTCTGACACTGTGGGTGGCTCCATTGAAACTGCTGCAAAGCAGGGAGCTGGCATTAAAGCAAGCTCCGATGAATCTGCTATCACAAAGCAGGGGTCTAAAGAGGGCTCCAAGACACCAGCTGCTGCAGGCAATTCAAAACCGGCAGATACTAAGCAACTGGAGGCCAGCAAAGTTGAAATCAAAAGCCACAGCCCTGTAATCAAACGGGAGATGGCTGGGGGAACCGGGAGCAAGTTACTGGGGGGGTCTGGAGCTGTGCAGGGGGGAAACAAGACAGTTGGGGGGTCTGGAGCAAGTAAAGGGGACAGTCAGCAGGTCGTCCCCCTGAGACACCCTGGACCGAGACAGGCGAATGCCAAACGTGGCACCATGGGCATGGAGCAGTGTGAGGCGTGTGGAGAGAGAGTGTTCCTGATGGAGAGGCTCGGTGTGGAGAACAGAGTCTTCCACAGGACCTGCTTCAAGTGCTCCACCTGTCAGACCAAACTCAAGGCTGGTTCCTATGAGTATGACACACATTCTGACCGCTTCTACTGCCGGCAGCACTACAGGGAGGCCCTGCGCTCCGAGACCATCTCTCGTGCCATGGCAGCAAGAGGACTCAGCAAGGAACAGATCAAGGCCATGGAAGAGCAGGACAAGAAGAGCAAAAGGACTGCAGGAGCAAAGGCTACTCCCAATGGTGCGCAAGAAACCGCTTCAAAGGCCACGAGGCCCTCCCCGCCTCCCCCCTACACCAGGGTGGTCTCAACCCCAGCGCTCCCAAAGACTGCTTCAGCCACAAACAAAGCAACCGGCAGCTCCACAGCTGGCCTTCCTCAATCTACCATCAGCTACCTCACCAAGGGCAAACAGATCACCGTCCACTCCACTGCCACACCCACTGCCACACCCAATGGACCCCCTCCCTCCTCTGTGGGCACTGGACCCCCTGACTCTGGCACTGTGACTGAGGGCAAGGACTCTCCGGAGCCCACCAAGCCTCCCAGGAGGAAGAAGCACAACCTGGAGGCCAGTATGGAAGCAGGCAGTGCCCCACCTCCAGCTAAGACACCAGCGGCCAGTACCCCACCACCAGCAAAGGCAGCAACAGGGGGAGGGGGAGGGGCTGGCAGCGCTGGAGAAGGGGACAAGGCTGTCAAGAGAGGCTCAATTCGACCGAAACGTGTGGCTCCCCCTCGTCCCAGCCATCCCCCATATCTACGCTCCAAGGGGCTGAATATTGGTAGGTGGTGCCTGTCCCAGTATAACAGTCCATGCTAGTGTCTCTGTGTGTGTGTAGGTATGGAGCAGGCTCGACGCAGGAAGCAACGCATGACACATCTCAGACAAGAGCTGGCCAAGCTGGAGACAGAGCAGTCCTCAGTGGAGGGCAGAGGGGTGGACATTGAGAGGCAGCTGAGAGGGAAAGAGGTGAGGAAGGAGGGAGGGATACAGGCTTGTAGCAACTGTTGGTGGCTGCAGGATCTGGATGAAGACGACAAGCTGATGGCCGAGTGGTTTGACATGGTGCAGGACAAGACACGGCTGGTTAGACGAGAATCAGAACTGGTCTACGAGCTGAGAGATTTGGAGCTGATAGAGCAGCATGACCAGCTGGAGGCTGAGATCAGGCGGAGACTGTTGAAAGATGGTGCGTTGGTCCACTGTGGTGTGTGTGTGTTTGACTGTAATGTGTGGTCGCAATGCAGAGTCTCTCAAGACAGAGATGGAGAAGCTTGAGGAAGATGCCATGGTTAGTGAGCTGGTGGAGCTGGTGGAGAAGAGAAACAAACTGGTCTGGGACCTGCACGAGGAGAAGCAGATGTGAGTTGTTAGGGAGATAAGCTGCTTTATGGCTAGGGATGGGCTGATACTCTGGCGGTATTAATCATGCTTGAACAAAGCTCCAAGTAGATTCACAATCTGCCTGATGAAACTGATGATGCTAGCAGCAGGTCCAATTAACATGGGAGCTGCAAACCTGCCATTATAGTAGTGTACACAAATATGGCCAAGAATGAATACAGAAAGGCCTCTAATGGATGGACAATTTGACCACAGATCAGATAATAGATAACACACTTGTGTGTATATAGCACAGGCATCATGTGCATCCTATTCATGGCTGGTTGGTTGTGTTTGCAGGGAGGAAAAGGAAGAAAAGAAGGGAATCTCGGTCAAAATGGACTTCTTTCAGCGTAGCAAGAGTACTCACTTGTAGGACTGTCACCTGTCAACACTCAGTAGTGTATTAGTGCAGTGCCTGCGCACTGCTGTGGTAAGGAAATAGCCATGTCATGGTATGCAACATACTACTTCACACATTCAGTACATGGTCTTGTGACCCAATCCCCCATATCAGTTAACTTGCTGTGATCTCATCAACATTTTATTTTCAATATAATAACAATTTTTTAAAAAGGCTCTAATATCCAGTACTAGTGTACACAAAAATAACTAGTGCTTTGGTGGCTACAAATAAGGTGATGAACTTAGCAGACAGGCTAGCAGTCAGTACAAACCATTCAACAGCACAGTCTGACCTCAGGCCCCTCCCCTGGCCTTCTCCTTCTCTATCACTTGATCGTACCAGCTAGCTACGTCCACCTCCACACTCTCCATGTAAACGATAAATTTGTGCTTCACCAAGTCCTTGAATCTAGGCCTGTCGTCGACAGCGTGCGTCAGACTGCATCAACACACAGGCACAATATGTAGAGCTGAACTGACCACACCATTCTACACAAACCTTTGATGAACAAAGTCCACAAAGTCATCGGAGAGCCCAGCGTCTGTTGGGATCCGAGGAGGCTCCCCTTCCACCACTGTCTTGAGCTGGTCAAACACGTTGGCCCACGTGGGGTACGGGAACTTCCCCACTGAAAGCTCGTACTAGACAAGGAAGGAATGGTATCCACTAGGGTGGGTGTCCATTAGGACTGACTGACTGACTGACTGACTCACCATGGTGATCCCAAAGCTCCACACATCCGATCTCTGATCGTACTTGCCTCCAGTGTTGAGGGGGTTAATCCTCTCCGGCTGTGATATGAGTGGGTGGTGGTGTTATGCGGTGTGTGTTGCATTGTGGAACTCACAGCAAGATAAGGCTTGCAGCCAATGTCTGTCTGGACAAAGGAGTTGACAAGTTCACCTGCTATGCCAAAGTCACACAGTTTGATCTCCCCTTTTCGACTGATCAGGATGTTGGAGGGCTTGACGTCTGGAGAACAAAGAAGGGGCTAGAACTGTAATATTCTACGTGAAGCTGTCCCCGCATACATACCTCTATGCAGCACTCTCAACTCCTCCTTGAGGTAATACAGAGCCTTCAGGGTCTATAACGAGAGGGGCAAGGGTCAGTGGGGGTCTGGAGGAGAGGGAGGGAGGGACTCACCGATTCTGCCATTCTCCCCACCACCAACTCCGGAATGCGCTCCCCTAGTTTGTCGTAGACTAGCTTGTAGACCTCGTGGAGGGACCGATGGAGCATCTCCATACAGATCATCACGTCCCCCTACAGCACACCTCACAATCAATACAGCGAGAGGGAGGGAGGGGAAAGTACCTCTCTGAATAGAGCTCCATAGAATGTTATTGTATACGGACAGAGTTTTGACTTCATGCAGACGTGGAGTTCTCTGAGGAGCCTGCGACGCTCGTCTTTTTCCACTGTTGCACGAATTCTCTACACAACCACCAACTGTCTCAACCCGTATCCCCTAGGCCCACCCCTGGGAGCTTACCTTGACGGCCATGATGGTCCCTGTGGGGGTATGCTTCATCTCGTAAACTGCTCCGTACGCCCCTCGGCCCAACTCCCTGATCTCCACAAGGTCTTTGGGGTCACACTCAAAGGACTGCAGACAGTATGCACAGGTAACAGTAGGACCATAACCTGCTGGCTACCTAGCTGGCTATCTCTCACCTGCTCCCCTATAACAATCCTTGAATCTACCTCTGGTGGTCTGTAGGAGAGCATGTAAAGTGATCTAGAAACTGGCTAAAAACAGCTGATGCTAGCTACTTACGCTACAACATTCTGTTCTGTGGGAGCTGCTGGCTTGGCTGTGGTGCTAAAGTTGAGCTTCAGGCCTCCTCCTGTAGAGATCAGAGCTAGCGTCCCGCCCAGCCCCGGTGAGAATCTAGCATCCTCTCACTCACCTTTCCCAGACATCCCCACAGCGTGAAAACAGAGAAACAGGAACTACACTGCCTCAGATCAGTCTCTCACTTATGGAGAAGAATCTAGCCTGTTAATATAGGGGCGTGGTTAAAGGATGGTGGGGGTGTGACCAGGGAATTTCCCACCACCAGAGAGCTATCAATTTTTTTGGGTAGCAAAATAAAATGCTAGAATTAAGTTCACACATTACAGAACAGTTCCTCCTGGACTTGCCAAAGCCTCATAGAATTCAACTTTATATTCACCTTGAGTGAACTTGGCATACTCATCCTGCATCATTAATTAACATGTCTGATCCACCACATGAGGATATGCAAGTATATAGTTACCCTAATAGTCTGCTTGAGGGTAGGAAGGGCATCACTATAGAGTAGGGTGACTGTGCACCCCCCAAATCCACCACCAGTCATACGAGACCCCAGCACACGTGGGTGGCCTCGAGCCAGTTCAACCAGTTTGTCCAGCTCTGGGCAGCTCACCTCATAATCATCCCTGCAGGATAGGGATTGGTGATTCAGAGCAACAGCACCCTTGGTACAAACTGCTTACCTGAGGGAGTCATGGCTCTGGTTCATCAGTTTCCCAAACTCCTGATACTGCCCGTTCTTGAGAGCATCAGCTGCCACCTTTGTGCGTTCAATCTCACTGATGACGTGACGAGCTCTCCTGTACTCCAGGTCACTCAGACTCCCCTTACCTGCACAGCACACCCTCACTATCAGCCCCCAGGGAGAAAGAGACACTCACCTCTCTCCAGAGCATCCATGGTTGCATAGCGCAGAGACTGATGCACCTTGAGTTGAGCCACAGCACTCTCACAGCACCTCCTGCGCTTGTTGTACTCACTCTCCCCCCCTTCCTCCGCCAGCTGGTGCCTGCGCCCACTGTCAGTGACCAGCCACACCACCGCCTCCTTGCTCCCACTCATGGGGATCTGCTGGCCACACTCCTTCCCTTGCTCACAGTCTATCAGCAGAGCACTCCCCTCCTCACCCATGGCAGAGATAAACTGATCCATGATCCCACACTTGTTTCCTGCAAGACAACAACAACAGTCATACATCCAACTGACTAGTTTTTGTACTTGAATCTCACGGACCTGCATAGCGATGTTCTGCTTGCTGGCATAGCAGAGCGAGCTCCTTCCTGCTGGGCAGCTGCCTCTCCACCAGCTGCTCCACAAACAGGCCCATAGCCACCTCCAGTGAAGCCGAGCTGGACAGCCCTCCACCAAGGGGAACACAGCTGGTAATTACAGCCTCAAACGCAGGGACATCCCCGTTCTCATTCATCAGTGCCACCACTCCTTTGACGTACTTGATCCAGAGGGGATCTCCCTCGCAGGGCACCTCTGCTGTCCCCTTCCCAGGATGCTGCGGCACTGGGAACTCCTGACACGCCTTCATCTTGACCTCCTCTTCATCAGCTGTTGAGGTGACGCAGCACAGAGGGCCCTGGGCCTTGCAACCCACAATCACCGTCATCAGTGGCATTGCCTACAGGGGGAGGGGAGGGGAGGGGAGGCTGGATGATGAGTGAGGTACCACTCACACACAGCCTTTTTCCACTGAGCCCCGTCAGGATGCTGTTGCTTCAGAGCTTTGTACTTGGAATCAGGGATACAGAGATGCAGATGAAGGTATTCCCAGTCTTCCACATTGTTGAGTAACTGTGTGAGGTTGGCGAGGGTTAGGGTGTCGTCTGTGCATGAGGAGGAAAGATCAT
>JAAGOD010024418.1_pt1 | contig 9959 bp, 19 predicted proteins | sample 8389681 | NCBI WGS metagenome assembly JAAGOD01 (sample SAMN13964374, study PRJNA552185) | sponge metagenome | biome: deep-sea hydrothermal vent fields; feature: spots directly above weak diffusing fluid; material: seawater and sediment | host: Tedaniidae sp. KZ-2020 ... | reverse complement strand
TGTATGTATGCATGTATGTGTGTGTGTATGTATGTATGCATGTATGTATGTATGTATGTATGTATGTATGTGTGTATGTATGTATTATGTATGACGTGTGTATGTATGTATGTGTGTGTGTTGTATGTTGTATGTGTGTGTGTATGTGTGTATGTATGTATGTGTGTATGTATGCACTTTATGGCTACAGTGGTTTACCCTGCTCCATGGAATCTGTCGGGAAAATTTCTTTCTTTTCCCCTTTTTGGCCTGCTTGTTGACAATTTTAATCAAGCTAGCAAAATTCCTCCATGCCTCTTGCATTACGTGTTGGTATGTGCTGGCTATAGCTGGTAAACAGACAATGAATCACGAGAATAGTATGAATGAGTAAGTTCAGATAGCAAAGTCTTCCCTGCATCACACAAACAGGAATCACAGACTCATTAGGTCATTGGTGAGTCATGACACATAATACGCTTGTGTCAAAGCATTTTGGGTCAACATGGCAGCCATTGCATAGCTTTTGAGCCCTGAGTGATAGCAGAACTAGGTGTATAAATATCAACAATTGCAAGCTACTGACGACACCTTGTTTCCGTAGTGTAGCGGTTATCACGTGCGCCTCACACGCGCAAGGTCCCCGGTTCGATCCCGGGCGGAAACATTTTTTTTCCCTCTCTCTGACAAAATAATTTTTTTCCTTCCCTCTCCCTAACTTTTTCTAACTCAACCGATCAAGTTGGTGGTCAAGTTGGTGGTCAAATAAAAAAAAATAATAATCATACGCCACGCAATTTCCCATCCTTTGTAGTACGATATTCTGAACTGGCATCAGAATTTGGCATGTTTTTCTTTTTCACACCGTCTGCCCAATACTGCTTCTCTCCCGACCCCAACAAAACGTACATGATGATCCCGAAGATGTAGATTTCTGCGCTGATCATGAAGACCTCCCTCCACTCATCCCTGTAAGTGGCCAGATAGCCACTGCTGCCCTTGGGAGCCATTGGCTGGGGGGAAAAAAATCAGAGAACTCTACTTCCTGAAATGATGTCATCAATTGTCCACCCAATATACCCAGGTGTCTATAATGAGACCAGTCAAAATTACAATCTTCTAATCTACTCTTAAAGTGAGACCACCACTAATTGGAAAGCATGAGTCAGCTGTCACTGTAAAAACGTATCATATTCCCCACTTAGCCTCAAGTACAGGCACTTGCTTGCAATCTGACCCCACCATTACCTCATGGGCAATCGCCTTGGCAACTGCAGGGCCAATGAAGCCAGGCAAAGTAGCTGCAGTGTTGGAGATGCCCATCAGAACGGCAGAGAACCGGGGGGCAATGTCCAAGTGGTTGATGTTGAAGCCGGCCAGGGCCCACCCCTGGAACCCCACTGCAATCGTGAGCAGGGACACCGCTCGATATGAATCTGTGCCAAAGTAGCCACAGAGAAGCAAAAATATAGCACCCACTGAAAAAGCTGGAGGGACAAAATTCGTGAAAAAAAAAAGTGGTTGATAGAGAAATTTGTTTCTGACCTAGTACTGTCATGATCTTTCGAACGGTTCCCGTTGAGAGTACTCTCATCCGCAGAAGGTCTGCGATTGCTCCGCTGGTGGGCACCAGAATGGCAAGCAGCAAGTAGGGAATTGCTGAGTATATGCCAGCAAGCACCACAGACTGCGCAAAACAACAACATCTCAAAGCATGGGCCTAGATAAAGCGGAGTTTTAAGCTGGGTCTCTGCACTTACCGCACTGTTGATCTGCAGGCTAGGGAGGGCCTGTTTGAAGTAGGTGGGCATGCAGGTGAGGAGAGTGTAGAATCCCCAGTTGTTGCAGAAGTGGGCAATGACGATGGCCCAAACTGCCGGAGACCTCAACAGGTGCAGCCAAGGGATTGGAACCTGATACAACACACATTAGCACCATCGCTTATTGCATAACGTCCCCACCAGACTCTTCGGCCCCACCATGCTTTAATCAACAGCCTCTCTCTCCACCACATTACAGCAAACCCTCTCCCCCTGGCTCCCAGCACATGATGCAGGATGGGAAAATCAAGGTGGGAAACCAGATAGGCCTATCAAGGGTCTTTCACCTTGCCCACATGTAAACAAACATGGAAACACACAAACTCTAAGAACATAATCATGGAACGTACATCTTCGTGGGATGAGACTTGGGATTCAATGTACTTCCGCTCCTTCTCTGAGATCCTAGGGTGGGAGGAAGGTGAGCTGTAGCCCACCACGATCCAGAGAGCAAACCAGGATATGCCCACCAGACCTAGCATACGACAGGCCCTTCAAGGCCGAGACTCCTAGCAAGAGAGGTTTGCTCACCAAATATGTAGAAGACGGAGGGCCAGCCGCCATCAAACCCGTACTGGACCAGTAAGGCGGAGAGGGGGAAGGAGAGGACCGTCCCAATGTGGGGTCCGGCGTAGGTGATGGTGGCTAGGACGCTTCGCTCCTTAGGTGGGGCCCACTTTGACCAGATGGCATGCATGGCTGGGAATGTCACCCCCTGAACACACACAAAACATGCATGTCTAAGCACTTAGACAAGCCTGGATGCTATTGTGTCACACAGCAATGTCTTACAACTACTCCATAACTGAGCACACTCACACACACACACACACTCTTTTTTGAGTATGCTCACATTGGGCCCACTGAGCATGCTCAGACCTCACTGAATTCCACTGAGCATGCTCAGACTTCACCGAGCATGCTCTGACTTCACCACACCCCTTCAACTCCTGATAACTATAGCAAAAAGACCTCAAAGAATCCCTCGAGGGCCCTGACGACCACCAGGAGCCAGACGTTGGTGTAGGCAGCTATGGGAGTGAGTAGGGTAAGCACTGCAGTCATCACAATGCCAATCCCAAACACCCAGCGACCGCCAATCCTCTGAGCCAGCAGCCCACCAGGAATCTGCGTGATGATGTACCCATAGAAGAAGGAACTCAGGACCTGACCTACAGCAAACAATTTTGCAATGATTTCAGAGACTCTATCACCAGTCCAAGCCATTTTGTGACCAATGAGATAGCAAATTAATCATCCTAACAGCCCAGCCCACAAGACCATGCAAAAGAAATCTTGCAGGCAAATAATATGGCAATGCCAGCCATCACAGCTAATTAGCAATACCTTGTACTTGGGAGTCCCAGTCAAAGGACTGCATCAAAACAAATTTACATCAATAAGGCATTATTATTATGGTATTTTCAGACATACTCTCGCTGATCCATTCCTAGGTGTTGCCGTGGCATTGACCATCTGTATGATGGTCACGCTGAGGTTCACCCTGAGGGCGTACACATTGACGAACCCCAGACACCCGACCACCGCAATCGCGTACCGCGCTGGAATACAAGGGACCCAGTCGGTCCTCCACAGCCTACTGAATGCAGAACCACCTGCAATGACAATCAGTATTGATTGAACCCAGGAAATGACTGGCATCTTTTTAAGGGGAAAAGGTACCAGAAATATCTTACTGCTCGTCTCAGCTTTGACATTTCCCTGAATGTTGTCCCCTCGCGCTAGGAGAGGATCATTTTCATCCATCACACCTGCTGTTTGTTTGCTGTTTCAGTAATTTACACCAATTTGCAAACCAAAACACACACTTACCTGACCACCTGACACGGCCCCACCACACCCCCTCTTGTTCATCTTATTAAGCGAAAGATCACCTTTAGAGAATGAAATATTGAAAACTATGGAAGAAATAAGATGAGTTCAAGAAAGAAACCCAAGTCTGGGAGGGGAGCTGCTGGAAGTGGTGGGAAGGGCTCTCCACAGACCAGGAGAGGGAGCTCAAGCTCTTCAACCAAGGTTGCTGCAGAGAGCAGTGATGGAACACCGGGAGGAGGTGCAAGTCCCCAAAAGCCCTCCCACTCCAGGTAGCTAGCTGCTATACTAGCTTAAGCCACAGTGTTTTCTACTCACTCTGTGAACAGGGCCTCAGTTGAAAGAAGGGATCAGACATCTGTCGAGACTCCTGCAGCTGCTAGCGACAGGAGGCCCACCTCTGGCGATAGGAAGCCAAGCTCTGGAGGAGGCAAGCACACCAGCTCCAGTTCATCCGCTGCAGCAGCCACTGGGGGAGCTGGTGGGGAGTCTACAGGGGAACCCGGGCCCACTGGAGGGTCTATTGGTAGCGGGGCTACTGCAGGAACCACTGGCGTCACTCAGGCCCCAAAACCTTCCCGTGACCAGACGACACCCAGAGCCTCCTTGTCTGGCTCTAAAGACGAAACAGAGGGAGCAGGAGCAGCAGCTGAGAAGAGCCACAAAGACTTGGCACCACTGGCCTCCACTACAACCCAAAAACCTTCCACCAAAGCAGAAAGAAGGGCCTTGCAGGTTTGCAGTGGATGTGGCTCTGTAGTCAGCTTCCAGTGCTCTTGGCTGTTCCAACAGGAGGCCCAGAGGAAAAAGAAAGCCGATAGGCAGATAGCAGCAAGCAAGGCCGGGCAGGCAGCAAGGGAGGAGAAGATTGCAAAGGAAACAACCGCTGGTAAAGCCGGCAGTCACAAGGGGGTGGGGACAACTGGGGGGGGAGCCACTGCCACTGGAGGAGGAGGAGGGGAGGAGAAGCAAATCAGCCTTCTTGCCAAATCAACTGTTTCCAAGGCACACACTAGTTCGAAACCACCGGTGAGTTGAGTAGTAGTCTAACTAGTATACCAATAGTCCCCCGTATTGCTTACAGGATGTGCCAGTCCTGAAACAAGTACAACACTTCATGCATCTTCCTCAACATGAGAGAAAAACACGGATTACAGACCTCCTGAAAGAGTAAGTTCAACTTTCCCATCACCAATCTAGCTTTGACCTCCCCTTCCCCCTCTCTTCCTTCAGTCACCACCCTCCACCCTGCATTCTGCAACTGGGGCTGCAGTATTCAGAGGGCCTGGTGTGTGGGTCCAATGCCCGCTGCGTTGCCCTGCTTGCGGCCTTCAAGAAGGTCATTCAGGACTACACCACCCCTCCCAAAAAACTGCTCAGCAGGGACTTGGACTCCGTCATCAAGCCACACATAAAGTAATGTTCCGCTCCCTTCTTCTCTCTTCCTCACCGCTGTACTGTATCGTATCGTATCTTAGCTTTCTGGCCCACTGTCGGCCACTCTCAGTTAGCATGGGCAATGCCATCAAGTTCCTCAAGCTCAGAATATCCCAAGTGCCTCCAGAAATGAACGACGGCGATGTAGGTGGCCTGCTCTCTCTAAGTTGGGATGGTTTAGTTGAATGCTTTGTCTGTGGCTCCTGCAGGCCAAGAAGATGCTGTGTGAGCTGATTGATGGCTACATTCAGGAGAAGATTGAGTTGGCCAGCAAGGCTATTTCGGAGTTTTGCGGGAAAGTCATTAATGATGGGGACGTCATTCTAGTGCATGCTTAGTGAGTCTCTTGCCCCTCCCTCCCTCTCCCCCTCCCTGCCTGATTGCTTTCCGTACATGTGTGTGCCTGCAGCTCATCAGTGGTCCAGCGCAGTTTGATAGATGCTCACAGAAATGGCAAGAAATTTAGAGTCATTGTGGTGGACTCCAGACCCAAAATGGAAGGTATAATATAGGAATAAAGGCTTATAAGCGACATTTTGAAATTACACATTTGATGTTTTAGGGCAAGGTAGCTTGAGACAGTTGCTGAAGGAAGGCATCAAGTGTTCCTACGTCCTGATCAATGCAGTGTCCTACATCATGAAAGAGGTATTGGAGTGGCCAGGGGAGAGATCAAGAATCTTGAAACTTTCTCTTTCTTCCCCTGCGTCAGGTCTCCAAGGTAATCGTGGGTGCGCACGGTCTGTTGGCCAATGGCTACGTCATGTCTCGGATAGGAACCTCGCTCATAGCTCTGGTAGCTAAATCCTACAATGTTCCTGTCCTGGTCTGTTGTGAGACGTACAAATTCTGTGACAAAGTGCTAACTGATGCCTTTGTCAGCAATGAGCTAGGTGAGGAGTTGATATAGCAGTGATTTTCCAAATGAATGACCTCTACAATAGTTTTTCTAATTAAGGATGGAATACATAGTCTCTAAAAAGAGACACCCCCAAGGTATAGCTTTATTCAGAAGTTTGTGACTGTGTTCAGGTGACCCCAATGACCTTGTATCGATAAGGAGACGGCAAGGGGACTTTCTCCGTGACTGGAAATCCATCGAGAACTTGCAACTCCTGAACCTAGTGTATGACGTGACCTCTCCCGACCTCATTGCCATGGTGATCACACAGCTGGGAAACATTCCCTGCACCTCCGTCCCAGTGGTGCTGAGAATCAGTCACAGCTTCGAGCAAATGTGATAGATCACAGTGCATCTTCCACAGTTGCACATCAATCAGTAATAACAGCTTATATAAACTCATACATGGAATAAGGGTACTATGACAAATTTTGAAGTGCTAAAAATATAGTACTGCTAATGCGCTGCAGTGCTTTATGATGTCTCGCCTAAGGCATAACGGATGAATGTGGTGACCTTGGCCTTGTGTTGAGCTAACATCTCTCCAACGTTCACTTCGTCGTTCAACACAAACCCTTGCTTTGTCAGCACTTTGTTTGGGTCAGTCACGCCATCGTCACCATCGTTAATCACTGAAGGATTAAGTCCAATAATGTGCTGGCCGATTTCACCGCCCAACTGCTTGACAGCGTCAAGATCTTCGAAGACTCCGTTTGTCGGCTCTAAGTGCACCAGTGCAGCATACATTCCCATGGAGACGGCAGCATCTGGAGAGACGTTGTTGTACACGTGTCCGCACATCACGCCTCCCTCACTGGACTTGAGCAGACACCCTCGCTGAAGGAGAATGTTCTCTCCCAGTTGTCCCACGTAACTGGCTGCCTTGTCGCCAATGGTCCCAGAGTCAGGACACTGAAGGGCAAGTAACTCCTTCTGAGTGAGAGACGAAGTTGTTGGATCCAAGTCCAGAAGAGCACAGGTCACAGCTGTGACGAGAGATTGAAAATTCTCATTTTTTGCTACAAAATCCGTTTCGCAGTTAACCTGAAGGACAAGATTGTCATTTGGTAGCTAATCGCTATAGACCAAATGCATTCGATTTACCTCCACCATAGTACCCCTGTTTTCCCTTATCATCAGGCCTATGAGGCCTTGATTGGCTGTTCTGTCTCTGAGCTTCTCCACTTTGGCCCACCCCTCAGCCTGGGCTTGAGAATAGAGCCACTTTTTGGCCTCTTCCAGGTCCGCATTGTTTTCAGAAAGAGCCTGCTTGCACTTGCTGAAAGGAAAGCCCGTGGTCTTGCGAAGGACAGCCAACTGGCTCTTCGCTACATAGCTGTAGAACCTGGAAAGTCTTGGCATCTTCACCACGTGGACTGTGAACTCTGAACTTTTGCATCACTTCACTTTTCCAACTTCCAAAATGGCGGAAAAGCCTGGGGAAGACTCCTCGCCAAAGGCAAAGCCCAGGGTTATCAGGACGAGGCATTCCTCCTACCACAGTGAAGGAGAAGCTAGTGGAGAAGGAGGGGGTGGGAATTCCATAACAGGCTTGTCTCAAGTGAAGGTTGGAATGCGGCTGGAAGCGAAGGACAAGTATGGGAAGTGGTACGCAGCGAAAGTGGTGGAGGTGGACGAGAAAGAGAGAGAGGTGCTGGTGCACTTTGACAGGTGGAGCTCCAGATATGACGAGCTCATTTCCATAAGTAGTGGGCGCCTTCAGCAGCTGAGCTTGGAAAAGTTGAAGGAGTTGGACAAGGAGAGGGAAAAGGTCAAAAAGGTCAGTTTAGTAATCTTTTTAAATGGCCACTGAGCTGCTGTGATTCTTCGCTTGGTCTCCTTCATGCAGCAACTGAAGCCTAGTGATCGTATTCAGGCTAGATGGATGGATGGGAGGATGTACTTTGGAAAGGTTGTGAAGGTTCATGGAGGTGAGCCTCCTGAGTTGTGTCTGTTACATGGATCTCAATGTTTCTGTACATGGTGTAGCTGATGTTGACTTGCTGTTTGATGATGGAGTAGAGTATACTGCACCTGTGGTCAATGTCAGGAAACGAGTGAGCCTCAAGCATTGGAATTTTTGAAGTGGATCATTTGATGGTCTGTTTCCTCAGCTTCCTGAGAAGAGTGCGGAACAGCCGGCCAAGGGAGTCTTCCATCACCATGTTGTCGTGGAGGGGAGGAGACAGCGCGCTGCCAAGAGGAGCAAGAAGGAAGATTCCACAGCATCCACCTCCGAAGATCCGAGTCATTCTTCCCCCCCAAGCTCCCCTCTCTCGACCCCACCTAAAAGAATGCGCCAGAGCTATTTTGATTCTGATTCCTCTGGAACGGAATCTGACTTTGACAAATCAGTACAGGAGGAGTCCTCTCGGAGCAAAGATGGACAGGTAGAGACTGGAAGTGCTGAAACAAGTTTGAATACTTCACAAGAAAATGATGGTCGAGATGGTTTTGGCACTTCAGTGATCGGTGAAGACAAAGGTGGTGGTGTCATCACCTCACCGACTCAGCTCCCTCCCCCTCCATTGCCCGGACAAGCCATGCTGCCTCACGGAGGAACACAAGCTCCTCTATCCTCAGAGAAGTCTCCACAGGTTCCTGTGAGTGAATTGACTCCTGGAGGGAAGATTTCTCCTCCCCAAGGTACAGATCCTACACCTCGCCAGCCAACTCCAGGCTCCACTGCAGCCAGGTCTCCACTATCATCCAGCACTCAAAAACCAGTTCCTGGTTCCAGTCCACCATCGTCCAGCAGTCAGAAACCAGTTCCTGGTTCCAGTCCACCATCGTCCAGCAGTCAGAAACCAGTACCTGGTTCCAGTCCACTGACATCCAGCAGTCAGAAACCAGTACCTCCTTCCAGACCAAAGAGAGCCACTTCACATGGCAATCGACACTCTCCCAAGGATACAGTTGCCGCTCGAACGAGAGCTCAGACAAAGCCAGCAAATGTTCGTTTTCTTAATTTGTTTGTTCTGCTAGTGTGAAGTCAATTCTGTATGCAGGTGACCAGGAGCAAGAGGGTGCTGGGGTCAGGGAAGTCGGCCTCCAAGGGTCTGCCGATAGAGCTGGACCACAATGAGTTCAAATGCAAGAAGACAGGCTGCAACAAGTCCTTTCGCAAGCTGTCCTTGCTGGAGTCTCACATCAAGCACTATCACAGCCCTCCCGCACCAGCCAAGACAAAGTCCAAAGGGAAGGGCTCCTCTTCAGCAAGTATGTAGCCAGGGCTATAATTGATGTCTGTCATGGTGATCATGAGCTGACATGTCTTTCTAGGTGCTGGTAAAGGCTCCCATTCCATACACATCTACCAGCCTGATACTAAGAACTGGGTGAAGGTTGGAGGTGCAAAGTCCAAAACTCAATGCTCCGAGGTGTCAAAGTCTCCCCGCTCCCCCACCTCGCAGACCCCTGGATCCAAAATTGTCTCCGAATCCAGCGACAAGTCCCAGGAAGTTCGGTCTCCAGTGACGACAAAGTCGGAAGGCCGAACAGCTTTGTCCCAGGTTCCTGCAACTGCCAAGTCAGCAGAAAGTGGTGTGAAGACTGAGCTGTCGGCTGAAGCGTCCAGATCTGGACATACAACAATGAAGAAGGAGCACTTGAAACAGCTCAAGATTGAGCTCTCCAAGAAAGGTAGCCAGCCACACCTTTCCGCTGCCGCTACTTTAGCCACACCCCCAGTGGGAGGAGTCTCAGCGGTTACGAAACACCGTGTGAAGGGTGGAGCGGAAGGGGGTTCCCACCAGAAAGAGAGTGAGTTTGTGTGTAAGTGTGTTGTGTGCTGTGGATTAAAGTCAGGTTGTTTGCCACATTAGCTGGCTCTCGTCGGCACTCTGCCTCCTCAGCCAGCGAACATCAAGGTGATGATGTCGTGCATTGCAAGTGTGGCTCAGATGAAGACGAAGGATTCATGATACAGGTGCGCTCACCTCTCCCTTCCCCCCCCCCCCCCCCCCCCCCCCCCCCCCCCCCCCCCCCCC
>JAAGOD010042624.1_pt1 | contig 9960 bp, 14 predicted proteins | sample 8389681 | NCBI WGS metagenome assembly JAAGOD01 (sample SAMN13964374, study PRJNA552185) | sponge metagenome | biome: deep-sea hydrothermal vent fields; feature: spots directly above weak diffusing fluid; material: seawater and sediment | host: Tedaniidae sp. KZ-2020 ... | reverse complement strand
CCCCCCCCCCCCCCCCACAGGGATGAAAGGGTGTCCTGGGATGCAAGGAGTGATGGGTGCTGTGGGTCCTATGGGTGAAAAGGGAGACCATGGGCCAATGGGAGCAAAGGGTGACATGGGCCTTGTTGGAGATGTTGGCATGCCTGGTCCAGAAGGGCCTGAGGGGCCAGTTGGAGCCACAGGATTTCCCGGCCCGCCTGGAATCAAAGGTATGCCAAAATTGCTAGCATCTCTCGATTGATTTGTCCTCCTTCCAAAGGTGAGAAAGGATCAAAGGGAGATTCAGGAAATTCAGGTGAGCTTTCAAAGTCGCTACAAACTTAGGAAGTAAACCATCAATCATCACTGTTGCATGCAGGGGAGACAATCACCATTTGGGGACAGCCAACTTGCCCTTTTCATGCATCCCTGCTCTATAGAGGAACAGTGGTTCAAACGGGAGGATTGCTTCAATGTCTGCAAGAACAACCTCAGTCTGTCCACTTCCCCGTGCCATCGACCCACACAGCTACGCTCAGGATTCTATTCTACACCAGCAGCTCCCAAACCATCCACCCGATAGAGTGTGCCATGTGTTACGTGCCCAACCGAGCTTCAAAGTTTGTCAGTATTGGAACCCAACTCTGTCCTGTCCCCTGGAGTACAGAGTACATAGGAGCGCTGGCCACAAGCATCCTGGAGCAATCTAACACCATTTGTGTGACTCAGAGCTTTCTGAAACAAGAAGTAAGCTGGGGGCCAAGCAATGATATCGGCCTGGTGGAAGCAGATTGCAATTCTAAGCCATGCACTACAAGCCAAGTGCCATGTGCTCTCTGTACACGATAGCTAGACCCAACCCCATCTATAATAGCGACCTAACAAACATTACGCTCATAGAGTAGCTATTAATACTCCCACAAAAGATATGAGAACAACTCAATTTATTTTGTCTATACCAGAAGAATGGAAACAAAAATGATATTTTCAAACATTAGCTGCTGTGGTGTCACAACAGTGGGACACTATAAGTGGTTCTGTGCCGGTACCACAAGCCCATAACACTTACCCTAAAAGACAAGACAGCTACGAAATCTAACACCTCCTACCGGTAGGTACTTGGTATGATTTCCTACTGACTATGAACTAGCTAATGCACTAGCTAATGCACTTTGCGAAGTAGCTGAGTTCCTATGGTGTCTATTAACTGCATCAAAACAACTCCCCGATTGTTCAGCTTCCAAACAACAACCAAATATTGCATCATTGTTTTGGAACTAATATTAGTCCCTTGTACATACGTGATCTAGAGCTTAGTCTCGTTTCCCTCTCCGCAAGCTTCTGCAGTGTCAGAGGTATGGGTGCCTGCGCCTAGCTAATACACATACAGCGATAATCGGGACTATCCCACTAACCACTACAGTGAAAAATTAATAACCAATAGAGCATGATTATGGGTAAGTATGTATGCAGCATTAAGTCCAGGAAGTTGTAGCAACGGCTAGCTGATTACACTGCACAGTCACTTGGCAACTCACTTGTCTCCTCCCTCCTGTAAAAGACCAAAATCAAAAGGTAAACATGACTACTCAGACATCTACACCTACTCTATGACCAATCTCAGAATCACTAGCCCACGGCCTAAGCCCCCTCTGTACCTCTATAATGCTCACCTCTTCTTTTTCCTTTTCACTCTTGCCCCGCTCCTGTTGCTCTGCCATCTCCTCCAGATTCTGCAGTGCCTCCTCCGGATTGACTCCAGGAAGTGAGCTCAGTACTGAGCGCAAAAAGTCCCGGTTGTGCATCAGCTCATTCATGTCATCATCATCTCTGTCCCCTGCTGTCTCGGCATCCATGGGCTGTTCCCCCACACCTCCACTGACATCAACAGTGCCTTCAGTGTCTCCACCATCAGCCACTACACGCTGCAGTGGGAGATTTAATTGGCATGTTTGCAAAGTGTATGCACATCACACATGCATGTGGATACAACACGCATGTGGATACGACATGCATGTGAACATGATGTGTATATTATTATGACCTGTTGTTGTGGCACGGCCGTGTCCATTCTTGCCTCCTCCTCCTCTTCCATTGTCCCAGCCATGGACATCTGGAGAGCCAGAGCCAACTGCTGCTCCTCCGTCATGGCAGACACATCCTGAAGGAGTAATGTTCAACACACATAAACAGATGGAACAAATCTGCCATTCTATCCCTAAATAAAAATGACTACACACAACCATCTTCCATTAGCTATTCAATCACCATTGTCGCAACTGTATAACCATATTAGCCTTTCTCTCCCACCCATGCCCTAAGGCTACTTCGCTGTGTCACCCTTTCTCACACACCCACAAGATTCCTTCGCCACCTACGCTGGGAGCACCCCACGCTAAACTCAAGATTCTAAAAAACACGCTAATCTTGTCACCAACCCACTCATGCTCTCGTCCACTTTAGCTAAAAGCTATTGTGACCACAAGTCCAGGTTGTGGCTACGACAGCACGTGCCATAAGATTTTGAACGCTCTGATGTTTCCATAAACAATAACACAATAACAACACACTGAAAATACTATGACATCACTTACAGGGACTCCCCCTGATCCTAGACCAGTCATGCCCTATATGGAACAAGTATAGAAAAAGGGAAATGATGAGTTGTGTAAAAGCTAAATGTTGCTGACTGCGCTCACAGGGTTATAGGGAAGGCTGGCCATGTCAGCTTGAGCTAATATCCCTTCTTCACCACTTGCACCATCTAAATAAAGTAATATGATACGAAGATTAAAGATACAATTCGTTTCTGACCTGGTGCTTCTGGAATAGTTTCATGCTGGACCCGTCGAGTCTCCTCCTCCTGACGTTGCCTCTGTTCTTCCATAGACACCCTCAAAGCCTTGAGAAGTAAAACACCCAATGATAGGGGTTTCAATTCAAGCTTTAAACCATGTGGCCTGTAGTTACCATAGCAAGTTCAGGGTCTTCAGAGGGGTCGATTCCAAACTCGAACCCCTGTCCCATGGGGGCCAGGGGGGCTCCGTCCTCACCAGCCAGGATGGGAGAGGACAGCAGGACCTCCGAGAGCAGGGGGCCAGGATGTGCCGTCACCAGGTGGCTGGTCTGGTCCTTACCATTGAGAGTGTCAATAAACTTGGACAGCTTCTCAGTGTTAAGCTCCTATTACAGGAAGGGTATTTAGAAGAGAATCAACAGGTATACTTTTATAAGATTCAACCACATAGACACATACATCTTCTCCGAAATTGACGATGTCCATGTTGACCTTCTCCTTTTTCAAACGCTTGGCCAATCTAATAAGCTAAAAAGACAGAGTAAAAATGGCTCTGCCTTTCCAAATGTTTGACTAATCTAATCAGTTAACAGATGGATAACTAGAGCTCTCCTGGCTAATCTTATCAGCTAAAAAAGATGGACAACACACAGATGGACGACACAGCCATGTAATGAGGATGCAAGTCCCCCCACTTACCTCCTTCTCATCTGTGGATACAGGACTACCAATGAAAGCCACTATCCTCATCTTTTGGTTGCGATTCTGACGATGCTTCAGCGCCAACTGAATATGGAAAGTGTTCCCATCACTACTAAAGGGGATACTGTGTATGGGCACTATCTTACGTGGGCTATTCTGATGCCAGTGGTGAAGTTGATACTTCCCATAGGCTCCACAGTCTGGAGAGCCTTGAATATCTTGGTAGAATCGTTAGTGAGTGTCACATGTACCTGGGTACTACAAATTTTTCTTCTATGAACGCCCCAACTGGTGTCACAGTGCTGATCCTTAGCAGAAGACTACAACTAATGTAACTTACTCTGCCAAGGAGAGGAGACCCACTGCATTTTCCACATTCTGCCTTGTCTTCATGCGAGTGATGGCATTCACCGCATCATCTTGAACTTGTAGCCGGCTGGGCACAAAGTCTCCGTTTCTCATCCATTCACTATTATCAATGCTGTCATGGTGATAAAAAAAAGCCATCATAAATAGAGCACTGTAGCTGGGTAACTAGCGAGCTAGAAGTTACCAGATTAATGTTGCTTCTAATCCCATTCTTCTTGGCACCAGTAAGACGATTTTGGGTCAGGATCTCAGACTCAGTCAAGATCTCTCTAAGGAGCAATCAGTGTTGCTACTTCGAAATAATGCACACCAGGTTTGAAAGCCACACCCCTCCATTTCCGCTGCCATGTGTACAGCGCATGCTCAGTATCAAAGTGTTGCATTATGTATGCTAGCACAACAATAATACTTCAGTGGCATAAAAAAGCAAGTCCCTAGGTCTAATCTCAAATTTGTCTTTGTAAGCTTATCTGCAATTGGTTGACTAAGGATGAAGGGGATGAAGGGGATGAAGGTGCCCAAAGCAATGCCCAAGGCAATGCCCAAGGCAATGCCCAAAATGCCTAAGGCCATTCCTAAAGTACCTGCCCTACCACCACCAAGAGGCCTCAAAGCAGCATTTGACAGGGCTGGAAAGGACATGCTATCCCTTGAAAACATCACTGAAGGAATTTCATCTGTTGCTGAAAGTTTTTCAACTGTCACTGAGGGAATATCAAATTTAACGGAAGGAATGTCCTATAATATGGCAGAGGCTATGCCTTCTGCAGGTGAGCTGAAAAGCATTCTTGATTTGTTATTGGAATGCACTGCATGCCAGCATGCTCCACCTATTGTTAATAAATGATTGCCAAACTAATAATGATCACCCATTATACTTGGATAGCTATGCTAAATGCACGGTAGATAAGATATCTATGCATAATGTCTTATTTCTGTAGCTCAAGATGATGAGTATGAATGGCAGGAGGGATATGTTCAGGGGGCACAGCCACATACCCAGCAACCACAACAAGTGGCTCCCGGAGGAGAAGGAGAAGATGGGAACACCAACATCACGAATGTAAGCTGTCATAGTAGCTAGATATAGCATATATAGCACTGTATTTTTCCTAGTTGACTTTTGAGGGGGTGTTTCGAGAGAACACAGGGGCTGAGACAGTCCATATCTGGAAGGAAGTCCTGAAAGTAGTCTACTTGTTCTGGCTCAAGTGCACCTACAACTTCATTTCGTTCTTCATGGGGGTTTGCATTGTGACCTTTTGGGGGATTCTCTATTCATGTGTAGCATGGATCCAGGTGTGGTGTATCCAGCCTATGGCCTTTGTCTCCATCATCCTGATGAAAGGGTGCATCCCAATATGCACCGAGCCGATAAGGATGTGTATAGCTGGTTGCCGTCGAAAGAAAACCACCTCTTCATCAATGGCGTGATCCACATTACTGCAACAATATCATTATAGCTTGTGTGTTGTTATATACATCAGAGTTATTATAGCTAACTGTTGCATATAATTATGTCAATTTGCTTTTGCTTTAAAAAAAAAAGTTGTACGATCATAATAATTTGTCTACAATCCCTCAACTTCTTTGTTTGCTGGAAACTCCACCGTGTACTGGATGACAATAGAGCGCGTTTCCTCTGCCTTCAATTCCAATCTCCACTCCACATTGTTCTTTACGTTCAGCTTGGGGTTAGGAGGAGGGGCTCCTTGCTTCTGCTTGCCAATGACAGGGTCAGTCAGTGTCACCTGTGGACAGGGCACCTCTGTAAATTCATTACAGTGGAACCTCCGATAAAGGACACTCTGAAAGAAGTCAGACCTCCCAACAAAGGACAAACTTAAAAAAGTACCGTTAATAACTTCCGAGAGAGGATAACTTGTTTACAAAGGAAAAAAGGCTGGGTCTGGAGTATGTCCATTATTTGGAGGTTTCACTGCGTCCATACCTTCAGTTTAACATCTTCACTCTTGGGGATCTGGTCCTGAAAGGTCACCACGGCTGGCTCTGCCCTCGAGTTGCAGATTTCAGTCACCTGCTTGTAAGTGTAGGTGACGTTCTTTGAGAGCAGGCCACCCTCCTCTCTGAAGCGCTTCACTGGCTTGTACACAACCTTCACTGAAGGATCCACTCCTGAGTATTAGAATAACAGAGATGGTGCTAAAGACAACGTAGGTTAAGCAAAAGAGCTCTAACGCTGCCAAATACTGTAAACTGCCATCAGATAATTATGAACCATTAGGCTGATACTCTGGAACTGAAATTGAAGTTGTGTACTAGTTCTTTTTCCCTAGGTGTGAAGTCTTTAAAGGTATCACTCAAAGGTTGTTTTTTTTTGCAGAAATGCTAAACTAACCAAGGGAACAGCTAAACTCTTCCTTTGGGGAGGTGGACTTGAGAGTAGTCTCAGTGACGTAAGATTGATCCAGGAAGACATTGGCTGGCCCAGCCAGGAAGGGGTAAGTGGAGTCGTTGATGACCTTTGCCCTGAGGAAAGCGTGCTGGGCAAGTTTAGGGACTGTGTTGTACTCAAATGCTGGCTTCAGATTGATAGTAGCCACGTGAACCTGCAGCGATTGTTGGGAGTGCATACTAAAAGTGCATCACGCTGGAGCTTCTTTCTACCCACCTTGTGTCCAGACTTGTCTGCAGGAATGTTTGCAGGCACAGAAATGTCAAAGACTGAGCTGGATAGACCCTCAGATACCTGCGCCAGTGGGGCCTCAATGCTCATAGAAACTTCACCAAAACCATACGACCCCTTTGTTTTCTTTCTAATGTCATCACATACCCAGTGAAGTCATGATAAGGGAGGAGAGGGAGTGTTCATACCTGAGGGAACCCCTGCCTTTTGAAGGGTAGGCATTGGGGATAAGGGACAGCTTGCAGGTATCCAAGGTTGGGGCAGACCCTCCGATGCTCGGGGTGGCAGTGGAGAGAGACAGCTTGGTATCCAACCTGAAGAAATGGGTGATAAACTACCTATATATCATAAGTGAAGGTGCTATCTATATCATGAAGATACTATGCAGCCATTTTTATTCCAGACATTTGTACACTCAGGACGACAAAATTGTAGTTTGAACACTCACCAATCCTCTCCAGTGCTTTGCTCCACCATGCCAAAGTAGCTGACTTGCATGGTTCTCTCAGCACTGGACACGCGCAGGTCATATTTTGGGGTCCAGCTGGCATTGGAGACCACATATGACACAAGGAGCTGGATCTCTGCTTCCTCCCTGACTGTCAACAGCACTCCAATCACCTGCTGCTTCAAGACAGTTGGAGGCTGACCCAGCGTGGGTTCCAGTTTGCCCAGGCGAGATTTAGCCTGCACCAGATACATTAGCATGTCTAAGAACTGCAGTACAGTGAAACTCTATTGTGAGCTCAACTGAAGTGCCCTTATACAAGCAGAAAGATTATAGGCTAAGATGCTTCCAAACATTCACAATGCATCTCTGCATCTCATTACATTGTGAGTGGGTGCTCCATGTGTAAACACAGTATGCTCCTTATATATACACCTGAACAGTTGCTTAGACATACTTTGTCAAGGTCTGATTGGAGCTCTGATTTTCTTTCCTGGTCTTTGTGCTGGGAAACTTTGAGCTTCAGTGATCTCTCTTCGAACGTCTCCACAAACCCAAAAACTCCATCTGAGATTACGCAAGCAATTTGGAATTAGTAACGACACCATACCAATTCATTACCAATTGTTTTAATGTCCAGGAGATCCGCAGTGCCTGCTTTTTTGCTAGCAGCGAAGAGCCCCTTGGAGTAGTCTGCCAGGAGCTTATCCTGCTCTTTCAGTCTCTCCAGCTGACTGTTAAGTGAACTCAACTCCTTCTCAATATCAGAGACCTTCTGCTTTAGCTCCTTCACCTCCTCACTAGCACTCGTCTCATCTTCAGCCTCTTGAGTCACTGCTATCTCCTACATAGCAAACACACAAATGATTCCTACGCCACACTTGGATAATTCAGTGCACACAGCTAATCATTGTTATCACAAGCACTCACTTGAAATGAGACCTCTTTGATACTTGCTGGCCCAAGTCCGTCCACCCGAACGGAGTCTTTGTCCAGCGACTTTGAGAGGTTCTTGAGAACCACCTCTCCATCCCCCGCGCTCAGCTTCACTTTGACGACCCGAGTGACCTGTCAGATCAAGGCCATGATATATAGTTTGCAAGGAGGAAGATTCAGGGGGTCAGAAGCTTAAACCTCAGACCAGCTAACTAGCTAGCTGCTGCTCAAATGTACCTCAGCTCTGTCGGGATAAACCACCACACCCTGAACTGGACATTTCGATATGACCACTTCTTTCTTCTCAGCTTCTTTCTTAGATTTCTCCCCCAGAGTGTTGTCTACTGACCCTGGATCCTCTTCAGAAGCCATCACACCATAGGTCAGGGTCTCATGAGACTGCCTCTGGGGTGTGGTGGCAGTGTGGCAAAAGGATGCAAAAAGTGGGTTGGGCTCATTCCACTTCCACAAATGGCACGCCTCCCCGGCCCCGGCCCCTGTAGTGTGCTCCACGTGTGGGCTATAGTAGTTTTTTTAGTTGCGCTGTACTTTAGCTAGCTGCAGGGATCTGACATGGAAGAGTGGAGAAGGAAGAAGATCGAGGAGGTATATGCAAAGTGGGAGAAGAAGGGATCGAGGCCAGGCGTGGACAGGGCCCCTCCTCAGGCAGAAGCTCAGCCTCAGGCGTCAATCAAAAAGTCAGTTTCATGTATTTAGCTAGCTAGCTAGCTACCTAGTACTAACAGCTGTGGCTATCTCTCCCCCAAGGCAAAACAGATCTCTGGTGATCAGATCCTCAAGATATTCAGTCACCAACGGAAGAAGCACCTCGTGGAATAGAAGAAGAAACAGAGTGAGGAGAAAAAAAATCTTATTCTGATCACACTGAGTTTGCTGTCTTTTAGGATCCAGCGCTCACTGCTAGTGTTGTTCCTTCGTTTGTCCCTTCCCTTGGAGTGGACCTGAGTGCTCTCCATGCCGCCAATAATCTCAAGTACGTCAGCATTCGAGGAAGTTGTCCTCGATGCCTCCCAAACAGTCAGGTGAGTGAGCGAGCTAATGCTGGAGTGGGATGCTAGCAGCATCTCTCTCTCGGTATAGAATGACTTTTGTCTGAAGGACAGTGGAGAGGCAGGATTGTTTAATTTCTTGGTGGTCGACAGACGGAAGTTTGGGTATGTTCCTGTGACAGTAGATGCCTTCCTGTAGTTCAGAGGAGTGGGCTTGTATAGTTAAATAAAGAGGGGGCCACATGTCTGGGTCTATATTAGAGGGAGTTCACTGTAATTACACCCTCAATGTCTGACTCTTACTATTGCTTTACCACAGATATTTTGGTCGCCTCTTTCCCTATGCGACTCACACCTGGGGGACTGTGGTTAACTATTCCCTGAGAGACCTTAGGAGGGATACCCTCCAATCCAAGAGGTGAGGAGGTTTCACCCTCCCCTCCATGCAGGGGGAGTGATAATCAGCACTTTGTCCCCCCTAGAGTCACAGATGCCATTCATTCCTGTGCCACAGCTGCAGCTGATGATGGTGAGGTTTTGCCTGTGGGCTGGTGGTTGTGTTACAAGGAGACAGGGTGCCATGAACTTTGATTGAACTACTAAACTTTGATTGAACCACGAACTTTGTGGGCACGGTTACCATAGGGATGAAAACCCAAGAGGAATGGGTCAAACCTTATCTCTAGTTCAGCTGTTTGGTGGGGTGTTGATGGGGGGTATGTCTCTGTGGTATGTAGATTGTGTGGAATATTGTGTGGCCTTGAAGAAGCAGAGAGGGAGAGCAGAAGGAATCGTCAGAGGCATGTCCTCTTCGGTATACACAGGACTGGCTAGGTAAGGGAGGGAGGGAGGTGAGGGAGAGGGGACTGTAGCTGTATGTAAGTAAGTATGTATGTATGTATGTATATGTAGGCATGCATGTAATGTACAGCAGATTTGTACACGTGTGTTTGTGTGTGTGTGTGTGTTTTGTTGGTTTTAAGAAAAATAAAAAGAACAGAAAAATAAGGGTGGCATGACCTTTGTCCATCACCGTCACAGTAGAGGTCGCTTACGGGGTTTACATATCCTT
>JAAGOD010033255.1_pt1 | contig 9965 bp, 9 predicted proteins | sample 8389681 | NCBI WGS metagenome assembly JAAGOD01 (sample SAMN13964374, study PRJNA552185) | sponge metagenome | biome: deep-sea hydrothermal vent fields; feature: spots directly above weak diffusing fluid; material: seawater and sediment | host: Tedaniidae sp. KZ-2020 ... | reverse complement strand
TTGTAGGTAGAGTTTTACCCTCGTCAACTTCTGGAGGCAGCCCTCCAACAAATACTTTCCTTGAGTATGTCTCAGAGCACTGCATTAACTCTCCAAGTCCAAGAATACCGGCTATGCCATTCACAGATGGACTCTTAGGCAAATTAGGTGAATCCCTGCCATTCATGGCCAGCGACAGATTCACTTGAGAATTTACAGTCTCTACAGTCGAGAATCAATTTATGATAAACATTGAAACTACTATGATTGTGCATTTACTTGTCACTTCTGTCTTCAGTCGAGACATGTCAAAAGTGCTGGTACTAGCACAGTTGGAAGAAAGAGTCGGAACAGCTGACGTAATGGGTACGGAAGGAGTCTTGCTGGCAGGGCAATCCATCCAATCCATTATACCAGTGTGCCTTCCAAAGGGACTGCTAATCCCGCTATCAGTCTCAGCAGCAAATGGATGCTGTGAACAAAAACAGAAAGCCAGCCTTGACTGCAATGTGACCAGAATGAACTGGAGAAATGTAGTGGCTATGTTTCCCGCACCAGAGGGCCACCCTCATGTAATTAGACATTATTTATCTACTACTACACTCCTCACCCTCTCTTCATCAACTCTCTCGGAATAATCAAATAGGAGTGGACTTGCAACAAAAGCATCTTCCACCACATCGCCACCCATCTCCTTTCCTAGTATGGAATTGGTGCACTCCGGCAAAGACATCATACGAGAGTGATACATGCTTGCCTTCCCTCGAGCTTGGTAACCACACAAGAGTCTCGGAATACTCACAACACCTCCTGTTGCCGAAACAGTGGAGGTAGATTTCGAGCGCGTCTTGGGCACTGCCATTTGGGGTACACTCATCAAACCCGGGACCAAAGATTGGTTCTTCCAAATTTGTTCCTTAGAAGACAGCTGACTTGGACAGAAATTGGAGGAAGTACTGCAGATTTTGGTTTTCCTGTCATGGCCTACTTCTTTGCTGAATGAGACTGGCATCATTTCACTGGGGTAAATGCTCCCTCTGGAAGTAGATGGACTACACAGGTAAAAGTGACACCTTGGATTCTGGCAGGGCAACTTGAAGTCTCCATCTCCCTTTGTTCGAAAGCATTCCACACAGATCATTTTTTCAGAGTGACTGACGGCATGGCCTGTACGTGTGGCTTGATTCATCGGACTTGTTGGAGGAGAAGGAATCTTTGTGTCAAAATGCAGAGGAAAGCGGCAGTTTTGACCTTCTGAAGACTCCTTTTTATACACACTCGTTGCCATGCTGACAATGGCAGAATGGCCTGGAGCTGTCACTAACTATTTTGCACTAATGAAGGTGTTGATGAAAAGTGGCGAACCCCCATGCATACTGGGAGAATTTCTCGCGTAGAAAACCATGACCTCTCTGAGAGAAGACATCCTTTAGATGATGCATTGCTGAAAAAACCGCGCAGCATCTTCAAAGACTTTGCGCAGCCTAGCCCCACCCCTCTTCTGCTGGTGGGCAGGGCTTAGCACAAGGAGGGCGGGGCCCAGGAATGCTATTTTTGATGTGTGGTCAATTCAAACAACAAGAGCAGAGGCCTGGAGAGAAGATCTGAATGTGAATCAAGCTCGAGACAGTGCTTAGTCACATTGAAGGAGAAGTAACATGGCTTTTAATGGGGACAGTCCACCTCCCCCAGACCAATTCACACAGAGAAGTGACAGCTTCAATGAGTAAGAATTACTGCTGGCTCCCTAGAGCTCTAGTCAGGTAGGTGAGCTCATGCATTGATACTGAATCTGTTACACTGTTTAGGAGAACATGTTGGGTGTGTTTTGGATGTGAAGCTGATGAGCCAGGACTGGAGTGGATTAGTCCATGTAACTGCCGAGGGGCCACAAAGTGGGTTCACCAGTTGTGTCTACAGCAGTGGGTAGATGAGAAACAGAGAGGGAGCTCCTCGGTTGAAGTCTACTGCCCTCAGTGTAAATATGGGTACCAAATTGTGTACCCAGACTCCAGCATCTTGTTGTACTTCTATGAGGTTGCTAACACAGCCGTGTCTGCCTGCTCTCCTATGATTCTGGCTGGGATCACTGCTACTTCGCTCTACTGGATCTCCTTTACATATGGGTATGCAACAGCAGCAGTGACACTGGGTAGAGAACAGTCCCTTGAATTTTTCAGAAGTCCTGAATCCTCCATTGCATTGCTCTCCCTACCTCTTCTCCCGTGGGCTATTCTGGGTGTGAAGTTACTGAGGTTGGAGGCATTTGTGTTGAAGGTGTGGTACAGAATTGTTCCAGCGCTTCAGATGCTCGTGGGCAAGCTTTCACTAAGAAGCAGCCTTGAGCAGCAAGAGCCTGTTGAGGAGTTCCGCTTCGTACCTGCCCAGCTTCCTATCCTCCCTTTCCTCTCGAGGTCCATCCTTAGCACATTCTTCTTACCATTCATTGCATCTTCCATTGGATGGGCTTTGTCCTATATTCTGAGATCAACGAGCACTCTTAAGAGAACATTGATTGTGAGTTAGCTGTAATACTAGTTAGCCGTTGTGTGCAATGTGTTGTATTTAACGTGGGTGATTTTCAGGGTGGATTTGGGTATCTTGTTGTCAGCTACGTCCTCAAGGTCTGCATAGAGCACCACAGAGGAAGACTCGAGAGAAGGCAGTGATTTATTCAACATTAATTTTTTACGTCTGATGTATTATTCTGTCAGTATCATCCCACAGTTAATTTGAATATTCATAAAGGATGAGGCACATGATTAATGATGACATTCATGAGTTCACCAAAAGTTCAATTCTTTTTGAAGCGCACTAAGAATAACAACCTCCTCTACAGACACATACAGTTGGAAGTCTGGCAGGCATTCGGGGGAAAATGATAATTAGAAGTGTTGTTGATATGAGGTGAGAACTGTAAGTTGTATCAGAGCCCAGGTGCTTTTTATATAGTCTTCTCACTTAAATTTCTCCTTCAGATAACTTCACTTTCTGGGAGCATGAATGTTATTTCTGTACTTGATGGACTGGACAGAGCCTATTTAAGAAGCTCTCCCATTAGTCTTGGTGTGCTAGGTGCCACCTCAGCCTACTACGTTGCCTTTTCTTATGGTGCCGGCGTCACCTTCCTTGTGCTCGGCAAAGACAAAGCCACCCAGATATTTGGCAATGCTGCAAATCACCCTGTTTTGGTGCTGGTCGGTGTGCCGCTGATTCCAGTACTACTGGTATCGCTGGAGGCCTACGATATTGAAGGAAGGTAATCACCAGGCCCTTGATAGGTTGCCATGCCTGTGGTCAAGTTAGAAGAAGCCCCTGATAGAGAGGCTGCCATAACCAGTGGTTTACAGCTATGAGTGTGTATGTGGTACTTCTGTTAACCATTGTTACTCCAGTCCCAAAGATGAAGATCATGTGATGAGTTTCGACTGCATTGCAGGATATTGACGGTGTGGAGAAGCTCAATTTCTCCTTGGATCAAGACGATCCCATTTGTCGGTGCAGCGGTGGAGTGGTTCTGGGCCTCCCCCACCAGGGAGCCTCACATCTCCACCAAGGACGGACTGAGCGGAACCATTGACAACCTTGCCAGGAACATGACTGCTGGTCTCATTCTGCCATTCATAGCGTATGCTGTCGGGATCATCTGCTTCCAATCCTTTTCACAGAATCACACAAAGAGAATACTCTTGGTAAAGATTCCCATCAGAGTATAAGGGCTCTCATGAATTGAGTCAATTCACGTAATTTTTTGGTGTAGGGTGGGCTGACTTTCTTCTCTTTCAAAACACTTGCAAAGGTGTACTTCCGTCAGCAGGAGTATAGGAGACAAGGTTCAAGAAGGGTCCTCAATTATAAGGAGGACTGAAAATAAACACTAACTCAGTCAGTTGCTTGGCTTTTTATTTACCTAAGTCATTGTATGATGCTGAGCATACCATATCACGTGGATAGATAGCTCTGCTGTAAAACTTTATCTCAAAAAAAAAAGCTAACTACAGTAAACCACACAAAAGTGACTACAAGTAATGACAGAATTGTGACGACTTTATATCTACTGAACACCTTTAGATCACTTCATGATATGGACAATACTGATGTTTAGCAATGTATGACGAAAAAATATAATAACGTATTGTTTTCCTCACTTTGCCTGCAGTCGGTGTGAGCGCCTGACTGGTGTGGGCATGGGGTCTAGTTTGGCTACCTTGCTGACTCGTGCAGATTCTACTGGTGCTTTCTTCTTACCACTCGTATCAACAGCTTTCTCTGTCGCTGCCTCTTTCTTGTTCCTCGAGGAGCGAGTGACATGCTGAGCTGAACTGAGGATTGGAGTTTCAGCGCTGGCTGGAGATGGAACTGCTTTAGCCTTCCTGCCTCGTCTGGTCATCACGGGGGCATCTTGATCAGCCGGCTCCTCCTTTGCAGTGACCTTCTTGCCCCTTCTGGTGACCATGGGAGTGACCATCGGTTCCTCCTCTGGTGCCTTAGTGCTAGCCTTCCTACCCTTCCTGGTCATCACTGGGACATCTTCATCCACTGCAGCAGCAACCTCCACCTTAGAAGTGGTCTTTCTGCTCCTTATGGTGGGCATGGGCGTCTTAACGGCCTCTTCAGTAGTAGTAGTAGTATTAGCAGCAACTGCTTTCTTGCTTCTTCTGGTAGTGATGGAAGTATCAGAGGAGGGGAGAAGAGGTGGTTCTTCTTCCTTAGAGACACACCTCCTGCTCTTTCTGGTGGGCAGAGGAGTCACAGAGAGCACTGCTTTAGCCCTTGTCGATCGAGAGGCTCTGGTGCTCACAATGGACTCTTCGCTGGTGCTGACTTGCTCCTCCTGTTTGGTAGTTGGGGCCCTCCTGGTGGTCCTGCAAGGTGCTAAGCTTGCTGCGGGCTTTCTCCTGCGACCTTTCCCCCTTGCAGTAGCAGTAGTAGTAGCAGCAGCAGCACTAAATATGATGGGCTCACCCTTGTTCTTGAGCCGTGAGGACATTGGCTCATCTCGGAGGGGGTTGTCAGGCTTCTTAGCCGTGGCACCTACAGGAGAAGAGAAGTGTACTCCAGCGGGAGTACCTACGAAGAGGCTTGGCTCAAACATGTCCACTGGGTCCGCAGAGAACTTGACCTTCGGACTGCTGAACATGTTGCTCATTCCAGTGAGATTTGGGGAACCCTTCAGGAAAGGTTTGAAGTTGTACGGAATGGGTGAGGGCTGGGGAGCATTGATTCGTCTACGCTTAGAAGGAGGCAGAGGAAGTGGAGAGTCACAGTCGGATCTCGTATCGGCGACAACTCTCTTGGCGGGCCTCAGAGGCATAGGTGAAGGTTGGGGAGCAATCATTCGTCTCCGCTTAGAAGGAGGTAGAGGAAGTGGCGAATCGCAGGCAGATCTTGTATCGGTGACGGCTCTCTTGGCAGGCCTCAGTGGCACGTGATTTAGCTTGTGCTTGCTCCTAATCTCAGCCCGGAGTGGCGTTGGGAGAGATTTCTTTGTGGCCCTGAGGGAGACTCCAGACTTGATCTGGGAGCGAAGTGGTGTCGGGAGCGTCCTCTTTGTTGCGCACAGATGAGGTTTGGACTCAATAGCGGCCTTCAGGGACGCCGGAAGGGACTTCTTAGTGGCACGAAGAGCAGGTCGCTGCTTGATGGCGTCCCTGATTGGAGTGGGGAGGCTCTGCTTGGTCGTACGCAGCACATGCTTACCTTCAATAGCACGCCTCAGTGGAGTTGGCATGGAGCGCTTGGCTTTGCGCAGTTTGGGGCAACTCTGAATTTCAGCTCTTACAGGAGTTGGCATGGACTTCTTGGTTGCACGAAGAGTTGGTCGGCTCTCTATGTTCTGTCGAAGTGGAGTGGACAAGGATCGCTTGACTTTCTTCCTCAAAGAGTACCGAGTCTTGATTTCGGCAAGAAGAGGGGTAGGTAAGGACTGCTTCGTCTTCTTCAGTGCTGGCTTGGACTCAATATCTTTCCTGATCGGAGTGGCCATGCTCTTCATCGTCTTGCGCAGAGTGGGCCTGGATTCAATGTCTTTCCTCACCGGAGTAGACATGGACTTCATGGTCTTGCGCAGGGATGGCTTCTCTTCGATAGCTTTCCTCACAGGAGTGGGCATGGACTTCATGGTCTTGCGCAGGGATGGTTTCCCTTCGATTGCCATCCTCACAGGAGTGGGCATTGACTTCTTGGTTTTGCGCAGGGATGGCTTCTCTTTAATGGCCATTCTCACTGGAGTGGGCATCGACTTCTTGGTTTTGCGCAGGGATGGTTTCTCTTCAATGGCCACCCTCACTGGAGTGGGCATCGACTTCTTGATTTTGCGCAGGGATGGCTTCTCTTCAATGGCCTTCTTCACTGGAGTGGGCATAGATTTTTTTGTTTTACGAAGAGCTGGTTTGTCCAAGATGTCCTGCTTCAAGGGAGTCGGCATGCTGGGCTTGGTCTTCTTGAGGCTCTGTATCTGCTTGCGCAGTGGGGTGGGCAGTACATGCCTGCTCTTCCTCAAAACAGGGTGGGTGCTCGGGCTGTGATGCAGCATAGCAGGAAGGGAACGGCGTACTCCATGGAGAGGGGGCCTGGCGTCGACCTGGAATGGGAGGGGCGTGGCAAACTTCCTCCTGGGTGGAGACGAGGTTGGGGGAGTGTTGAAGAGCTCCTCTTCACCAATCTCCTCCACCATAGATGCCTCCTTGCTGGTTGGAGTGGGCACAAAGCTGTCCTCGAAACCAGTCATGGAGTATTCATACTCATCATCAGAGTCTTCACTGCCGTCGGAAGCACTCTCTTCGCTCTCCAAATCATCCTCTTCTGCCTCGTCAATGACCTCACTGAGCGAGATATTGCTTGTCAAGGATCGACGGATACCAGAGGGTGCCAAGCCTGCCTTTATGGGAGTACTAGGGGGAAAACGCTTGTCAAAAAACTCAGGAGAGAGCATTGGACCGAAAGTGACGCCCCTACGAGTCCTCTTACTAGGGGGCTCGTCATCAGTGGTTGTGTCCAGGGAAGAAAGCAAAGAGGTGTTGGTGGTGCGGTCCAGAGACCTCTTTCGGGTTTCAGGAGATAAGGAGGATTCGTCAGTCTCCTGGATGGAGGTGAGCGAAGAGGTCCTGGAGCACTGAGAGGACCGACGAGAGAAGGACCTTCGAGGTGGAATAGGCGTGGGAACTTTGGCATGCTTGGAGCTAGAAGACACTGGGGTGCCAGAAGATGTGGTTTCCTAGATAACAAAATCAATAGGCGTCAAGAATTTGAAACCCATTTCCCATTTGTCTGTGATTAGCATAGCCACTCACCTTAGATGCTGGAGTGCTTTTCCTAGATCTAACTAGAGGCGATTTGGACTGCGGTCCAAGAGACTTTCGTTTGGTTGAGGTAGGAGTGGCCGCTAAAGGGGTAGTGGCTACTTTGGCAGTCTTGGGTGTGGTTTTGGGTGTGGCTTTGCTTGACAGAGTTGTGCTGTTCTCTTTTCCAGCTTGCTTTGGTGTCCTTGGACTTTTCTTTAATATAGAAAACGAGACGTTAAGATGGCCAAACACACACACACACACACACACACAAAAAAAAACAACAACAACAACAACCAACCAACCAACAAACAAACAAACCTTGCCAGGGGTGCTACTGTCAGTTCCATTTGTCATTTGGAGCGGATTGTTGATGTAGTCAAAGCGAAAAGAGCAGGTTCCAATTGTCAAGATTTCAGAGTTGGAAACTGCAGTGTCCTTTTTGACGACATCCACATTGTTTAGCTTGACAGGCGCATTGGGAACAAGGCATGTCACGTACACCTGGACACACACAACCACGAAATATTAATTATGAATTTCTACTTTGAGTTAAGCTGCTATTACCTTGCCACTTTTATCTACAGTTAACTTGGCATGTTTTTCAGCAACACTGAGGACTTGCACCCTAAAATCACACTCAGGATCTCTGCATTAAAAAAATGATTAGCTGGCTTACTAGTTAGCAAGAATTGATGCTAACTTGGACCAACCTTCCAAGAATAAGCGTTGAATCACGGTTCAATGAAAAAGAGGTGCCATCTTCACCATTCCTTTTTAGATGCACAAACTTACAGGACTCCATTTCAGCTACAAAGAAGCTAGAAAGCTAAAAAGCAAAACTGCCTTGCCGCATTATTTTGAAAAGTGAGATGATTTTCAAAGCAACCAATCAGATGACTGATCATAAAACAGGTGATGTCATCGCCTCTCACGTGATCTCGGTCTCCAAAGCCAAATAAAATGGCGATTTGATTGGGACAGTTACTGGTGAATATTTAATTTGTAACTACGAAAGAGAAGAAGATGCATCGAATAGTGGATAGAATGTAAGTGGTATACTTGCTGTGCGGGATAGCAGTAGCCATAAACCCTCAAGGGCTCTGAAATATAGGTAATTTGTGACCCTGGAAGTAGGACTCTGTTGTTGTGGGTGTGTCATGCCTGTAGTAGTGCATGGGAACAAAATGATATGTAAGCCATATGTGTGTGTGTGTTATGGGATTCTCACTTTGTCAGCAGTGAATGTGTGCCTTCCTAGACTATCAGAATGATGCATAGAGCACACAGTACACTAGGAACTGGTCTGTGCAACCTTTTTGGCCAAGAGAACACTATCCCCACATTATTATTATATTCTGTGACTGTTCCAGGACCAATGTGGTCATGAACTACTCTGACGTTGAAACCAAAGTGAGGGAGGCCACAAACGACGACACATGGGGTCCTCATGGCACGCTCATGTCCGAGATTGCCAAGTATACATTCACGTACGAGCACTACCCTGAGGTCATGTCCATGGTGTGGAAGAGGACGTTTGAGTCAAAGAAGAACTGGAGGAGAGTATACAAGGTGGGAGAAGGATGCAGGTTTTACCACACAAACATGCATTGTCTAATGCATTGTCTAGTACTCCAGTGGAGACAATAGCAACCCTCCCTGTCTATTGGCTAGTGAAGTGTTTGACTACTTATCTCATTGCTACTTCCTTCCTTGTACAGTCTCTGCTGTTGATTCACTACCTCATTCGCAATGGATCAGAGCGCGTGGTCACCAGTGCGCGGGAACACGTCTACGATATGAAGCCGCTGGAGGAGTACACGTTTCGGGATGAGCAGGGAAAGGACCAGGGTGTCAACGGTGTGTGCTCAAAGGGAGTGGAGGGGGGAGATATTTGGTTGAGAGGGGGGTATGGTCATGTTGGCAATGTCGAATGCTTCAAGTATATAAGGATGTGGTTAGATTTCAGCAGGGTTGAGATCAAGAGATTAATGATAGGAGTGACAGGAAGCTAGGGGATGTAACTGACTGTCTTTTTTTCTTTTCTTTTGTGCAGTTCGCCAGAAAGCCAAGGAGATCAATGCATTCCTCCAGGATGACGAGAGACTGAGAGAGGCCAGAAAGTCAGCCAAGCAAACTAGGGATAAATACGTGGGCTATTCCTCGGAACAAACCAGCTCCAAATACAGTGAGCCATGGACCTTACTTAGCACCTCACAGTACCACTGAATGGGTATATTATAATATATTACACCAGGTGACCGCTACGATGCTGAACCTAGGTCAAGATCAAACTTCGATTCCACCATGACTACACGTTATGACGAAGACGCTCGTGGACCTGTGCCATTCAGTGACGATGATGATGAGGGCTTTAGAGACAAACCAGGCACTTACAAAGACAGCCCCAGCAAGGACAAGGAGGAGGAGAAAGATGAGGGGTAAGGGGAAGGGGAGTGAAGTGTCTAGATGTTGTAGCCCGGCACCCACATCCAGAAGTCCAACAGCATTCTAATTCCTTGCTCAACATGTATTTACTTCAGGGAGAGTGGCTTCTCATTGCTGTCATCAGAAGAACCAGCTGTCTCCCAACCTTCCCCCAGCACTGCAAAGAAGGGCACCCAGCCTTCCAAACTGGTCGATCTTGGAGCTGCCTCGACATTTGCCCAGCAGCAACAACAGCAGCAGCAGCAGCAACAGCAG
>JAAGOD010010908.1_pt1 | contig 9980 bp, 7 predicted proteins | sample 8389681 | NCBI WGS metagenome assembly JAAGOD01 (sample SAMN13964374, study PRJNA552185) | sponge metagenome | biome: deep-sea hydrothermal vent fields; feature: spots directly above weak diffusing fluid; material: seawater and sediment | host: Tedaniidae sp. KZ-2020 ... | reverse complement strand
CGCCACATGCGCCGCCGCTACATTAACAGCGCGTTTTATGGAAAGCCGCAATAATCCGGTTTTGTTGCCTTTTACGCCGCCGCCGCCCGAATTTGAAGATTTACTGGAAGGGGAAAATTATCAGGCGTTGGCGGCGGTGCGGCGTTTGGTCGGCGGCGATGGCGCATTTTCGTCCCTGTATGTTTGGGGAAAAACCGGATGCGGCAAAACGCATGTATTGCAGGTGGCGGTGGTAAATATGCGGCGGCAAAACCGTTCCGCATTTTACGCCGGGGGCGGCGAAATTCCGCCGCCGATGCCGGGATTATTGGCGGCGGACGACATCGGACGCCTGTCCGAAAACAACCGTGCGGCGTTGTTTGATTGGCAAAACAAACTATTGCCGGGCGGCGCGCGATATTCCGTTTTGGCGTCCGGAAACGCGCCCCCGGCGCGGATGGATGTTGGCGATGAAATTGCCGCCCGGCTGGCGGCGGGGTTGGTATTTCGCCTGCGCGAAATTACCGAAACCGAAAAACGGCAAGCGTTGGCGCGTTACGCCCGCCGCCGCGGATTTGCCCTACCCGCGCCGGTATGCGATTTATTTTTAACTTGTCTGCCGCGCGATATGACGAGTTTGGCGGCGGCACTCGCCGATTTGGACGGTTTTTTACTCGCCCGCCAAAAGCCGCTGACGATGCGGCTGGCGCGCGAATGGTTAAACAACCGTCCGGCTTCGTTGTTTAGAAAATAATCCGGTGGCGCGGTTTTTGGGCGGCGGCGAATACCGGCACGGCGGCGAAGAAAAAATCGGCGTCTTGCTGGCAAACTTAGGCACGCCCGAAGCGCCGACCGCGAAAGCGTTGCGAAAATACTTGCGGCAATTCTTAAGCGACCCGCGCGTTATAGAAACGCCAAAATGGCGGTGGTTGCCGGTGTTATACGGAATTGTTTTGCCGTTGCGGGCGCCGCGCTCGGCGGCGGCGTATCGGAAAATTTGGACGAAAGACGGTTCGCCGTTGCTGGCAAACTGCCGCGCCCAAGAAAAAAAACTCGCCGCCGCTTTCGCCGGTTTGCCGGTGGCGGTGGAATTGGGCATGAGTTACGGCGCGCCTTCCATTATTTCGGCGTTGCGAAAATTGAAATCCCAAAATTGCCGCCGCATCGCCGCGCTGCCGTTATATCCGCAATATTCGGGCAGCACCGGCGGCGCGGTTTTTGCCGCCGTTGCCAAAGAATTATCGGCGTGGCGGGCGGCGCCGCATTTTCGTTATATCGCCGCCTATTGCGACTCCCCGCGTTATATCCAAACGTTGGCGGATTCCATTTCGGCGCATTGGAAAAAACACGGCCGCCCCGACATGCTTATTTTTTCGTTTCACGGCACGCCGCTGGATATGTTAAAAAACGGCGACCCTTACCATTGTTTGTGCCAAAAAACGGCGCGGTTGGCGGCGGCGCGTCTGGATTTGCCTCCGGAAAAATGGCTGGTTGCTTTTCAATCGCGTTTTGGCCGCGCCGAATGGTTATCGCCCGCAACCGATTCCGTTTTACGCGAATTGCCGGAGGGGGGGGGGGTGCGCCATGTGCAGGTGGTATGCCCGGCGTTTTCGTCCGATTGTTTGGAGACACTGGAAGAAATTGCGATAGAAGAACGCGAAGTTTTTTTGCGCGCGGGGGGCGAAAAATTTAGTTATATTCCGGCATTAAACGATTCGCCCGCGCACATTGATTTTTTGGAATCGTTGCTGCGCGAAAACATCGGCGACTGGCTTTTGCATTTGCAACGGGAAAACGCCCCGGAAAATCGCGCCCGCCAAAAAGAAACCGCCGGCGCCAACGGCGGCGCATAACCGCGCGGATTTTCGCATTGCAAAATTAACCGCAAACTTAATTTTTTGCGCCCAAAAAACGGTGTTTATAAATTCCGGTTTTTGCCAAAATCCGGCGCGGTGTTTTTAAAAAATTTCCAAAAATTAAAATTTACCCGTAGACCCAAAACCGCCCGCGCCGCGCGCCGTGGTTTGCGAAAACGCTTCAACGATTTTAAGCACCGCCCGCGTTACCGGAATAAAAATTAATTGGCAAATTCTTTCGCCCGGCGCAATTTCATAAACTTTTCCGCCGCGGTTAAAAAGTGCCGCGCGAATTTCATCTTGGTAATCCGAATCAATAATTCCGACGGTGTTGGCGAGAACAATGCCGTGTTTAACGCCCAATCCTGAACGCGGCGCAAGCAACCCCATATAGCCGGGATGGCGGATGGATATGGCGATGCCGGTGCCGACGGTTTTTGTTTCGCCGGGCGCAATGGACAGCGGCAAATCCAAACACGCGCGCAAATCCATTCCCGCCGCCCCCGCCGTTGCATATTGCGGCGGCGGAAAATCGCGCCCGATGCGGGCGTCCGTAATGCGCGTTTCTACTTCCGGCGGTTCGTTCATTGTTCGCCGGAATAACTTTTACCCACCGCGCGGATGGGCAGTTTTAATCCGAGTTGCGGCACTTGTTCGGCAATCCACGCGGTAAAAGTATTGCTATTCGGACCGGGAAAAGCGCGGTATTCTTCGGCGTAAGGATAACTTTTGGCGGCGGCGGCGACATCGTCCGCCAGCGTTTGCGCTTTTTCGCCGCGCACATCCACAAGCAATCTCGGTTCGCCGCCAAACCAGCGGCGGTCGGGAATATCTTCGGCGATTCGCAACGCCGGCAAACCGCGCCGCAACCGCCAGCCGACAACTTCGTAGACCGTATAGGCGGCGGCGTTTTTGGGTTTGACGGCAAGCCAAGTATGGTCGGCAAAAAAACCGCGCCATCCCCAAACGCGCGCGGCATATGCTTGAATCACGGCGCCGCGTTCGGTTTCGGGCGGCGGCGCAATTTGCGCCGAAGCGCGGGAAGCGCTTTGCCAATTGCCGTGCGCGAATGCGGACGCCGCGCACATTGCGGAAACAAAAACAAAAGCCAATTTCATAATTTACATTTTACGCCAACGCGCCCGTTTTCTTAAACCGATGGTTAAACCAATGGCAAAAATTTGGGCGCGGCGGTTGCAATCATTAAAAAATGTTCGGAATTTTTTTGCAACGGTTTTATAAAAAACGCCGGGGATTAATTACCGGCGCGGCGCAAAAAAATTAATAGCGCCGTTTGTTAATGCGCCGTTTTTCCGTCCTACAATTTCCCGTGGCATTGTTTGTATTTTTTACCGGAACCGCACGGGCACGGGTCGTTGCGGCGCACTTTGGCGGCGGCGCGGAGGGGCGTTTGTTTGGGCGCGTCCGGTTGCGGCGCGGGTTCGGGCGCACCGGCGGCGGGCGATTCGTCGTGGCGGTATTGCAAATTTTGCGCGGCGGCGGGCGGCGCTTCCGGCGGCGCTTCACGCACCGCCAGCGCATACATCACCCGCGCCGCCGCGCCTTTGACCTCTTCCAAAAGGCGGCTAAACAATTCAAACGCTTCGCGTTTATATTCTTGTTTCGGATTTTTTTGCGCCATGCCGCGCAGACCGATGGACATCCGCAGCGCGTCCAACGCCGCCAGATGGTTGCGCCAATAAGTGTCTATGATATTAAGAATTAAGGAGCGCAAAAAGCGGTTGAATTCGTCCGCGTCCGCCGCCGCCGTTTTTGCGGAAAAATCTTCTTCGGCGGCGGCAAAAATGCGTTCGGCAAAATAATCGCGCGGTTTTTCCGGTTCGGCGGCGAGCCATTCCCGAATTGGAATCCGCAGGCGGTATTCGCCGGCGAGCGTTTTTTCCAGCGCCGCGGCGCGCCATTCTTCTTCGGGCGAATCGGGCGGCAAGTGCGAATCCACCAGCGCCTGCAAATGTTCCAAACGCAATTCGCGGGCGATGGCGGCTTCGTCTTCCGAAGTTAAGATATGTTCGCGCTGGTCGTAAATTAACCGCCGCTGTTCGTTGGCGATGTCGTCGTATTCCAAAAGTTGGCGGCGGATGTCAAAGTTGTGCGCTTCCACTTTGCGCTGCGCGTTTTCAATCGTGCGCGTTACCATCCGCGCTTCTATCGCTTCGTCTTCGTCAATTTTGAGTTTTTCCATAATCGCCGCCACCCGCCGGGTGGCAAACACGCGTAGTAGCGAATCTTCAAACGACAAATAAAAAACGCTCGCCCCCGGGTCGCCCTGCCGGCCGGCGCGCCCGCGCAACTGGTTGTCAATCCGCCGCGATTCGTGGCGTTCGGTGCCGATAATTCTCAACCCGCCGGCGGCGACCGCTTGTTCGTGGTTTTTTTGCCATGCGGCTTCCAGCGCGGCGGTTTTTTCGCTTCGTTGCGGTTCCGGCAATTCTTCGGCGGCGCGTTTTTCGGCGTCAATGTTGCCGCCCAAAACAATGTCGGTGCCGCGCCCCGCCATGTTGGTGGCAATGGTCACCGCGCCGGGGCGTCCGGCTTGCGCGATAATGTGCGCTTCGCGGTCGTGCTGTTTGGCGTTAAGAACTTCGTGCGGCAATTCTTCGGCGCGCAACATAGCGGACAGTTTTTCGGAATCCTCAATCGCCGCGGTGCCGACAAGCGCCGGCTGGCCGCGGGTGCGGCAGTCGCGGATGTCGTCCGCGGCGGCGCGGTATTTCGCCGCCGCCGTCCGATAAACGCGGTCCAATTCGTCGCCCCGAATCATTTTGCGGTGGGTCGGCACTTCCACGACATCCAGCCCGTAAATAAAACGGAATTCTTCGGCTTCGGTAAGCGCGGTGCCGGTCATGCCGGAAAGTTTGGCGTATAAACGGAAATAATTCTGAAAAGAAATAGACGCCAACGTCCGGTTTTCTTTTTGCGCCGGCAATCCTTCTTTAACTTCCACCGCTTGGTGCAGGTTGTCGCCCCAGCGGCGTCCGGGCATTAAGCGTCCGGTAAATTCGTCGACAATAATTACTTCGTTGTCTTTAACGACATAATCGCGGTCGCGCAAAAACATGTGGCGCGCCCGCAACGCCGCGGTTAGGTGGTGCATCAACGACAGATTTTCGGGCGCATAAAGCGAACCTTTGAGCAATCCGGATTCGGCAAACAATGTTTCGGCGCGCCCAAATCCTTCTTCGGTCAGATGAATTTCGCGCGTTTTTTCGTCCGCGGTAAAATCGCCCGGCGCATCTTCGGCGGCGCACCGCGAAAATTGCGCGGCAACCCGGTCGGCGGCCAAATACGAAGTCGCGCTGTCTTCGGATTCGCCGGAAATAATCAACGGCGTGCGCGCTTCGTCAACCAAAATAGAATCCACTTCGTCCACAATCGCGTAATTTAATCCGCGTTGCAGACGCGCTTCGGGGTCGTAGCGCATGTTGTCGCGCAAGTAATCAAAACCGAATTCGTTGTTGGTGCCGTAAGTAATGTCGCAACGGTAGGCGGCGGATTTTTCCGCCGCCGCGGCTTCCGGCAAGTTGGCGCCCACCGTCAATCCCAAAAATTGATACAACGCGCCCATCCATTCCGCATCGCGGCGCGCCAAATAGGGGTTAACCGTTACGACATGCACGCCTTTTCCGGACAACGCTTCCAAACACACGGGCAAAGTCGCCGCCAAAGTTTTTCCTTCGCCAGTTTTCATTTCGGCGATATTGCCGTCAAAAAGCGCCATGCCGCCCAGCAGTTGTTCGTCAAAATGGCGCATGCCCAAAGTCCGCACCGATGCTTCGCGGACGACGGCAAAAACTTCGGGCAACAAAGACGGCAACGGCGCGCCGTTTTCGCGTTGTTCGCGCAACCGGCGGTAGGCGGCGCGCAACGATTCGTCGTCCGCCGCGCGCAACGATTCGGCGCGGGCGTTAATGCCGGGAATGCGCGCCCGGTAGGCGGAGAGGCGGCGGATTTGGCGCGAGCCAAAAATACGGGAGAATGTGTTTTTCATCCGCGCTTACAGCGCCCATTGTTTAGGCACGGCGCGGGCGCGGCGGATTTTTTTAACCGCGGAATTAATCGGGCGCGGGCGGTTGTTGACGCGCACTTCGTAATGCAAGTGCGGTCCGGTGGAGCGGCCGGTGTTGCCCACCGCGCCAATTACTTCGCCGCGGCGGACATATTGCCCCTTCTTGACGACGAAAGAATGCAAATGCCCGTAGAGCGTGGATAAATTGCCGCCGTGCGAGATGCGGACGGCGTTGCCGTAATTGCCCAGCCGTCCGGAGTAATCTACCCGCCCGGCGGCGGCGGCAAAAACCGCCACACCGCGCCGCGCCGCATAATCGTAGCCGGAATGAAACGCGCGGCGTCCGGTCAGCGGGTCGCGCCGCGTGCCAAACCGCGAAGACAGCCAATGCCGCCCGCCCACCGGCCGCAACATCGGCACCGTGTCATATGTAACCGCCGCAACGGCGCCATGCCGAAGCACGACTCCGTATCGTTTTTTTATTTCCGAAAAAACGCCGTTTAAGTGCGCCAATTCTTCTTCCGCCGCGCCGGTTTGTTTTAATTCCGCCGCCGCGCATGCATCGGGGACGGCGGCAAACATTTCGCCTTCCGCCAGCCCCACCCGTCCGGCGAGCATTGCCCCGTTTGCCCGCAATTCGGCGAGGCGGGCGCGCAATTCGGCAAACTGCGCGCCGAAAGCGGCGCGGGTACCTTTTTGGCGGCGGCGGTTTTCGGCATCCAGCCGCGTTTCTAATTCCGCAACCAGTGACTGCGCCAGCGGCGTTTTGGCTTCCAGCCAGCCGTAGGCGGTGTGCCGTGCCAGCGCATAAACGGCAAACACGAGAATGCACGCCGCCGCCGCCAGCCCCACCCACAGGCGTTTTGCCGGAAATTCCAGCGTTTTGGGCGGCGCCGCGGCAAACCCGGCGGCGTCATCGGGGACGATAATAATTTTCATAACGATGTTCCGTAAAAGCAAAACCGTAATTTTAACGCATTTTGCCTTTTCCGCCGCCCGCCAAAAATTAAACGGCGGCGCCCGCGCATGCTATAATACGGTTTTTATTTTTGGAGAATGCGATGTTCGGCTATATTTTACTTGGCGTTGGAGCGGCGGCGGCGGTTTGGGCGGCGGCGATTTACAACAATTTGGTGCAAAACAAAAACCGCGGCGAAAACGCGTTTTCGCAGATAGATGTGCAACTTAAACGCCGCTACGATTTAATTCCCAATTTGGTGGAAACGGCAAAGGGATATTTGTCGCACGAGCGCGAAACGCTGGAAGCGGTAACGGCGGCGCGCAACGAAGCGGCGTCCATGCTCGGCAAAATGGCGGGCAATTTGTCGGACGGCGCGGCGGCGGCGGCGTTGGGTGCGGCGGAAAACGCCCTCGGCTCGGCGATGGGCGGGTTGCAGGTTAAAATGGAAGCGTATCCGGATTTGAAAGCGTCGACAAACATGATGCAATTGTCCGAAGAATTAACTTCCACCGAAAATAAAGTGTCGTTTGCGCGGCAGGCGTATAACGATTCGGCGACGGCGTATAACACCTACCGGCAAAGTTTTCCGCAAATGCTATTTGCCGGAATATTTGGCCACCGCGAAAATTTGGCGATGCTGGAATTCGCCGACCGCGAAAAATTAGCAGAAGCGCCGAAAGTGAGTTTTTAATTTTTTTACATAGATGCGGCGACTCCGCAAAAACTACCCATGAATTTTTTTGAAGCGCAAGATAAGGCGCGGCGCAACACGCTGTTGCTTGTCGTTTTATTTTTAGGCGCGTTGTCCGGGCTGGTTGCGCTTTTATATTTTGCCGCGCATTGGGCGACTCTGGGCGCGCCGCCGGATTTGCAAACCGTAAATTACGGTTTATTAACCGATGTCGCCGTCGGCGTTTTGGCGTTGGTTTCCGTTGGCACAATTTATAAAGTGCTAACTTTGGCGTCGGGCGGCGGCGCGGCGGTGGCGGAAAGTATGGGCGGAAAATTAATTCCCGCCGCAACGCGCGATGCAAAAGAAAAACAATTGTTAAATATTACCGGCGAAATAGCGCTCGCCGCCGGATGTCCAAAACCGCAAGTTTATGTTTTGCCGGACAAAAACATTAACGCCTTCGCCGCCGGAACAAAAATCGGCAACGCCGTCATCGGCGTCACCCGCGGCGCGATGGATAATTTTTCGCGCGATGAAATGCAGGGCGTAATTGCGCACGAATTCAGCCACATTATGAACGGCGACATGAAATTAAATTTAAGATTAATCGGAATTATCCACGGCGTTATGTTGCTTTCTTTTCTCGGTTATTTTATGTTGCGGAGTTCTTTTTATACTTCGTTTTCTTCGCGCAACAACGGCGCCGCGGCGGCGTTGCCGCTGGCCGGTTTGGCGTTAATTGTCGCCGGTTCGGCGGGGGCGTTGTTTGGCGGATTAATCCGCGCCGCGGTTAGCCGCCAGCGCGAATTTTTGGCGGACGCCGCCGCCGTCCAATACACCCGCAACCCGGACGGAATCGGCGGCGCATTGCAAAAAATCGGGCGCGAATACGGTTTGCTCAAAAATCCGAAAGCGGCGGAATGCGCGCACATGTTTTTTGCCAAAGGCGCGGCGTTAAATTTTTCCAATATGTTCGCTTCGCATCCGCCGGTAGAAATTCGGATTAAACGGATTTTGCCAAATTGGGACGGAAAAACAGCCGCGCCGCCGAAACAATTTTCCCCGCCCGGCGCGGGCGCGGTTTTGGGCGGCGCGGCATCCGGTTTTGCCGAAAATATTGCGCCCGCATCGGAAGTTTCACCTACGGAAGTTTCACCCGCACCGCAAACCGCACCCGCGCCAAACGCGCCCGTGCCGCCCGATTTGTATGCCGCATTGTTTGGCAAAAAAGAATCGGCGGAAGATTTTTGCGCGCGGGCGGGGACCGTCGCCGATTTTGCCGCCGCCGAAAAAATCCTGCAAAATTTACCGCCGCAAGTTGCCGCCGCGTTGGAAGATTCTTATTCGGCGCGCGCTTTGGTGTATGCGTTTTTGTTGGACGAAGACGCCGCCTGCCGCCAAAAACAACTTGCGCATTTGGAATCGTTTGCCGATGCGGGCGTCTATGAATTGACATTAAAAATCGCGCCGGAAATCGCCCGCTTGCCGCGCCCCGCCCGCTTGCCGATTTTGATGCAAGCGGCGCCGGCGTTGCGCGAAATGTCGGCGGCGCAATACGCGCTTTTTGCCGGCAATGCGGCGGCATTAATTACGGCGGACGACAAAATTGATTTGTTTGAATGGAGCGCAGAGGCGGCGTTGTTGCATTGTTTGGAAGGGCGTTTTGGCGCGCCGAAACCGGACAAATTGCATCCGGCAAAAAAATTACCCGCCGCAAAAGACGCGGCGGAATACGCGCTTTCCATTTTGGCGCAAGCCGGACAGGGCGAAAATGCGGCGGCGGTTTTTGCCGCAACCGCTGGCGGCGAAAATTTAACTTACCAAAACAAACCATTTTTGCCGGACGCGTTGGCGCGCGCGTTGCGGCGGCTCAACAAACTTCCGCCCGCCCAAAAGCGCGGTTTTCTAAAACTCGCCGCCGCCGCCGCCGCGCATGACGGCGTGATTAATGCGGACGAAGGCGTTTTATTACGCGCATTTGCGGCATTGCTGGACTGCCCGTTGCCGCCATTTTTTGCGGAATAGCGTTGCGGCGGGGCGGGCGGGGAATTGCGGCGGCGGGAAATTTGCGGGCGAAATTTGCCGTCCCCCGCTTTTCCACCCCCCGCTTTTCCATTCCTGCGAAAGCAGGATTCAGGTGTCTTTAACATTGCCAAAATCGCCGCCGTTGTCGGATTCCGGCTTTTGCCGGAATGAAAAGACGCCTGATTCCTGCTTTCGCAGGAATGGAAAATCTTTATATTCCCGCCACTCCCCCGCCACAATTCCCGCCGCCGCCGCCAAATTTCCCCGCCCCCACCGCCGTCATTCCCGCGTAGGCGGGAATCTCATCCGAAGTTGGCGGCAAAAGAGATTCCCGCTTTCGCGGGAATGGAGAGACAGTGGCAAAAGCAAAAGTTAAACACCGTGCCTTACTGCCCGCATTTTGGATTCCCGCCTACGCGGGAATGACGGCGTGGGGCGGGATTTGGCGGCGAATGGCGG
>JAAGOD010073726.1_pt1 | contig 9993 bp, 5 predicted proteins | sample 8389681 | NCBI WGS metagenome assembly JAAGOD01 (sample SAMN13964374, study PRJNA552185) | sponge metagenome | biome: deep-sea hydrothermal vent fields; feature: spots directly above weak diffusing fluid; material: seawater and sediment | host: Tedaniidae sp. KZ-2020 ... | reverse complement strand
ATTGAGGCGGTTTGCTCGTGCGGCAACAAGCTGCAAGTCGGCACGACCTGCCGCCAGCCGCGCCTGCAATTGGATATTTGCGCCAATTGCCATCCGTTTTACACCGGCAAACAAAAGTTGGTGGACACTTCCGGGCGGGTGGAGCAGTTTCGCCGCCGCTACGGCGGCTGATTTTCGGGCGCGCATGGCGGGCGCGGACGGGCGGGCGTTTGGCGAACCGCCGCGGGTAGCCGATTTTCGTTCGCCGCCGCCGTTGGCGCGGCGTAAATTTTTGTTGTTTGCGCTCGCCGCGGCGTTGTGGATTTTTTCGGGAATATTCGGGCGCGACCCGTGGAAACCGCAAGAAACTAATTTCACCGTAATTGTCGCCGAAAAAGCCGGCATGCTTTCCGGTTTGCCGGAATCGGCGCGTCCGGCGGCGGTGTCTTCCGTTTATCTTGATTTGGCCGCCGTTTCGGCGAAATTGTTTGCGCCGTTGTTGCCGTTGCACGAAGGGGCGCGGTTGATAAATGTGTTGTTGCTTGTCGGCGGTTTTTTGCTGGTTGGATTGGCGGCGGGCGGCGGCGCACGGCGCGGCTGGATGGCGGTGTTTTTGACAATGGGCATGGCGGGATTGATGGTGCGCGCGCATTTATTAAATTTGGCGACTCCGGCATTTTTTGGCGCGGCGGCGGTATTGTGGGGCGGCATGCAGTTGCGCCGCCATGCGTTGGCGGGCGGCGGCATTGTCGGCGGTGCGGCGGCGTTTTTATATGCGGCGGGGGCGCCTTCGGTTGCGGCGTTTGCGGTTTTGGGGGTGTTGCTGGCGTTATGGCGGAAAGAATGGCGGCGTCCTTCGGTTGTGGCGGGATTGGCGGCGGCGGCGGCGTTATTTGCGCCGTTTGCGTTGTTGCGTCCGGCGGCGGAAATTACGGCGCAATTTACGCCGGTGAATGGTTGGGGGGCGGCGGCGGATTTGGTGCGGGTTGCGGCGTGGGCGTTATTTCCGGCGTTGCCGGTTGCGGCGGCGGCGTTATGGCGGCGGGGTTGCGGTTCGGCGGAATCGTTTTTATGTTTGTCGTTGGTTGCGGCGGCGGCGGCGCATTTTATTTTGTTTGGGGGGGGAGAGGAAGATTTGTTTTGGTTGATGCCGCCGCTGGCGGTTTTTGCGGCGCGCGGATTGGAAAAAATGCCGGACGATTACGCGGCGATTTTGGATTGGTTTGCGATTATTATTGCCGGAATTTGTTGCGTAGGCGGAATGTGGGCGGCGTGGTTTTTGATGCAGGGCGGGTTTTTTGCGGATGCGTGGGCGGAATGGCGGATGCGTTTTCCATTAATGGAAATGCCGGAAATTGTTTGGTGGAAAGTTTTGGCGGCGGCGTTGGCGACGGTTTTGTGGGCGGGTTTGGCGGCAAATTTGGGGCGTTCCAACGAGCGGGCGGTATTAAATTGGAGCGTCGGCGTTGCGGTAATTTGGTGCGTTTTTAATTTGCTGTGGACGCCGATTATAGATTCCGGAAAATCGCACCGTTTTATGGCGGCGGAAGTTTTGGCAAAAAGCGGCGGCGAATGCGTTTTTACCTCGCCGGCGGCGGGCGCAACGGCGGCGCAATTATATTATTTTGGGGTAAAGCCGGGCGGGGCGGATTGTCCGCATGTGTTGCAAGGGGCGACAGAAACGCCGCCGCCGGATTTTTCCGAAGTGTGGCGGGGCGGGCGGTATAACGAAAAAAACTATGTTTTATACCGCGCCGAAAATTAGGATTTTTCTCGTTCCCAAATTTATTTGGGAACGCATTTTCGCCGCAATTTATTGCGGCATGCCGGAAGCGGACGGTTAATGTAAATTTAGGCAATAAATTGCCGGAGTATGCGTGCCGAAATAAATTTCGGCACGAGGAAAAAATTACTGCGTTTTTGCTTCGGGGACGCCGCTCAACATGGCATGCTTGGCGTGCGTTTGTAAATGCGCGGTTGTGGTGCCGCGGATTTCGCGCACATCTTTGCGCACTTCTTCCACATTGCCGCGCAATACGGTAATGGCTTGGCTGTTTGCTTCCACCGTGCCGCGCACTTCGCCAAGTTCGGCTTTAATTGCGCCAAGTTCCCGTTCAATGCCGCCAATATGGACGCTAATATTCCATAAAAACGCCAAAATCGCCACCACGCCGACAACCGTCGCTAAAAATTCTTTGCTTGTATTCATGCCCGCTATTATAACATTAAATCGGGCAAAAACGGCAACTTGCGCGGTTTGTTGTAAAAAATTCGCCAAGTAATTGGTTTGGGCGGAATTTGTAAAAAAACGGCGCAAAAAACGGGCGGAATGCCGGACAAACCGCCGCCGCCAATTTTTCCAAAATACGCGGTTTTTGGGCGGAAATAATGTAAAATACGCCGCATTGTGGAAAACGGTAAAACACTTTCGCCGGGGGCAAAATTTCGGCAGGCAATGGCGGCGGAAAAACCGCTGCTGATTGCCGGAGCGGTCAACGCCTATTGCGCTATGCTCGCCGAAAAAGCCGGGTTTCGCGCGTTGTATCTTTCCGGCGGCGGCGTTGCCGCTTGCATGGGATTGCCCGATTTGGCGGCGACTACTTTGGACGATGTCGCCGCCGATGCGGGGCGGATTACCGACGCCACTTCGTTGCCGCTTTTGGTCGACGCCGATACCGGATTTGGCACTTGGCTCAATATCGCCCGTACCGTGCGGACTTTGCAACGCGCCGGTGCCGCCGGGATTCATTTGGAAGACCAAGCAACGGCAAAACGATGCGGACACCGCCCCAATAAAACGCTGGTTTCGCCCGAAGAAATGTCCGACCGCATTCGCGCCGCCGCCGATGCCCGCACCGGCGATTTTATTATTATGGCGCGCACCGATGCGCTCGCCAACGAACCGCGCGATTCCGCCCTCGCCCGCGCCCGCCTTTATGTTTCCGCCGGGGCGGATATGGTTTTTGCCGAAGCGGCGAAAACTCTGGACGATTACCGCGCCTTTAAGGAAGCATGCGGCGCGCCGATTTTGGCAAACATTACCGAATTTGGCGCGACTCCAATGTTTTCCGCCGAAGAGTTGCGGGCGGCGGGGGCGGATATGATGCTGTTTCCGTTGTCCGCTTTTCGCGCGATGAACCGCGCCGCCGAAAAAGTTTACGCCGCCATCCGCCGCGACGGCGGACAAAAATCGGTTGTAGATATAATGCAAACGCGCGAAGAATTGTATGCAAATTTGGATTACCATGCATATGAAAAGAAAATGGATGTTTTATTTGGGGAAAAATCATGAGCAATACGGCGCAAGGATTGCGCGGCGTATCCGCCGGCAGGACGGCAATTTGCACTTGCGGACACGAAGGCCGCGGGCTAAATTACCGCGGTTATAAAATTGAAGATTTGGCGGCGCGCACTTCTTTTGAAGAAACCGCGTGGCTGTTGCTTTATGGCGAATTGCCGGCGGCATCCGAATTGGCGGCGTTCAAAAACCGTCTGCGCGGATTGCGCGCGTTGCCGGCGGCGGTAAAAATCGCGCTGGAACAAATTCCCGCAACCGCCCATCCGATGGACGCGATGCGCACCGCTTGTTCGGTGTTGGGGGCGGTGGAGCCGGAAACCGAACAAAACCTCGCCGCCGAACGGTTGCTGGCGTTTTTTCCTTCGGCGTTGGGATATTGGTATCGCTTTGTTAATTTTGGCGAACGGGCGGAAACCGATACGCCGGACGAATATATCGCCGGACAATTGTTGCGGTTGATTTCGGGCGAAGCGCCGCGCCCGGAAGCGGCGGCGGCGATGAATATTTCGCTGGTTTTATACGCCGAACACGAATTTAACGCGTCAACTTTTACGGCGCGGGTGGTGGCGGCGACTTTGTCCGATTTTCATTCGGCGGTGGCGGCGGCGATTGGCGCATTGCGCGGTCCGTTGCACGGCGGCGCCAACGAATACGCAATGAAATTAATTGAACGGTTTGATTCTCCGGCGGCGGCGGAGCGGGGGATTGGCGAACTGCTGGCGCGGAAAGAAAAAATTATGGGTTTCGGACATGCGGTATATTCCGAATGCGACCCGCGCAACGGCATTATTAAAGAACAGTCGCGCCGCTTGTCGACCGGGCATCCGCGCGAATATTTGTTTGCCGTGTCCGAGACGGTTGAACATAAAATGTGGGCGGCAAAAAAATTGTTTCCCAATTTGGATTTTTACAGCGCCACCGCCTATCATTTTATGGGCGTGCCGACGCCGTTATTTACGCCGTTGTTTGTGGTTTCGCGGTTGTCCGGCTGGGCGGCGCATATTTTTGAACAGCGCGCGGACAACCGTTTAATTCGCCCCAACGCCGAATATATCGGTCCGGCGGCGCGCGATTTTGTGCCGATGGAAAACCGGGGCAAATGACGCCGCCGATTGCGGCGGACGCCGGCCCCCGCCCTTGGTGGTATTACGCGATTTTTGCCGCGTCCGGTTTTGCCGCGTTGATTTACGAATCGTTGTGGGCGCGTTATCTTAAAGTTTTTTTGGGGCATGCGGCATATGCGCAGGCGTTGGTATTGGCGGTTTTTTTGTTTGGCATTGCGGTCGGTTCCATTCTTGTCGCCCGCGCCGGGCGGATTTCCCGCCCGATGCTATGTTATGCCGCGGCGGAGGCGTTGCTGGCGCTCGCCGCCGTTTATTTTCACGATATATTTATCGCCGCGCAACATTGGGGGTTGTATGAAATTTTGCCGCGCATCGGCGGCGATTTTGCCGCGCAAATATTTAAATGGATGTTGGGCGCGGTTCTTATTTTACCGCAGGCGGTATTGTTGGGCGCGACGTTTCCGTTGTTAGCGGCGGGCGTTATCCGCCATTGGCCGGATTCGCCGGGCAAAACAGTGTCGGCATTATATTACGCCAATTCGGCGGGCGCCGCCGTTGGCGTGCTGGCGGGCGGTTTTATTCTCGTGCCAAAAATCGGGTTGGTCGGCGCCGGGCTTACCGGCGGGATGTTGAACGCCGCCATCGCCGTTTTGGTGTGGGGGTTGGCGCGCCGTTTTGGCGAAAAAACGAATCCGCTGAAAAAAGTGGAAACAACGGCAACCGCCGCGCCGGAATCCGAAAACGATGCGGCAAAAATTTTGTTGCTAACGGCGGCGGTGACCGGCATGTCTTCGTTCATTTACGAAATTGTGTGGATTCGGATGATTTCCATGTTGCTGGGCGCGTCCGTGTATTCGTTTGAAATTATGTTGGCGGTTTTTATCGGCGGTTTGGCGGCGGGCAGTTTTTTAATTCGCCGCCGCATTGACCGCATTACCGAACCGCTGGTTGTGCTGGCGAAAGTGCAGTTGGCGATGGGGGCGTTGGCGTTGTTGTCGTTGTTGCTGTATCCGGAAGCGTTTAAGATATACGCTTATTTGTGGGGGCGGCTGCCAAGCGGCGACAATATTCATGTTTATCATTGGTTGCTGGGCGGCGCGTTGACGGCGGTGTTGGTGTTGCCGGCGGCGGTGTGCGCGGGCATGACTTTGCCGCTGATTACCCGAAGATTAATGCGCGGGCGGGGCGAAGCATCGCTGGGTTTGGTTTATGGCGCAAATACTTTGGGCGCAATCGTTGGCGTATTTGCGGCGGTGCATTGGTTGCTACCCGAACTCGGTGTAAAAAACGCGATGGCGGTCGGGGCGTTTTGCGATTTGGCGATGGGGTGCGCGTTGTTTTGGTATGCGCGGCGGACGGCGGGTGCGGCGGCGGGAAGCGTATTTACGGCGGCGGCGGTCGCCGTTGCGCTGGTTTTTGGCAATGTGCCGTTGCATTATGCGGCGGCGGGTATTTACCGCACCGGCGGGATATTGCCCGGCGAAATTATATTTTACCGCGACGGCAAAACCGCTTCGGTGGCGGTGGTTAAAAGCCAAAAAGGCGCGCCGAAAGACGGAGATGCGGAAGAAGACGGGACGCCGCCGCAATACACGCTGTCCATTCGCACCAACGGAAAATCCGATGCTTCGTTGCATTACGGCGGCGGTTATAGCGGCGACGAAATGACGATGACCATGCTCGGGTTGTTGCCGTTGCTGGCGCGCCCGCATGCGCGGCGGGCGGCGAACATTGGTTTTGGTGCGGGGCTGACTTCGTTGTCGCTTTTGCAATCGCCGCGCCTTGAACGGTTGGACAATATTGAAATTGAACCGGCGATGGTTGACGGGGCGCGGCGGATGGGCGAAAAAACCGCGGCGGTGTTTTCCGATTCGCGCAACCGGTTTATTTTTGACGACGCCAAAAGCGTGTTCGCCCGCGCCAAAGAACCTTACGACATTATCGTGTCGGAGCCGTCCAATCCGTGGATAAGCGGCATCGGCGGTTTATTTACGCGCGAATTTTACCGGCGGGTAAAAACGGCGTTGGCTCCGGACGGCGTGTTTGTCCAATGGATGCCGCTGTATGAATCTTCGCCGCAGATATTTGCGTCCGTTGTCGCCGCGTTGGGTGAAGAATTTTCCGATTTTCGCGCGTATCTTTCCGCCAGTGCCGATATGATTATTGTCGCCACCGCCGAAGGCGCGGTGCCGCCGCTTTCCGGGGAATTATTTTCCGCCGCGCCGGTTGCGCGCGATTTTTTCGGCGGCTACGATTACACCAGCGCGGACAATGTGGAAGCGCTTTTTATCGGCGAAAAGCGGCATTTGGCGCCGTATTTTGCGTCTTTTCATGCGCCGGTAAATTCGGATTATTTTCCTTTTCTTGAACACGAAGCGCCGCGGGCGTTTTTTCGCAAAAGTTTGTATTCGTGGGCGGGGGCGCAGAGTTTGCCGGTGCCGTTTATGGAAATGGCGGGCGCCCGTTTGCCGTATCCGCGTTTTTCCGCCATGCCCCGGTCGGTAATGGCGTTGTTGGGTGCGCGCGCCCAAAGCATGCTCGCTGGTTTGGAAAATGCGGACGGCGTATTGCGGCAAAAAATCTCCGCCGTGCGGGAAGCGGCGTGCATTGACAGCGATGAAGAAGAAGAACAATACATGGTTTCGGTCAGCAATTTGGCAACCGAATTAATGCCGTTTGCATCGGTCGCCGCCATGCATGATGTGTGGCGGATTTTGGCAAAAGAACCGTGCATTGCCGCCCGGCTTTCGCTGGAAAACGATTCTATTGCGGCGCGTTATACCCGTTTTTGGCGCGGCGTGTCCGTGCGCGATGCGGCGGCGTTGGCGCGCGATTCCGAATCGTTGCTGGATGTTATTGACCCCGGCGCGGTTTCGGGGCAAATGGTGATGTTGGCGGCGATGGCGGCGCATTACAAACTGGAGGATTATTTTCGGGTTTTGGCGTTGCTCAATCAAATTCCGCCGGTCAATCCCGCCGTCCATCACGCCGCGCGGTTTTTGGGCGCGCTGGCCGCCGAAAAAATATAACCGCCGTTTCGCCGAAAAATTGATTTATAATTAACCGCGATGACGCAAGCCGACAGCAATATTCGCCCGCAGCCGGACGCCGAAATTGTCCGCATCGCGGATTATGTTTATGATTTTGCGCCGCCGCCGCCGGCGTTCTTGGCGGCGGAATTGTGCCTCGCCGACAGTATCGGTTGCGCCTTAATGGCGCTTTCTTATCCGGCGTGCGCGCGGCATTTGGGTCCGTCCGTGGCGGGGGCGGAAATGAAAAACGGCGCTTCGGTGATTGGTTGCGCGCACCGGCTGGAACCGGTTAAGGCGGCTTTTGACAATGGCATCTTGATTCGCTGGCTGGATTTTAACGATACTTGGTTGGCGGCGGAGTGGGGGCATCCGTCCGACAATTTGGGCGGTATTTGGGCGGCGGCGGATTATATGTCGCGCAACAACGGCGGCGCCGAACCGTCGGTTAAAACGGTGTTGGAAATGATGGTTAAGGCGCACGAAATCCAAGGAATTTTGGCGCTTGAAAACAGTTTTAACCGCGTAGGGCTTGACCATGTGGCGTTGGTAAAAATCGCGTCTTCCGCGGTATGCGCGAAGTTGCTGGGCGCATCGCGCGCGCAGGCGGTTTCGGCGTTGTCGCATGCGTTTGCCGACGGGCAATCGTTGCGCGTTTACCGCCACGCCCCCAATACCGGCAGCCGCAAATCGTGGGCGGCGGGCGATGCGTCCGCGCGCGGGGTGCGGTTGGCGTTGATGGCGCTTGCCGGCGAACCGGAAATTCCGGGCGTTTTGACCGCGCCAAAGTGGGGGTTTTACGATGTTTCGTTTGGCGGCAAACCGTTTTCAATCCAACGCGAATACGGTTCATATGTTATGGAAAATATTTTGTTTAAGGTTTCTTATCCGGCCGAGTTTCACGCCCAAACGGCGGTGGAATGCGCGGTAAAATTGCATCCGCAAGTTGCCGGACGGTTGGACGAAATCTCCCGAATTAAAATTGACACGCAAGAATCGGCGGTGCGGATTATCAGCAAAACCGGCCCGTTGCACAATCCCGCCGACCGCGACCATTGTTTGCAATATATGGTTGCGGCGGGGCTGGTTTTTGGCGAATTGACCGCCGCCCATTACGAAGACGCCGTCGCCGCCGACCCGCGGTTGGATGCGTTGCGCGAAAAAATGGAGGTCGCCGAATGCCCGCGTTATAGCCGCGATTATTTGGACGCGCAAAAACGTTCCATCGCCAATGCGGTGCAAGTGTTTTTTACCGGCGGCGATGCGTCCGAAAAAATAGAAATAGAATATCCGCTCGGACACCGGCGGCGGCGTGAAGAAAGTATTCCGGCGTTGCGGGCGAAATTTAACGCGGCGGCGCGGATTTTTTCCGAAAGCCGGCGCGGACAAATCGCCGAAGTGTTTGCCGATTCGGCGCGCCTGCAAAAAATGCCGGCGCGCGAATTTTTTGCCATGTTTGCCGCCGAGCCATGCCGGTAAAAAAAACATTTAACGCGCTCGCCGTTTTTCTAAAACTGGAATCCGCCGGCGGCGCGGTATTGTTTGCGGCGGCGTTGGCGGCGATGTTTGCCGCAAACGCCGAAGGGGTGCGGGAGTGGTATTTGGATTTTTTGCACATGCCGGTGGGCGTCGTGTTTGGCGAAGGGCGGCATGCGTTTTCCATGGCGCACTTTATTAACGACGGGTTGATGGCGGTTTTCTTTTTGCTGGTGGGGTTGGAGATTAAACGCGAGTTGCTGGCGGGCGAATTATCTTCGCCGGCGCGGGCGTTGTTGCCGGCGTTGGCGGCGGCGGGCGGCATGCTGGGACCGGCGTTAATATATTCCGCTTTTAATTGGGGCGATGAAATTGCGATGCGCGGCTGGGCGATTCCCACCGCAACGGACATTGCGTTTTCGCTGGGCGTTTTATCTTTATTGGGACGGTTGGCGCCGGTTTCGCTAAAAATATTTTTATTGGCGGTGGCGGTTATTGACGACTTGGGGGCGATAGTTATTATCGCGTTGTTTTACACCGATTCGTTGTCGGCGGCGCCGTTGTTGTTGTCGGCTGCGGTGTTGTTTGCGATGTTTATGTTAAACCGTTGCGGCGTTTGTTCGCGCGTGCCTTACATGCTTTTGGCGGCGGCGTTGTGGGCGTTTGTTTTTCAATCGGGAGTGCATGCGACTTTGGCGGGGGTGGCGGCGGCTTTTACCGTGCCGTTGCGGGCGCCGGAAGGCAAAACGGCGCCGCTGGAATCTTTGGAGCATGATTTGCATACTTTGGTTACTTTTATTATTTTGCCGCTGTTTGCTTTCGCCAACGCCGGGGTTAATTTTTCCGGATTATCGGCGGGCGACATATTCCGCCCGTTGCCGCTGGGAATTATTGTGGGACTTGTGGCGGGCAAGGCGGTGGGAATTACCGGGGCGTCTTGGCTTGCGGTGCGCTCCGGAATTGCCGAATTACCGCGCGGATGTTCGTGGGCGATGGTGTGCAGTTTGTCGTTGTTGTGCGGGATTGGTTTTACCGTATCGTTATTTATCGGCAATTTGGCGTTTGCCGCAAAAGACGCCGGGATGGTAAATTTGGTTAAAATGGGCGTGTTGTCGGGTTCTACAATCGCCGGCATCGGCGGTTATTT
>JAAGOD010047122.1_pt1 | contig 9996 bp, 16 predicted proteins | sample 8389681 | NCBI WGS metagenome assembly JAAGOD01 (sample SAMN13964374, study PRJNA552185) | sponge metagenome | biome: deep-sea hydrothermal vent fields; feature: spots directly above weak diffusing fluid; material: seawater and sediment | host: Tedaniidae sp. KZ-2020 ... | reverse complement strand
TCCTCCTCCTCCCCCTCCCCTCCTCACCGGTCTGCACCCCTCCACTCCACCTGAAGTCTCCCAGTCCCCTGCGTCTCCTCCCACCCCAGTCAGAGTCCCCCCCATCCAGGATGATGTACCCCCCTCCCACTCTCAGGGCCTTGCAGCGGGCACACCTTCCTCCCCTCAGCTTGCAGCGCTCACACGGCTCGTAGCCCACAGCCTCTCGCTTGTTCTCAGTCAGGCTGCGCTGGAACAGCTGGGCTTGCCCCGTGAAGTTGAGGTACTGTCGGTTGCTGACTGGAGCATGGTCATACCTACAAACATTACAGTTTCCACATTATGCTCATGGTTAAAAGTCATTAGTTACTCATCACCTATCTGCAAACTTACTCACCCCTTCAGCTTAGCCTGTTTCTGTGACCTGAGGCTGAGTGTCAGGGAGGGGTGCAGGGGTGGACCAGGGTCTGTGAACTCCATCGGCTCTGCAGTTGGTTTGGACGTGGGGTGGGGGCCCTCCCCCAGGAGAGCGTAGTACTGACTGGCCTTGTCCCCCATATAGTCGGGATCCATGTTCATGGCAGCAGCAGCAGTGTCCGACAACCCCTTGCTGGTCAGTCTATAGGCCGTACCGTCAGTAGAGCCCTTGGCTGTGCGGAGGGAAGGGGGGAGGGTGGAATCTGCTGAAGCCTTCACCGGCCACACTGTAGCAGAGATTACAGCCACCTCTGCATTGGGATGTAGTGGAGTGTCCGTTTCCTCTCCATGGATGCTTGGAAGGTCGGGCTTGGGAGGTGTGGGTTCACCCCCTGGGACCAACAGTGGAGCAACATGGTTGGGATGACCCACTGACCATGGAGACAGCAATTGGTTGAGTTTCTTGAGAGCAGCTAGCCTGTCGTTGCGTCTTGGGATGAGGCCTAGAGGCCTGGGATGTCTTGGGGACACAGGACTGTGGTACATGTCTCCAGGCCTCGGCATTGGCTGCAAGTGACCAAGCTGCAAACGAGACAAGAAATTAGACGCTTGCTTCCGCACAGCTTTCCTTATGGGTGTATCCCTCCTGCTCTCCTCAGCATTTCCCCCAATGCTGGCTACATTGAGGGTACGGATAACAGGCAGACGGGTATCCGTCATCTTGGTTGTTTACACTCTGACTCTAATAGGAGGCGTGGCACCTCATGCACCCTTAGAATAGTATTCACAAACCTATGAATATCTGTTACGAGTACCCCCAAAACCATCCACCTATGGTCTCACCATCCATCTCTATAGTTCACTGTCCACCCATGGTCTCACATATCCCCTATGGTTCACACACACCAGGTCTCATGTCCCCTCATATAATTGCTGCACCACACACACTAGCTAGCTGCATTGCAACAAAACCAGTGAAAAATAGTCACGTGCTCATCAGAGGTTGTACCTTGAACCCGGGCCCCATTGGCTGAAGGAGCAACAGGAGAGTCAAGACAGGTCTAGACATATTGTGAATGGGAGAGAGGTTCAGTCTTTGCAGCTTGGTGTTCTGCCTCGAAGGAGCCTGCCTGTGAAACTCTGCAAGCCCACCCACCCAGGGATGAATAATTTCTGCCACTGGCATGTGGCCTGCTCTGCTCTCTGGCACTGTTCAGTCTAGTGGTGGCGTTCCAGGAAACCCCCTGCTGCTGTAATTCCCTACCTCCTCCTGTCTGGCCGCCTGCCTGCCTGGCTGTCCGGCTTGCTAGCTGGTTGACAGGCTGTAGGGCATTGTAGTGAGTGGAGAGAGCCAGCCACACAGAGTAAGGATGAGTTGGTTTGGTCAGGGCAAAAAGAGGAATCCTAAACTGTGAGTTTGCCACTTTTTGTTGGTGTGCTGTGAGGTGCCTGCTGTGTTCCCTTGCAGAACTGGTAGTAGTGTGGACGTGGTGCCCAGTGGGGGGGTGGGGCCACCTGCTGGTGGGACTGCTGGGCCGTTGTTGGAGGGAGGGGGTCAGGGGCTCTACAACCCCCTGGCCTGGGACAACATGCCCTCCGCCCTGCGAGAGAAGTTCCCTCACTGGAAGGAGGGGTCCTTGCCAGGCTCTAAGTCCCACGCAAACAGCTCTGCTCAAGGTAGGTAGAACTAGAGTGTACATGCAGAGGGAAGGTCATTGTCTGTGTGTGAATGAAACCAGATCAGGCCTATTCCTGCTACAAAACCACCAAGCAACAGCCTGATTATACCTTTCCTTATGTGGTGAGCTGAATGCATGGCTAATGACTCCACTAGTGCAGGATAGTTGATACGTAGTGTTGTATTGCAGGTGATGGACAATGACACCCTGAGTAGCATTGCAGTCAAGTTTGAGACCACCCCAGCTGAACTGGCACGGCTCAACAAAAAGCCCCTGGGGATGAATTCAACCATTTTCAGTGGTGAAGTTAGTCTCTGCTGTTTTAGAGACCTTTTCAATACCATCACTTCATAGTGGTGTAATTCTTTTCAGTTTTGTTGTAAACTCTGAGTGTTGTTTCAGAGATGGATAATGGCTGTGTTTTGATTCTGGTCTTAATCTGCAGGTGTTGTATGTGCCTGACCAAGACGAGATAGCCCGTTCTGCTCCGAAGTCAGCCCCTCCACAGGTGACCAGTGTCTCAGGAGCGGAGCAGTTCCAAGGGAGCGTGGAGAGTGAGGGGACACTGCGCAGCTCGTCTGTCAGTCAGCCTCTTGGCCCCACCCTCCACAGTGAGGGCGTGGCTGAGGGGGAGGGGGAGGAGGGGGGGATGGAGAGCGAACCCTCCACAACCTCTGTAGAGAGAACACAAGACCAGTTCTTTGAAGAGGTTGCTGAGAGCCACATAGTGCTCATGTCCAGATACATCAGTGATGACCAGGTGAGCCGGGGACTTGCTCTGTTTGTTTGTTGACAAACAGGCAGTGGCTAGCTCTATGGTTTCAAGAGTTGTACTCCATTAAACTTGTATTTTACTCATTATTTGATTACTAGGGCTGTGCTCATGGGAACCTGATGATCAATAAGACGGCCATAATGTTCACCCCCTTCCCCTCCGAGGCGCTGGTCAAGGAGCATGGCTCTGCTAACTTTGAGGTGATGATCCCTCTACAGGACATCACCTTTGCTGCCTTCACAAAAGACATCAACCCTCCAAGGTAAGGCTGCGAGACCCTACACGAGTACTCTTTATCTCTATGGACAGTAGCAGGAAGAAGACCACTGACAGCTTAATGTCTGATGAAAAGGCAGAGGAGGAAGAGGTGGTTGAGCAAATCCCTTTGGCTTCAAAGGAAGACTCCTTGGCTAGCAGTGGTGAGGGTGGAGGGGAGGGTGTGGCAAAGGAAGAAGAGATGGGCCGAGCTGAGGGGAGAGAGGAGGGTGTGGCAAAGGATGAAGAGGAAGGCATGGTAAAGGAGGATGTGACAGAACAGAAAGAAGGTGTGGCAACAGAGGAAGGCAAAGGAGAAGAGGGTGTGGCAAAGGAAGGAGAGGAAGGTGTGGCAGAGGAGAAGAGAGAACAGGAGGGGGATGAGAAAGTGACTGTGGAGGATCAAGTTGCGGAAGTAAGAACTGGTGAGGGTGCAGAGGCTGACCACTCTGTCAAGAATGGGAGTCAGACATTCTCCCCTGGTGGTGGTGGTGGGTTGTCCAGCAGCGAGTCTGAACAGGGCAGCAAAGGACATCCCCACCAACCCTCCTGCAGCTCCACGGACGAACTCCTTGCCATCATGGGCGTGGAGGCCCCCAACCGCACTCCCCACCCTGCCCACACCTCCCAAACCACCTCAGAGAGCTCCGTGGACAACCTGTTGTCTGAACATCCTTGTTTCCTGCACCTCAGAGTCTCCCACAAGTGCTCAGCTGCACACACCTACACACCTGTCAACATGGTTATAGGCATTGATATCCCCCAGAACCAGGTTTTTCAGCCGCCCAGAGGCGTCATCCAGCAAGTCAGGACCACCTTCTGCTTCGCTGTGGCTGAGAGATGGTGAGTCGAGAGCTGCCAGGCCACCATGAGTCCACACCACTCACTCACTCCTGTCTGTCTGTCTGTCTGTCTGTTTCAGGATGAGTGACCTGGTGAGCTTCATCTCAAGACACCATCCGAGTGGTGTGTCATGTGAGGTGCGCAGCCCTGTTCCGTCCAGCTGGTCGGACGGCAGCTTTGAGTTTATTGCCTATGACGAAGCAGCACACGAGGTATGATAATAGTCACAATGTAGAGCCAGCAGGAACCTGATGGGTCACTAACTGCCACTACAGGATCTCAATTTTAATGACAATCACTTTATGGGTGCTGAGTCGTCAGAGTCCTGGGAGGTAAGTGATAAAGTGCAGCATTCACTGTTGCCGGTCACTCTCATCTTGCATGCAGATTTGCAGTTTGAAGGACATGCCAAAGTACAGACGAATGTAAGTCCTGATGTGATTAGCTAAGCTGGGTGCAGGTTATCTGTCTTGGTGGTATGTGATGTGTAGAATCGACAAGATGGAGGTGGAGCCTGAGCTGCCTCTGCCCCTCCTCTCAGAAGAATCCCATCTCTTGAAGGAATCTCATTTGCGATCTGTAAGTGTGGAGTAGGCAATGGCTTTGCGATGCCTGTACGATGCTTGTTGCTGTCCTGTATCGTCCAGCTGTCTCCCAACTTGATTTCTGCTGCCATTGGGCATGATTGGGTACTCCTCTACAGCACCTTCAAACATGGCATCAGCCTGCGCACCCTCTACCGCAACATGCAGTCGTGTGAACTGGCGGAGACTGCAGTCATCCTGCTGGTCAGGGATGACCAGAATAAGGTGAGTGGGAAGGATGGTGTGTGGAGAGAATTATAGTATCTAGTTTTTCTTGCAGTTGTTTGGGGCGGCAGTAACTGCTCGCCTGAGAGTCAGCGAGAAGTTCTATGGCACCGGAGAGTCCTTTCTATTCAGTTTTGAGTCTCCTACAGATCTTCAGATCTACCCCTGGACGGGGGAGAACAACTACATCATCAAGGGAAACACCGACAGCATTGGCATTGGCTGTGCCGAGTGAGTTTCTGTTGGAGCTAGGAAGGCAGGCAGGGGGGTGTATCATAGTGCTCCCTCTGTGTAGTGGACACTATGGACTGTGGCTAGACGAGTACCTCTTGAACGGCACCAGTCAAGAGTGTTCCACCTTTGGCAATGCCTGTCTCTCCAGTACGACCGAGTTTACATGTACGGGAGTAGAGGCATGGGGGTTCCGCTGACTCAGCAAGCATTTTTGGTTCAGTTCCTGAATATCATACCATTTTTTCCTGTTTTTGTCAGAAAATTGCTAACACTGTGTACCATCAAAAATACAAAAGTGACACAATAAAAAAATAGACTGATTGGAAGAGCCTGAGTGACATTTTCTAAGGCCATACTGTTCTGTTTGGGTATAAACGTACAGTTGCTGACAAGAGATCTTGGAATTGACTTGCATCATGGTAGAGAAAGCCTTTGATTGCTGCTAGTCCATTCTGCCCTCCACCCTGAGGACCTAGCCCCTCCCACACTGGAGTCCCATCAACCTCGGACAAGGAACAAGTGTGTAAACACAGTGTCCGACTCGGGCACTTGCAGATCTGATCAGCACTGGATGCTAGGGTGGTGCTGGGACTATCATGGCCCTCTCTCCCACTGCTCTGCAGAACCACAATCAATGAAACTGATTGATAGCTAGCAGCTATCTATCTATCTAGCTAGCTCTCTTAAGTACCAGTGAAGCTGTGTAGTGAAGAAAAACGACACCAATCACATAGCTGACACAAAACAGCAAGAAGAAATTCACCAGGAGACAGCAATTTGGCGTAGCAAAACCGTCATCAGGAGATCGCATTTTGTTTCCCCCATTTGATACGCACCCTAAAATGTTTTGGTGTGCTTTAATTGGATAAGGTCACTTCTACTAATTAATGGGCGCGTCTACGCATGCCCAGAAAAAACCTGGGATTTTGGCGGTAAACTTTGCTCTCTAAACTAAAAGATGGTGAGAACGAAAGCTGGTAACGCAGCCTCCAGGAAAGGTGAGTCCTGACGACTGTGCAGGACTAAACCGTAATTAATACTTTCTCCTATAGCTGTGGTAGCCAAAGCTCCCAGAAAAAATTTGGTACCGGTGAGAAGTCCCTCTTCCAGCTCATCAAGCAAGAGAAAAGGGAAAGCAGGAGGCGGTGCTGGCAATGCTCTGAAACTGTGGCCAGTCCCAAAGTGGCAGAAGGGCCTGCAGAGTTTCCTGGGAGGGAGTTGCAGCAGTGGAGGGAGTGAGGAGGTTGGCTGTTCCTCATCCTCCATTGATGCTGAGGAGGGGACTAGTGCTGCCATGATGGAGGAGACCATGGAGGAGACTACAGCTAGTCCTAGTCCCAGTCCCAGTGAGGACAACACCACCACTGCACAACAACAACAACTCTCTTTCATGGATGACATCACACAGATCAACAGTGACAGTGATGACTAAGCACTATTTTTTATCCCCCCCCCCCCCCCTCCCTGTTCGTTTGTAACTACTGTGTAATAGAAAAATGCATCATGAAGTACAGTTTATACAAATTACTCAGTTTTGGACTGTACAATGTAGTCTCTGGCCAGGACTTTCTTTGGTAAGATATCTCTGAGAAACTTAAACTTATCACTTGCCTGGACAGATTGTGCTAAAAGCAAGAAAGATATCATCTGACTAGAATCATCATAATAAAGGCATTCCAAACCTAATTCAGCATAGCCAACTTCTGAATTTTCTTCATTGGTTTTTCTTGCTTCTTTGGTCAATTCAGAGATAAAGCGTTCCTATAAATATAGAGCATGATGACGCTGTGAACTCCACCGCAGTAGGGGCTAACTTACAGTGGCCTTGGCAATCACCATGATGGACTCTTGGCCTACAGGATTCTGTGGCCCACGATTAACATTCGTCCTCATGATTGTTCTGACCCTTGATATGGGTATGGACGTAAACGATGTCTTGGGCCGTTTAGCTTTGGGTGGGAGCAGTGGATCTTCGTGAGGTGGTGAGGTCTTGGGGATCTTGGGAAGGGGTGGAGAGCTGTGAGTCACGGCATGGTCAGAGCCAGGAAGAGAAGAGGCGGCTTTACTGAGGGCCAGCGTGGAGCTTGGGTTAGTGAGGACAGGTGAAGTAAATATGAGGGGTTTTGCAGAGCTGGCTTTGGTAGGAGAGCTAATTTGTTGACTTTGACCCTGGTTGGTCAACTTGATTAGTGGAGGTGGGACGGATTTAGTCTTGGGCAGTGTAGGCGACTGCTTTACACTCACGTCAGAACGCTTCTTTCCAGGTGCTTGCTTCTGTGGCGATGTGATGGTGGCAGGTGCAGGCAATGATGGAGCAAAGGATAAGAGGAGGTATCCCTCACTCTCCAACATCCGCTTTTGTCCAGGCGCTAGTTTCTGTGATGATATAATAGTGGTGGGTGCAGATGACAGCGAAATGGAGGAAGAGGGGGCACTTCTCTCACTGTACGACTTGCGCATTAATTGTCCAAGCACTGGTTTCTGCGGTGATGTGATGGTGGTGGGTGCAGATGATGATAAGATGGAAGATATAGGGGCATTTTTCTCACTGTCCAATTTCTGTTTTTGTCCTGACACTGGTTTCCATGGTGATGTGGTGGTGGGTGCAGGTGATGAGGTGGAAGATAAGGGGAGGTGTCCCTTACTGTCCGATTTCAGCTTCGGCAGCACAGGGACAACTTTAGCTTTGGGCTTGTCGGAGAAAAGGTGTGTCTGGACCAGTTTAGCAGGCTTCGGAATGCTTAGTGAGGAAGCAGTTGCAGGGGTCTTGTTGGCTCCACCCACTAAATTCATCACAGCCACAGAAGGTGACACTGTCTTCTTCTTTTCATTGGGTAAAGTTAACTGGCCAGTAGGGGTCTTCACTGGGGTGATTCTTGGGTCTCTACTCAACGCCAATTTCAACTGAGACATCACTTTCAAAGCAGGCTCCCATAAATAATGAACTTTGACCTTTCACGTGCCAAAAATTGAAAGGGTGCAAAGTCCTCCGCATTGAAAGAGAAGAAGACGACGGTAATGGCTACTGAGGCAATTCTAGCTGGTATGTTTGAGCCTTTTTAACTGATCTTAGGTGTTGATTATTTCTCCAGATGTAGGACTGTTATACAAGAGACTGTTCAACCATCGTCCCATTATTCAGAATGAAGTTAACTTTTTTGTTAAGGAATTTGAGGTCAGTTTATTTGGTCCTTCTTCATGAATGTTCATGGCCTAGCTTAGAGCTCATGTAGCTAAGCTGGGGTGCCCATATTGTCCCCATTCCATTTCACAGACTAAACGTGAGGACAGCGATCTAAAGGCCCTTCAAGATGCAATGTCCAAGTCTGATGAAATCAACACAATCTTCCTGAACGAGATTGCCTGTTCCAACCCACACTTCAAAAAAATTAAGGAGAAAGGTCAGTGGGTCAGTTAATATTCATTATGAGACAATTTTATTTTGTACAGCTGGTATCATCAAGGACAACTGTGAGAAAATCCTTGATAAAGGGAGTCCAGATCTTGTGAGTTTGAAGTGATTGATGTCTACCAGGATTAGTGAACTTTTGTGCATGTGTGTGTACATAGTGGATATCTTCAGAGGAGCAGGACAGGTTGGACCAGCAGGTTAAAGACCTTGAAGTGGAACTCAAGCAGAAAAAACTCGATGCCTTCCATGTCAATGAGCAAGAAATCCAAAAGATCAAGAAGGAGATTGAAGAGTTGCGTGAGTCGAGATCCAAGCAGAGATCCCTGACCAGCAGTGTGGGGAGCAGCGTCACTATCTACCCTGCTGCCACGCCCACCACACCCAGTCCTGATGAGGCCAAACAACTGGGAGGAGGGGAGGGGGAAGCTGAAGAGGGGCAGGAAGCAGCGGCAGCAGAGGAGGGAAAAGAGCAGCAAGACACTACCACCGAAACAGGGACAGAGAAAACTGAGTCGTGACACCATGGGTGTATGTGTGTGCTATTAGAATCATTCTTCAGATCATTTTTTATTGCTGATTCAGCATTCATTTGTTGTTACCTAGGCAACTGTAAATAGAGATGAATCTTGTTTTTGATGTGCCGCCAAAAAATTGAAATGCCTGTCTAGCTTTAGCTGATCCTGAAAAAATGCTGGTCTATCTGAGCAAGAAGGTGAGTCACCTGTTATTCTGTAAGGGGGAGCTGTGTAATGGATGGGGTTTATTGCAGATTGCCATCCCCAATGAGACGCTGCTCTCAGCCCTCTCCTGGCACAAGACCAAGGGGTTCATAGCCTGTGGCGGGGAGGATGGCCTGCTCAAGGTGCTCAAGCTGGAGGTAGCCCAGAACAAGGATTCCAAGCTGAAGGGCCTGGCAGCTCCCAGCAACCTCTCCATGAACCAGAGCCTGGATGGCCACAATGGTGAGATGCCTTGCCATTTTGAGACCATTAGCTATCACTCTGTTCTGTGCAGGCTGCATTCAAGTGGTGGTGTGGAACGAGGAGTATAACCGTTTGACGTCCAGTGACCAGAACGGGCTGATTATTGTGTGGCAGCTGAACAAGGGGATCTGGGTGGAGGAAATGATCAACAACCGCAACAAGAGTGTGGTGCGCCACATGAAGTGGAGCAGGGACGGCTCAAAGATATGCATTGTCTATGACGATGGTATGAAGGGAGGGTGTGTGGCTATCATGACTGTTACAGTGTGGTGCCAATTAGGGGCTGTGATTGTGGGGACAGTGCAGGGTGGGAGGATATGGGGCAAGGAGTTGAAAGGGTTGGCTCTGACCCACGTGCAGTGGTCTCCCGACAGCAAGGTCATTCTCTTTGGTCACAGCAAGGGGGAAGTCCAGATCTACGACAGCCATGGCACCTACAATGTAAGCCACTCCCTTTTTTATATGTCTGTGTGACTCCACCCCCTTGTGTGGGCTACTGCAGTCGAAGCTGGTGGTGCAGTGTCTGTCTAAAGTGACTGGTCTGGTGAAGCTGGCTGCTGTGGAGTGGTATAATGGAAGTGGTGGATCTACCCAGCCCAACTCTCCTGTC
>JAAGOD010039260.1_pt1 | contig 10015 bp, 8 predicted proteins | sample 8389681 | NCBI WGS metagenome assembly JAAGOD01 (sample SAMN13964374, study PRJNA552185) | sponge metagenome | biome: deep-sea hydrothermal vent fields; feature: spots directly above weak diffusing fluid; material: seawater and sediment | host: Tedaniidae sp. KZ-2020 ... | reverse complement strand
CCTTGCATGCGATTAAAGCTTTATATCAAGCCACTTCTTATCATTGATCTCCTCTCGACAAAGGGATTTTAAATTTGGTGTGCCATCAACATCCTGTGTTCAACCCCAAAATGGGGTTATGACTTGACATCAAAATGAAAAAGAGATTCACGGTCCATGCTAAGGTGTGATGTGGGTGGATGTCTGATGATATGCATATATTTATAGTTTGAGTGTTATAGCAACCGTTAGATCACAAGAACTTTGTGCTCATGATTTTCCTTCATCCTGCTTTGTCATGCAATTCAGCACATTAACTTCACAAGAAAACCAGCCTTTTTCTTGAGTTTACTTAACTCCCCACTCAAACCATTAACCATTATGTAAGCACTGTTTCGCCCTGGCCTGTGAGTATTATTGTGTACAATGCCACACTTTGTTTCACTCCGGTTCAGTCCCCACTCAAACCATTAGATATTACTCAAAACCATTGTGTATATTCACCAAATGCACCTCCTTATCTCTGTGTTTATTCTGAGCACTCATTCCCACTCACCCCAAAAAGCCATTGTCAAAAGCTGTGTATTATGTATTGCAACACTTTTCATCTCACACAAGATCTAAGCTTTCCTTTTCTTGTTTAGTGTTTGGCAGGCTTTGGCTGGTAATGTTTGTTTCACTAAGCACTGCTTGCAACCACTTCACTGTAAACACCAGAGCCAGGAAGAATGAGGCACCGGCTCTTTCCTTTTTCCCATTGTTTATGAAACAATACCTCGTGTTGTAGATTTTAGTTGATAGTAACAATCAGTAGATAGCACGGAAGGAACTGAGGCCTTTCCCATAAACTCTTACAAACACTCTTAGACCATATTTTGAGGTCTTCTTTGACCACATATTTTTTCTTTGTGGAGTTTAAACTTATTACAGCTATCGCTCCCTTTGCTTTCTGTGACATGACATTGATGTGCAAACTATTTTAATTTCAAGAGGAGTATTAGCAAAAGATACATGGAGTGTGGTAATGAATCACTGTTATTAATAACTTTGACAGCGTAAAAAAATCAAAGGGGAAGTAAGGAAGAAGTGTTACTATTCTTTAGTGCAATGAAAGTTGTTTTACACACACACACACACAGCGAAGCAAAAATGGTGGAGTGAGGTGGCTATAGGATGGATATACCAGGTTTGACAGACGGATGATAATGCCATTAAATAATTTAGGTGGTGATTCTATAATATATGCGAGTCTTTGTTAAGTAGTTGATTCATTTAGAATTCCCTATATGAGCAGCAATGACTGAATTGCCCTCCACTCCTGGTGCTTGAAGGAAGATATACTGAACTGGCTGCTGTTGCTGCGACTGCTGCTTGTTCTGTGCACAGAGTGGGCACATGCAATTGCTGGCGGGCTTGATGGTGGTGCCAGCCCTGGGGGACTGCATGGCTACCTGTGAATGAAGGTCGGGCATGCTCACTGCTGATCGGAGCTGCTGAGGGTTGGAGAGCACGTAGCCCATGGGGCCCGTGGGGGAGTGTACCTGCATCATGGGGAGCCCGGTGGGGGAGAAGCTAGAGATCTGGGGGTTGGACTGAGTCTTGGAGGAGATACTGCTTGTGGAGATCTCAGACATGGGCAGTGGGGAGGTGGAATCAGAGAAGGAACTGATTCCAGAGGTGCTGGAGGAGTCAGTTCCGCAGATGCTCTTCTGCTGCATTATCAGGCTCTCTGCAGGCATTGGGATGGGCCTCACCACGGTATTGGAGGGAGGGCCAGCACTGATGACCGAAGACGTTTCTGCAACAGTCTTGGTAGTGGTGGGGGAGACGAGAGACCCTGCTACACTGTAGCTCAAAAATCTCTGATGATGCTGCTGCTGCTGCTGCATATCTGCAGTAGCCATCACCTGTATTGGGACGGTCATCCCAGTAAAGCCAGCATGAGCAGACATCGCCTGAGGAATGGCCGTCAGCTGGGTGCCAGGGTAAGCAGAAGGCTGGAGGATGGATGCATAAGGGATAGCTTTGATGTAGTTCCCAGCTATGATGCCATTGGTGAAAGCTGCTTGAGAAGTGATGTTGCTGACTATAGGAACCTGGTTGATTGCAGCAGAGACCCCCCCTGCAGTGCTCCCAGTAGCAGCAATGTTTTGTCCTGCCAGGGAGGTGATGGGCTGCTGCTGCAGAGTCACTATCTGCACAGCTTGCCCTCCAGCATAAGTGGTCCCTGCGGCTGCGCCGGAGGTGATGTTTGGCATGGAATAGGCGGAGCTGACCTTCTTGAACATGTTCTTAGGCTTTCTCCTCGGCCTGTATCTGTAGCCTGGATGATCAGCCATATGCTGTTCTCGTATTTTTTTCGCCTCGTCAATGTAGGGCCTCTTGTTCAAGTCGCTCAGCGCCTTCCATTCTGCTCCAAGACGCTTGCTAAGTTCGGAATTGTGCATGCGAGGATTTTCCTGTGCCAGCTCCTTTCTTCTCTGCTTGGACCAGACCATGAAAGCATTCATGGGTCTCTTGATGTGATCGGGCGATCTGTTGGACATGACAGTCATTTCAACGTCTGAAGTTGCAAACTCTGTTGTATTCTCCAGGTCGACTTCTCTGCGAGGGAAAGATGAAGGTTTTGAGCTCAACAAGCAGACAGCCATTTAGCGTTTCTATCATGCACAGTAAAAACAGAGAGTTTTACTGAAGGGCATTGAAGTAACAATAATAGAGCTACTACTAAGTGTTAACAAAAGAGATCAATAATAGCCTTTATGCAAAATTAAAGAAAGCTAGGCAGCTAGCTAGTTAGCCATGCAGTGCAAAGCTGCAAATCTTACCTCGACCAGTTTCTTTTGCTTAAATTTTTTAAAGCTGCAGCTCCTTTCTAGCAGTACAAACCAAATTACTGCTTCACTAACGGACTAAATTTGAGCTACTGCACTGGGGGTATTATAGCAAACTGGACAATAGGAAGTACCTTGTTATGTATTCATAGTTTACTTAGTTATTGATCAAAGAATGCATTATTAAGCAGTCGCGACCAGCAAAAGGAAGTAAAGCTGTTTTCACTGGGCCACTTGGTCGTGGTCTCATTGTGTAATTGATGTCATTAGGACCCGCCGCGCGCGCCGGACCTTCCATGCATTGTTGTTTTTGGGATTCAACCGGAAATTAACGTGAACGCCCCCAACACCTGCTTCCGGCCGGAGGTTTTATGCGGCGCGCTTCATTTCAATTCACATGGCGCACAAAAAATCTATTATAGCTAAGATGATTTTGGAGTTATTGCAAATGAGAGTTTAGCTCTGTTCCCACCCTTTTTGTTCAGTATAACATCTTGTTGGGCCTTGATAGCTTTCTTATGAGCTTTCTCAAGGGCTCTCCTCTCTTCCTCCATCTTTCTCTTCTGCTCTACCATCTGCAACCTTTCTTCATCCTGACATCAAAAATAATAAAAGTGCAATTAACAGAAAGTGCATGCATGCATGCATGGCAATTGTTTCACAAAGTACAAAATACCGAGACAGGGTAAACAATAGCATCAGAGAAGTCTGGGTTCTTATAAAATTGCTCCAGGGAATCCGTATCACATGCACTTGTGATGTCACGGGTCACCAACTCTCCCTCCACTCATCAACCTCTGCTTTTTTTGCCACTGGCAAGAGACATAGCCACCATTTGGGTCTGTCACAGAAAGCCAGTGACACTGCAGGGAGGTAGAACTCACAGTGAGATAATTGCTACATCAACAAAAAAATGCTTTCAAGCTGGAATTCATAGGAATCTTGTGGTTTTTGCTCAGATAAGGTGCACAATGCCAGTGCAACGAGCCATGTGAAGGTCTCATGCACCCCAAGACACATCTATCACAAAGACAACAATGGCAAAATCTTGTGGTTAGATATCAATGCCACCTCAGATAACAGCAAGACCCGGAGACCCCAGAGGGAAAAATGCCCTCCACCCTTGGGAAGAGAGCAGAGCTGTGAACCCTTGATGAAGCATTTCAGGGGACTGATGATTGCAACCAGGGCTTGGGAAAAGAATCTGGGAGAGGTAGGTGACAATTTGACATGAAGAAAAGGTAAATTTAGCAGGAGAATGATCCATCAGTCCAACCATTTTAGCCAGCACCCACAAGTTTTTCCTGAAACTACAAAGCAGTCTCTGCGAAATGCTTCAGTAAAAGCACAAAAACCTCAAAACGCCTCAAATCACTCAAGAATTAAAATTAGAATAATTTGTTTGTTGAAAGCTAAAGTGGCCAGCTACATTCCCCAAACATGCAAACAAACAGCATAATAATAACACTGTCAACCCACATCACCCAATGAAACCAAAATACCAGTCAGTTTTTCCCTCGCTTAATTAGAAATATACTTTGCAAGTCATTGAGGAGAAATTGGCCTGTTACAACAGACCAAGGATGGTAACCATTGATCCTGAAAATAACCATATTTGGTGTTTACGATTTTAAAAAATGGGTAAAAAATACCACAAAGCAAGTGAAAATGGAAAATTAAACAACCTATTTACCTCCTAGTCAGGCCTAAGTAAGTGTTTTTGTAAGTCCCAGTCCTCCAAAAAAAATGCTAGCTGAATGCTGGGGGTAATGCTTTTGTACACAACCCTTGTGACTCTTTTTCAGTACCACTATCCCCAAAATTATTATTAATCTGTGTCAATTGTGCCATGAAGTGGAGGGGGGTGAGGGGTACTATACCAGAACTTTGTCTAAATCCTAGGAAAGTTTCAAAGCATGTGGGCAGGTTGTTTGTCTAAGCATCCAATTCTCTAGTCCTGGTGGGAAAAAAGGTGATAAAAAAGGTGCTATAGTTATTCCAATCCACGTCCAAAATTGAAATCAATAAAGTATTGTGATTAATAACAATTTGCATACAAAGTGAGGGCGCTTATTACACAATCTTTACACTGGGAGACAAACTAGACAAACTGTGGAGTGAGGTAAAGGCCCATCTTCTGAATGCCGTTACTACCTGAAGATTCACTCTATCAGGCCGATTTACTCTATCAGTGACTCAGTATCTCTCTAGTGATTAGTAACAGACCAATTTTCGCTGAGCTTCCAGTATTTTTTTGTTATTCTCTTCCATTATCTCTTGCAATCGCCTTTCCTCTATTTCTCTTTCTTCCTACAAACCAAACAGAGCAACAGTAAGAGGATAATAACCGACCACACACTACTACACCACAATATCACACTACATCAAAAACAAAGGGAACTGCAGGCTACTACAGCATTTAGTTTCAGGAGCGAGGTCCCCCCCCCCCCTCCAGGGGAAGTGGGGGGCCCTGGCTTGGAAACTGAAAAAAGGCAATAAAGCAGTGGGTTGCAGATGACAGTCCCCTTGATTAGCAATTCATCTTCCTTAAAATTTAATTTCCCACCCCACAGAAACTCCTCCAAAGCGGCAATGAAAGTGATGGTTTTTGCTGGTTTGGGGAGAGGTGTCAGTTCGCAACAATTATGTATACAAGTAGGCGACTTGCTGATAATGTGGCATAGACACCACCCCCTACAGGCACCACCCACGAAGGTTCAGCCCGAGAATCATTATTAATAAGCTAGACAGAAAAGAATCCATTATCAGCAAGCTAGACACTGGCTGGTACAATAGTCCAACCCTAAAGATAATTAGTGCAACAGAAAACTCAATTCCAGCCCCACAAAACTGATTACTGAGCGAACCTGCTACAACATAACAGTCCCTCCAGTCCCGCACCATCCAACTGCTCCCCGACCACAAAAGAGAGGGGGGGGGCACTAGGCCAAGTTGGCAAGATTATTCACCAGAACAAAGCTGCACCTCCCCCGACAGAGGAAACTGAGCTCAGCAAAACACAATAACAGGGGGCCACAAACCATTGTCAGTGGGTGCCGATCAGATAGCACTGAAGAGATAATATATTATCTCCCCTTCCATTGTCCAGACAAAGCTACAACACACATTCCCATTGTCAACCCAACTCCAAAACAAGAGACAATGAGAGAGCAGTCCAACTCTCAGCCCATTGAGTGGGGGGGATGTGGTGAGGTTCCCACACAGTACTGACAGACAAGGCCCCCAGGCAAGGCCGCCTGAGTGAAAATATCAGACTACTGGCTATCAAAATATTTGTAGCACTTCTCATTATCTAACAGTACCCCCAAAATAATGGGGAGGTCATAACATGCACTCAGCTCTGAGGGAGTCAGAGTCAGGACAAGGTGAGTCTTGGTGCCTTCAAGGTGAAAGATGGAGGAGGAAGGCATCCCATCCTGCCAGCCAACAATTCAACACCTTTCCTGTTCCAGACTCAGTCAAAAGTCTCAGGGCTGCTACAATGATTTACAATTCTTCCTGGCCAGTCAAAGCCAGCCAGGTGACAAATAGGAGATAAAGCAGCAAAAAAATTTCCAGTAAAAGATTAGTTATAGGCTCAAATTCTTTTAGTCTGTCTTTCAGCTCCATCAGCATGATTTCAAAGAGGCCACCCCCCAGTGCAAATTTTAGAGGGTGGCTGGCACTTGGGTGTCTCTGTGCACAATTCAAAACTGGGCATGTTCATTAGCTACATACTAAAGCAACCAAGGTGTGTTCCCCAGCTGCTGGCAGGCTGGCTAGCTGGCTAAAAGACTGTATACAATTGTGCTCATACAAGCCCTTCCATTGTGTGTGTCTGGAGAGCATTGTAGTGCTCCATTCAACTCTCACAGCCAAACACTTTATCAGGACAATTTGAAATAGGAGAAGAATAGGTGTCCATAACAATGCAGGTCCATTGTCCACCTCAATCAGCAGTGCTTCTTTCATTTGAGGTGCTTTTCTTTATTCAAAGTGTAATCCAACCTACCTCCACTGTTGGACAATGGAAGCAGACAATAGCTGCCTTTTGTGCAAAGGAATGGAGGGGAGGAGGAGGTGGGTGGCTGCTGTGAAGTCTTCATACCCCATTCACAGAATCAGCTGACCTTCTGGTCCATTGCGCATGCTCAGTAGCTGTTTTCAATCTCGACCAGTCTACTGAGCATGCTCAGTAGCTGCTTTTGATCTCAAGGTGTCTGAAAACCGCAATGGAGAAGCAACTCAAAAGTGTCCATCTTTTGGACTTTCCATTGTTGAAGCTGGACAGTTTAGTTTTGATAGACATGTCTTTATCCCCTTGTATACACTGAATAATATGCCCTATCTATCTTGCCTCTGACTCTCCCAATCTGTGCTGTTGATGTGAGCTCTTCAAATAAGCAAGAGACAGTGCAGGATTGATAGGGGAATTAAAGATTATTGGAGAGGCCAGTTGCTAGGGAACTATCAGTCTCCCAAAGGCTGATTGAAGGTTAGGAGACTATGCCAACAGAGCTTGGGGCACTTAGTGTAGATAGGGCACTGGACACAATCTAAACTCCCCAGCCAAACCACTCAACATTATCTGTGGCATGCCTCAAAGCACAATATGAAAGCTCCAGGGAGATTTTGGAGTTATCAGGAGGCTAGCAGTGTTGCAGCTGGTCTTGGTTACTGACCCAATTTGCACTGGAGTGACCCCGTTAATGACCCAAGTTGTACCTGGAAGGTAGCGATCCACCAGCTAGTGCTAGCAGCTGGGTGACCAGGGAAAGTCATTACAGGAAAGGTAGGCTGAGGTATGTATCGACTCAGGCCGGAATGGAGCCAGCATTCTTCAGTCATCCACCGAAGGAGCTGCCGGCCCACCCCACAGTGTAAACAACATGATTGAGGACTATATGTCATCACCCCCCAAACAATATTAGACATGAACCCAGGCCACCATACAATTGCTAATAGGTCAATTGATCCTGCAGATTGCATAGCTGCCAACTGGTGTTTCCAAAGGATATAATCAGCAATTAACCTTAACCTAGCAACGGGACTGTCTACCGGCCACCCAGAGGTAATCTAGTTAAAACCAAATTTGGGCTGAACATGATCCTAAGGGGGGGGGGGAGCTGACTATGTGGGGGGTAGCCTCCCTCCCTCCCACCAGTAGGAGGAGGGCCCCTTGGGGCTATATGGGGGAGAGCTTCCTCAGACCAGCTACCAATCAACACCAATTAACACCTGCAGCTAACCAGTCAGCCAGGCACCCTAGAGGAGGGGCTCCTTTCAACCAACAGCCACCCAAAATTGAACAATTAGGAAGCAATCAAGGCCACTACCACACAGTGGAGTCAGCAGGCGCAGAGGCATCAGGAGGTGGGGCTACAATAACACTTGCAGCTTTGTAGTGGCAGCAGTGGCCACTCAGCCCACCACCCCAAGCCCCAAAAGTGCAAGGCAGGCTTCCCTCCCTCCTCCTGCGTGCAGAGTCAAGTGCCAGGTACATGGAGAATAAAAGAACTGAATGATGTTTTCCCAGGCTGAACAATGAGGGAGTCTGATACTACATGCCCAGTGTCCCAGGTAGTCGCTCATCCAAAGAGTCTAACAACAATCCTGCCCAGCTTTTGGAACTCAGGACATGACAGAGAACAATTGATATCTGGGCAATTTTCCCATGCCACAGACACAGGTTAAATCACATCCAGGTTTGGCCCAACTGCCAAAACACCGCACAGGAATTCAAAGTGCACTACACAGCCATGGATTAATTAAAAGGTAGCAGTGGCCTTGATTCCCTTTCAAGCATGCTCAGAAGGCATGCGAGAGAGTGTGAAAGCAAAGTAGCCGCCATCTGCCACACACATGTGGACGTAGGTAAGGTCACAGCCAGCATGGAGCTGATCTAATCCACCTTCCACCTCCCAATGCCAAAGCCTGTATTGTGGGGAAAGCCTTATGGAGAGGCTGAACAAAGCTTTCTGCTCTCCCATGACATGACACCCCCCCATATAGCCCCAGGCCCCCCACCCATCGGTCAGCCAGAGGGCAGCTGGCCATTAGTGCACCTTCAGGACTCACCCCCCCCCCCCCCACTCACTCAGAGAACTGACTGAAATGGCTGACCACAATGATAGAGAAACACCACAGGCGCAGAGACACACTTCTGAAGTCAAGATTCTAACATGGCATCATGAATGGCATTTGCATGGTATTTGCATGCAAAGAGAGTACCAACCCATTAAGTAATGCAACACAGGCATTAGCATGCATTAAGTAATGCAAGCTAGTGCCAGTATCTGCACGGAAGAATACTACCAGTACTAATTAAGATTCCAGCTACGCATTAGGTAATGACACACTAGACTGAAAGGAAGCGCCAAGAGGGAATGATATGACTGCCCTGGCCCAGGACAAAACCCTAGCGTTGGTGAGCTTCAAGGAAAACTATGGCTGTCACTGCAGACATCACGAGGAAATAATGAATAACAGTTTAAATGACAGGAAGTTCAAAGTGGCACAGAGAAGCCCCTCATACCACAACATTGTCATGCTCAGCACTGTGTCCAGGCTCTCTGTAGGCGCTGGAATCCCCAGGAGACTTCCCAGCCCCAACCAGCTCCTTCATGATCTCTCCTGCACTGGAAATGCACTGCAAATATTGACAGCCACATAACTTCACTGCACTGTTCCTCCACAGCCTTTGATGTGCAAGGAACTTCACACTACCCAGTACCAGTACTGGAAATACACTGGAAATATTGATAGTTGGACACTTTTACCACACTTTCCTCCTTTCTCTTTGATGGAAGCAATCCTCTGTGCTTCTCAGCCCAGCCCAATCGTACCTTACACCTTGAAACGTACCAACGCACAGGAAATACTGACGGCCAAATCCTTCTCTCCTATGTCCTTTCATGTCAAGACCTTCAAAACTCTGACCTTGTCACCGCAGCATGTCAGTACCCAAATTAAGCTCCCAATTTAGCTTCTAGTATTTCCTGCTGGATAACAAGCTGGCTCTCAACTGTTATTGTCCAAGGCCTGGTTTATCCATTATCTTAAAAGCCCAATACTATTTTGACTCTCTCGCACTAGATGGAGCCTCTAATTGTATCACCATTGTAAATACAAATTCCTATAGTGTGTCTGTGTGTATGTGCGTGTGTATGTATGTATGTGGGTGCTGTGTATGTGTGCGTGTG
>JAAGOD010061824.1_pt1 | contig 10028 bp, 18 predicted proteins | sample 8389681 | NCBI WGS metagenome assembly JAAGOD01 (sample SAMN13964374, study PRJNA552185) | sponge metagenome | biome: deep-sea hydrothermal vent fields; feature: spots directly above weak diffusing fluid; material: seawater and sediment | host: Tedaniidae sp. KZ-2020 ... | reverse complement strand
GAGGGAGGGAGGGAGGGAGAGAGAGAGAGGGAGGGAGGGAGAGAGAGAGAGAGGGAAATGGGAAGATGGGAGGGATGGAGGGAGGGAGGGAGGGAGGAAAGGAGGGAGAGAGGGAAGGCGAGAGGGAGATGCAGGAGAGAAGGGAGGGAGGGGAAGAAAAGACCGCACTAACCTTCTGAAGAGCTGTTTGAGGTTGTCTGGTAGGTTTGAGCGGCCAGCATAGCCAGGGTTCATGGTGATAAAGATAGCCATGTCTGGGTTCACCTTCACCGTCTTCCCCACAATCTCCACGGTGATGCTCTTTGACCCTGCAAGAAAATACCTTTTGATCTTCAAAGTGGCCTCACTTCAGGGGTCCAGATTAGACAAGTTCAATACGGTACCTTCTTGATTCTTGAGTGATTCCTGTATCATCTGGATCTGCTGAGACACGGCAGAGAGCATGCGCTCCTCCAACCTGTTAAACTCGTCAAAGCAGCCCCAGGCACCGACCTGACAGAGCCCCACGAAGATGCGCCCCATGGCCTGGAAGTCAAAGGTCTCGTCACAGTTGAAGACCAGCACAAAGCGACCAAGCTGGTGACCAAGGGCCTTCACTGATTCCGTCTTTCCAGTACCAGCAGGGCCTATGGAGGAGAGGGAGAGGGAAGAGAGTGAGTACCCCACGTGACTCTGGTCTGACAGATTCAGCGGACTCTGGTCCAGCAGTTCAGTGGACACACTGAACTCTGGTCCATTCTACTAAACATTGGGGACCATCCCTTACCAAAGGGGGATCCCCCTAGCCTCTCCTCCAGAGCCTGCGTCATGGTGAGGTAGCATCGGTCAGTCAGGGGGGTCTGGACCAATTTGTCCTGGACCCCCAGATACTCAAACCCATAGTTGAACTGGGCATTGGCCATGTGGATAGACAGCTGCTGGAGCACGTCCGACTTCTTGGGGTCAAAGTAGAACCTCATCTGGGAGAGCCACTCAAAGCTGCGAGTGTTGGCCACCTTCTGGTTGAGCAGCATCCTGGTGGTGTCACGCTGGTGTACCAGCTCTGTGATCTATACAAAGGTAGGGGTTCTAATTAGAGTGCACCAGCATTTGTTCTAAAGCCTCTCTCCCTCCCTCCTCACCAGGTGCTCCAGTTTCTTCCTCCTGACCGGGGGCTGTTCCTGCAGTACAGAGTCAGCCAGCACATTCAGTGTCCCCTCCACCACCTTCAACACCTCCTGCAAGGGTCCAAAGTCCACCGTGGCCGAGGACTGCCCTTGTAAATTCTGCAGAGCGGCCTCCATCAGGGTGGACCACGAAATCTGGCTGGCCAGCACGACCAGCTGGGCCTGGTAGCGGTCCACCCACTGGAGGTAGCTGGCAGGGTCAACGGCCTGTTTGTTGAAGCGGGAGATGTCGTCCACAGCACGGGCGAGGAGGGTGGCAAGGTTGAAACGCATCTCCTTCTCCACCAGAGTCAGCCACTGGTTGATCTTGGGGTTGTCCACAATGGACACTGGAGTCTTGAACATCACCTAAACACACACAGATGCACACAGACAGGAAGGTGTGGTGGGGGAAGAGAAAAATTGCTGATAATTAGAGCAGTTCGAATTTTTTTTACAATTATTAGAATAGTTGTTGCTATTGGTCATGGCTCAGACACAGCCAAGGGTTTTATCGTCACCTTTGACAATCAGAGACTCTAGTCTCACCTATGATCGTCACTGCATGACCTGTGCTCAATCCTCCCTCCCTCCCCTTCCCTCCCCCTCATGTCCTCCCTCCCTTCATTTCGATCCTCCCCTCCCCCTCATGTCCTCCCTCCCCTCCCGTCATCCCTCCCCCCCCCTTCCTCACCTCTTCTCCCTCCCTGGAGCAGATACCAAGAACCTTAGTGTTGTCCTCACTGAGATTCAGAGTGGCCACGCCAGCAAACATCTTCTTGAAGTGCTTCTGAAGCTTGGGCACGTTCTTGCTGTTCCCAATAATCTCCAGCAGATCCTCATCTCCAACAAAGTAGAACCTGAAGAGAAAATGGTCTCTATAAAAATTGGCTGAAGAAATATTAACGCTGAATATTAAGGTAACTGACTTCCAATATATGGAAATCCTATCTGATTGCCATATATGGAAATCCAATTTTCAAGGGGAGGAGCCTTACCTGGGGAAGGAGGCCCTTTCTCGCTCCAAGTACTCCCCAAGGGCCTTCTGGATCTTGCCCAGGAGGTCAGCCAGTCGCTCCAGGCTCTTCTGCACGCCGGGAATGTTGAGGACGTCCATCACCAGAGGACTCTTGCTCACCTTCTTCATCAGAGCAAGGAACTCGGAGCTGATGCTGAAATACAAAGCATGCACAGAAAGCAATTCACTAGAAATTAAATTCTGCAGAGGAAGGGGAGGGTGGTGTCCAGTTTTGGAGTGCACTCAGACAGCCAAGGGGTTTCTCGTCACCTTGAAATGAATCGGAGACTCTAGTTACCATGTTAGTCATCACTGCACACGGAGACACCCCCTTCCCTCCCCCCCTTTCCCCTCCTTTCCCCTCCTATCCATCCATCCATCCTTCCCTCCTTCCCCTCCCTCACTTCCCTATCCACCCCTCCCCATCCCTCCCTCCTTCAGAAAAACCTCCACCCATCCTATACCTCAGGAATCTCTGGCTCTCGTTGGGCAGCAGGTGCTTGATGTCGGCACTGCCGGTGAAGATGCCCTCCAGGTACACCCAGCGTCGCTGGACATCAATCCAGACGTCAAACAGGGCGTTGATCCTGTTTAGCCGGTCCTCCCAGGCCAGGGCGTCGTCCTCAAAGACTTTGTAGTAGGGAGAGAGCTTCATGGCCGTCACAGAGTTGATGTGCTCTTTGACCTTTGTGAAGAGATCGTCCCAGCCTCGGATGATGCGACACTTGTTCTGGTAGTTGATCAGGTCCAGTTCGTACATCTGCCATGACTCGCGAACCTGGATGGGATGGGCAGGGTTAGGGGGAGGGGCTAGGACCATATGCTTTAAAACTTCATCAAGGACACTTCTTCGTGATTCAACTGGCCATTAAGGACACTACTTTCTATTACCCGAATGAGTGGGTGCATTTAGGGGGAGGGGCTATGAGTCACATCTAGTAGACCCAAGACGTAAGCCACACCCCTGTGCTGAGGTCATTTGCCTTTGATGTACAATCCACCCCTCTTAAATAGAGACCCCTTTTCTAATTAGGATGCCCCAAAGTTAGTCTAGTGGAGTTTCAAATTGCAAATCTTCGAACCTACCATCTTGAGGAACTCCTCCAGGGCCATTTCTCCCTGGGCCACCAAAATGACGTCCTTGACGATCATCTCGTTCCTGACCAGGTCCACGGCCCAGACCTGCCCAAGGGTGAGGTCGTGCAGCTGCCAGCGCACCCGCAGGTTCTTCATCAGCTGCTTCCAGTGACGCTCCTTCAGGGCTTCCGACTTGAGCTCCGTCACCAGCATGTTCACCTAGAGAGAGGGGGTGGAAGACCAAGTGATGACCCTTTACCTAATCAACTACACAGAGCATGACCAATTAAACCTGGCCAATTTTCACATCCCCGTGTTACTTCACTGGACAACCCGTTACCCAAAATTGTTTTTCCATTTTGAGCCTGTACCCAAAATTCTTCTGTGACATCTGTACCCACAATCGAAACAATCTACTTTCTTCCATTGGTGACCCTTTACCCAATACCATACAGCTTGATTTTCTTTCACTGATGACCCTTTACCCACCTTGGTGTAGCTCTTGAGCAGGTTCTGCACATACTCGTAAGAGGCGTAGGTCTTGAGCCGAGCTGGGAAAGCCTTAAGCTGCTGGAGCAGTGCATCCAGCTCCTGCCTGACCTTACGCGGGGCCACGGACAGCCACGGCTTCTCCCGAAGATCCTCAATCTTCTCCCAGATCTTGCTGAGCTCAGACCACACCCCCTTGAGGTCTCGGAGTTCCTCGAGAGCCACAGACACTCTGTCGTCACTGCCACTCACGAATCCTGCGGAGAAGAGGGGGGGAGTAGAAGGAAGAGTTTTGCATTATTGTACAGACACTCTACAAAGGGCACACCATCTCTAAATGAAGTTACAAAAGACACTTCATCAGTCAACTTTTCAGCATTCTAAACCTGCCTACCAAGGACAAAATGACAGGCCGTGATTGTTTTTGCTATTCAGGTGTTTAGTCAGAGAATTGTGGCTTGATCTTCACCGGAAATTGGGATTGTCTCAGCTCACTGGTATCATCATATGCAAACACCTTTCCTCTTTGATTTTATCACCCCCCCCCTTTCAGTATTAGAGTCCAAAATGGCAGGTTCTGAATGTATACTGTCTAGGTTCTCACTGCACACACACACACACACACACACACAGTGATCTACACCTCTCTCACCAGGGTCTGCCAGCTCCAACGCTTCCTTGGCCTTGATGAGGTTGTCCCTGTCGTCCTTGAGACGAGTGAATTTGCCCTCATAGATAGTGAGCATGTTGGCAGCTTCGTCTGGCTTCAGATCACCCTGAAAACAGCATGCAAATCACAGCAATATGGTCAACCATTCAGCACTGAACTGAAGCCCCTTCAGTAGGTTGTGGAAGTATTAAATGGCAGGTTTTTGGTCAGAGAATTGTGGCTTCATCTTCACTGGAAATTGGGATGGTCTCAGCTCACTGGTATCATCATATGCAAACACCTTTCCTCTTTGATTTTATCACCCTCCCTCTCCCCCCCCTCTACTCACCTGTATGGGCTTCTCCCTTTCCCACTCCTGCAGCAGTGCCTGTGTCTTCTGCTCCACCACCTTATCCTCCGCCACAATCTTCATCTGCAGACTCCCGACCTGGCCCTGCACAGCAAGGTCTTTGCGCTTCATGATCTCGTTAAAGGCCCCCCACTCCCCGTCCACGTGATCCACATACACCCAGTTAGGGGGAAACTGGAACCGTTGGCGATCCAGGATCTTCTCTCCAGCATGGAACACCTGGGGAGGGGAAATTGATTGAAATTCTAATTAAAGCACACTACATCTTAATTAATGCACACCATTTAACTTGATTTCAACTTTAACTATGCTATAAAACTCAAGGACTTTCCAAGACCTTCATATGATTTGGTAAAGGGTTATCACAAGGATAACCTACACACACAGAGACATACACCACAGACTACATACCTCGACTCTCTGTTCCCAGGAACGGACTTTCCTCTTGAGCTCCTGCATGAGCGTGATGAAGCCCACAGCCTCTGAGGTGGAGGCCGCGTCCACTGAATGGTTCTCCAGGTCAGCACGTGACTACATGGAAAAGCAGTATCATCAGTCACAGACTCCACTGCTTAGAAGATATTACATCCCTCCCTCCCCTGCTCCCCCTCCCTCCCCCCTCACCAACCTTGGCAATGGTATTGTGGAACTCGTGCATATTATCTCCCAGCAGAGTCCCGAAGCGAGAGAGGATCTCCCTGTGCCAGGAGTCATACTTCAGAGTCACCTTCTGCTGCACCTTGCCGTAGTGAATCTCCACTGGACCAAAGCTCTTCACCGTGTCAGTCGTGTCAATGGTCTTGCGAGACTTCCTGAAATCGATAGAAATGCAATCTCAAAGCATAATGTAATTGTAGCATCTTGGAAGAAGGATAATCTTCCCCGCACTGCTGCAGGCAGGCAGGCTGGCTGAGGTACTGGGAAGCAGAGGGAGAGGGTACAGACAGACTCACTTGACATCCATCAGGAGGTGCTGCCACTGCGCCAGGTCAGTCTCCAGGCGGCCGTAGATGTTGCCGGACTCCATGTCCCAGAGGCTCTGGTACTGGAGCCACACATTGACGTACGCCATCACCTCCTTCAGCAGCTGCTCAATGGACCCATAGGCGTTGACCAGGGGGGTGGGGTCCTTCGCCATCAGCTTGCCCAGAAGGGAGCGGTAGGTGGCCTCACAGGGACTGATCTCGATTAGACCAACCTGTGAGGGTGGGGGAGGGTTAAAGAACTGATCTCTACGATACTAGTTACGATACTAGCTAGGATACTGATATAGGATACTACATGATACTAGCTAGATTACTGATATAGGATACTACATGATACTGGCTAGGATACCAGCTAGGATATCACAGGATACTTGGCTAGGATACTACTGGCTAGGATACTACTGGCTAGGATACTAAATAGGATTCTATAGGATACTAATAGCTAGGATGTCACTCCACTCCCAGGACCAGTCCAGCACTGAATCCTGGCAGGGTTGGAGTGGGAGTGAAGTGTGGACTATGCTCTGTGCAGTAGGGAACGCCAGTAGTGACACAGGGATGCTTCACCACGGAGCAAGAACCGCACATGCCTGGGATACTACCCAGGATACTATGGGATACTAGCTTGGATACTATAGCACAACTGGGATACTGGCTTGGATACTAGTTTGGATATTTGGCTTAACACACTATAGGTTGAACTTCAGGATACTAGTTAGGATATTATAAGCTATATCAGGATACTAGCTAGGACACTATAGACTGCTTCCCGCTGACCTGGTATCTAGAGCTCTGTATACGGGAGAGGCCTCCAATGGTGTTTATCCACTCGTGGAGTTGACCAACCAGACGGCAGCGCCCCATCTCCACGGGAGGTCTCAGGTGCATGATCTGGTTGGTGATGTGGAGCTCGTGACGAACCACCTGAAGGTGCACAAATTAATGGTAAAGGGTCATCATGTCAATAAAACATACTTAGTGAAAAGGGGTCATCGTAATAATAATACACACTTACCTCTAGTTCAGGGGTTCCCCCCAGCTTGTGTGGGGACTGGCCAGCACTGGGCGTGGTATCCATGGTGTCGACCACACCCTCCACCTTCACCCCCTCCAGGCACTCCGTCCACGAGAGGATGGCCAGAGACAGTCTGCGAATCAGCTTGGACTCCACCTACAGCACAATAGTCCAAGTTCTCCAAGCTGCCACACCCCCACCAAAGAAGGGATATCCCCTCCATCCTCCCTGGCCACACACCCAGCAAAGGGGCATCCCCCCCCCCCATGGACATGCCCTCTTCACACAACTCTTAGCTGCCACACCTCCAACAAAGGGGGACACCCCCTAATACAACAGTGAACATACCCCCCTCCCTCTACCCTCACCTGCGAGTCCACGTCCATGACCCATGCAGCAAGGTTAGAGTATGAGCGGAGGTTCAAATCATCAATCAGCTTCTGGATCTGGTCCAGCACATCCTTAAAAGTGACTGCCTTGTATTCACAGGTTTCCAGGGACGTGATCAGCGAGTCAATCTGATTGGTGTACTGCAGGACATCGTCCACACGCTCCTGGAAGTTGAAGATGAGCTCCGAGAACTTCTGGACGAAGCCCTCAAGCTTGTACGACTCCCACATGACGTTGCACCCCTCCCTCACCAGCTCCTGCACCTCGCTCTTCATGGCAGCCACCAGCGGGGAAATCCCCTTGCTGTCTGCGATCTAAAGGGGAGAGAAAAATGTCGAGAGTGGGAGAGAGTGGGAGGCAGATGGGAGGGGAATGGCCATAAGTGTGCTATCATCTCTTGGGTCAGACAGCAGGACGGTAAAGGGTTATCATCACAGCAAGCTTTAAATACCATGGTGGTGTGCTCTATTTAGATAGGTGTGCTCTATGTAGAGATACCTTCTGGCAGGTGAGCTCGTAGGTCCTGATGCTCTCCATGAGGGAGACAGCGTGCGGGTAGAGCTGGTTGGCCTGGTTGGCCTGGTTGACGATGGCAAAGGGGACTCTGAACCCCAGCCACTTCAGATTCCGAACCTCCTTCGCCAGGGTGATTGTCTCGGGTGCAAAGTTCACTTGCAGCTTGAGGATGGTGGCGTGCCGCGTCCGCTGGCTGGTGATGTTGAAGATCCTCCCCTGCACGATCTGCTGGCGTGACTCCACCTTCTTCTTCCAGTCGTCAAAGAGCTGCTGAGTGTTGAGCTTCTGGCGGAAGGCCTCACCGTCCTGTTTCAGCTTCTGGCCCTCCACGTGCATCTCCCACCCTTTACCCAACACGGCCTCCACGCGCTGGAGGTAGGTCTGAAGCTGACGATCAATCTGGAATAGGGAAAAAGCCTATAAGCTAAAAAGTCTAGGTTAGTATAAGCAGTCATGAAAGCTGACTCAGCACATGGCTATTACAAGCCTGAGGTGCTTTGAAAGAAGCTGGTACGCTAAAAAGCCAGAGGTGCTATTTGGCGTGCATACTTGTCTGGCCCATATGATGGCACTGGAGACAGGAGGGAAGTCCAGTTTGGTGCACATCATGTGAGTGGTGGTCTTGCTGTACTGCATCTGTGTCAAAGAGAAGACATTTCCTTTTTAAAGCACACCATGACCCCATTTAATGCGCGCCAACACATCTAAACATAAGGGCACATGTAACACACCTTGAATTTGTTGTGGAGCGACTCAATGTCATCCTTGACTCTTTGGATGAGCTGTGTCTGGTACTCCCTGATGGCCCCACGGATGTGGGCCCGTACAAAGAGGGCGTTGTAGCGGGAGAAGATACGGAACATTTCGTTGGCGCTCTTCGCCGTGCCCAGCTGGTCCCTCAGCCTGGAGGCAATGCGGGTCTCCACACGGTCAATACGCTCGTCATACCTGGAAGCATCAGAGAACACTCAGGGATTACAAAGGAACAGTGATGACATAGACAAGGAATACAAGATTACTGAGAATATAAAAGTCTAAAGATTACTGAGAATAGCCAAGATTAGAGTCCAAAGACTACTGAGAATATCCAAGTTGAGAGTCTAAAGATTACTGAGAATAACCAAGATTAGAGTCCAAAGACTACTGAGAATATCCAAGTTGAGAGTCTAAAGATTACCAAGATTAGAGTCCAAAGACTACTGAGAATATCCAAGTTGAGAGTCAACTGAGAATATCCATGATTACTAGCAGTATTCAAAGATTACAGAGTCTACTCCCCTGCGTATAAGTACCTCTTGAGAGCGGCCTCCCAGGCAGCATTGCCCTCGGGGGTGAGGTCCAGGCAGTCCACAACTTTCACATTCTCGTACGCCAGCTTCACCTCCCTCACGGCTGAGAGGTCGTCCGTCTCAATCTGGTCCCCGGTGACTCCCTGCTCAGTCCCTGCCACCCCCCGGAGCTGACCCTGCACGGCAGTGGGACGGAGGACACGCACAATCACTGCCTGAAGCTGCTCATGCTGCTTGCGAAACCTGAAAAACAAGTTTCGAAAAAGGAGAACTACATAGTGAACTGACTCCACCAGATAGAGGGCGTCCATTGTATAAGTGCAAGTCCACCCCAGAAATGAGGTCACCCCTCTAATCAGGACACTTTGACTGGTCCTGTCCACCACCCTTGGCCCCTCCCACTCACTCCTTCATCCGGCCAATCCTGTCCTGGAGCTTCTTGTGGGCGGAGTTTGCCCTCCAGGAGAACTTGAGGGTCTCCTCGCGCTTCTTCTTGCTCATCTCCCGCAGCTGGCCGGTAAACTTGTCGTACTCGTCATCCCAGGTCCCAAACACCCCGTCACAGCGAACCATCACCTGCACAACAAGGTGGGCATTAACTCGTTCATGATTAAAAATAGCGTTTTCTTTTCTTACTTGTTCAAAGACTTCATAAGTCACCAGCATCAGTTTTCTAGTACCAAGAACCTGAAGGGGGGAAAAAAAAGGATTTTACTCAAGAGGCGAAAATACAGTGAATTCCCACTAATCCAGAAGCATTTTAGCATTTTCACACATCCTGTGAGATCACACCCCTCGCTCCACCCCTCCATAACTCCATCCCCCTCGTACCTTCAGCAGCTGTGTGTTGAGGTCCCGGGAAATGGCCTCCACGAGGTAGATGGCTCTTTGGGCAGGGTAGGAGGTGGTCCTGATCTTACGGAGGTGGCTGTAGATGGCAGCCACAGCAGACTGGACGGCCTCAAGGCTGCTGGCCGCGTGCAGTTCGTCTATGGGGAAGTCCTTCATCAGGGGGTTGTAATCATTCACCTTGTCCTGGGCCTCCTTCAGTCCTGGAGAGGAGTGTGGGGGGGGGGGGGGGGGG
>JAAGOD010026543.1_pt1 | contig 10040 bp, 4 predicted proteins | sample 8389681 | NCBI WGS metagenome assembly JAAGOD01 (sample SAMN13964374, study PRJNA552185) | sponge metagenome | biome: deep-sea hydrothermal vent fields; feature: spots directly above weak diffusing fluid; material: seawater and sediment | host: Tedaniidae sp. KZ-2020 ... | reverse complement strand
GAGGGGGAGGTTACCTCCTCCCTATAACAAGAGCACCAAAACTCCACCAAACCTTTCGTGTTGGGGAGTGGAGAACTGGGGGAGGGGGGGAGGGGGGGCCGCGGGGAATTTTCTGATTTGTCTTAAACTTTGGGGGGTCCATAGGATCCTTCTGGGCCTCAACTATTTTGATGATCCTCTGCTTAGCGCCAGAATTGAAGGCAACAGCTTGCGTTGATGGCGTGTAGCGCACGTACTGAGCGGGTTGCAGCTTCTCGGCTGCTCTCACAGGTAAGGCAGCAGCCACTTTTCCCTGCACCAGCTTTTCCAGAGCTTGCCGTGTCTCCTCTGTTGTCTACAAGGAAATAAAAATTACCTCCTTCACTCAGCCTTCCCAAATTTTAACTACACAATCCTCTACTGCCCCACTCCACTCACTTTTTCGATTTCCTCTTCGTCAGGCTTCATCAGCTCAGGGTCCGTGGGGCGGTCCTGTGCGACCATGGCCTTGAGGGACGTGTGTACCACCTTGTCCTTACGCTGACCCATCCGAGCAATGACATCATACTTCACCTTCCCAGTCGAGTCCAGTTGCAAAGGAACAACTGCTTTGGAATCCTGTGATTGGTTGTGGTGTGCATTAATTAGAAACCTGCTTTATTGAGGTGTGCATTAATTAGATATTTATGATTTTACTTACTGCTCCTCGAGTTGTTTTCTTCCCCATGTTGAGGGGGTACTGAGCAATGTGGATTTCAGGAAACGCTCCTCCATCCCCATAATCCTCCAAAGCCCTTGGGATCCACCCCTTACGATGGCCGTAAGCTGGTGGCTCCTTGCGAATTGTGGCCTGGACCAGCTACAGTGTAAATGTTGAACGCATAATGCTAAACACATGCACGTCACGTCTTTGAATCAAATAAAAACTCACCCCTCCATAACTATCACTGACTGAAGAATCAGGCTCATGTGCCAACTGCACTGGTTTTGGCAGCAAACTGGAAGGTAGAAACTAATTTTTACCCACACTGTCAACAAGGTAACACTGGACTTACCCTTTCAGAGACATTGTGGAAGCTTAGAAGAACTTTTTACACAAAAACACAAAACCTTGTGGCACGTGCAATTGATTTAATTCGTCATGTGATAATCATGTGATAATTCCATGATTTTTGCAATGACGTAATGGTATTACGTTCTGGAGGAGAAAAGCTGCAAGAAGTACACCCTCAACCCTCCCTCTCTCGCCTCCAACCAGCTCTATCGCGGCCCTAGCTAGCACTGCTACTTAACAGGAAAGGCTATGGCACAGGTATGGAGCTCTAAGTAGCAAAGCCTTGGTGATTGTGTTGTTAAACTCCTGTCTTCTGCTGTTTCATGGTTCATGCAGTAGACTGAAGTATGGGTCACAGTCAGTCTACAGAAAATAGCAAGTCCAGGGACTCAAATCCTGAGGTAGATGCAAACCAGCCATGGTGTGTCCCTGATTTCAAATCTCTTCCATCTGCAGGTTGTGAGCCGAGTAACTAATAGCAACAAAGGGATGGAGCACAAGCCCAGTGCAGAAGCATCTTCCCCCTCCCCACCAGCTAACTGCCAGGAGTCCTCAAGACCACCAATACAGGTTTCTGACCCCAAAGAAGAAGACCTCGCCAAGCCCACCTCCTCCTCCCTCCCACATATCATCCTGCCCCCCCAGGATGAAATTTGGCCCTCCCCCACCCCTCCTGGGAATCCCCTTCTGGCCAACCCAGATTTCATTGCGCTGAAGGAGTTCGTGGCTGGTACCCAAGAGCCAGCTGTTTCTGAGAATGAAAACAGGCTGATCTCGTGAGTTTATATAAAGAGCTGGAGGTGTTAATTGGTGTTAAGTTATTATGTCTGATAGTCTCTTTTAGGTATCAGCTAGAAGGCTATATGTGTTGTTGTGTTTTGCAGTGTTGTTGCTATGTTGTTGTGTTGCTGGCTGTAGGTTGAACTGAAAGCCAAAACCATCAAATCATTACTAATGGCTTCTGGTTTCAGCTTTTGTTGATGTGGTGTTTTCTTGTTTGCTAATTCCAGACTGCTCAATTCTCTGGCGAGGGTGTTTGAGAAATTCCCCACTGAGGAAGCAGCCTTAGACATTGCCCTGCAGACTCTCCCCCTCCTTGCCTCCTCCTTGCCCCTCCAAGCCCCTCCCATTCTCACAGAGGTCCAGATGAGTTCCCATGGGGCACTCTCCCAGTTTGACTTTGCCTATAATCCAGCCCTGATCCAACCTGCCTTGAAGTTTGTGATGATTCTGTGGACCAAGTATTCCTCTTCCCTCCCTGCTTCTTGCAACATGAAGCATTTGGGACAGTTCATCACCACTGCTCTGAAGCCAGAGCTAGGAGCCGCCTCACGTGTGGAGGAGGCTATTGCCTGTGGGCAGGTTTTTGTCATGTCTCTCTTGCGAGTGCTCAGCGACAGCCAAATCCTTGCTCTCGAGAAGGAGGGCGTGCACAAGCAGCTCTGTATGCTTCTGGTGCATTACGATGAAATGTCGGCGGAGGAACTGAAGCAGATTGTGGTCGGTATTGGGACGTTTGTCGAGATCACGTCATCTTCGATGGAGTTTCTCGATGAGATGAGTTGCTTGGGTCTGATCCAGTCTGCTCTGAAGTACCCGACGGACGAAACCATCCAGGTCCTGATATGGCAGCTTTTCACCATTCTGACAAAGTTTGAGAAGAAATTTGCCGAGCGTCTTTTTGAAACAGGTCTCCTCGACAGTGTCCTGGCGTTGCTTCAGAAAGAGGGCTCTCTAGTCCAACCTCCCATTCGGTACCTGGTCATGTGCTGTCAGGTGACTCCTTTCTGCGTCCGGAGCTGTCTCAACCACAAGCCCCTCGTCACCCACGTACTCAGCTTGCTCAAGGAAGCCCCCAATGAAACCACCACCACCACCACCACCACTACGACACAGCCTCACGTCGCTGAAGACATGCTGTATGTTTGCGACTTCTTGGCCTCTCTCTGCAAGAACGAACCTGCCAGCATCCTTGATCTCAACATTGTCACCCACCTTGAAGATTACGCACGAGTTTACCCCGACATAGCCCTGATACAAGCTTGTATCGCCATCGAAGGCCTTGTCAACTCCTGTCCATCGCTCTCCATTGCTGGTTTGGGAAAGGTTTCGGACAGCTCGCTCAAGGAGTTTTCCTCGCAAGATCACCACTTGTTCTTCAAAGACATTCTCTCCAGCCCTGAGGTAAGCTCGAGCCCAAAGTACACCAAACTGATGTACATCACATTCCAGAAGCTTCTGAAAGCCTTCACCACCGAAGCGTTAGAGAAGGTTCACTCGAAGGAATTTCTTGAGTTCTACTCCTTGTGCTTCATTCGAGACACCAACGCCTTCCCCAGTCTGATTGCAAGGATAGTGTTCACCACGCACTACTTCATTTTTGAGATGCGCAAGAAGGACCCCATCACCTCTCTCAGCGACCTCAGCTTCCACACGACTATTGGAACCCTCCTCCAGGCCAGCGTCAAGCCAGAGGACATTGCCACAATAATGGGTCTGCTAGCATGCCTCGTTGGCAAGTACTACGAGTTTCTCAAGGACGTGAAGCCGTTTTTGAAATCGCAAGTTCCCAACATGCTGCTGGACAAAGCGAAGGTTTTCGGACTGGCGGGCAGGAGTGTGCAGTTCTGCGATGACTTTGGCCGCATCATGCTAAACCTGACTGCCGACAAGGAGCTCTCCCTGGAGCTGTACGAGCAAGGCTACTTGGAGCAGCTGGTGGAGATGCTGCCGGAAAAGGCCATGATGGACATCAGACGCAGCATGATTCACGCCATCGGGAACATCGCCCTCGGGGGACAGAACATCAAACAGGTCTTACTCGACAGGCACTTCTACCTCACCCTCCTGACAATCCTTCGCAGCGAGAAAAAAACCATCGACCCCTTTCTCATCAGTGCTTGCTGTCGTGTGCTCCACATCCTGGCCTCCGGGGACTGGGCGAAGCGGAAATTTGTGGAGTGTGGCTGCGTGGAGGTCCTCCTTGATGTGATGCGCGAGCGGAAAGAGAACCCTGAAGTTCGCTGGCGCCCTCTTGGTCTCCTCAGTTCCCTCGGCTTCATGGCGGTGACCAACAGACGGTACGTCCTCACAAACGAGGTCTTGGAGGTGGTGGCCACTATCCTGAAGGAGAGTAAGAATGGGAAGGTTATCAGCTACACCACTCTCGTCTTCCTCGGTATCGATGAGCTGGATGAGGGAGCCAGGCGCCTCCGGGAACTGGGGATCGGGGAGCACCTACAGCTAGCTATCGACAAGCCAGAGCTTCGCAAGCAGGCTCCCGATCTGGAGAGGTGGGGCATGCATGTATTGGAGAAGCAGAACCTCTACACTGTGGCCACGCCCAGCTCGTGTGAGGACCCCGTCCCTCCGTCCTCTCCCAATCACATCAGCGACTGGCCCCCGTATATCCCCCTCGAAGACCCAGTCAGAACCGACGCCGACACCAACAGCAGCAATGCAGACTCCACCAATACTTCAGTGGTCAGGAGACTCCTCCCCCTGACCGATTCCAGTTTCAAACCCCACTCCCCTATAGCACCTGAGATCACCCCTTCTGTGGCCAGCCAATTGGCCCAGTTGGGGCTCGATCCAAATCAGCCTCTCTTTCGGATTGGTCGGGTGTATGGCAGCACTCACGGCTTGTGTAGCAACTGTGACCGGGAGAGCACGTCGGAGGAACTGGTCATACGACCGCTGAGCATGACAGTTGAGCAGTACCAGCATCTCATCGACAATGGGTGGTACCGGAGGGGTGGGGTCAAGATGTTCCGTCTGAGATACAACCACAACATGGAGTGCTGCGATTGGGAGACGAGAGTCCTTGTTGAGGAGTTTGACCACAAAGTGCACAAGAGCTACAAGAAGGTGCTTCGAAGGATGCCAGTGGATCGGCTCACCGTCGAGACAGTTCCGGCTAGCTTCAACCGGGAAGCTTTCGACCTCTACAACAGCTACCACATTAAGAAACACGACAAGCCACTCAAGTCCGAGCACTCTTACTGCGAACATGTCGTCAATACCCCCACCACCATTCAGACTGTGAACGGCGTCGAGTGCGGCACCTTCCACCAGCTCTACAGACTGGACGGAGAGCTCGTTGCCATAGGCATCATCGATATCGTCCCCAAGGGCATTGTCAGCATCTACATGTGGTACAGCGTCACCAAGGAGATCTCAAAGTATTCATTTGGCGTGTACTCGGCTCTGAAAGAGATCGAGCTGGTGAAGGAGCTGGCCAAGAAGAACCCAACGATGAAGTACTACTACCTCCAGGGCTGGAATGGCAACAACAAGAAGCTCAACTACAAGGCGAATTACGAACCTGAAGAATTCTACTGCCCGTGCATAGTCTCCGGATGGGCATCTTCACTAGCTGGAGTCTCAGACGCAAAAAAGAGAGTGGCGGACAAGATCGGAGAAGCCAAGAAGACAGACAAAGACTCCGAACCAATGGTTGTTGAGGGTGTGGATGGAGAACAGCCGACACAAAATGACACTACCAAAGAAGCCGATGCCAAAGATAGCAATGCCAAGGATCCTGTCTCTGACAAAGCACCACACATAGAGTGCACAGCCGTTACGCTGGATAAAGAACGTTTTGAGCAGGTCACTGGCCAGAGCAAAGAGGAGGTGGGGAAAATTGTCGTCTGCCTGAACTACTCCCGGTTCATGTTCCTGGAGGACTTGTTTGAACAGTACCAGGTGGGGGCCAGCCAGCGGGAGGTAATGGAAACGAGATTTGGGGAGTTCCTTGTCGCTATAAGCCCAGAACTTCGGAGCCAGCTGGTGATCGATCTGATGTCCTCGGAATTGGCACACCTGGAAAATTAGCAATGTTTTTTTCTTAGCTTTGTATTCCAAATTCTTTTAGTGCTAACTTATTTTACTCCATCATGTAGTAATAAATTTTTGTGAATGGCAGTTTCTGTGCTGTGTTCCTGCCCTTCCCTTCCTTTGTGATGTTGACCTATGGGAGCCGGACACGTTAGCATGAAAGGGCCAGTGGTTGATGACAATGTCCGGAAGTGAATCTCCCTTTGCACATTCAGTCAAAGCAAGTGATTTCACAAGCAGAAATGGTTTGGAGAACTCTCTCTCTACTGGTTATACTGGTGGGCTACTGCGTGGCTCAGCAACACGTCCCTCCTGTTGATGGCTCCTACCTCCACGACCCAAGGAACGTTCAAAATAAAGAGTGAGTGAAAAGGGACCCTTGTTCTAGAAAAGCTTGGTGCGTTTTAAATAGAAAGGAATGCACTTGTGTGTGGTGTTGTGTGTGTGGGAGAGGAGAGTTTGTAGACAATATTAGCTTATTTTACAAGTTTGAATTCCTGTGTAGGCATATTCGGGAACACATGACAGAGTACTATAGGGAAGATGATATGGACGAGCAGCTCAACCTGGACTCGGAGGAGGCCACACAGTTCCACTACTTCAAGCTTCACGACTACGACAACAACAACAAGCTAGACGGTCTGGAGCTCTATGCTGCCATCACCCACTTCTCTGCTGAGCACGGAGAGAAGGGAGGTGGCACCCAAGTCCACCTTGACGAGGCACAAATTGAGCGTCTTGTGAACTCCATCTTGGAGCAGGATGATGAAAACGAGGACGGGTTTGTCGACTATTACGAGTTTGTTCAAGCCCAGAAAGCAGCCAAGAACAAACATGAACAAAAAGATAATTTGTAAGCCCTTGGCAATTGCCTTTAATCAACTTTTATCATCAGCAGCTAAAATGTGACAGGTGTACACAATATGAAAAAATAGTCTATATGTAGCAGGCATAACAGTCAGAATGCAAGATACAAGCACCAACTTTTATGTAGCTTCAGAGAAAAGCCAGGGAGGTCCCTTTGAGCAAATCTCATCATGTGAAAGTTAATTACTTGAGCTTGAAAACTGCCCTGCTTGGAAGAGGGACAGAGGGATTAGATGGGGTAACTACTAATATTCTGCACACCTGTTATGATTGCATGAATTAGTACACTACTTCAGCTGTGCCTTGATGGCATCGATGATCTTATCGGTCTTTGCCTTGGAATCAACATAGCCATCTCCATTCTACAGTAGCAACAACACAGCAGTGGAATAAAACCTGATAAGGCCACTGTGATATTATATTAGACACACTTCAATTAACATTTCCCACCATAGGGGTTTTGAGTGCTGAGTGGCTAGCAATTTATTTGCTAGCCTCGTCCCCAGGCCTACCTCTCCCCTCCCCCCTCGGATGAGGCTATATAGCTATGCTTGTAAAAATCCACCACATTAAAACTCTTTGGGTTGTGGATGAGTGATTTCCTTTGACTGGTCACATGTGATAATTGTGTTAATCTTCCATATAAGGAACGGCTGTAAGATTCTGCAAATCCCCGGCCGGCCCTGTAGCTACAGTTGCCCTCTTTGTAGATGTGGTCATTGATAGGAATCTATACTGACCTTTTTGGAATGAACAAGGGTTTCACCAACTGTAACTTCAAAGTAGCCAGTGATCCCAGGCGTAGACTCCCCAACCTGAATCATGGAGATCAAGTTTAGCTAGCTAGAAAGTTGCAACTACATACACATTTAATGTCGTCCCCAAACTCATCCTGCAGTTCCGTCTCCAAGCGACGGTACTGTAAGCACAAAGCATCCATTGTAGTAAATGAAGTACATATACAAAACTAGGTTGCTTACCCGAGACCCGTACCCTCATCCACCACTAGGAGAGAAAAGCAAAGAGAAAACAGATCAACTGACTGAAAACAGATCTGCAGCTAGCTGGCTGAACCTACCAGTAAACAACCTTCACGTTGAGAACCATTCTGGTTAGTTAGAAGTGGCTGGCTGTAGTATCTTGCTGGGAAAAAAAGAGTGTCACCTTGTGCTGAAGTGTAATATCACGAAATGACGAGTCCCTCAGCTCCCAATATAACCGCCCCTTTTTAGGAATTCTTGATGCGCATGCGTAGATACATTCTGAAAAAATTCATGCAGGTGCTGCTGGTGGTGATGTGTTCCCAGTGAGTACAATACTGTAGACTTCAAAGTGATGATTTAGACCAGCCTGCACATGGATCTTGAAATGTGTTCCAAGCCCCCCAGCAGTAGAATTGGAAGAAGCATAGAAAACTCTTTGTATTCTTGAGTGAACCAAAGCCATGGCACACCTAATGAAATTTAATACTATGTATTTATGCATGAGTACCGCCAGCATAATACTTACATGACACATGGCTCCATGGTAATGTAGAGATCATAGCCAGTGCACAAATACTGTTTACTGGGCTTGAGTTTCTTCACAGGAGGTGCACTTTGATTGTCAGCCACACCACTCTCCAACTTCTCAACAAGACTACCCTTTTGCAGTAAACTGCCACCTCCCACGGCAACCCAGGCTCCACCCCCTTGAGTGGTAGCAACAGCATCAAGGCACACCATGACGGCATGTTTGAGGGGGTGATCGTGGGAGGAACAGCACTTGGCAACGATGCACCTTCTTTCGGGATCTACCATAACGGCACCGACTGGGTCCTAAAGAAATGCAATTCTCTAGCCATTAAAAGCATGCACTCGGTGATGACACACTTGGTTAGAATCTGCTTTGCTGCATTCAGAGAAAGCTGCTTCCATGTACTGCTTCATTAACAGGGTTTCATCTTCAGAAAACAGCACGCCTTTCAAAGCTCTCTCCAACCTAAACATAACGCTGTCATTGGGATTCTAGTCATGAGCCAACTATACCGCTTGTTCTCGTGGAATTGAGTGGGCCATAGTGTCTTTGCTGACTCGTACTGGGCTCTTGTGATTGGTTTCGACACGGGAACCTGGACTTCACAAAAATTTGTCAACCCCACCAGATCTTCATTTCTTTCAAACTCCAGCTTTGAAAAAACTCCATCTTTTTTGGTAGCCAGCAATATGTGTAGTTTGTCACCTAAAAGGGAAGAAAAAAAAAATTATGCAAGGAAAAGAAAAAAAAAACGTATTCCCACTCCGGGAATCGAACCCGGGCCGTCTGGGTGAAAACCAGAAATCCTAACCACTAGACCAAATGGGAGAACACGTCCTAGTGTCCCGCAATTTAAAATTTTATGCTCCTTCCATACCGTCAGCTTTCACTCTCTTCAGGTGTCCTAAGCTTGGTGATGGAAAAAGTTGGTTCAGTTTCCTGCAGATTGCAATAGGAATGATAGTATTTCCAATTAAAAATGACTACTTGTACTGGATAAGAGCTGATGCATTCTTCTTCTCCACAATTTCAGCACTAAAAACACACACTGCAAGGAGGTTTCAACACACACTTTTCATTCAACACCTACCAGTCTCTATTTCTTCATACACTTCATCACTTAAAACTGCAACTATCTTCAGTGACATGTGTGTGGTAGCATACAAACTGTGCTTATTTCCTTAGCGACCCTTTACCCACATTTCCAAAAATCAACTTTCATTTTTGACTGTGAAATAAAATCTTGTGCTGCATCTTGGGTAATTATAAAAATTAGAGCAACAAAAAATGTCACATTGCTTTGCCCGACAATTCTACAACATCAAACACAACATTAAAGCTAGCAACTGCATTTGTCTTTCTTGTCCTGTTGAGCTCCAGGTGTGACCTTTCTTAGCTGGGCATTGCCATACTGGATTCCAGAGCCGACCCTGTCTGGGTCCAGTTCCCCTGCACACGCAACACCACAACCATACACAAAAACATTGCAGTGTAGCACTGCATGCATGTACCATGCCGCTATTGAAGGGCTGTAGCTATCAATTTCACTGGGGTCAAAGTAAAAGAACGGCCATGCATTGATTGTAGCTATCAGTGGAATAAGAGACGCACGCACCGGGATCACATCTACTAGGAAGTTGTACTTAGCTTGTAGGTCAATTTACACAAATACAGTGGAACCTCCGATAAAGGACACTCCGAAAGAGGACAAACCTCCGAACAAAGGACAAACCAAAAGTATTCTAGTATACATACTCTATACAAAATAACCTCCGAAAGAGGACAACCT
>JAAGOD010028704.1_pt1 | contig 10051 bp, 6 predicted proteins | sample 8389681 | NCBI WGS metagenome assembly JAAGOD01 (sample SAMN13964374, study PRJNA552185) | sponge metagenome | biome: deep-sea hydrothermal vent fields; feature: spots directly above weak diffusing fluid; material: seawater and sediment | host: Tedaniidae sp. KZ-2020 ... | reverse complement strand
TCCGTCCAGCAAGGCATCGGCAGCTTCATCATCGTCTGTCTGCCTGCACACGCAGCTGCTACACACATTCCCCATGGCAAAATAGAGCTAGGCCTCAGGCTTCTCCGAATAATATAATTGACGTCTTGGCTTGTGATCTGGTTACCTCCAGAAGTTTTGCTAAGTCTCTCAACAAGAATCAGGCTACAACGCGAGAGATTAACAATGAATCAGATTACCAGCTATCTGTACATAGCTAGCTAGAGAGAGAGAGAGATAGTCAGCTATCTAGCCAGTCTGCTAGTAGCTAGCCGAGTAGCTAGCAATCTAGTAGGCATTTCACGAGATCCACGCCACTCTCTTAGCCCAAAGTTTAAAGCAACTCACCACTGTTTATCCCCAGAGTAATCCTACCAGTGATCGAAGTCTGTTCTGGCTGAAAACAGGTGAAGTCCTGTCTGTGTTTTTGTTTACGCACTGGTTATGATCTGGCATTTATAATAAAACCACCAACTACCAAAAACACGCCCCCTTCCGCCTATTAATTAACACAAATTTAAAAATGCACAACACCGGAAATCATGTGTGATGATTTCAGCATGCATGACATCATTATGCTGAGTGTGACGTTTTATGTTATTCTTTTACTATAGTAGCATGACACACTAGTTGCAACATCCTCTCCTCTAGAGGGTGTGAGTTTCCAATGACGACCAGCGAGTGCAGGGGTCCCCCCAAGTCCCACTTGTCCATGGTCTCCAGCGTTCCCTGTGCTATGCACTGACTGTCTGAGCCAACTCTAGCCAGACCAACACATCTTGATGCAGAACTCAGATCTGAGTGGAACAGGATACACTTGACTTCTTGGAATTCAGTTTGATTTCAGTTACGTTAGAACATCCCATGCATATTTGGAAGTTTATGGTTTGTGCCTGAGGTCAATTTCAATGTACACCTATGGCATGCACAAACCATAAATTTCCGATGTATGCTTTACGAAATATTTGCTGAAATCAACCTATGCCTACAAGAATGCTATGCCTACAAGAATGAAGACCCTGTACCCAAAGTTTTCATAGAATCCTTACACTCTTGTTCCTTTATCGCCAAATTTTGTAGAATGCTTACACCGTTAGTTTCCTTACATCCTTATTCTGCTCACATCCACTGTTAATCTAATCACAACCATCTCTAGCTAGCTTCAATAACACACTATTCTTACACTCCAACGGGGGGTTCTCGGGGATGCTTTTCCGAGCTTGAATAGCTTCTTTTAGCTGCAAGGCAGCCTCACCGGCACTCATATACCTTGGGGGATCATACACCTTCCTCCCTCTGACATGACAGAGGGTGATGTCATGAGTCGGGTGAGGTATAGATAAAGGTTACCTCATGAGGTTCTCAATTGTCTGCTCTTTGACTTTGATATCTGGAGAACAATGCAAAAAGCAGTGGTCAAAAGAAAGAGACCACACCCCCACCCCCGAAGCAACATCACGAATCTATGCCTGAAATGAGGCCACCCTCCTCCAATCAGGACACTTTAAATGGGTCCCCAAGAGTGGCCAGATTAGAGGGAGTCCTCCTCATTGTTACCCACCTAGCAAGCACAGCGTGTGGAGTCCGCACTTCAGGTTGGACTCGATTCTGTCCAGGAAGCTGTCCGGTCTCCAAGTCTCGGTCCAGTACGGAATGGAGACCGTCTCACCGAAATGGTAGAGCTGCAGTCCGCAGCAACCCACGGCATTCATAATGGAGGCATTGTGGATGACGCGATAGCTCAGCCCCAGGTCTGCAGCCCTGATCAGAAGGTCAGAGTGCGTTGTGGCTCTAAACGATACGACCAACCATGCAGTGGTGTTTACTTGAGAGCGGATGAAATTATAGGAACATACCCTAGTGGATCTCCAACCACAAGAAATGCAACATCACAGCTCTCCGCACCTCTCAATATTTCATCTGTGTGGGATGATAGCTAGTTTAGATTTCATTAAGATTGTGGTTTGAGCCACAAACAAAAGAAATTGGCTTGCCCCTCCTCACCAAACACTAAAGGCCCTTATTGTTTGTTGAGTTGTGGGCATAAGAATTCTTTCCTGTAATAGTATTGAGCTTTCCTAGACCCCTGATCAAGTTCCAACAACCCAGCATCCAACGGAGTTTTAATTGCATGTCCCCAAGCGAGCTCCGCCCACAAATCCAAAGCAGCATCAGCAAGCTCCAAGATCATGAAGAAGCAGCAGCAATCCACTAACCATTTTCTGACTACACGGAGAGGTAAGCAGCTGGTCATCCTGCTAGTGGCAGTTGGGGTCCTGGCTATAGCCTATGTCCGCTACAGTCAGGTCCTCACCAGCTCGTGGGCTGCTAGATCCAAGAACGCCGCTGTGAAAGACTGCCAGCAGCTCCCTTTGGACAGGTACAAGGCATGGAGAAAGGGGGTGGTAACTGAGGTGCAGCCAGCTGTAAGAAAAGACTGTGTCAAGCTCCTGGCTGGGGACATGTCGGAGCAGGAGAGGGTCAAGAAAGCTGTTTCTGGGTGGAAGAGCAGCATGAAGAACTCAACTATCTACAGGCACACAGCAGACTGCTCCTGGCTCGCAGCCTACCTCACAGACAACCTCTACAACTCAGAGCTGGAGATGAGCTTCCCAATAGCATTCAGTTTCATCGTTTACGAGAGCCCAGAGCAGTTTCTGAGACTCTTCAAGCTGCTCTACAGACCCCAGAATGCCTACTGCATCCACTGTGACAAGAAGTCAAACTACAAGCAGTTTTTCAGTTACTTTGCAAAGTGTCTTCCCAACGTTGTGATCCCAAATGAGGCCACTGATGTGGCCTGGGGGCAGAACACATTGCTCATGGCACAGATGAGCTGTCTCTCAGAACTGGTCAGCTATAGGGACAAGCAGAGGGAAGAGGAAAGGTGGAGGTACGTCATTAACCTCTGCAGCAAGGAACTCCCGCTAATCAGCACCAGGATGATAGTGGAAAAGTTGATCTCGATGAACGAGACCTCATCGGTGGTATCCTGGGCGATACCCGACACAGAGACTCACACCATGGAGAGACTGAGAGGCCACACTCTACCCCACCATCTCTCCTTCTACAAGAGCATGACGTACAATGCTCTATCTGCACCGTTAGTGTACTTCCTACTGCAGAACTCCACTGCAACAGATGCCTACAAAGTCTTCGTGCAAACTTTCTTTCCAGAGGAGCACTTCTATGCAACACTTTTCAGAGTGCCGGGAGTGCCTGGAGGATACGACCCCCAAATCCCAGATGATCAATACTTTGAGGTGGGGCACTATTTCTGGCGGACCAACTCTGAGGAGATCAAGTTGCCTTGCTATGGAAAGACAGTGCATGGGATCTGCATTGTGAACTATGCAGATTTGCCCCGGGTGATGGAGGAGACAAAAAATGGCAGCGCGGCTCTCTTCCAGAACAAGTACTTCATGGAGCATGACCACATAGCAATGGATTGCATGGAAGAGAGGATCGTGGACATGAACAAAAGAGAATTTGAATTGGAGTGTGGCAATAGCTAACTAACTGGATGGAGTGATTGGAATGGTTAGAGGTAGGTAGGATTGCAGGTTGGTTGGGAGAATTTGGAGTCAGTTTGTTTACAGAAGACGCCACATTATACAGACACATCAATAGCGTGGTGTCTTGTGCAAACAAGCTGAGTCTAACTCCCACATCTAGTGCTCTGTCGTCATCAATATTTTTACATCAACAGTCACCTCAAGGACTTGATAATGAAAGTAAGTATGGAATTGGTGCGGTGTGTACCGGATTCTTTACTCCTGCACAGCACAAAGTATTGAAACCAGTGGTAGCTAGCCCTCTCGTTGAGATGTTCTAGTTTGTGAAACACTATGGAGAGCTCCCAAATTCTCATCTCCCCTCCCTCCCTCTCTTATCTCTTACCTGAGTTCTGCTCAACCATCTCTCGATCGGCTAAAATGACTTCTCTCCCATAAAATTCCTCCTGAAATCAGCAATAATTAATAACACTACAGTGGACACCCATCAAGGGGTCCTGATTAGAGGGGTGGCCTCACTTCAGGGGTCCATGTTAGAGGGAGCTCACTGTACCAGGAATAATTTCTTGTGCATTGAAACCAAAACCAACTCTGTTATCAAAAACAACATGATTATAGTCTGTTAGTTATTTTGCTGGTACTACCCCCAAAAGGAGGATATTATCTAGCTGTTGGACGAAAGGGGACTTATATGGCCGGAGAAATATTATCTGGCTGTTTGAAATACTCAACAGATGTCCAACTGATATGAATACGATTAAGTCTGCTTTCGTCATGCAGGTTTAATTTAATCGACCAGCCACCACATCCACCAGTCACTAACTTGACCATCTCTATGATATCCAGCCTAATCAAAATCAAAGGGGTGTGGCCTTGAAAGGGGAAACCCCTTATCTCGGCTGTTCCTACACCCCTGTGGTCTCACCAACTGCTCCTTGCTTGAAGCAATGAGAATGGAGGTGTAGGCCTCTAAGTACACTCTTGAAGCCTTCTTCACCACCTCCAGACCCTTCACTGTGATATCTGAGGGGTCACAGAGACCCAATCCAACAAGATACAGCATGACTGGTAAGGTATCGTCTCTGCCACTTGTGATCTAGCCAAGCTTGAGTGCGCATGCGCTAAGAAGTGGAGATGAACAAACCACACCCTACTAGGATTGCTGAATTAGCATTTTTTACAAGTAAAAATGGCGGTGTGTGGGAAGACCCCAGCATCAGCTGCAGAACTCCTTCTACGAGAAGCGACTGTGCCCGTCTCCCACATCCTAGTGGTTGGATTCCACCACCAGAAGGGAAGCACTGTGGAGTACATCCACCCTCCCCTCGTCTCCTCCTCAGCGCAAGATTCCTCCCTCACCAGCCAGCTCCCCCCTGAGTGGCGGCACTTGCCTCACCTGGCACTCCCTGATGGCTGCCACAACTACGAGCAGGACGCCTCCTTCTTTGTCCTCGAGGCACACCAAGGCATGGCAGGCTCAGGGCCAGTGTTTGGAGTTGCCTGCTGTAGACAGATAGACTCCAAAGAGGTGAAGCCGAGTTCAGACGTCACCAGGTCAACTGTGCAGAAGAGTGTCTGTATCCTATCCAAGTATCCATTATTTGGTAGTATCGAGGCCAAGCTTAACCAGGTCACTCAGGCGTACTTCACAGCCAAAGATTTCTCTGACTTTTCCATTCTTCATGGTGCCCTTGCTAGCTTGAACAGCACTCTGAGCACAACAAAGATTCCGTTAGACACTCTTCATGTTGGGCTTTCCCCACAAGTACAGGTCGTGAAATTCGGCCACCGGTTACTGCAGATATTCAAAGCTCTTCTTCTCCAGAGGAAGATTTTGGTGTGTGGTGTTCCCACGAACGCTGTGTGTAGGACAATTCTTAGTATTCTCTCTCTCTTCCCGAAATCGCTTGAATCTTTCTTCCTCAAGCCTGACCATAAGTTAGCTGCCGATGATTGTGGATTCCCTCTTCAAATCTTCACGTCTCCCTTCAGCGTCCAGCCATACCTCTGTTTACAGCAAATGGATTCCCTAATGGCCGAGGAACACTCGTATCTATTGGTGGGTGTGGCAAACCCTCTCTTTCAGAAGCAGTACTCCAAATTCTGTAACGTGTATGTTAATATGGAGGACGGTGTTGTTGATGTGAAGGATCCTCAGCTGAAGGCTACCCTTTACCTAACTGCGTCTGATCTGAGGTTTTGTGAATATATTTTGAGCTCTGTCCAGCAAGTGACTGAAGCCACACCCAACTGGGAGGGTTCTGCCACGCCCACAACAGGTTGGTTTGGGAGCAATGGGTGGGTGCGGTCTCAGTTTAGACTCTATCTCCTGTCCCTTCTTTCCACCTCCCTGGGAAACCAAAGAGAGAAAATTGAAGAGTTTGGCCGAGACTTCATGGGGGAATGGCTGAAATCCTCGGTGTTTGTTAATTGGAAACTCTTGCACAAGAACTGCCCGGGCATTGCTAAGGTTGAGCCCATCCACATGTGCCATAGTGATATGACTCTAAATGACATCAAACTGAGGCTGTCTGTTTCGGCCAGTGATTACGGGATGTCTGACCAGCAGAAGGAGATGGTTGGTCAGGTGCTATTGCGTACACAGCATGCTGTGGGGACTGTGGGCGGGGCTGTTGGCAATGTCTGGAGTGCTGCATCAGCAGCTGTGTCTTCATGGTGGTCTGGAGGAGATGACGAAGATTGACATTATTTTATTGACATTATTATAGTGTGTGTATGTGTAACATTGAGTTTCGTTTAATTAGGTATACACTTGGAAAAGTAATATTGAAAAGTTGAAGGTGAGACTTTTCACGGTTGTCTGTCTGCTCTAGCTAGTAGCAGCGCCAGAATAATGGCTCACCCCACAACAGCAGTGATCCTCTCTCAGGAGAGGAAGCTGAGCGTCGCGGAGACGTTGGATCAGGCGACGGAAGCTCTTACAGCGCACAGAGCATGGATGAGGAGGCGTGTCCAGAACTCGGTGCTGCCTTCTCCCAGCCTGGTGGAAGATCTGGAGCCCCCTGCACCAAAGCAAGCGCCCTGGGCAATAGAATCTCAAGGTATACAACTTTTTTTAAACCAATCAGAGAGCCCACCTTCAAATAAATGAAGGCTTTCTATTTTTTTCCAGCCCCACCCCCTAATGCTGCTGCAGGTAGGGGTGAAAGTTTAAGGAGCAAGAGAAAATCAAGCAAGGGGAAGATAGTCCCATGTGATGGTCCCAAGAGGGTAGAGAAGGAAGGAAGGGGAGGGGATACATCTTCTGCAGACGTAATTCCACGAAAGAGATCTCTTGATCACTTCTATAGCAATCAAGAGGTGGAAGGGGAGGGGGAGGGGGGAGGAGAGGGGAGAGATAGGACTGTTACGACTCTGTCGCCAACTGTTAATGGGATTGAAGCGGGAGGAGGTGAGAGAGGTGGCAATGAACATTCGCGTAAGAAAGCTCCAGCCAAGAAACGATCGTCGCAGTCTACAATCGCACCAATCAGCACCAGAATTCAAAATGATCCTCCACCATCTAACTCTCCATCAAACCCTGAAGGGCTTACGTCCCCAGGTGTATTTATCAGTGCTGACAGTGGAAGGAAACGGAGTATTGAGAAATCGGCCTCGTCCCATTCCCGATCCAAGATTGCCTCCATCCACATGCAGCCACCACAGAATGGACTTCCAGACTCACCTTTGAACCCTGCAACAGCGGCAACACCTCTCGGGGTATTTTTTGTGTCCGATAACGAGAAGAAGGAGGGTTCAAAGGGGAGTTCAAAGAGCTTTGAGTATCCCCCGACTGCCATTAATGCGTGGGGCAGCACTTCCTCCCTTGACAGGTACATTGACTCCCTCCCAGCAGAGAAGCTGGAAGAAGGGATTGAAAACCACTCATCTTCAATAGGAACCAGCAAAAGCACTTACGGAGACACTGAGAGTGAAATTGAAGGCCACTTTTCCTCGAAAGAGAGTGAAAGATATGACACTGTATTCCACACAGTGAATTCAAACTCTGGAAACGGTATTCAAAATGGAGCAAATGCAGAAGAGGTGTCTGGCGAAGATAATCGCGGAAGAAAGACTGCAGGTGTAGATTGTACGCCAGAAAGCAAGAGATCACCACTTCTTCATCGTTTCACTGAAGGAAACATTGCGTCTAATTATCAAAACGGAGACACAGATCAAGAATCGCCCATTTTTCGTCAGTCACTCTCAGACGCAAGCCACAAGCAGCAAATCCCTTCACCACAATCAGAGCAATCAAACAGCTCACATGGTGAGCATGACCAGGGAGACCATCAAATCCATATCCGTTCCCTGCAGGAGGCCAGTTCTGCCACCATCGTGGCCGTAAGCCCCGCCCCCAGAGAGCATCGGACTTCATATGCAATGCACGGACAGTCGAAGTTGAATCGGGCAGAAGCCAACAGAAAGGTTTTTCACTTTGAAACTGCGGACACTGCTGTGGGTGTGAAACCCCCCGCCCGTGAGGGATCGCTTGTGAGGGAAGCTGATTGGTCAGGCTGGGATGAGAGCCGCAGGAGGACAGGGCCTGTATTGGACAGTGGTAGCTTTCACCAGGTCCGCCCTGACGTGATCACAGTGGCTTCCAGCGAGCCTCATGGTAATACTCCAGACCACCTCCAGGCTAATACCTCTGAGCCCTCTTCTAGTACTATACCCAAGCCGTTAGCTGAAGAAGTGGGAACCAGTCCTTCACTCGGGCCTAAACATGAAAAGGGTTCGTTTCACACCCAGCTACATGCCCCCACGACCAAGGAAACTGCTGACAGTGCAGACGCCAAGGCAACCGGAGCAACCAAGCATATAGTTGTACAGTCCAAGAAAAGTGCGGATACCACAATTCCACCAAAACTGCTCCAGAAGTCCGAGAATGATGGAGCAACCACCTCGAAGTCGCCTGTACAGCAGACCATTGGATACAAGGCTAGGGGGACCGATGGTTCTTCCGTTTCAAAGATATTTGTGCAGCCTTTAACCAGAGGGAAAACTTCGAGCAAGAGAGCAGCCAGAACTGTTTCGAAGGAGGAGAGGGAGGGTAGTGTGCCTCCCTCCCCCGGCCACCCCCAGGGTGAGGAGGAGGAGGAGGAGGAACGCTCCTCTCCCTCTCCGGGAGTCGGCTCGAGCAGGTTTGCAACTGCCTACAGCTCAGCTGTCACCTCAATCCACTCCTCAACCGCAACCAGGATCAAGGACGACAAACTGGAAGGCCTCAAGGCCATCAACCTCCCTCCTCTGAAGAAACTGGAGCTCACTGACATTTACGTAGGCAAGTACAGAACATTCTGTGAATTGATCAGAATGGGTGTTAATGGGTAGTAGCTTCAAAGAGTTGGGTGTTAATTGGGTGTTAATTGGCAGGTGATAACAGTCTCAATATTTTTGCTTTTGCATATATAGATGGGACTGAGCTGGTAAGGAATCTCCCACCTCTGAAGCTGATGTCTCCACTCTCTCCAAATTTGGAAGGTGGGACATATTTTTCATGCCTCAATCAGGAGTGATAGCTATTATTGCTGGTCACAGATTTTCCTTTGATGGGCAAGAGAGCTCGGTCCCCCCCTGGCTACGAGATCCATCGCCCCAAGGGAGGTATGGCGCTGGCCCCTCCTTGCCCTCCGTATGGCGTGGACCAGCCCCCTGCGGACACCAGTGAGTTCCAAATCTGTAAACCCTTAATATCACACTTTTGTTTTTAAACGTATTCATAGTTTTGAGGGACCCGGCAAGCGGTCGTGTGAACATCAGCGGAGTGACTTCATCCCTCGGCCACAGTGGTCACATGGCACTGACCAGCAAGCCTCAGAACTTGTCCAAAGTGCAAAATGAAAGTGTGGGGGGTGGGAAAATTGAATCACCCACGGAACCCCTAAGTTTTGGCTCTGACAAGGCGAAATTGAAGCCCGCTTTGAAAAAAGCAGGGAGTGTGGATGAGAGTCCGCAAAAAACTGCTGCAAAGTGGAACAAGAAATCGTCCACGCTGATTCTGAAAGGTCCCAGCAACACTGGAGGCTCGCAGCAGCCCAGTGGGCGTGGCAAGGGGAGGAGGAGTCATTCCGTGTCAGAGCCGGAGAGGAGGAGGGACGAGGCGGGATCCCTATCATCCCCTGATGGTGTCGTGGCCACGCCTGCATCTGCTCCATTGTCGTCTAGGTCGTTTTCGTTTGAAGGCCTGTCTCAGGCACCAGGGCACCTCCATTTGGCAGCAAAGTAGGTGTTTGAATATCATCAGAAAACTTGGACCCCAGAATCGGGCCACTCTGACTGGTTAAGGGTAGAGGGAGCTATGATAACCTAAATGATTGTCTAGGTGTGGAAATATTCGTCTCCTGCAGTCACTGTTGGCTCAGGGAGACCATGATGTGGACATGCCTGACCACGAGGGAAGGACACCGCTCATGTATTGGTATGTGTACCATAACTTATCCCCCTCCCCCCCTCTCTCTCCTCCTCCCCCCTTTCCCCCTCTCTCTCCTCCCCCCCTCTCTCTCCTCCCCTCTCTC
>JAAGOD010074052.1_pt1 | contig 10058 bp, 14 predicted proteins | sample 8389681 | NCBI WGS metagenome assembly JAAGOD01 (sample SAMN13964374, study PRJNA552185) | sponge metagenome | biome: deep-sea hydrothermal vent fields; feature: spots directly above weak diffusing fluid; material: seawater and sediment | host: Tedaniidae sp. KZ-2020 ... | reverse complement strand
CCTCCCTCCCTCCCCCTCCCCCCCACTCACCTTGTGGGCCTCCGCGATGGCTCTCTTCCACTCCTCCCTGGTCCTGGTCCTGTTGCCGGCTATGATCCTGGCTGGCAGATACTCCTCAATCTCCTCAAAGCGGGAGATCATGGATGCCTCGTAGTTTCCCCAGAGCACCTGAGACTGCAGCCCCGCCTGCTGCAAAGCCACAGCCTCGTTCACAGGAAACTCATCAACCTGACATGAAGAAAACGAAAATGAAAGTTGAGAATTGAAGTAGGGGGCTCACAAAACAAAAAAGGACGTAATGCTGGGTCCCAAACATGTCCATTACTTCGAGGGATTGGATGTTTTTGAAGCTGTGAAGGACCAAGCTTACCTTGACGGTGGAGTGTACAGCCTGAGCGTACATGAGATGATACTCTACGGGATCCTCTGGAATCTCCTTGGGCCTGCGGAAGATGCGCTTGCGGAAGACGAACTTGCTGTCCCCTCCCCCGAGGGCTGAGGTGTAGGAGGGCCGGTGGGAGACGGTGGTGTACTTGGTCATAGTCATGGAACTTCTCTTGTCTCTCTCCCACTGGGACAGCACGTCAGCAATGTACTCGTGACCTTTGATGAAGTGCTCAAACTCTGGGTTGACCTGAGAGAGCGAGGCAAGGTGGTAGATCAGATCAACAACAACAACAACAACAACAACAACAATAGCATATTTGACATCCCCAGTGGGTGTGGTCACTCACTTCATAGAGGGCCCATCCGTCAACACTCTGCAGGTCAATCTTCTGGCTCAGGATCCTGATGACGTCATTGGCTGTGGCAGACGCACTGACTCCCATGGCCTTCGCCTTCCCGTCCAAGAAATAGAACCGGCAAATGAGGGGGTTGATATTTCTCACAGCCTGGGGGAGCAGGAGGGAAGGAGGGAGGGGCAGGAGGGAGGAGGGAGGAGGGAGGGGAAGGCGGGAGGGAGGAGGGAGGGGGAGGAGACTAATAAAGATGGGAGTGGACTTTAGAACTTTTCAGGCTTACAGCAATCTCGATGGAAGATGGTGGGTACTTTCTGGCACTGACTTTGGCTTGCCTCATGGTCTTCAGGCACTCCGCAGCGTACTTTCCAATTATCCTGTCCTCGGACTGAGTCTGGAAGTATGCTTGCAAGAACTACACGAAAAAGGAACAAATTTCACCCAAAATGATTTTCATCGACAAATTTCGCTGTTCTTCGCTTTTCTACACATTTTCTGCAAAAATGTAGATATTTTTGCCCGCACACATTACCTTGTTGAAATTTTTGCTTGGTGGAAAGCCAATGACACAGAGTGTGAGAAAGTGCCAGCCTCGCAGGATGCTCTCATTTTTGGGGGTGTTGGTCACCTGACGGATCAGCTGACAGAATATCTCGTCCCTCAGCTCCGCCCGCTCGATGCCATAGGCTATGGTGCTCTGGATGGTCAGCGAGCACTGGTCTGGCTTCATATCCCCCTTAATCAGCTTGCAAATGTCCTTGAAGATCCCGCAGGCCAAGTTGACATTCTCTGGGTCATGCATGTGCACCATTGAGGTCGGCAGATTGGTCGTCTTGGTGTAAGTGAGCATTTTCTCTTTGGGTAAAGGGTCGGTGACCTTGGGGGCCCTGCGAAGTGAGAGTGTGCTGAAACCAGTCGTGTCTTGGGGAAAGTCATTGAAGTACATTTCGGCGAATTTGATGAGGGGGTAGGCGGCTGGGTCGAAGGCTTCGTCTCGTCTCCCCGCCTCTTCCTCGACCCCGAGCAGCTTCTTTATCACCCGCCGCTGCCTCCGCTGGGTCCTGGTGAGTTGGGCTTGTGTAGCCCCTCCCACTCCATTGGGCGTGGCTCCGGCAGTGGGGGTGGGTCCCCTAGGCGGTGCTCCAGAACGCTTTCCTTTGGACGGGGGAGGGAGGGGGGCACGCCTGGCCGGCCTCTTCGGCTCACTCTCCGCTTCCCCCTTCTTGAACATGACCTCAAGGTCAGCCGTCACGCTGGCTAGGAAATCCCTTTCCAGTTTTCCCGTCGGCTTTGTGTCCTGTGAGAGGAAGTTGAACATCTGGTCCAAGTCCACTTCTCCCGATTGGGTGACAGTTTTCTTGCTCTTGTGCTCGGCCATCCTTGCTAGGGTGAGGAGCTCCATCTGGGCCGCCTTATACGACTCCTCCATACTTTGTTGGGCCCGCAGCTTGGCCAGCCGTTCCTCCTCCAACCGCCTCAGCCGTCTTCTCTCTGCCTCCTCCTCCTCCCTCTTCTTACGCAGGGCGGCGGCAAGTTCCCGGGCTAGCATCCCTCGGTAGTAGGCCTGAATAATGATGACTGCTCTCCTTTTCCGCATGAACTTCAACCTCTGTCGGCTCCCCCTGAAGTTCTTCTGGAGCACGACAGCTGCCCGCCTCAGCCGTAGGAACTTGCGTCTGGCCACAAACCCTCTCCACGTTTTCTGGATGATGAGCATCTTATTTGCGATGAGTGCTTTTCTCCGATTCTCCAGTGGATCGAAGACGCTGATCTTGAGGAAGATTTTGCTCTTGCCAATTTGCCACTCGGTTTCTGGGAGTTTCAGGGAGCGCAGGATTTTTGCAGCTGCCTGCTTTTCTTCAGATGGCAGAGGGTCGGAGTCTGTGTCGGCAAGGCAGTGGTACTTGTTGAGGAACTCCCTGGCCGGGACGTGGACGGGGTAGCCCTCCCTGCGGATCCTGACGATGTCCAACATGCCCGAATAGCGCAGCTGCGTGATGACCAGCTCGTCGTCGTACATGTCCCCAGTTTTGTCGTTGTTCGGTTTCAAGCACCTCACATACCTATAAATGGATCGAAATTTCTTTGCCGGCCCTTCCCCCAAACAACAACAACAACAACAACAAACAAACACAACTTTCTTCTCGGATTTCATACCATGGTGTTGTGGCGTCCAGGATGTCCACCAAGGCTAGCAGCTGCGTCCGAAAGGTGTCCCCCACTGTCGGCTTGCCCTTGCTGGTTTTCGTACCAGAGATGAGGCTCTTTGACTTGGTGGCTTTCTCTCTGGCTGACTCCAGATAGGTGATCAGCAAATCCTGGAGCAAATAAGGGGAAAGGGTCAGCTACATTAGCAGCTAACAGCAGAACATTTGAATAACGAATCATTGTATGGATGGTTGAAGTTAGGGATATAGGCAAGGTAAACATGGAGGAAATACACTCTGTGCACTGGTTCCATACCCTGTATCTAGTGATGTCCTTCGTGAAGTCGCAGGTGGACGACTCAAGGTAGTCGAAGAAGAGCTCTTGCTGCACATCCTTATTCTTCTCCAGGAAGTTCTTGATGCTGTAGGTGACGGGTCCTGCGTAGTGCTTGATCCCGAACTGGACAGTCCAGAGCCTCTTGTCCGCACCCTTGACGAAGTCCTTGTGGCTGGAAAGCTCGTGGTGCAGCTTCTGAAGGAAACTCTTGTCAGTGGCCTGGAGTGAGAAACATTCGTGCAAAGGATGACACCAAAGTTCTGCCAGTCCTCCTCATTAACGAGAGGGATACAGTGGCAGAGTTATGGGACAAAGTGTCCAACCTCAAAAAATGTGCTCTTGGCTATATTTTTTCTTACCCGAGGGAATCTGCATTCCTCGTCCAATAGCTTCAGGACACATTTTGGAGGCTTTTCGATGAGTTCCAGGCACAGGGTATTGTCAGTGAAACTGATGTGGGAATATTTAATGCCTTCCTCCTCATACTGCAGAAAACAAGACAAGAGGTCAATTTCTGAGGTGCAATAGCAATAGGGATGAAGTGCAAAATTTACAATTTTTTGCTCCAAGTGAAAGACGTAGTGATTGAAGAATTTATGGAGCTTCTCGTTGGTGAAGTTGATGCAAAGCTGTTCAAAGGAGTTGACCTTGAATTTGCAAAAAAAATTTTTTCACACAAGCATTAACAATCTCTTCTCCAAGTCTTTGCAGAATAATATTTTCTTACCATGAAGTTTTCAAACCCAAAGATGTCGAGGACCCCAATGAAGCGGTTTGACTCTGTCCCAGGGTTTGTGCAGGAGTTGATTTGGTGCACGATCCAGGTGAATGTGCGGGAGTAAAGGGCTTTAGACATGGCGTGACGATTCTCACGGGCCTATACCAACAGCACAGAACAAGGTGTATGGATTTTAGACCCACTGAAGTCATTTCTGGTGCAATTCAGTGTCTTGAATGACAGAACACACTTTTCCTCCCTAAGTTGGTCAGTCCAAGCAAAAGTCTTACCTCAGAGTACTTCAATGCTATATCAGTAGTGGTGCCTCTGACACTGATCTGCCTGATGGTGCAGACTTTCCGCATCTGAGCCTCCCCAATCCCCAACAAGCTGGCCACCTTCTTGACAATCTCCTCGTCTCTCCTGGTGAGCTGGCACGCCTCACTCTCCGTGTCCTGGAACTCCAGGTTCCCAATCCACAGGATGGCAGACAGCGTGCGAAACATCCCGGCAATCATCTCCTCCGACATATTCAGCACCTGGAGAGCTAATCTGAGTAGGTCGAACATTTCGCTGTCACTGACTCCATCCAGCGTGTAGCAGCCACTCTGGTTGAGGTAGGTGTAGGTGGAGGGGGGCTCCAGGAACAGCTCCCGCTTCATGTCCGGGTTCAGGGCCCCTCCAGCCAGCAGCTGGTAGAATATGTGGTAGTTCCTCTCCTCCCTGGCCTGGAAGCTGAGACGAGAGAGCTCCAGGAGGTAGTCCTGGATGATGCAGCCACTGATCTGCGTGCGGCTGTCGAAGCAGACCTGGATGAACCTCCCAAACCTGGAGCTGTTGTCATTTCGCACAGTCTTTGCATTGCCTGCAGAAAAGAAGACATTCCTCCCCCAATCATGCAGATGGAGCTATAATACATAATGTGCAATCACACGGTCTACATGCTATAGTACTTGGACACAACCATAAAATGGGTCAATATTGGTGTTTCGCAGATTATGAGACTCACCGAAAGCCTCGAGCACAGTGTTGGCCTCCAGGATCTGTTGCTCCACCCACCGTGTGACGCTGCAGGTCACGTTGCACAGGTACTGCAGAATGAACTTTGTCGTCTCCGTCTTCCCCGCCCCACTCTCCCCGCTGATGATGCAGGACTGGTTCCTCCTCTCGTCCTTCAAGTACGTCAGTGCTGACTCCGCAGTGGCGAAGACATGTGGAGGCATGTCCGCCATCTTCTTCCCGTCATAGTTATCAATGGTGTCCTGTTCATAGATCGTCAGCTGCTTGTAAGGATTGACAGCCACCAAGATGGAGCCAGTGTAGGTCTGAAGACAAGCATGATCTGTGAACCAAGCTGCAAGGAGCTACCTAGCTACCTAGCTAGCCAGCTAGCTTGGCTTACATAAATTCTCTCCTGATTGTATCTAACTCTGAGGTTCTCATTGATTCCATACTCATCAATCTCACTGATCACAGTCATGTCTGGCACGCCATCTTTAGGCGAAGCACCTGCAGGGGAAAAGTGTTGGAGCTCGTTATCAGATCAAAGGCACTGGGGAGTAGCTACGCCCCCCTCCAAACACTTGCAGATTTGGGACTTACCTTCCGTCATCAATCGGGGCCTGTCCAAGAAATGAGCCATTTTAGGGCCTAGGATGCACAGACCTCCAAGCCAAAAAGATTGCAGGGCGTCTAGCTACACAGTTTTTGTATTCTCTGCAAGCTGGCTGATTTAATTTTGAGAGGGAGAGAGAGAAAGGAAAAAACAACCCCTCCCCCTTGGTAGCTATTAAGCATGCGCAGAAAGAAACCAGAATTTTGTCACGTGCCAACACGCGCCACGGTATTTTTTTTTGGCAGGTGATTTGAAAATTTTGTGGTTGAACTTTTGGGGGGAGCCACCACCAGAGAGAGTGAGTTTTCAGAGGAATTCGTGGAGGAATCAGAGGTGAAAAGATCTGAAGCATGTTCTGTTAAGTTCCTGGATGTAGGCGTCAATTGATGGGGTACGGTAGGTTGGAGTGTTGAGCTAAACATGGCGGCTCAGAGGCACAGGTAATGAAGCTAATACTAAATGTTTGTGAGTGAGCATGTGGTTCCTTGTGGGCCCCCCAGCCCTCCCTCAGCAACATTGGGGATGACCTCTGCCCTCAGTCTTGCTGGACCAACCCGTAAAGTAAGCCCCCCCCCTTGGTACTTTAATATTCAAAGCAGCACCTAATATTGAACAATGAAGGATGAGGAGTGGACGGAAAAGCTGGTCGAGTACATGAAGCAGCACAACATGTTCGACACTGATGAGGGGCAGACACAGAGGCTTCTGATCCTGGGGAAGCTGAATGAGCTTATGAAGAAGTGGATAGTCAAAGTCAGTTTAGAGAAGGTGAGGATTGGTGTGACCCTGGGAGACTATATGAGCCTTATCAACATCACAGGGAAAGACTGAGGAGGAGGCCAAGGAAGTTGGGGGAAAGATATTCACATTTGGGTCCTACAGGCTTGGGGTTCATGGAAAAGGTGAAGAGATAAGTAGCTAATCTTTTTCCCTAATGAATTGAGTTTTTATAGGAGCTGATATTGACACCTTGTTGATCGCTCCTCGCCACATTGAGAGGTCTGACTTTTTTTCCTCCTTTCAAGAACTCTTACTGAGTGAGAAAGGAATCACCAATGTCAGGGCAGTCCCTGATGCCTTTGTACCCGTCATAAAGATAGAGTATGAAGGAATTGAGGTGTGTATAATTTTGTTGAGTTGGCACTTTTTGCATGAATTAGATTTAAAAATTGAAAAGAATTTTTTTTTTCTATTTAGATGGACTTGTTATTTTCTCGGTTGGCTCTGGCAACTATTCCTGTCAATCAGAACCTGTTGGATGTGACCTTGCTCAAGAACCTGGACCCTCAGAGTGTTCGGAGTCTGAATGGCTGCCGTGTGACTGATGCCATCCTCAGCTTGGTACCCAAACAGGATAGCTTCAGGAAGGCGCTCAGGGCTATCAAACTGTGGGCCAAGAGTGAGTCACCTGTTTGTTTACTGTTCTGGGTGTTGTTGTTGTTGTTTATTGTTCCTAATTGGTCCTAATTTCTCTTTCTGTTGTTTGTTTACTGTTCTCAGTTGTGTTGCTTATTGTTGTCAGTGCACACTCTTCAACTTGTTTTCCCCTTTCCCTGTAGAGCGTGGGGTGTACTCCAATGCTTTAGGCTATCTTGGGGGTGTGTCCTGGGCCATGCTGGTGGCAAGGACGTGTCAGCTCTACCCAAATGCAGCTGCCTCCACCATTGTCCACAAGTTCTTCTTTGTCTTTGAGAAATGGTAAGTACTTAATGCTAATATTATTGTCACCAAACTCTTCATTATTTCTCTTCCCCCTTCAGGGAATGGCCAAAGCCAGTTCATCTCAAAGCCATGGATGAAGACGTGCTGAATTTGGGACTCCAAGTTTGGGACCCACGGGTGAACCCTGCCGACCGCTATCATCTCATGCCGATCATCACCCCCGCCTACCCCCAGCAGAACTCCACCTTCAATGTGACCAACTCCACGAGGGAGATCATGATCAGAGAGTTTAAACGTGGACTGGAGATCTGCAATGGTATTCTCATGGATAAGAACACATGGGCGGACCTGTTTGAGCCTCTCAGCTTCTTCACTCTCTTCAAGTGAGTGAGCAGGTCCCCTGCATATTTATGCTTGTTGAATGTTAACTCCCCTCCCCCTCCCCCTCCACACACACACACACACACACACCAGACACTATCTTGTGATCCTAGCTATTGCTGACAACCAAGACAAGCTCTCCAAATGGTCTGGCCTGGTTGAGTCCAAGATCAGGATCCTGATTGGGCAGCTGGAGAGTAGCGAAGCCATCGAACTGGCCCACATCTATCCTCGCTCCTACCCCTCTCCCTCGGAGGACTTCAGCAAGGGGAAGCAGGTGCTCATGTGGTTCATCGGCCTCGTCATCAAGAAGAGTGATGGGGACAAGACTGTCAATGTGACCATCACACCAGAGATACAAACCTTCACTAATGCAGGTAGGGTTGCTGGAGCTGTTTGCATGTGAGCAGAATTTGTTTGTTTGTTTGCTTGTTTATTTGTTTGTTTATTTTAATTGATGGATTTTTTGCTTGTTTTCCAGTAGTGACAGCTAGCAACCGCAACCCTGAGTTTATGGAAGGCACTTCGATTGATGTGAGGCATGTGCGGAAGTAAGCCTTATTCTATTTAAAGCAGCCTTATTCTATTTGAAGCACTTCAAATAAAACTGTCTTTCCTTGGCCACTCCAGGAAGCAGCTTGTCCAGTATTTGCCTGCCAGTGAAGTGCCGCCAGCAGTGAACCGTAAGAGACACTCCCATGGCCCCTCTATCCCCGCCATGGCCATGGAGACTCCCTCCCCCATCCTGAACATCAAGAGGAGCAGGATGGCAGACGAGAGTGAAGCAGGGGGGGTAGGGGGGCCAGCAACGGACCTGAGTAGTGCCAAGAGACTCAAGCCAGAAGAAAAGGTACTAGACCAGAAAGGGGGTTGTCAGTAGCATTGTGGTCAGTTGTGGTTGAGCCTTGATAGTATAATGGGCTGGAGCTCACAACCACACAATGCTACTGCATGGCCAGTAGTAGGTTTGGTGAATTCACCAGACTGACTCTCCTACTAATTGCAGCCAGCAAATGATGTGAGCTTCATTGCTGATGACAACTCCACTCAGGACTCCAACAGTTCCTCCAATACCACCCTCCAATTCGCTCAGTCAGCCACCGAGATGGAGTCCGTCTCCCAGTCCTTCAGCCACCCGTCTGTCGAGTCCATGGAGCAGTCAAACCAGTCAACCCAGTCAAACCAATCCTCCCCCAGCAATGATAAGGCTAGTTGCTCTAGCAGAAAGTTTCACTTTGATCAAAGAAGTGGGATTTTGTACTTTGGTTGATAATTTACTATTTTTTCCCCTCCCCTCTTCCATCTCACCAATTTCCCTGATTCCTTACCCTGCCCCCCTTCTTGTTTGTGTGTGTGGATGTGCGAGCAGGATGGTACTGCAGTTGAAGTGGACGAGAAACCTGAATCATTAGGGACCAATAATGAGGCAAGAGAAGTGCCTCGCAAGGTTCTTGTCTGTGCTTTAAATTGCTGAGTCCCCTCCAGTCTTTGACCTCTGCTCTCTTGTCTGTCCGTGTGTGTGTGTGTGTGTGTGTGTGTGTCTGACTGTCATCTGTCTGTCTGTCCGTCCGTCTGTTTGTCTGTCTGTCTGTCTGCAGGTATTAGTGCCTTTGGATGGTGAGCTGTCAGATTCCAACATGCTGCATCTATCCACACTAAAGCATCAACCCAAGACCAAGGACAAAATCATCCTCAATCTCAAGCCAAGTAGAACTAATAACAAGGCTTGAACACTTTCCATCTCACAATATCATAATGCACACAGAATACGCAAACTTACACACACGCACACACACACACCAATGAACTGTACTGCCACACACTGATGACTACCACCTGCTCTGACTGACATAATATTAATGATGAGCTGGCTTTCCCCTCTCACACACATTGTATTATACCTGAAAGTGCACATGCGCAGTAGATGACTTGAGCGTTTGTTCGCGCGCATACATTTTTTATGGTTGGAGAAAATCAAGCAACTCCTTCACTAGCAGAATGACCACTAGCCAAAAGCACCGTAACTTTGTTTCAGAACCAATGGGAGATAAGGATGTCACAGAACTAGCAGGCATAGGTAAGAGAATGGGCCATTAATTAAATTATTGTAGAGTTAGCTATTGTTTCATTGTTTTCTGATGCTGTGCTGCTGAAAACCACTAATTTTTTGGATTGTAGGTAATATTTTGGGTGAACGCCTTGCCATCAAAGGTTATGACAAGGCGTACGTGGTGCTGGGACAATTCCTAGTCTTGGAAAGGAACAGACGTCGCTTCAAGCAATGGCTGAGATCAATATGTGGAGCCAACTCTCAACAGCAAGACGACTGCTTCAGGTGTCTGGAAGATTGGTGCGAATCTTTCCTGTAAACCATTGCTAAGCCTAAAACTATTTCTAACACTGTGATGAACTAATTACCATCAGGCCATGGGATGCATGTAGTAATCATTAACTACTG
>JAAGOD010071194.1_pt1 | contig 10070 bp, 4 predicted proteins | sample 8389681 | NCBI WGS metagenome assembly JAAGOD01 (sample SAMN13964374, study PRJNA552185) | sponge metagenome | biome: deep-sea hydrothermal vent fields; feature: spots directly above weak diffusing fluid; material: seawater and sediment | host: Tedaniidae sp. KZ-2020 ... | reverse complement strand
GTTTATACCATTTATGGTATGATAATCACCCCCTACTATTTTCATACCATTGGTATGAAACGCAAAGGAATGAAGATCATACCGATTTGGTATGACTTTCATACTTCCGTTTTTGCTGTGAGGGATACCATTGACCTGTTCTTGCTTTAAACAATCCCTAAACATTACTGCCAAGAATGAATCCTTTCTGTTCATGCTTGATGATCACCAGTGCTCCAAGCTGAGGAAGCAATGAGTATAGGGATTGTTATAGCTTATAAGCAAGATCAGATCATGCATTAAATTAAATAACCACTTTCAAATTTATTTTTATCACTTGTATTATATTTAGGTCAGCCACCAAATGCCAGGCAATATGTACAGCACCAAATCGCTAATGCACATGTGTGAAATTTGCTTGCCTGGCTTTGCTATAGGGGAATTTGACTCAATAGCTCTGTTATATCAAATCCCCTATCAGTAGCAGGGGAAATAGACAGACTGCAGGGAGAGGTGAGGGAGAAGGCCTCGTAGCTAGCTACATAGCTGCTCATGCGAGCCAGCATTCAGAGCTATACTTTTTCGTCCTGTGTAGCTAGTATATAGCTATTAGGTAGACACTAAGTCTAGATAGCTTAGCAGAGCTATCAGGTGGCTAGCTATAGTAGTAATGGACACACTGACCTACCACCTCTATTGAAAATTTTCTTCTATTACCTTTGAACTAATTCCGTGCAATGCCATTGTGACCTATGTAGAAATTTAATATATTATTATTATACGTAACATTTTCAATGAGTCAAAGTCAGTTCACTCGCTTTGTTTGCTCACTGGAAATGTACATTTTCAATGAGTCACTGAATTATAAAGGAACAACAAATATAATTATAGGTAGCTTAGCTACAGACACTCAGCAAAAATTTATGTGAATCGGCCATAGGCTTCATTCTTCTCAAGTTTCATTACTTCCCCATAGGCTTCATTTTTCTCAAGTCGTATTGCTTTCCCTCCTACTTCTTCAACCTCCATGTTGGTATGTATAGCCACACCTCTCTCAACCACGGCATCCACTTGCTCGTATACAGCTTGCCCCTCCCATCCACCCGAGGCTGCTGATTCAGTCCCTCCACATATGAACTTCGGGTGGTACTTGCAGAGAGCAATCTGCACTAGCACAAAGACAATTGTGGCCAATAGAGCTGTGGTGAGGATACTGATGACAGCAGTCAGGATGGTAGACATGGAGCAGGAGGGACACTGGTTCTCATTTGGAGAGCCAGTGGTCATGTTTGGAGAGACAGTGGTAGGGTCAGAATCTTCGTGGTTTATTAAGGGTGTGGTGTTAATAGGTGTCATATCTAAAGAGAAGGGTTGTATTGAGCAATGTGCATAATGTGTATGTGTATGTGTTTGAATAATCAGAGAGTGGTGTTAGCACTCCCTATGTAGGGTCACCAGGTCATAGGCCATCGGATAGTACAAACTCTAAACTCACTTAACCCAGGGTAGTGTTGTTGAGAGCCTGTAGTGAAAGGTATACCTTTCACTACAGGCCTTTCACCACAGGTGCAGTGTTGTTGAGAGCCTAGGTAGTGAAAGGTATACATTTCACTATAGTCCTTTCACTACAGGTGCAGTTGTTGAGAGCCTGTAGTGAAAGGAATACCTTTTACTATACAGGCTCTCAACAACACTAACCTTTTACTACGGGCTCTCAACAACACTACACTACCCTGGGCCAAAGAACATTATCATATAACTAGAAATTTTCAAGGCTCAAAATTTTCACAAGTGAAGAATGATTCGTGAAAAAATAATCCGTGAAATAATAAACTGGTAGCTAAGGGTTGATACAATGATTTGCTCATTCTTTATTCGTGAAAAAGATGCTTTAGAAGGTTCGTGAAAATTTGGGGCCTTGAAAATTTCTAGCTATACGGTATAGCTAGCAGACAAGAATTACAAGTTCACCAACATCCAGGAACATGAAAAACTGAAAGTGACTTTTGTTCTTCTAAATACCATCATAGATCATTTAATTGTAAGATAGCCCACTGACTTACTGGCTATATATCTTTGAAAGTGATATTGAGTTCACTAGGCACACCTTGGCTATTGGGAGTGAGTCTGTATTCACACAATCACCTTTGAAGATAAAACATGGGTGTCCATTAGATATAATTGTGGGAGTGATATCCTATCGACACCTGCTATCTTGTCTTGGAAGGTGATTAAGTTAACACTAGACACCTTGGGAAGTATTGGGAGAGTGTGAGTCTAGCACAAATCCAATAATAATAACGTGGGTGACATCTATTGTTCTTATGGGAGAGAGATGTTAGTAGCTATAGCATATCTAATTCTCTTTTGATGAGGGCTGCTGACTAATATTTTAAGGTATGGTAATTATAGCTATTACAAAAATTTAATAGCCTCATCAACTGGTTTCTTGAAGCAAAAATTCTGGCATTAGCTTTAGCAGGCACCACCTCTGCCTTTCAGGGTAGTCAAGAGTCTGGGGAAGGGAAATCCCTTCAGAAATGAGCCAAGCATCTCTACAGTAATACACCCCATTAATACGGCAGTAAAACATTATTGTGATACTCTTTAAAAGAACTCAGCTGAAACTTAGTGCTTACTTTTGTTTTCACTATCAGGTGAAGCTGTTGGAGTACAGGATTCTCTGCACCGCCCAGTAGAATTCACATTACAACAACAGCCATTAGGACTAGGACTGGTACACATATTCAGCCCAGTACAGCCAACACATGCTGCAGAAAAAAATTAGGAGGGTCAAAGCTCGTGTTTGCTAATTATACTGCAGGTAGCTATATTAGCCTTGGACCGGTATGCAACAAATGTATTTTATGAGGGCCATTTTTTGAATAGCTAATCACATCAAATCTGAAATATAGAACTTGTTATTTGCGGGTTATTGTTGCATACTGCATTGAAAAAAGAAATGAAGTATGTACCAGCTTACGCATGGCAATGGGTAATATCAGCTTTACTTAACTTACAAATACAGTGGTTAGGTTCTTGAACAAGTGATTCTCGGATAGTGTTCAAGCAGAAGGCACAGTCTGATCTCAATGGAGTCTGCAAAGTGGCTTGAGGTGGCGGGGTTTGGATGTTTCCCTCGTTTATACTGGCCACAACATCAGACCACACATCATTGAGACACCCCAGCTCAACTTGAGATGTAAAAGTTCCATTAACTATGTGTGGATGATAAAACAGTGGAGCTATAGTAACTTAGTTGTATGCTGAGCTATATACTTGACAAGTAGTTTTTGAATAAATGTTCATAATGCCCATCTGTGCACAATCTAACCTCACATTATATTTACTGTACATAAGAGTATTATGGACTTTTCTAGAGTTGTAAAGAACCTGAGGACAGACATTTTTTTTATGGGGGCAATTGCATTTTGGGCAGCACATCAACTCGCCATCAGCTTTGTTACGGAGATGGAGCTCTCATGTGCAGCTCTCACTATTTAGCTAAAGCTCTTGTCAACATGAGGTTACCTGCTCCTACTGGACAAGCACTTAGACAGGTGTACTCAACAATCAGAGAAGCAGTCCTGTATGTGGTGAGTATGTCATCCACTGCCAGACACACCACAGTAGAATTCCTTACAGCTATAGTTGGAGGAGATGACTGAGTACCAGCAACCAAGGAAGAAGCAATGAGAGGTCCCACTACCCCTACATCTTCCAGATTTTCACGAGTGCACTGGTTCTGGGAGCTGACCAGGTGGAGGCATGTCACAACCCCAACTAACTGTAGAAACTTCATCTCCAGAGACTTCTCAATCAATTAGCTACTGGAAATTCAACCCCTTTTTATCTAGCTAGTTAGCCTGTTTGTCAACACCCCTTTAGCTACATTGTACTTAGTATTGAAAATGGCAGCACTACTAAACTAGTGCTATATCAATAACATTATTATTATTAGCACTAGTTTATTATTGAAACTGGCGTACTAGTTTAAGCCCCGGCAGGGATTTGCCCTGTGGATTTCCTGTGGTAGTAGCTAGCTATAGTAATGTACAGAAGTAAGATGAAAAATAGTAAATGTAAAGAAGTCAATAACAGACAAAACAGTAAAGAATAAAAGTTGTATGACTCTAAACAAAAAAACAAGCAAACAGAAATTAATGATGTAGCTACAGATGACTAAAATCAAACTTTGCATTTCATCCATGTAATCCTGATCAAGTGGCTGTTATTGGACCATTATGTGTCAGCGATAATCATCCTTTGTGAACAATAATAGTAGCTGGCCAGCTTAAATCATGATTACGTTAGAATGGCTCGTACACTGTTCCTGGCAACGCTCCAACATCACCATAAATTATGGATAGAATGGTATAATATCGTCACACAAAATTGTTCACTTGTTTCTTTTGGAGTTACATGATCATCATTAACTTGGAGTAAGCACCTGTGGATAACTGGAGTCTGTATGTAAAGTTTAAAGATGGCTGACTTGTACTTTGCAACCACGGAATTATTAGAACGTTATGATGCACATTTCTGAAGGTAAGTCGACTAGCTATCCAACCATTGGACCCTAAAACAAATGATTAGCTAGTGATAAGAGGGTGTACCAGCCTAGGGAATGCATATTTGATGGGTGGGAAAATTAGTGTAAATAAAGACATTATGCATGGGGGTAGGAAGCCGAGTTCATCAATTTGATCAGTCGAATCTCTGTGGCATGCAAGAGCATGCTTTAGCCATGGTTGAGAAATGAAGTCTAGCACCTCAAGAACTGTCTCTATGAATGGCAGTTTTACCACTGAAGGTAATTTCACCCCTCCATGGGAAAAAAACGAGCAACAACAATGCGTGAAAATCTCGGTGGCGTAGGAGTGGACGCAACCAAAGTTTACAAGAAGATAGCACTTCCCCTCGTGGTGGCTTATTGCACAAAGGACCATTTTCAAAATTCTGTTGGAGCATGGCGAAGATCCAGCTCTCGCTCTGAAGTGGATGGGAGGAACTGCGTGATGTAGCTAGATATAGCTACATTATGTGAATTGTTAATTAAAGGATTGAGACTATTATAATAGCTATAGCTTCAATGCAGTGGAAATCTATGGGAATAGCTAGTGCTGCTAAAACTGATGAGCTGAGTGCCATTTCTTAAGGAATGCAGAGATACAGCTCCTGAAACCTCACTTCTTGAAACAGGAGCCTAAACATAGCTACCTTGTGAAAGGACTAGGACTGGAAAAGGAATTGTACCATTCATGTATGTCTTCTTCATAAATGTGTATGTAGCTATAGCTACGGCAGTGAGTTTAGTTAAAACAACAGTATTGTTATCTGCTGATAGCAGTTCATCTCTATACAAAAAAGGCTTTTATAGACACTACAAAAATGAAGTTACTGAGTTAGCTACTGTCATATTATTTATTTAGCTAGTCCAGCATCAGGAAAGTGGTGGCAATGTACTCTATCCCTCCAAACCCATGTAGCCAACAGTTCAGTTCCTATAAGAACTGTTTGCTACATTGTACAGACTCTTTGTGCTTAATGAGGTGAAAAATCCCACGAAATCCAAATAAGGAACTAGCTAATCCCACTTCTGATCGAAAGCCAGGTTGCCCCACAGTCTGAGCTTGCTGTTGTAAGAATGCACTACCTGCAAATTTCTGTCCAGCAGCCATACTCTACCGATGCTACGGGCTGGTTGACGACTTTACAACAGCAAACTCCACCTTCATACAGTAAAGCAGTAGATTACCAACATCCTTGTGTACTTTTGTTCAATGTGTAATTAATTCTCATGTGATATGCACTCGTAAGGTCCAGGCAGTGCATAATGTCATGAATGTACCATGCATTTTTCTTGACAACAATGGAAATTTACGCTATAGGATAAGGAACATTATATCAGGCCTAAGCTCTAAGAAGCTATAGCTATATATATATAGCTATACCTAGCTGAAATTTACCTATTTGGATCATCTTAAATACTACACGGACCAACCAACTTAGACTAGCCCTATATAGCCATAACCCTTCCCAGCACTAGCCTGCTAGCCATCCTAGCCTCCTAGCCTGCTAGCCTATCGTTGCCAATGGTCCGTGTATTTTGGTTGATCCGTTAATGGCTATAATGCTGTCACACAATAATAATTAATTTTTAGTAGCTCTCTTACTGTGGGCTAGCTGAACAAGATGACAATGCCACTCAGCAATATTGCAATTACTTTCCAGGGGGCATTGCAGCCGTCCATCCTGCTTGCAACATCTTCCTCAGCTCTTCAACTTTCTCTGTCATGCTTGCTAGCTTGGCTAAATTCTCATTCTCATCATTAAAGAACTTAACAGGCATGCTGTGATTGTACAGCTCAGTTCCCCATATGTCAGACCAATTGGGCTTTGCAGTTTCATGATTAAAGCCATACCACTCCACAAATCGATAGTTGTCTACTCTTATGGCATAGCCCATTACATCTTCCTTTCGATTACTAGTTTTCAATGGAGGCTTGCCTGGTATTGAGGATAACCCTGAATAGGGACGAGCATACTGTGAGAAGGCTGCCTTCTTCCATTCTTGCTTGGGGGCCTTCAAAAGTGGTGCAACACTGTTGCCTTCCACACAAGTCAGTAAGTCCTTGTTGTCTTCAGGACAGAGTGGAGGTACAGTAAGACCTGCCAGCTCAGCCAGTGATGGAAAAATGTCAATCAGCTCCACAAGAGCATCTGTGCGCATCCCACTGTCAGTCACTCCAGGAACTCTCAGCATGAACGGAACGTGAGTGTCATCCTCGAAGTTGCTATGCTTCTCCCACATGTTGTGCTCTCCCAGTTTCCATCCATGGTCAGACCATAGAACAATGATGGTGTTTGTAGCCAAACCCTGGTTCTCTAATTCAGCCAAGACTCTTCCTATTTGAGCATCAGTGTAGCTCACACTAGCATAATAACCCCGTCTGAGCAATCGTGCATCAGAGTCAGAAATGCGACATTTCTCACCAGTCATTGAAGCGGATCCATCTCTTTTGCATTCTGGCAAACCATATCTTTTCATATCCCTGTAATGTGATCTTATATTATCAGATGTACACCATGCTATTGGGGGCATGTCAGATGGAGCGTTGGGGTTCTCTGGCAGGGGAATTTGGTCTGCTAGTGGGTACATGTCATAATACTTAGATGGAGCATAGAATGGAAGATGAGGTTTGTGGAAACCAGTGGCTAGGAAAAACGGAGTACTGTCTCCCTTTGTACGGTTCTGCTTTATCTCCTTTAGAGTATCAACAGCCGTATCAGCAATTTGACCATCTCGCAAATCATTATCAGAAATCTTTTCAAAGGAGTGCCAAGAATTATGATGATTCACCACTTTATTGTCACCATAGAAGTAGGGGAGAGACCAAGAATACTTGATGTCGTCATTACCATTAGGCAGTCCAGGATGAAATATCTTTCCCATCCCAATAGACCTGTAGCCATTTTCTTTGAAGTACTGAGGGATTGTGGTGGCGTTGGTGAACACACGCCAGTACTGGCTATTGGTAATTCTCCACACATGGTTAGTGTCAGGCCTCCTGCCAGTCAGCAGGGAGGTTCTGGATGGCGAGCACACAGCCACCTGACAGTAAGCTCTCTCAAACACCATTGAAGTGGCAGCCAAGGCATCTATGTGTGGAGTCTTGGCCAAATCTTCTCCATAGCAGCCAAGTTCAGTACGAAGATCATCCACTGCAATAAATAAGACATCCTTTATGGCATCTTGCAGTTTTAAAATCACTAACAGCACTAGGAAGACAGGTATTAGCTTAGTTGACATCATTATTTTATTTTCATTCCTGATACAACTTTTTATTAGGTAGCTATAAGCTGCTGGTGAAAGAGAATAACTTGCCGGCAGTGTGATGACATAACGGAAGTGTCATGTGACCATTATAATTACTCTGAAGTCATCAACATTTTAATCATAATTCATGGTCGTTTTGGGAAGTGTTCCTCGAACTGTTCCCTTACTTCCAAGCAGTTGCATGTTCAGTACAATACCCAAACAGGATGTCTAGTTGCTAGCTGTATAGTTCCAAGATAGCTATTGTCTGAAGTAGCTAGATGATATTTGAACTAGGTAGCAGGTCATCCACGTCCTAAAGACCAGACAACATAGCTATCCACACTCAGTGATTGTGCTGAAGGAACCAGTAGACCACCAGCTGTAGCTATTTGCATGACGATTATGGCACGTGGAAGAGTGAACTAGAAAAGATATCTCTATTATAATAGCCATTACCTAGCTAGCTGATGATCATGGATCGTAAAATTTGAGACTAAAGTGTGGTGGTTTATTAGTCTGGGACTTCCTCCCCTTTTGATTCAAAAGTCCCAGAGTAGTATGTAGGTCCTATAACTGTAAAGGGACTCCCCTCCCCCCTCTCTCCTAGCCCCAGGGGTGGGGTTTGGCATAATCTTGGGCATGACAGCTGCAGGGGCATGGCACTCACTCCCCCCGTTCTTTAATTGTGTGTAAGTCGTAGGCGGCTGGCTAGAGGTGTGAAGGCTTTGTTATACCATTCTGAGGCTATTTGCAGCATTGTGTATGGCTGTATTGTATTGGCATGATATAGCTATGCGTGTATGTATTTATGTGAAAAGGCAGCCAGGGGACTTCTGCACATGGGCAGGATAGTAAGTGTTGGGCAGTGGCCACTCCTTGCATTTCCAATAATAGTGTAAACACTGTGTAGACTAGTAAATAGCTATAGCTACAGAAGTCAGATGACTGAAAACAAGCAGAGAAAAAAATATTCAGAAGTCTAATGTTATTTTAAGCGAGTTTACATGTAATTTGGCTGATCATAATATAATATAATCCTCAGGTACGTAGCTGACTGGCTGCTATTGGACCTTTATGCTTCATTTTCTTCATTGTCATGTCACCACCATCCTTTCCTATCCTGTATAATAATTGTAGAGGAGCCAATTGTAGCTAGCGTGAATCATGCTTACCTCAGGTTAGTGTCACCCTCTTCATACACTGCTCCCTGCGTTGTTTCAGTACCACTACTCCTTGGTGGACCATCACAAAGGAGTTGGTCACCAGAGCTGAGGTAAGAACTCACTTGTTTCTGTTGGAGTTGCATGCATGGTGTATGCCAAGCCCTACCAGCAGGACAGCAGTATAGAGTATGATGGTAAGGAGGAAAGTGAAAAACACAGCAATCGATAAATTTTGTGTGCAAATAGCTGTGTCACGAAAGTTTATACAATAGGTTAGAAATTTTGAGCCTTGAAAAGGGACACATCACAGGGCGTCCATGTCTTTCTGTACTTTTTAAGTAGGTTCATTATTATTCTGATTAGAGCGCTTATATTCTACTACCTGAGAGAGTTGAATCAGGATGTGTAGTTAGAGCTACCAATGTTGTTGTTGGAAGAGATCTCTCTCCATGAAATATAGCTCCATAGCTATTGCTGCCACCTGAAACTGGTACTTCAATAAAGACGGGCCCTCTGAACTGGGCACAGTCACTGACTGTTCACTCGTAGTCTCTCTTGGCCAAATGGTCTTAAGCACGCTTCCCCAGTGGCACATGTATTAATTAGTTGTGCACTGACACATGTGTTAAATTAATTGTGCACTCACATGACACATGTATTATGCTAATTGTGCACTGACCCTTCTGTGTTCAGGCTGGAGAGAAGAGCTTCCACCCAGCATGTGCATTCTGCTGCAAGTGTGGTCTGAGCTTTGGGGAGGGGGAGGGGAGGGGGAGGACATGTGCATCAGTGGCAATGACATATGGCATCTCGACTGTGACAGGGCAGAAAATGTCCTCAGAGCAGGTGAGTGCGCACACACAATAATGCATACATATCCCTTTCAGTCACTTAAAAAAAAACAGTAGGCAAAGGGTCGACTGAACCCATCACGTGACATAGGCCCCGCCCCCCTCTATTGAGCTGACAATGACCCCGCCCCTTTGATTGAAGGCTATCTCTTTGAGAGAGGACGGACGAAGCCTCTTGCCGCTTCTTTGGGGCCCCCCAACGTTGGAAGTAGCCTCTTCAACCCTCGACGTCAAGTTGCCTATCTCTTCAGCAAG
>JAAGOD010040130.1_pt1 | contig 10072 bp, 14 predicted proteins | sample 8389681 | NCBI WGS metagenome assembly JAAGOD01 (sample SAMN13964374, study PRJNA552185) | sponge metagenome | biome: deep-sea hydrothermal vent fields; feature: spots directly above weak diffusing fluid; material: seawater and sediment | host: Tedaniidae sp. KZ-2020 ... | reverse complement strand
CGTGACCTGTGTGTGTACAGGTGGAGCTGTACAATCACATTGACAGTGCAGAGATGGACAAAGTGCGGGAGCAGCTGACTACCAAGAGGACGTGGCACGAGACCCAGCACCAGGCCTGTCAGGCCACGCCCAAACACACCAATGCTCCCGTCACCTGTACCCAGATCAGAGCTGAATTTAAGGTCAGTCTGTGTACATATTGTAACCAAGATTGGATACAATGTAGTAGGTCAATGGCAATTTGGTAGTACAGTGGCGCCTCCAAATGGAACCAGACATTTTGTCCTGTGGACTGTTTGAGCTCGTTTGACACTATGGTGCTTCTTATAGAATCTGCAGAGTGTTAGTGACCCCATTGTGACCAAACCCAAGCCGAAGCCCAAGGAGGAGCCTCCCAAGGATGACAAGCCTGCAGAGACCCCAGAGGCGGAGATGGAGGAGCCTCCCAAGGACGACAAGCCTGCAGAGACCCCAGAGGCAGAGATGGAGGAGCCTAAACCTGACGACCCAGGCACTGCTAGTGCCAACCAGTCCCCGCCACCTGCCCCAGCAGAGGACATGGACTTGGACTGAGCTTTTTCAAAACTTGGCTGACAAATTTATTCATTCTGCTTAAATCATTATTGTGATCTGGCTGGCTGCTAAATGAATTATTTATGCTAATAGGAGGAAGGCTTTTATAATTTTAAAATACCATTGGGTACTTGCTTTGCATGCTATGAAGGAGGGTGTTGTGTTATTGAAACTCTGCTGGGGACGAGCCTTCTCTGGTTGGTGATAATTGCAAATGTAATGGTGAGATCTCCCCAGATGATGACCTGGCGGTGGACCCTTCCCCCTCCTCTTCTGCCCCTTGCTGCCCCTCCCCCCTTTCCTCTTCCCCCCTGCAGGCGTTGGCTATCATTCTGGCCCTGAGGCCATACTTGGTCCTGCTGTCCAGCTCCCTGTAGGTCAGGATGTCATAGCTCAGGTCAGACAGCTTCCCACTGCCACCAGGCACAGTTATGTGACTCGTTACATCATCATCACTAACCACACCTTCCAGACGAGTTCTCTTTGACGCCTTCTTTTTCAGAAGGGGAGATTCCTCTGAACTCCCCCCCGTGCCCCCTTTCTCCAGCTCACTCGCGCTACCGAAACTGACCCCACCTCCTCGTCCTGTCCTGAACTTGGGACGGGGGAGTGGGTCGACGAAATGTTCCTTCACATCGTCTGCCACATCCCTGACGTCCAGCATCTTGAGACAGGTGGTAATGCATGGCACCTGGGCGGCCGCAGGGTCAATGTAAGGTTTGTGAGAGAAGACAAAGTAGTGAGTGATGGCAAAGAAGACCATCTCCACCACCACCAGAAAGTTCTGCAGCCCCTCCTGGAGGTCGTACTCCTCCCAGGAGTCGGGGATAGTCCGAGTCTTCACCAAAATAGACACCACCAGGTTCTGCCTGAAAAGACAGCACCAACGTGAAAGACAAATATATGACAGCTGTTTCATTTCAATCTCACCAGAACATGGCAAAGATGATGACTTTGATTGAGAGGAACTTCCATATAGGGTGAAGCGGCTTCAACAGCTGCCTGGTGCCCCTGTAGAAGTAGACCAGGGAGTGGAGGGCCACCGCTTGGGAGAGCCCATTGATGATGCTGAGGTACATCCAAGCATTGTTGATCCTGATGTCACCCTTGGTGTAGCAGTGGGTGAGCTGGGTGATCCTGAAAGTGAAAACGGAAATACTGTTTATCAATCACAAAATTGTTTGTCAGAAAGCACAATTTAGGAAGAGTCCCAAGATGTCTGTATCAAGACTCGAGAGCCTCCTGAAAGGTCCCGTCTTAGACTGTGTTCCTTTTGCACACTTATTTGACCCTCCCTCCATTCTGTAGAAACTCACAAAGCAACGATGGTGACCACCACTCGGACCATCACGTACTGCAGCACGCCAATCCTGCACCTTCGCACAAACACAGCTCCCTTGGGCCACGGGGGCAGGCAGCAGCAAGGGATGAAGTGGGAGACTGTTGGCCGGGCTTCCAGCTCGGCAATGAGGTCGTACTCGGAGGTGAGAAAGTTGCAGAGGTAGCAGAGGAAGTTGTAGAGGACATAGGCCTCGTAGCATTCCCGAATGGTGTCCAGGTAGATGGCTGAGGCTGGAACAGAGAGAGCCAGAAACTATGCGGAAAAAGCAACACAGCACTCCATAATGCCAACCGTACATGTGATTTTAACAATTGAAAGTGGAGAGGAAAAGACATGCAGCTGCAATCCAGCATGAATGACATCTGGGACGGGAGAAAATGCTAGCTCTGGTGTGGAGTTGATGACAACTTACACTATTCAGGGAGTAAATGGGTACAATCCACAATATTCTATGGAGGAATTATACAAATAATGCTCACAAGAAATGAATGGTGGGTGTTCAGTGTATACCTGATGATGTGCTTCTGAAGGTGAGGCTGCGTATAGTTGAGAATGTGCTGCACCAACCCAAACAGGAATATTGGCAGAGTCAGCAGCACAAAGAGCCCGGCCACAAACCAGGCGGCCCTCTTGGTGTAGCTCTCCTGAGTGCTGAGGTGGTAGACAAGCAGAGGAAGGGCCACCACCAGCAGGGCCAGGTAGAAGGCAGCCACAGCCGGCTTGCACCAGCCTCTCCAGCGATACCAGCATGACCACTGCATGCACCCACACCCATAGAGAAACACTCGGGCCTTGTGCTGCATGCTCCCCACAGCTGTCCTTTGGATAATTACTACGGAAAACTATTCAAAACTCAGCCTCCACTTTCAGCTTCATCCATAAAATAAACTGCTCGTGGTAGTAGGTGGTAGTAGGTGATTACGGTGCTTGTCACTGTTTGTGTGCTGCTACCAGGACGTGTCAGTGTGTGGGGTTACTGGGGGCTGGTTTCTTAGCAGTGTGGTGGGGGAGTGTTCTCCTCCAGGCACCACTAAAATGTTTAGCCTATGGAGGTGCTCACTGACCAGCAAGGTCAGTTCTTGGGCCTGTGACACCAAAGGGGAAACGGTTTGAGTCAGCTCCACCACTACCGTTGCCAGCTATAATTTTAAAAAAATGGACAAGGAAACTTGGTTCAAGCATCCATGGTTCAAGTGCCTGCATTGCTCACCTCATCCAACGTGGTATCCAAGTCTTTGTCAACCAAACTACTCCTCTCTCCTCTGGGACTACCTCCGCCGTCGCTCAACTCTTGTGACATTGAGAAACCACAGACAACTTCACTTTTATGGCCAAAGATACATGATAGGGGTGCTCTTTTTAGAATAGACTGGGCATTATTTGGAATTTTCAATGGTTGCCACAGCAATCCTTCTTTGATAAACAAACGTCTTTACTGTCGCCTCTTTGGGAACCAGCACATCAGCAATGTCGGTAAGTGATGCATGGTACGTGGTAGATAACACTCCTACCACCATTTTATCTCAGAATCCTGAGGCAAAGGGAAAGGATGACAATGTCAGAGTTGCTATTCGCTGCCGCCCCTTGAACGAGACGGAAATAAAAAATGGGAACAAAGAGGTGGTGCAGATGGATCAGGTATCAGGTCAAGTGATTGTACAGAGCACCAAGGCCCATGGCGAGAAAGAGAAAGTATTCACGTTTGACACTGTCTTTGACAGTGAAGCGAAGCAAGTGGATGTCTACAACGAGACAGCCAGGCCCATCATTAAGTTCGCACTAGAGGGATACAATGGTATGACAGTAGTATAATGGAAAGGAAAGGCTGACTGGGTATCTACTATCCTTTGGCAGGTACTATATTTGCATATGGACAGACTGGGACGGGAAAGACGTACACCATGGAGGGATACTCCGAACCAGAGAAACGTGGGATCATACCAAACTCCTTTGCCCATATCTTTGGCCACATTGCCAAGTGTGAGGGAGAAGTCCAGTAAGTTTGTCACATGCCAACCCTGCTTATGGATCAAAATTGCGGTGTTGTAAAATAGATTCCTTGTGCGAGTATCTTACCTGGAGATTTACAATGAAGAGGTGAGGGATATTCTGCACAAGCCATCTCGCAATCCCCCCAAGCTGGAGATCAGGGAGAGAGCTGACATTGGAGTTTACGTCAAGGATCTTCAGTCCTTTGTGGTGAAGAATGCTGATGAGATGGATAAGCTGATGACTATTGGCAACAAAAACAGTAAATGTCCAGCCCATGTGATGCTGTAGAGCTAGGAGCCTAAAGATACCTGTTTCCAATACAGGGGTGGTTGCTTCTACACACATGAACGATCATTCGTCTCGATCCCACGTCATTTTCTCCATAACCATAGAACGAAGTGACCTTGGGCCAGACAAGAAACAGCATGTTCGTATGGGAAAGCTGCACCTGGTCGACCTTGCTGTAAGGCCCACACCCCCAGACTCTGAACAGTGCCCACCTCTTGTTCTCTTTTCAGGGTTCAGAACGTCAGTGCAAGACGAGAGCTGAAGGGGAGCGCTTTGTAGAGGCCGTGAAGATCAACCTGTCTCTCTCCACCCTCGGCAATGTCATATCTGCTCTGGTTGATGGGAGGAGCACCCACATCCCTTATCGCAACTCCAAACTGACACGCCTCCTCCAGGACTCCCTGGGAGGCAACTCAAAGACAGTCATGATCGCCAATATAGGCCCATCTGAGTATAACTGTGACGAAACCTTGAATACACTACGGTAAAACATCTCCACTTACCTTAATGCCAATGACATTGTACATTTATCACTCCAGGTATGCGAATCGGGCCAAGAACATCAAAAACAATGCTCACATCAACGAGGACCCTAAGGATGCAATGCTTCGCGAGTTTCAGAAGGAGATTAACGAACTCAAGATGATGTTGGAGGAAGGTATAAGACAGACAAGGATGTGTGGGGCTGTTTTGAGTTTTACTGTTTTGTAGCCAGTGAGAGTGAAGGGAGTGGAGATGAATCAGGGGGACCAACTCCTGATCGTAAAAGGTCACGGTACAAACGAACTGGTAAGTTCACTGTCGTAAAGTGCTCACAGAATAAAGATGTTTTTGAATGAATTAGATTCAGTTGGTAGCCTCTCGCCAAGAACAGTTGCCATGATGAAGACTGAGATAGAGAATGAGAAGGCCAAACTGATGGCCACCAAAGGTTTGGCAGAGGGAGAGCGAAACAAGGCACAGAAGGAGCTGGAAAGGAGAGAGGAAGAGCTGCAGAATGCACAGCAGCAGCAGCTGGAGCTGGAGATGAAGCTGAAGGAACTGAACTCCAAGGTCTGGCTGTGAAGTCACTGTAGGAGCCATTTGCTGTGAGACTGCATGCCACTCTGCAGGTGATCAAAGGAGGAGTGAATCTACTGGAGCAGGCAGAGGAACAGGAGAAGCTGCTGGAGTCCTCTGCCAGGGAACTGGAGAAGAGAAAGAGAACAGAGAGCAAGCTCAAGGAGAAACTCCAGAAGAAGGAAGAGGAGAAGCTAGACATTGAAGAAAAGTACACCACCTTGCAGGATGAGGCTGCAAGCAAGACCCACAAGCTGAAGGAAGTATGGAAACAGTTCCAGCACACCAAAGAAGAGGTGCAATAATTATCGTCATGCAGTGGCATTTAGATTGACTTGCTCCCTCCTCTCCTTTAGATTGCAGACATGAAAGCAGAGGCCCAACAGGAGAAGGAAGAAATGCTGGCCATGATTCGTGCAGTGAAGAATGAAGTGAAACTTCAAACTCTGGTCATCAACAGCTACATCCCCCACGAGTACCAGGAACAGCTGGAGAGTGTGGTCCAGTGGCAGGAGGAGACTGGAGAGTGGCATATGGTGAGCTAGCTGAGCCCTCTAAGAAACACTCGTGTAAACTGATTTTTTACCGGCTGAGAAGCCTGGAATAGCTTATGCTGGCAATAACATGAGAAAACAGCAGAGCCCAGAGCCTGACCCAAAGATGGTTAGTAAATGCTGCAAAACTAGCTCTACTGTGACTCTCGACTGTCTCCTCTAGTCGTCCTACTATGACACTACTACGGCCTACCTGACCTATGGAGTGGGGCCATATGAGGTACACTCACTCCTCTCCTCCAGTACCAGTGGATTGACTCCTTCAGGAAGACCTAAAGCTGCTCGAAAACAAGCTGGAGCTGCTAGCAAGCCAAAAGAGTGAGGATTTCCACAACCCACCCCCGATAATCTTGATAAGTATCTTGTCACTTCAGAAAAGAGGAAAAGGCACCAGTTGAAGACTACCCTAAAACAAGAGGGCTGGTTTCCAGACAGCAACGATTTGCTTGAGCTAAATGTTATTCAAAAGTTAATAATACAGACATGGTTTTGGTATGGATCACAGTCAGTGTCACAAGTCATGTTATGACCAGTCTGTTCTCCTCGGCAATGATTTTCTCTTCAGCTGCTTTAGCCTGGCTTCTCTCCTGCTGACTCTGCACAAAGCACTCCCTCTTCACCTCCATGATCTTCTTGAGGTCATTCCACATCTTGACCTGGTTGAGGGAGCTGGAGTGGGTCTCCTTGATCTCCTTCTGCTGATCACGAAGGGCCTTCCCAAGGTTCTCGGCCTCCTGAATCTTGCGTGTGTACTGGTCTCGCAGGGATTTACGCTTCTCAGCTGGATCAGAGCTGACATAGCATCGCATTTCGGCAGCCACTCTCTCCTTCTGCAGGTCCAGGGACTTCAGCATGCAGTTGAGATAGTGGTATCGACTCTCCTCGGCCAGTGTCTCCTCCCAGAGAGTGCTGACCTCCCTCTCCAACCCGGACCTCTGGGCGCGCAGTCCCGCAGACACTCCATCATAGGTCATCTTCTTCTCTGCATGCTCTCCTTGGAGTTCCTGGTACTGCTGTCTGAGAGGCCTCACTGTCTTGATGAGAGGGGCCAGGAAGGCCTTCTTGCTTTCGATCTTCCTTGTCAGCTCAGTGATGGCGGAGGTGATGTCTGTCAGTTTCTTGCCAGTCTGTTCATCAAGTTGGCTCTTAGCTGCGGAGGAATCTTCAATGGCCTCCTGTGCTCGGCGAAATCCATGAACCCCTTGCTTCTTCTCCAGTACTTCCAATAGCTCTTCGCTATTTTCAGCTCTGGCTTTTAAGATTTCTTCCGTGCGAGCAATGACACCATACTCTGCTTTTAAGCTTGACAGCTCCGCCTTCTTCTTCTTAAATTCAGTGTTCATGGAACGGAGTTTTGCCACATAGTGCTTGAATTCATCCTCACGGAGCATAATCCCACCATCGTACTCCTTCATCTCGTCCTTTTTGGACTGCAGGTCCTTCTTAGCTGCTGCCAACTCCTCAGCCAATGCCCTATACTCGTCAAGGGATGCCTCCTTCTTCCTGGCAATGATGGATGTCTGCTGTCGAAAGAGCACCAGCTTATCCCAAGCTGGGTCCTTGCCCGGCAGTTTTGCTTCCCTCATTCGTGCAATTTCACGATTTATTTCGGCTATCTGGTCCCTCATGCTGTCCAAGTCTGAGTCACTGAAAATGGCCTCAGAAAGAACACTTTCCATCTCAATGACCTCTTTTCGCTTGGCGTCAATTTTTTTGGGGAGTGTATCCTTGGCAAGGATTTTTTTCAATTGGATTTCCTCTTCGAGCTGGGAAATGATTTTGTCTGGGGTGAGACCTATGCTGGCCTTTTCTGCCTCCTCCAATTCTTTACGAGCGAGATCAACACTCTGCTGTGCGTGAAGAAGCAGGTTTTTTTGCTCAACTTTCTGTTCTTCAATTTCGATGGCCCTGTCTTTCTCTTTGCGGAGTTTCTTGGCTGCTTCAAGCATGGTGGTGCTGTTTGGTGCAGACATGGCCTTTTGCCTAAGTCGCTCAATGCGTTTGGTAAGCTGCTCTTTTTCTTCCTCCATGGAGGCTATGTCCTTCCTCACTTCAGCAACACTAAATTTCGAAGTGCGCTGCTGTTCCACCGTCTTGTGAAGCTCCTTAAACTGCTCCAACAAGTCCTCATGTGTTACGATCAGTTCGACAATTTGATCATCGTCCTGAAACTCAGGGGGGACATCGATCTTGACCAGAAACCTAACCAGATACGCTCTCTTCTTCAACTCGGGGATCCTTTCCAAAAGCCACTGAAGGAGGGAGTAAGTCGTAGGCTTGTCACCTTGGAGCAGCCCCTGACGAAAGGCATTAAACCCCCCACCCTCATCCGTCTTGGGCTTGTACTTGAAGAGCCTAAGTGCAGTCAGGATTCTGACAGCAGTCTGCTCTGGTTGTTCTTCCCTGAGGTCAATTTTATGCTCGGGGCTAATTTCTGCCAGCACATCATTGAGCAGCTGGAGGAGACTGAAGGACTCCAGGGAATCAAAGGAAACAAGGTTGAAACGCCTGGAGAAAGGTGGCTCATTCAACTTGTCTACAATGAAACGAACCTGTTGACTCATCTTCTCTTTGATGCAAAGCTAAGGGGGGGGAGAAACAAGATCCCGCACACACACACACCAACACCAGCAGTTTTCTTCTGGGTTACCTAGGAGATGGGGGGGTGTAACCTAAAGTTTGCGCAGGCTCAGTGTGGTCTTTCATCAGCCACATGCCTGCAGAGCATGTGCTGTGTTGTTGCGTCTGCTGGGGGTGTCGGGTACACACACAGAAGCGAACGCCGACCTCTCTAGCTCCCACAGGCTCTCGATTTCTCTGAGGTGTGCTGTGTGTGCGTGGAGAAAACCTGGCTGCAGGTTTGAAGTCTCCACGTTGCAAGCCCTGAGACAGGAGAGTTCCTGATCATTTTCTGTAGGTGCTCCATAAATAGAATTCGTCGGACCATTGCAGTGCCAGAAGCCACGAGGTTTTCTCAAAAAGCAGCTGCTATTTTTTTTTGTCTCCGTCTCCGAGAGAAACTAACCCTCTGCCCCCGGCCCCTCTCTCTGGCTGGCCGACTGCCTAACGGTCGTTGTATCTTTCTCACTTCAAGGACTACAGGATAAGAGACAACTTTAGTAAGTGGGAGAACATGTCTTCTTGAACTTGGTGACTATAGCATGGCTGATGTCAAAACAGAAAGTTTAAAAGCAGTAGATAACATTACTAAACCCTTGGTAAGTACAAGTACGAGCAATAACAGTAACATGACAGTGGAAAAGCTACCAGGCCACCAGCCTGTTTCAAAGAACAAGACAGCCGTGAAAGAGAGCAGCAGCGAGACACAGAATGCACCAACTTCTCCGAAAAAGAGCGACGCCAGGAACTCCCCTACGACCAAGACTCCGAGTGGGCCCCAGCCGCCCAAACAACAGTCCCAGCAGCAGGCCAAGAGCAAGGGCAACCCGTGGCACAAGAACCCCTCTCCAACAGTTGCTACAACTGGAGGGAAGAAAGCGCCTGAGGGAGGTGAGAATTCCAGCAGTGGTGCAGGATCATCATCTCCACCTCAGGAAGACCTGGGCTCCAGCAGAAGCATTAGGATACCAAAGGATGAGGTGTGTTTATATCTTTCTGTCTCCATGTCTGTCTATGTGTGAGCCTGCCACATTTCCTGTGATTTGTAACACCCATTGAGGCCTGTAGTAACTATCATGTGAGCCCTTGAAAAATGGTGTCTTATCACATTGGGGATGTGGTTCTGATACTACTCCTGTCTTGCCAATTTCACTAAAAGGGGGGTCCTTGCCCTAAAAGATAGTCTCTAAACCTGTACTGTCCAGTCAAAATCAGTTCCTGTGGGTTCCTTTCTCATAGAAGTATCTTCCTGTCACTCAATGGACAGTAGTATAACCAAATCTATTCCCTGAGCATGTGTTGTGTGTGGATAAAGCATTTGCATCCTCCTGTAGATAAACGATGGTGTTTCAACGTCTGGAAGCTGGCCAGCCTTGGGCGAGATGGCTCAAAAGGCCAAGAGGGATGGCGAGAGGTCTCCTTCTGAGAAGATCCCAGGAGTGGCCCTGCTACCTGGTGTGGAGCAGCCTGTGACTACGGGGGAAGGAGCTCCCTCCTCTGCGGCCACTGCCTCCTCACAGGAAAGGGAAAAGAAAAGCAGTGGGGGGGAGAACATATCACCTAGTGAACTCTTGGATTTGGAGCAGCAGAAATTGGCTGGAAAGAAGAAAGGTGGTGGTGGTATAGTAGTAGTAGTAGTACACAT
>JAAGOD010041447.1_pt1 | contig 10083 bp, 8 predicted proteins | sample 8389681 | NCBI WGS metagenome assembly JAAGOD01 (sample SAMN13964374, study PRJNA552185) | sponge metagenome | biome: deep-sea hydrothermal vent fields; feature: spots directly above weak diffusing fluid; material: seawater and sediment | host: Tedaniidae sp. KZ-2020 ... | reverse complement strand
CAACAATCGCTACTAGAATTAAAATATACTCCGTAGTTCCTTGACCGGATTCATCTTTTAAAATTTCTATAAATTTTGTTTTAATAGAATTTAATATTTTCACTTTAGCCTCCTTATGGCTTATACATTATATAGTCTTTACGGGTAGGCGGAGGTGTAACTTTAATTTTATTTACAATTATTTTAAATTTACTGCATTTTTAAGATATCAACCTCTTAAAAATAAGAGTCCAACCTCTTAAAAATGATTTACTGCATTTTATAGATTTATGCTTGGATAAAACTCTTTTTAAGAAAATAACAATTTAAAAATAAAGAAAAATATTACAGACATAAGTGCACCTGCAGGTAGCGTAATTAACCATGATAAAAAAATCTTGTTAATCATTTTTGTATTAATAGCCTTAATTCCTCTGGCCAAGCCAACCCCTAAAACAGCACCAACTAAAGTATGGGTTGTTGAAATTGGAATTCCAGTAGCCGAAGCAATTACAACTGTTGTTGCAGCGGCAAGTTCTGCAGAAAAACCCCGACTTGGCGTAAGATGAGTAATTTCTTTTCCGATTGTCGCAATAACTTTGTGCCCGTAAGTAATTAAACCTAAAACAATTCCACCTCCACCGATAAGTAAAATCCAAGATGACAATGCGCTTTGACTACCTGTAACTCCAAGGTTGTGAACAATATTATAAATTGCAGCAAGTGGGCCGATTGCATTTGCTACATCGTTTGATCCATGTGCAAAAGCCATTGCACAAGCTGTGATTAACATTAATGTTGCAAAAATTTTTTCCATTTGTTTTTTTTCATCTTCGTGACTTAGGTTTAATGCTTTTGTTTTTTTCATTCGTCTTTTTGAAAAACGCAAATTTTGCATTAAAAAACCAATGCTCATAATAAACAAACCAAAAAATGTAGCTAATAAATAATTAGTGTCAGGCGCAAGATTCCACCCTAAATGTTTAAGACCTTTAAACAAAGTTACTAACGCAATAACAAAACCCATTATAAAAGTATATGCAGGAGTATATTTTTTAGCATTTTCTAATGGCTGTTTTGTGTTTATAACAAAATATTGTAAACTTTTATAAAATAAAAATGCCAGAGACCCCGCAATTACTGGCGACACAACCCAGCTCATTATAATTGTTAAAACTTTGCCCCAAGCAACCGCGTCTATGCTTACACCAACTGCGCCAAATCCAACAATTGCTCCAACAATAGAATGAGTTGTCGACACTGGCCAGCCGTAAGAACTTGCAACAACTAACCAAATTCCAGCTCCAAGTAAAGATGCCAGCATTCCATAAACTAAAAGTTCGGGGCTTTGTATAAAAAAACTAGTGTCTAAAATACCTTTTCTTATTGTGGAGGTAACCTCACCTCCAGCCAAAACTGCACCAATAAATTCAAAAATAATAGCTATAAAAATAGCCTGCCGAATTGTAATAGCCTTTGAGCCCACAGATGTGCCCATGGCATTGGCCACATCATTTGCTCCCACTCCATAGGCCATAAAAAAAGCAAAAATAATGGCTAATATTAAAAAAACACTTCCGTAACTAGCTAATATTTCCATTTTTTATAACCTATTTTTTAAAATTTTTTGACATCTTAATTTTTCTGTTGTGTATCTATATTTAAATGTTTAAATATAATTATATATACAAAGGGGTTTAAAAATGAAAGCAATTTTTTTTATTATTTTATTATTATTTGTTTCATCTTGCGGAGTTCAAAGCATTCCTAAGGCTAAAAATAAAGTAGCGTCACAACTTGCAGAAATTAGTAATCAATATAAAAGAAGATTAGATTTAATTCCTAATTTGGTTAAAACAGTAAAGGGCTATGCAAAGCATGAAAAATCTACTTTAGAGGCCGTAGTAAAAGCAAGAGCATCTGCAACCCAAGCTAAAATAGATATTAATAATTTAAATCCATCGCAAATTAAAAATTTTCAAAAAGCACAAGCTGGTTTAGGCCAAGCTTTAGGAAGGCTTATGGTGGTTGTAGAAAAATATCCTAACTTAAAAGCTAATGCTAACTTTTTAGATTTGCAATCTCAATTAGAGGGAACAGAAAATAGAATTACAATTGCACGCCAAAGATATATTCAAAGCATAGAGTCTTTTAACAACTTGGTAACTGTTTTTCCAAGCAGTTTAACAAATAGTATGTTTTTTCATTACAAGACTCTTCCACAGTGGCAGGCTGATGAAAGCTCTAAAGAGCTAAAACAAACTCCTAAAGTACAATTTTAATAAAAGGCAAAACTTTGTTTATTTTTAGATTATTTTTTTTATTATTTTTTTTAAATTTTTTTCAAAGCCCATTAGTTTTTGCAAAAGATTTTTCTGTACCAAAACTAACTTCATCTGTTGTAGATAATGCTAATTTTTTGTCACAAACAACCAGCGATAGATTGCAAACAGTTTTTTCTTATTTATCACAAAAAGGCATAGCACAAATTGCATTTTTAAGTGTTAAAAGTTTACAAGAAGAAAGCATAGAAGGTGCAAGTATTAGAGTTGTAGAAAAATGGAAACTTGGCGACAAAGAAAAAGACAATGGAATTTTATTATTTTTTGCTAAAAAAGAGAGAAAAGTTCGTATCGAAGTAGGGCAAGGATTAGAGGGGTCATTAACAGACGCTAAATCTTCTAAAATAATTCGACAAGTTATTGTTCCGTTAATGAAACAAGGAAGCCCTGATAAGGCAATTTTGTATGGAGCATATTCTATTGTAGAAAGCATTAGCAACAAAACTACTGCCCAGCAATTATTTGGAAATTCTTTTGTTCCATATAAAAAAAAGAAAAAAAAGAAATCTTCTTTTATGTTTATTGTTTTTTTATTATTTTTTTTAATGGGAGGTAGGGGAGGCTTTTTTTCACTGTTTTTAGCATCTCAATTAGGCGGTCGCAGCTCTGGTTTTGGCGGAGGTGGTTTTGGCGGCGGAGGTTTTGGTGGAGGCGGGGGTGGCTTTAGCGGCGGAGGGGCATCTGGCTCTTGGTGATTAAAGTTTTTAAGTTTTAAAAATTAATATAAGGATTTTTTAGTATGACAGATTTACAAAATGTTAAATGGATTAAAAATTATTTATCTAAAAAAGATTTTGATAAAATAGAAGAGTCAGTAAAACAAGCAGAGCTTTTAACATCTGGTGAAATTGTACCAATGATAGTAAAAAGCAGCTCTACAGTTGGGCATGTGCCAATTATTTTATTTATATTATCTTTATTGATAGTAACATTAGGCAAAATTTATTTTGAATTATATTTTTCTACATATTGGATTTTTGTCTCGGTAGTATTTGTTTTACTTTTTACTAAAGTTTTATCATCATTTAATTTTGTATTAAGATTTTTTACAACAAAACAAGATCAATCAAGCCAAGTTTTATTGCGAGCTCAATTAGAATTAGAAACCTCCAATATAAAAAATACAAAAGATAACACCGGTGTTTTAATTTTTGTTTCGTTACTCGAAAAACAAGTTTGTGTGTTAGCCGACAAAGCAATAAGCCGACATTTTAAAAACGAAGATTGGAAGGTAGTGGTAAACTTAATTTTAAAAGGTTTAAAAAATAAAAACATGGCACAGGGTTTTGAAGATGGAATTTTAAAATGTGGAGATTTATTAAAAGAAAAATTTCCTATACAAAAAGACGACACCAACGAATTAGAAAATCATTTAATTATAAAGGAATAAAATGGAAATACCTAATGTCCAAAATTTATTAAAAGTTTACGAGCTATCTTATTTTGATTTTATTATTACTTTAATAGTAAGTATATTTTCTGGAGTTGGGTCTAAACTTGTTTTAAAGGGTTTTTTTAAATTTTTAAAAAAATTAAAATATTCAGTAGATCAAGACTTAATAGACCAAGTTTATAAACCACTATCTTGGTTATTATTTTCTGCAGTGTGGATATTTTCTTTAGAGTTTTTAAATTTAGCATCTTCTTTGTTAATTTTATTTAAATTAGGATTTAAATTATTATTTAGCATTACAGCAATTTGGTTTTTGTATTCTTTTTCTTATATTTTATCAGAAGTGTTAAATTTGTGGGCCTCTAAAACAGATAATAATGTAGACGACGAGTTAGTTCCTTTATTTTCTAAGTTACTAAGATTTTCTATTGTTCTTTTAGGAAGTTTAATGGCTTTGCAAAATGTTGGAGTAAATGTGATGTCGGTAATGGCAGGATTAGGGTTGGGGGGGTTAGCATTAGCTTTAGCAGCCAAAGATACAGCCGCAAATTTATTTGGATCTATTATGATATTACTAGACAGGCCTTTTAAAGTTGGCGACTGGATTGTTGTAGATGATTTAGAGGGGACTGTTGAGGCAATTGGATTTCGCTCTACAAGATTAAAAACTTTTTATCAATCTAGTATTATTGTTCCAAATTCTTTTTTAGCTAATGCAAGTATTAATAATATGCAAGAAAGAAGCAGCAGGAGATTAAAATTTCATTTAGGAGTTTCTTACTCTACCACTCCCGATCAAATAGAAGCATTTATGCAAGGAATAAAAAATATTATTTTAGCTCACCAAACTACAGACAAAGAACTTTATTATGTAGCCTTTGATGAATTTGGTGATTTTAGTTTAAATATTTTAGTACAATGTTTTTTTCAAGTACCAGACAGAAAGCAAGAGCTAAAAGCTCGTCGTATTTTATGTATGGAAATGCTAAGACTTGCACATAAATTAAAAGTTGAATTTGCATTTCCTACTCAAAGTTTATATGTAGAAAGCTTTCCTGGAAAAAACAACAACACAGATAATAAAGACAGTAATCAAAATAACAAAATCTTAAGCCGCGAAGAAATGCTTAAAGAATTAAATTCATTTGCAAAAGGCGGATCAGAATCTAAGCCACAAGGATTAGGGCTTTATCAAGATTAAAATATTAATGTAACATATTAGTATTTGTTATTAAAATTGCTGCAGAGCCATTAAAGGCATTTTTAGTCAGTGTAAAAAATACAATCAATCAAGCTTTCTCATTTTAATACATTTTTTTGTTTATAGTTGTCTTTATAGGTTTTAAAAGGCTTTGAGCGATTATTTATCTTTATTTTAAAAATAACTTTGGCACAAAATCTGCTTTAATTCTTATATATATAAAATAATAAAAAAAGGTCTGTTTATGCGCAAGTTATCTGTTTTAAAGTTAAAAAATTTTCTTAAACTATTTTCGTTTTTAATTTTTATCATATCTGCAAGTTGTTCAAAAAGTAATAATAAAAACAAACAAATAAACGACTCAATTAACTTATCTTCTTTTTCATCAAAAAGTGAAATTACTTGTAAAGATGTTTCTAAAAGGTATCAATTTATACTAAGTGATAAATCACCATATATTGGAAGGGCTACAGAGTATAAAGACTTTTTTTCTGCCGAGGTATTAGACAAGGCAATTGTAAAAGCTATTTTTAAAGCATTTGACACAGACAAAGTTTTTTTTACACAAAGTGAAATAAAAAACTTAAGCCTAAATCGCCATGACAATATTATCGAAAGTTTATTAATTAATGATTGTACATGGTACGATTCTTTTTTTAAATTATATTCAAAAAAAGTTAAAAGTATGCGCCAATGGTTTGATAAAAAAGTTTTATCAGGAGATCTAAACTCTGCGCTAAATAATTTTTTTAAAAAAACAAATGATAGTAACATAAAAGATTTAGAAAAAAAATTAAATAAAAAATTTGAAGACATAACTTTTGACGAGGCAATTGCAAATTCACTTTTATCTAAGCAAGATTTAAAAAATATTAAAAATTCTAATCAATTTGAAGTATTTAAAGCTATTAGGTTTCAATATAATAATACAAAAGATTTTTTTACTAAATACCCTTATAAAGAATACACTAAAGATGTAATATTAAAAAATGCAATTTTGAGCACAAAAAAGTATGCCTTATCTTATATAGATGATAAATACCACTCCTACCTTAGTGTGATTGTTCAATCTTTAGATGCTCACAGTAATTATACAAAATTAACAAAAGACTCAAAAAAGAATTCTATAGACAGGAATGGGCACGCAGGACTGGGAATTTTATTAAGATGTTTTAAAAATTCTTGCATTGTAATTGAATCTTTAAAAAAGGGACCATCTTCTGGAATTTTAAAAAACGGAGATTTAATATTAGCGGCAAACTCTGCAGAAAAAAAAGACATGTCCTCTAATGAGTTTATTTCAAATTATTTAAAAGGAGACAGTGACAGCATAGTTAATTTAAAAGTTAAAAGACTTGTTGATAATAAAGAAAAAATTATTTCACTTTCTGTTAAAAGAGGATTAGTGCAATCAGACAGGTTTGATTACAAATTATTAGATAACAAAGTTGCATATATAAAATTAAAAAGTTTTTACGAATCTTCAAATGGATTTAATTCTTCTTCAACAGATTTTATTTTTGCATTGTCAGATTTAGATAAAAAAGCAGATTCTTTAATTATTGATTTGCAAGATAATGGAGGGGGTAGTGTTGCACAAGTAGTTAATATATTAACTTCATTACTTGCAACATCTGAACTAGCCACCGTTGATATGATTGAGGAAAGATGGACTTGCGGAGAAGAAGAAAACTATACAGAAAACGATACAGAAAACGATACAGAAAACGATACTTCAAATATTTTAATTGAAAGACTTTACACGGGGGAAGAAGTATACAAAATTAAAGGAGAAAAACCTTTATACAGAATGCCAGTAATCACTTATTTTACTGCATATCCAGAAGACCAAACAACATTTTCTTTTTATTGCAACAGAAAACCTTATTTTTTACACAAACCTATAATAGTATTAATTAATAAAAACTCTGCAAGCGCTTCAGAAATATTGTCTTTAGGTTTACAAGAGGCAGGAATTGCACTTGTCGCAGGTAGTAAAAATAGCTTTGGAAAAGGAAGCGGACAGAGTATATTTAATAGCGACTCATTAAGAATAACTAGTTTTTTATGGGGGTCATTTCTTGGAAAATCTATTCAATTTACGGGTGTACAATCAGATATATTAGTAGATTTTTCTAATAAAGACAAAATCTTGCTTAAAGGTGATAAAGCAGAAAAAGAACTTCACAGAGCCTTGCCAGTTCTTGGTAATTTTAAATTACCATGGAAAAACAACACTTATGGAAAGATTGTTTTAGAATATTATAATCAAATCAAACAATTAATAAAACAAAAATTATCAATTCCATTAAGTAGTCTAAGTATAAAAAGACAGTTAAAAGAAATTAAAAAACAAAGTACACAAAACAGTAAAAAAAGAAGCGATGACGAACAAAAAAAATATGAAAATAATTTAGTTATAAAAGAGGCTATAAATATTTTAGAAGATTGGAAAGCTGTTTTGCAAAATATAGTAACTGATGAATACAAAGATCAATTTCAAGAAAATGTTGATAAAGAAAATAAAAATTTAAATAAATTTGACAAAAATTTTAATAAAATTGATAAAAGTAAAAATAAATTTGATCACTACAAAGATGAAGATGATTACTACAAAGATGAAGATAATTATTATCAAGATTAAATCTAATAACTAGACATTAAATCTAAAAAATAAAACATCTCCGTCTTTAACTTCATAAGACTTTCCCTCAAGGCGGGACTTTCCTGCCTCTTTTACAGCTTGTTCACTTTTGTATTTAAATAAATCCTCGCAGTGATAAGTTTCGGCCCTTATAAAACCTTTTTCAAAATCTGTATGAATAACCCCCGCTGCTTGCGGAGCAGTGTAGCCTTGTTTTATTGTCCAAGCTCTTACTTCTTTTTTTCCAGCAGTAAAATAAGTAATTAACCCAAGCATGCTGTAAGCTTTTTGAATTAATAAATCTAATCCTGATTTTTTTAACCCCAAGTCTTTTAAAAATTCTTCTCTTTCATCTGACTCTAGTTGAATAATTTCTGATTCTAAAGAGCTGCATAAAGCTAAAATCTCTGCCCCTTCTTTAGTTGCAATTTTTTGCACCTCTATTACAAATTTATTTTTTTCGCTATCAGTAATATCTGACTCTGCAATATTGCAAACATATAAAATAGGTTTAAAGCTAATTAAATTCCAAAGTTGTATAGTTTTTGTTTCATCAACATCCCACTCCCCAGATCTTACAGGCTCTCCTTTTTCTAAAAAGTTTAAAACTTTTTTCATAAGCTCTACTTCTTTTTTTAATAAAACATCATTGCTGGATTTAGCTTTTTTTTCACTTTTTTGTAATCGCTTTTCCATAGAATCTAAATCAGCAAGTAGTAATTCTGTATTAATTGTTTCAATGTCTCTGGTTGGGTTTATGTTACCCTCTACATGCACAATATTTTCGTCTTCAAAACATCTAACAACATGTATTATGGCATTTGTTTCTCTAATATGAGATAAAAATTGATTTCCCAAGCCCTCTCCCTTACTAGCGCCAGCAACAAGACCTGCAATATCTACAAACTGCGTGCTAGTTGGTATACTTTTTTCAGGATCTACAAAACCAATAATTTTTTCTAATCTTTCATCAGGCAAATGGACAATTCCAACATTAGGGTCGATGGTACAAAAAGGATAATTAGAGGCCTCGGCACTACCTTTAGTTAAAGCATTAAATAAAGTACTTTTTCCAACATTTGGAAGCCCAACAAGTCCACATTGTAAATTCATAACTATCCTTTTTAATTAATTAACTCAAATTAATTAACTCAAATTAATTAACCCAAATTAATTAACTATAAATTAATTAACTCAAATTAACACTGCCGTTGTTAAATTTATTAGCAGTTTTACTAAATCCATCTTTTATAAAATTTACCAAGCTTTTGTTAATTAACTTTAAAAAATTTTCTAAATCTGGAAGCTCTTTTTTAGAAAATTTTTCTAATACAAAATTACTTATCTCTACATTAGGATTTTCTGGCCTACCTATTCCTAATTTAAGTCTGGAGTAATTAGATGTATTTAGCTCTTCGTGAATATTTTTAATTCCATTATGCCCTGCGTGTCCGCGATCTTTTTGATACTTAAAAGATAATAAATTTAAATCCAAGTCGTCTTGAATAATTAAAATATTTTCTATATCTATTTTGTAATAATTTATTAAAGCCTTAATACTTTCGCCAGAAAGATTCATATAAGTTTGTGGTTTTGCAAAAATGATACTTTTGTTATTTAAATTAGTTTTAAGTATGTGCGCTTTACATTTATTTTGAAATTTCAAAGGCATCTTTAAATTATCTTCTATAAAATAATCTATAGCAGTAAAGCCAAGGTTGTGACGGGTTAAATTGTATTCTGTAGAGGGGTTACCTAATCCTGCAATTAAAAGCATAATAGTTTAGGTAATTTTAAAAAATTAAGATTTTTTTCCTTCAGTAGAGCCATCTTTTTTTGCATCAGCAGATTTATCACCAGAAGATTTTGCATCAGCAGATTTATCGCCAGAAGATTTTGCATCAGCAGATTTTGCATCATCAGGTTTGTCGCCAGAAGTTTTTGCATCAGCAGAAGCTGGGGTATCTGCAGGACTAACTGCCTCAACAACTTCTTCTACCTCTTCTTTTTTCTCAGAAACACTTGCTAAAGTTGTAGAAAGCTCTGTTAAAATTTTAACATCTGTTAAATTTAATTGTTTAGCTAGTTGCTCAACTGTAAAAGAGTCACCAGCTTTTAAGTCAGCTAAATTAATTACAGCAGATTCTGGAATACTAGTAGGTGAGCATTCTATGCTAATATTTTTTTGAGCTATATTAGCTTCTAAGTTATTTTTTTGTAGCTCGTCTATGCCTTCAAAATTTAAATCTAAATCAACAACAATATTTTCTTTCATATTAAGAGCATAAAAATCCATGTGAACAGGCTCTCTTTTTACTGGATGAATATTTGTGCTTTTGCATAATACTTTTAAGTCATTTAATTTTTTGTCTTCTGATTCTAATTGAAAAATTTCGTTATTGTATTTAGATGCAGAATATTTAATAGAATCTTGTATGCTAATACAAAAAATTTGATTTTCAGTTTTTGGCCCATAAACTACTGCAGGAACTTTTTTGCCAATACGAATAGCTTTTGAATTTTG
>JAAGOD010036779.1_pt1 | contig 10099 bp, 19 predicted proteins | sample 8389681 | NCBI WGS metagenome assembly JAAGOD01 (sample SAMN13964374, study PRJNA552185) | sponge metagenome | biome: deep-sea hydrothermal vent fields; feature: spots directly above weak diffusing fluid; material: seawater and sediment | host: Tedaniidae sp. KZ-2020 ... | reverse complement strand
GGGGGGTGGGGGGGGGGGTATTAAAACTTCTCTACATCACGCCGAAAGACTATCTTACCGATGAAACAGCACCAACTACAGACTCCACTGACTGGAAAGCTGATCGAGTGCTCTCCTTCAATGCACACACAATGCATAAAACACCTCACCAACACAGTCTATTTCTACGCTTACTTCAGCTTGCTGGAGAAATGGTGAATCTACGTTTCCATACGCCCCTCCTCCATACATCCCACCCATTCCACCGCCGTAGGGCCGATAGCCGTAACCATTGCCATAGCCCCCAGCATAGCCACCAAACCCTGGGGAGGGGGGAGAAAAGTTCCGTCTTGAAATTTAGCTAGCTAGCTGACCACAATTTTACCTGGTATGTAAGGTTGAGATGGGAGATAACCTAAAATACCCAAAATATAAAACAGTCCTAAAACTCCATTCGCTTTAAGTGAACGCACCTGGAAGCATTTCTAGGCAGCTTACCTCCTGTTGTGGTGGACCTTGGGGGCACAGAAGGTGTGGCAGCAGCAGCAGCAGCTGCAGCACTGGAGAAGGGAGTGGTGGTGGTGTTGGAGGCTCTAGACGTCAGGCTGCTGAACTGGGGAGCTTGGGTTAGGGGGGCACCAGCAGGCCTAGCTGGTGTAGAGCTGCTGACATTCCTTTCCCAAGGTTTTAAAGGCGTAGCCATGCTTTAAAAGAGCAAGAAGATGACCATCAGCCAGCTATTGATTGGCACACTCAAAATTCAGAGGTCAAAGGTGGAATGGAATAAAAAATTGACGGAACCAACCACCAAACAAGATGGCGACAAGTGGAGTTGAGGTTGTGGTGACCAGTGATGAGCAGCAGCCGGAGGGTAGTGGGCCTGTTTCAAGTTCTGGCAGCAAACCAAGGAGAAGGTTTTTCAAGAAGAAAGACTCTTCTGAGAATCAATCTAGAAGGCCCCCAGGTGAGCCTTCCTTTAGCTGGTTGGTGCTTGAGGCATTTTGAAGGTACTTTTGTGTGTGTTCAATGGTAGATAATAAATGGCTCCAGCAGCAGATTCCAGCCTGTCGACCAGTGTTCACAGCCCTCAATGCTTTTGTGGGGTTCCTGATAATTGGAGTGGCTTTTATCATTCTGGGCGCGGTCTTCACTGCCTTCTCTTCCAGAGTAAGCTACCATTGGGACCTATCAAAGTGTCCTGATTAGAGGGGTGGCCTCGATTCAGGTGTGAATTTGCACTAGGAAGCATACTTTTGGGACATTTTGATGTGGCCTGAATACATGGGTGGCCCCAGATTAGAGGGAGTTCACTATAGTGTGTTTTTGTAGCTACGAGACTTTGAAGTTTTCTATGAGAACTGCTCCCCACTTGCAAGCGACAGTGATAGCGTCAAGGCATTCAGCACATGTGAGGACTACCTGAACTTCATGGCCAACATGAGCAATGTGGAGAGACGTGGCACAAAGGAATGTCACTGTCAGCTCAACTTCACTCTGCCAGAGGAGATTCGTCCCCCTTGGAACTTCTACTATGGGATAAGGAACTATTACCAGAACCACCGGCGGTATTTGAACTCTTGGGACGTTAATCACCTCAGGGGGCAAGGGTTTCAGAGCCCCTCTGGTGACTGTCGGCCGTTTGTCAGGCTGAGGCCTCCCAACAATAGTGATTCGGATCCCTTGCCAGTGGTGCCATGTGGTCTTGTGGCAAACAGCTGGTTTAATGGTGTGTTAGTGTGCGGATCTCACAAGTATTTGGGTCTTTTGGCTTGTGTGTGAGATTGGCAAGGATTGCTAGTGAAATGAATTCCACCGAAGTAGTCACAGCTCTGTAATTGGTGCTGTGGCACTTGCTGAATACCAAGAAAGAGCATGATAGAAGTAGAAGCCTGGGATATTAGTACGGTACCCATTATGAAGGTTGCACAGTTTGTACCTCAGTTATGTAGTATCCAGGAACTTGTATTCTAGCACTGTATTCTAGTCAGTGAAGCCACCCTGTATAAGTTGATTTCTTAAGCTCTCGGTCTCTCCCTGAACAGATTCCTTTGACTCCTTTAATGGCGTATCTGCTGGTGGAGATGAGAATGTCAGTGTCACTCTAGACAGAACCAACATTGCCTGGGAGACTGACAGGACAATACGGTTTCGCAATCCAAACAGGAATGTCAACGTCACTGATGAGGATTTGGCGGGCACCGTCCAGCCCCCCAGCTGGCTCTACAGTCTCGCAGAGATCCCCAACGGCCTGCAGAATGAGAGTTTTATGGTGTGGTTCCGTGTGTCTGCCTTTCCCTGGTTTAAGAAGCTGTACGGTCGGCCGGCTGTGGGACTGAGTGGGGAGATGGAACAGATGGATAGACCTCTGCCCAGTGGGGACTACAATGTTGTACTCACCTACAGTATCCTTTCTTTGCCTGATAATGGAACCTCCTGAATGCTGGACACACTCTAGACCTAACCTTTTAGTCCTTTGTAGAGAGGTTGTCCTCTTTTGGAGGGTATTTGCAACAGCATTTTTGGGGGGAGGTTTGTCCTCTTTCAAGGTGGACTGACCAAGCTCTGGAAAGATAATTGACAATTGCCGTCATGCAAGGCATTTCTGAGGTCCACATTAGAATGGAATTGTACCCTGCTAGTTTTTCTTAACTTTGTTCTAAACCTAGATTACCCTGTGGGTGCTTTCAATGGTAGGAAATCCATTGTTCTAGTGGAGGTGAACTGGTTGGGTGGGCGTAACCTCTTCCTGGGCATAGCGTACCTGGTGGTGGGTGGTTTCCTCATCATAACAGCCATTGCTCTGCTCCTCATGCACAAGATATGCTCTAACTGGTATGTAGTTCATACGCAAGATTGACATGTACAGTAGATTTCCTTTCCGTTCAAATGTTTATTGCACATCACATGGAAATTTATGGTTTGTGCATGCCATAGGTGTACATTGAAACCGACTGCAAACACAAACCTTAAATTTCCTGCGGTAATTCGACCGCAATGGAAATCAACTGTACCTGCATGCATAGTACTAAAGCTACTGTCCCTTATAGGGAGGTTGTCCCTATCTCAGTCATTCTCTCTCTTTTTTAATCATAGGAAGCTGAACAAGGCTCCTTTTGACAGCAATTTTTAGCCATTGGTTTTTAACTCACAGTCAATAGTTATGTCATAGAGCAATCAATATAATTATTGTAGGTGTGGTAAGTACACATAGCATAAAAGAATTTTTACTCTGGTGTTTTGTCAATAACTTAAGTGGTGGGCGCTATTTGGGATATACATGCAAAGTGAAGATGGCTTTGAGAAGTGTATGCAGATTGCTCAGCCAGCGCTGGACATACTCACTAGCACACAGGTAAGCAGTTACACGGCCTACTGTATCACAGCTAGCTACCAAACGGTCGCACAACACCGTTTTTGTGTCCTCACCACAAGGCTCAAGTGCTGTCAAAGTTACTCCACCTCAAAGAAGCCAGCCTTTGAGCTTGACCCAGAGGCCTTTGGTGGCTCACTGGGAGGTGAGCAGAGTCAGGGCTTGGCTGAGCAGGCACAAGAAGCTGGTGACTTGCTCCTCAGTGGAGAATATGCTGATCAGGCAAAAGAGGAAGACTTGGCGAATCTTCTACGGAAACCTCCAACCTCCCATGAAAGCCCCTCTTTGCTCTACGACCCAATGGCAAAGTGAGATTGGCTTTTTTTTTAGTTGTCCGTAGCTATGGTACCCACCTCTTCCCAATCCCCTCTCCCCAATACACACACACACACACACACATGCTCACACCTTTAGCAAGTATATCAACATGTTGATGATAGACGGAAAGAAAACACAAGCCAAAAAGATTTTTACACAGGTATAACTTGAGCAATTTCATTTTCACATTCCAGTATGTAGCTACATGGCTAGTGTACATGTAATACTCTCACGCCTGCATGGAGGACTGGTCATTGGATTTCACACACATGCACATGTGCACACAGGCATTGGGGCTGATCAAGAGAACACAGCTTGCCAAGTAAGGAAATGAAATTTCAACTGGCGTGCTAGCCATTACTCTTGGTTGTCTCACTGATCCAGGGTGGCTGCAGGGAACAAGAATGTAGACATGGACCCCATCAGAATATTCCATCAAGCAGTGGAGAACTGCAAGCCTTCTGTCGGAACCATGATTAGGAAGAGAGGAGGGAGGAATTACCATGTACGTGCATCTAACCAGTCGTGAAGAGGGGAGTGGGGAGGTTAGCCAGCCGTCAAGAGGAGAGCGGGGGATCCTCATTGCAGGGGTTCTAGTTCATTATGGTCCTTTTGCTGGCTAACTGATCCCCCCCCTCTCTCCAGATTCCTACAAGCTTGACAGAGAATAAGCGGAAGTGGCTGGCCCTCAAGTGGTTGTTGGTGTCAGCAAGGGAGAAGAGAGGGATAGGCATGTCGAAGAAAATGGCCATTGATATCATTGACAGCTACAATCATCAGGTAAAGCATTCGTTAAGCCGCTACCCCTGTATAACGCTACCCCTGTATAAGTTGATGTGGACTTATACAAGGGTAGTCTCATTTCGAGTCAAAAAAGTTCACTGTAGTAGTGTATTGAAGTTCTACTTCTATTTTAGGGTATTGCCATTAAAAAGAAGCAAGATCTCCACAGACTTGCTGATGCAAACAGGGCTTATGCACACTACCGATGGTAACATTGGCTGATGCCAAATTGACTGCAGGAACTCTAACAGGTAACACTGGCTGATGCAAAGTGAACATGAACTGGCTGAGTAGATTTTGCTTTGTTGTATATATAACTGTCTCTCCCAATCATCATCAAGAATTGTATTGTGAATAGTTTTAAGGCCAATCATCCTCCTCCTCCAGTGGTATGTGCCATGCCTTTGTGGGTAACTCCAGCTCCAATTCTGAGACTGAAAAACAAAGGGGGGTTCTGCTATAGAAGTTGTGACTTTAATTAATAGGAATTTTACCTTTCTGCTTGTGGCGCGAGACACTGCTGTCTCTATTTCTGCTGTTTTTGCCACCAAGGTCCAGCTTGCCGCTCCTGCTGCCAGCAGTGGAGGGCCTACCGTTTGGAGGAGGGGAATTGGTGGCCATTACCAACTTCTTCCTGGGTGCATGGGGTGGTGTCTGATCCTCCGAGTGCCTGAGGGTGCTTCGTTCTGACTCCTCCCTGTTCCCCCCTTCGGCGTCAGACTGGTGCACAAAGTATGGCGGCAGCTTTGGGAACGGCGACGCCTCCTGAAGTCCATAGAGTATCTTGCTGATTTCGTTGTCAGTCTGGTATCGGTTCAGCGTGGCGAGGTCCATGTGGGCGGAGGTGGGGGAGCCGAGACGAAGCTTCTCCATGAGTGAGGGGTGGAGGAGGGCAGTGGGAGGGGGGATGGGTGTGGTCAGGGGGACTGCCACTTGTGCTGGCGTGACCAGTTCCATGTTGTGAATCTTTGATCGCAAAGAGGGGAATCTAATAAAAATTCACAACATTATTCACACTGGACTGAGTTGCACAGTGGAACCTCCGAATAGTGAACACGCTTGGGATGGGACCCAGCAGTTTGTGAGATTATAATTTTGGTTTGTCCTTTGTTCAAAGGTTTGGTTTCACCCTGTTGTTGAGTACTAGCTGTTGCACTCTAACCTTGAATAGAGGGAAAGGCAGGGATAGACTGCTCCATGCTTGTAGTAGGCATCGGATGGGTGTGGGTCGGGATCTCTCCAAGGCTTCCTGGCTTCCTCACTCAACAGGTGTCTTGGGGTACGCTTCTTCACCTTGTTCTGGTCTGCCATTGCGTCCTGGTCGTCCATAGGAGGCTCTCCCTCGCCATCATCAGCTTCATCTTCAGCAGGGCACTAAGAGGGGATGGTGATGTTCCCAGTATGGGTTATCGTACAGGGAATTCATTTGTCTTATGATCTTCATCTACGAGACCTGAGAAATTTAGCTCCCTCTAATCAGGAAACCTGATAATGATGCTATCCCCCTTATTACACACTTTGACTGATCTCAAGGGTGGCCGGATTCTCTGTATAATATATGTAGTTCACCTGTGGTGGGTTCCAGTGGAGCTGAGAGACGCACTGTATGTAGTGTCTCTTCCAGAGCGTGTAGTCATGGACGTGAGGTGGAAGGGGGGCGGGAAGGAACCAGCCCAGCCGCAGGCACTTCTCCTGCCAGATCTCGTTGCACTCTGTCAGATACTTCCAGTACCAGCAAACCTAACAAGGAAGATTTCAATCTCAGAAGCAATATAAGAGGTTTGATTTCAATGTAAGGGTAACGGATAGGATACTGTATTCATTCTAATTAAAGCAAGCCACTCTAATTTGGGACCTTCCTAGCCACATACAATATTTCTGTTAAAGTGCCACACCCCCTTTATTTTTAGTGGGAAAATGACTGCAATACCAAGATACGATAGCAAGCTATCTACCTGGGCAGCCCTGCAGAGGGACTGTGGGTCCAGCAAAGAGAAGATCCTGAGGCAGAGGCATCGTGGGAGGATCCTGCTGAAGTCCTGGTCAACTGGAGGGATGGAGGGCTCCAGCAAGCTCTGGATCAGCAGCAGCTGCTCGTCGTCCAGCTGCATCAGAATGTACTCCAGCAAGGCCCACCTTTGGCCCTTGCTCCAGGCTGCATACTGAATGAGAAGGAGGGACTCAATGGATGTAAGCATTGTGGAAGCATTGTAAATCTTACCCATTTCTTGATCAGGGACATTCTCTCTTCAAATATCTAGCAGCCAAGCAGTAAAGAGTTAGCTAACTAAAGTTAGCTCAGCTATCTACTCTACCTTTTCGTTGGAAGGGACATGATTTTTTGGAGTCCAGGAGCTCTTTTCAGACTGTGTACCCGGAGATCTTCGTATCCTAGACATCTTCTAGCTTTGCATCAGCCCCACCTCCTTGCAGGTGCCAAAATTTTTTTCTGCAGCTTAAAGTTCAAAGGTCACGTTGTTTAGGTACACGCATGCGCCGTGTAATTTCTTCCTTTCTTCAATATAACTCGTGGCAATGGCTGAACAGTAAGTGTGTCCAGATATCTTTTACAATCTAGTGATAAGCTCAGTGTATGCTGAGTCGCCGTGTGTAGCTTGAAATGAATGCACCCTTGTACTTTTCAGGCAACAGAAGTTGCCCACAGTGCCAGAAACACTTCTCAAACAGAGGAAGAAGAGGGATGAAGTTAAGAAAGCAAGGGCCTTTGCTAGAAAAGCTACAAATAAGGTAAGTAGTCAAGTAGTATCCTAGAAGGTTGGACTGTGTTGTCGAGAGTGGGCACTATTTAGAAGTACTTTTGTGTCTAGCTTCGTGTGGAGAAGCGCAAGACCATCTTCAAACGTGCTGAGCAGTATGTGAAGGAGTACCGCCAGAAGGAGAGGGATCTGATACGGATGAAGCGAGTGGCTAAGAAGAGCGGCAATTTCTATGTGCCCGACGAACCCAGACTGGCCTTTGTCATCAGAATAAGAGGGTAAGCATATGAACTCAACCTTCATTTTAGACCACAGTTTCAATGCGATTGTACCGGTTCAGTATCAATGGTGTCAGCCCGCGCATCCGCAAGATCCTCCAGCTCCTCCGTCTGCGTCAGATCAACAACGGTGTGTTTGTGCGTCTCAACAAGGCCTCCCTCAACATGATGAAGCTGGTGGAGCCCTACATTGCCTGGGGGTGAGTCAGTGAGCGAGCGAGCGAGCGACCAAGTAGCGGCCCAAAAGTGGACACGTATACAATGACTGTGTACTTCATTGTTTAGGTACCCCAATCTGAAGACTGTTCGTGAGCTGATGTACAAGAGAGGGTTTGGGAAGGTGGACAAGAGGAGAATCCCTCTCACGGACAATGCCATTGTGGAAAATGTGAGTTGGAGACTGTTTTCTGGAGTGGAACCCTTTCCCCCTCCCTTGCCACCATCAGCTGCTCGTTTGTTTGGGGGCCACCACTAATGAGTGCTGGGGTCCCTATTTAGTGCTTAGCAGTTGGCAGTGTCTTTTTTTTGCTACAATGGGTGTGCAGTGAAACCTCCGATAAAGGACGCTCCGAAAGAGGACAAACCTCTGAACAAAGGACAAACTAAAAGTACTCTAGTATATACACTCCATACAAAATAACCTCCGAAAGAGGACAACCTCTCTATAAAGGACAGAATGCTGTGTCCACTATGTGGAGGTTCCACTGTGTACAGATAGGCCACACTGTAAAACTGAACTGCATACACTTCCCTCTCTACTGACATGGTGCATCTCAAAGTGACATTTTCCACTATCTTGTCACATACAGGCTCTTGGTCGGTATGGCATCATTTGCATGGAGGACCTGATCCATGAGCTCTTCACGGTGGGGCCCCATTTCAAGGAGGCCAACAACTTTGTGTGGCCGTTCCAGCTCAGCTCTGCCTGTGGTGGCTTCAGGCAGAAGACTCGGCACTTCATCGAGGGGGGTGACCATGGCAACAGAGAGGTCCTCATCAACAGGCTCGTGCGAAGAATGAACTAACTCATTTTTGTTGATTCTGAGACTTTCTTTAAGAGCTTTGGTGTGGTGTATGCTTTCCAGTGCATGCCTCCTTGCCTCGCATTCATTGTTGAGTCCGCTTTTGAAGTGATACTGTTCAAAACCCAAGATGTGCATGCATCATGCATTTCCCAGTAAAGGACACTAAGATTTCAACATCATACATTACACTGAAACTGCCAATCTTACCGAATGTCATGGGAACCTAGTCTCGGCCCAGACCCCTCTGTCTGGGCCGAGACCTGACTAAGGAACCCCCATCCCACCCACACTTTCATTAGGCAAGAATAATATTAAACACGTCATGAATAATGGAAACATCTAACTTCTTTTACACACATATATACACACACCTATAATTGATTACATCACTAATCATTGCTGTGCCACGCCTACTCATTGACATGCCCCTCAGCCCCACCCACCTAAACCGACACCCTCCTGTCAATCATCTTGGTCCTGGTCTGTTGAATCGGCAGCACTCTCGCTGTCCCCCCGCGTGTGGGGGTTGAGGAGTTCCGTGAGAGCGCATGCAATGAGTTCGATGTCTTGGGGTCTGGAGAGTCTGTGATCGCCATCCTCCACTGTCTTCAGAGACACAGGGCACTGCAACCTGGCCAATGCAAAGTCACACGACTCAGTCATAAGGCTGGGCCACTTAAGGAGGTGTGAGCACTTTGGAAAGTACAGTGAAACCTCTCTATAATAATAGTGGTCACCCCTTGGGAGTTATATAGCTGTTCTAGCTAGAGAGGTGACCTGTGATTACAGAGCGGGGTTTCAACAAATCAGTGCACTTTGGGGCACCAACTATTCGTAGAGGTTGACCTGGGTTTCACTGTACCCACTTCATTACTTCTCCACCAAAACAAGGCACCCACCCTTGAGTCCAAGTTACTGATAAAGGGCACTCCAAATAAATGTCACCTTTTCCCTCATTACATCATACTGTTGGTATTGTGGTGGGCGTGAGGAAACTCAGGAAACCACAGTGTTGTGGCTCCCACTGACACTTCTATTCTATTCCCCACTGGCCGAAAAAGGGGCTCTAGTGCTATGCAGAGTAAAATAACCGAGACAAACAACCAAAGACCAGGAGATTGATGGCCAGACTATTGCGTATGCTCTGCTAGTACAATGTATACTTAACCTGGTCATCAATGACCATGTTATGTCCACTTAGTATTAGGGAGCCTGGCCATCAATGACTGTGTTCCAAAGCATCGATCCCCATTTTGATTTCCTTTGCTGGGACTCTGGCTAAATTCGTCATTGTTCTCTGTTGCAGGAAAGGCAGTGGCTGTGTTACGCCCACATTATTAGCAGCATATGTTTACTCTCCATTGCATACACAAGAGGAAAGACTGTGTGGCCGTGTTGTTTCGTCCACATCGTATTAGCAGTGAGGACCAGGAGATTGATGGCCAGGCCAATGTGTATGCTCTGCTAATACAATGTGTAGTCAACACATCTAGTCTCTTCCCTTTGGAGCAGCCTTTGGAGCAGACACACAGTGGAGAATAAACACTTGGGACAACTATTACAATGTGTACGAAGGAGATTGATGGCCAGGCTTTCCTACTACAATGTGTACGAAGGAGATTGATGGCC
>JAAGOD010035061.1_pt1 | contig 10103 bp, 14 predicted proteins | sample 8389681 | NCBI WGS metagenome assembly JAAGOD01 (sample SAMN13964374, study PRJNA552185) | sponge metagenome | biome: deep-sea hydrothermal vent fields; feature: spots directly above weak diffusing fluid; material: seawater and sediment | host: Tedaniidae sp. KZ-2020 ... | reverse complement strand
CAGGGGTGGGGTTAGCTGAGCCGGGTTTAGCTTTTGTCTCCAATTGTTCTATGGTGATATTGGCAATCAGCTTGATCATCTTGATGTCACCTGCACCCAGAGAGGGGGAGGGGAGGGGGAGGGAGGGGAGGTAGGGGAGGGAGGGGGAGGGGGGGGAGGGGCGGGGAAAGGTGGGGAAGGAGTAAATCTCGCTCACTGACATATCAAGTTGGCTATATCGTAGGCCGTGGAGCCACTGCTGTTCCTCACGTTGACGTCAGCCCCAAACTGCCCCAGCAAGGTCACGACCTCATAGCGCCTGCAAGCACCCAAGTTCAGACATGGGAATCGGACATGGCATGTGACATGGGAATGGGATGAGCTCACTGACTTGTTGTGTGTGGCATGCATGAGGGCAGTCCATCCGTACTTCCGGTCCTTCCTGTTCACCTTAACTCCAGCCTCCAGCAGAACCTCACACACCTAAACACAACACAAGTCTCTCAAGTCAGGGCCCTGCTGACTGATGGAGGAATTATAAGCCCCTTTATAGAGGACCCAAAATTCGGAAAAAACACAAGGCTATAGCCTTGCATTTCTTCGATTTCGGGGGCCCTCTCGGATTCAAACGAAATCAGACTCACTAGTGCTACTTTGAGAGCTGAACAACATGCAAAAACTTTCACGCCCATTAGCACTTTGAGTGACGAAATATGGGCCCCTTTATAGAGGACCCAAAATTCGGAAAAAACACAAGGCTATAGCCTTGCGTTTTTTCGATTTCGGGGGCCCTCTTGTAACTTTCAAGGAGTCTTACTTTCTTGTGTCCCTTGTTGCTGGCGAACATGAGGGGCATGACCCCATCCTTGTCCTCAATGGTTGCCAGGCTGGGCTTCAGCTGCAGCATCTCCTGCACCCTCTCCACGCATCCTGAGACACCAGCAGCATAGCACATCATCACACCCTCACAACCATCACACTCATTCTAACCTTTATTAACGGCCTCAAAAAAGTCACTGTCGGAAATGTCTCTGATGGTGCCAGCATGCACTAGCGAGGCCATGGTGTGGCGGCCCAGAACTGTAGCCAAGTCCACAGCATTCCTCCCCTGAATGTCCTTGCTCTCCCTGTCTGCTCCGTGCTGCAGTAGCACATCCACCGTGCCCACCTGGTGTGTGTGTGTGTGTGTGTGTGCATGTGCATGTGTGAGTGTGCACACATGCATGGAATGTTTAGATATCGAAATGCATGTGAAATATAATCTTGGGATGAGAATGTTGGCTGCTGAGTGGAGTGACTTTTGTTCGACCCAGCCCAATTTGACATACCATCCACATACTTTGAAATCCCTCCACACACACACACATACATACATACATACACACATACATACACACACACATACATTATTGTTGAGGATGGCAAACATGAGAGCTGTCCATTTCGTGGCCTTGAGTTTGACCTCTAGCTTGGCACCGCCCCTCAGCAGCTCCTGGACGACCTCAGCGTGCCCGCACTGGGAGGCCGCCATCAGAGGGGTCAAAGTACAAGACACCAGCTCCTCCCCCACATCTTCAGGGTCCACCTATATACAAGGGATCACAAAATTTAATTGTAAACGTGATTATTGATTTTATGGTACAAAGGGGTGTGAAATATTGAAATTTGACCTTGACTCCGTGTGAGAGGAGGGCGTGTACGACCCCAAAGTGGCCCCCCTGTGCAGCTAGCACCAGAGAGGAGGTCTTCCAGGCGTTGAGGATATGTGGGTCTGACCCTTTCTGTAGGAGCAAGACAACTGCCTCTGAGTGGCCGTAGCAGGAGGCCTGCATCAGGGACGTCCAGCCGTACCGACTCTGAAGGTCAATGGACTTCACGCCACCTTTGCTGGCCTTGCTCTGTGTGGAAGGACCGGAAGATGGTTAGCCACGCCTCCTTGCCCCTCCCCCTTCTCTCACCTCCTTCTCAAGGAGCAGTCGTATCACCTCCTCCCGGCCGCTAGCTGCTGCGTACATCAGTGGCGTGTTCCCATCCTCGTCAATCTCGTCCACTCTGCCCTCAGCTATGATAGCCTGGACGGCTTTCTTATCACCTCGCTGAGCTGCTAGGAGCACACCTTTTCCCTCCATACGCTCCATCACTCCCAGGAGAGTGCAGGAGGGACCTTTTTACAGTAAACCTTCAATATCCACAGCAATACACATACAATAGCAAGATCTACAGCACTTACAGAGAAAGCCTCTGCTAGCTAGAGGTACAGGCAAGGGGACATTAGAACAGCATTAGTGCTTCTTCTCTCTCTCTCTCTCTCTCCACTTTTCTCACTTGCCACTTTTGAATGTTCAGGAGCTCTGGAACCCCCTTACCCAAAATTTCTAACAGGAAAGCAGAGAGGCATCAACTGGTGGAGTGGAAATGGCCCTGAAAGGTGAGTTCTGGCCCATAGTGTAAAGTAGGGATGGAGGGGGGGAGGGAGGGGGAGAGACAGGGTCTTACTGACTCTAATTGGTGCCCACCCATTCAGATCCCAGCAGCAGTTCACTGTACAGGCTGTCAGATGCTGCAGTGACCCCTGACCCCTACCACACCAAGGACTACGAGGCTGAGCACAGAGGCAGGGGGACGCCACTGGTCATCGACAATGGTGAGCCGAGAGAGAGCTAGAGCTGTACCCGGATGGTCGTGACGTGTGTCTGTCCCTGCAGGCAACTGTCAGTGCAAGGTGGGCTGGGCCGGAGAAGACCATCCTCGCCTTGTCTTCCGAAGTGCCATCGCAAGAACCAGAGGAAAACGGGTATTTAAACATGGACCAATTGAAAAGACGATTTTTAACTTTTACCCTCATAATTTTTTTCTTTTTCTGTAGGGCGAGGCAGATAGTGTGTGCATTGGGAACAGCATCAGCAATGTGGAGGCAGTGAGGTCCACCCTGAAAAACCAGTTTGACCGGAATGTAGTGGCCAACTTCCAGTACCAGGAGCAGATTCTTGACCACGCCTTCTCCCTGCTTGGCCTGGGGAACGAGGGAGGTGAGGAGACGGTGCCCCACCCCATTATCATGACGGAGCCCGTCTGCAACCCCATACATGCCAGGTGGGAAGTGCGGGTGGTTACTTTGCTCTTTGACCTCTAGGTAACTGTTCCATTTTTTCTAACCTTTGACCCCCTTCCATAGAGGGCAGATGTCTGAATTGCTGTTTGAGTGCTATGGTGTTCCATCAGTGGCGTATGGTGTGGACGCTCTATTTAGTGCCCACCACAACTTCAGTGTGGAGGGTCGTGATTTAGTGGATGCTCTGATCGTGTCGTCCGCTCACCAAACCTCGCACATTCTCCCCGTCCTAGACGGACGACTAGACTCTGCCCACTGCAAAAGGTAGGTCAGTGTTTGTAACCACACACCCTTTGTGTGACCACACCCCCTCCCCCTGTAGAGTGAACCTTGGTGGGATGCAGACGGCTGGCTACCTCCAGCGTTTGCTGCAGCTGAAGTATCCCGACTTGCAGGTCCATATCACCCTCTCCTGCGCCCAGGAGATCCTCCATCACCACAGCTACCTGGCCCTCGACTATGGGGAGGAGCTTAGGGCCTGGGCCACGCCCCCTTCTGACAGGCAACTGGAGTACAGGAGAATCCAACTGCCCTTTAATCAGGTGAGGTTGAAATGCACCGGATTAATGCATATTTGCCCCAGAAATAAATGTACTGACATGTACACACACAGTCTGCGTCTGTTTCCATGGTAACGGATGCGGCACGAGAGGCCAAGGACAAGCAGCGGAGGGAGAGGGCGCGCCAGCAGCTCCTCAAACTCAACAAGAAGAAGAGAGAGGAAAAGATTGCCGGCTTGCTGAAAGAGCTGAGTCAGCAGTCTGAGTTGCTGAGTCAGCGAGAATTGGTGGACCCTGAAGAATTCATGCTGATGCTAGAGGAGGCGGGGCACGACTCTGAAGAGGTACCATATACATGTGTACCAAACAAGGTCCACTTTTGGTGTCTGTGTGTAGTCTCTGACGAGCGGGGTGCGTGAGCTGGAGGGGCAGCTGGATGTGGAGCAGGAGAAGCTGGGGTCGCTGGTGAGGAGCCTGGCCATGGACGTCTCCCAGCAGCACAAACAAGTGGAGAGCGTCTCCGAGGAGTGGCTGCAGAGCCTCAAGGAGAGAAGGAAGGTCGGGGACACTTGGTGCTGGGAGACTTAAAAAGTCAAAATGATTTTTAGGAGCTGTTGGAGTCCAAGCGTCAGCGTCAGGTGAAGAAAGCTGAGCTGGGCAAGCGTCGCAGCGCAGCCTCGCAGAACAGAATGCGCATCATCAGCAGTTTGGGGGCAGAAGTGCCAGCAGCCAAGAAAGGGAAGCAGTCCAGTGAGGACACCTTTGGCATGGACGATAGTGACTGGAATGTCTACAGGACCATTGTGAGTCCACATGCATGTCACATGCATGTCACATGACCATGGCAGGACAAGCATGCTGAGGACAGTGACAGCGAGAGGGAGGAGATGGAACTAGGGGATATCATCAAATTGCTGGAGAAACACGATCCTGCTTACATGAGGTGTGTATGTGTGTGGATGTGCCAAAGATGTTTGTGTGTGCTCATGTATGGACTAATCTCCTTTCCCTAGGGGTCCTTCTCTGACTCAATTCTCACCTGCTGACTTGGCATCTTGCTACCAACTAGTCTTGGGGGTGGAGCGGTTCCGGTAAGCCCCACCCCCTTCCCTCCGATGGAGGCTGTCTAATCCTGTCCCTTGTGTTATGGTTTAGGGCCCCTGAGATAGTGTTCCAGCCCCCCATGGTGGGCGTGGACCAGAGTGGGCTGTCCGAGACCATAGAGTTTGTTCTGCAGTACTACCCTCCTCAGATACAGCACAGGCTAGTGCAGAATATCTTTGTGACGGGCGGCAACACCCTCCACCAGCAGTTCTGCCAGCGTTTGGAGCGCGATGTTCGCTGCTTGCGTCCCTTCCAATCCTCCTTCCGCATCAGCCCCGCCCAGGACCCCCTTCTGGATGCCTGGAGGGGGGGAGGGACGTGGGCTGCCCAACCTGACAACTGCCACGCCTTCATCACCAGGGATGACTACTCAGAATTCGGGGCAGAGTATATGCGGCAGCACAGTGCCTCAAATGTCCCCCTCGGACACCCACGTGCACTTTGACCTTGGTAATCCATGACATTATTGACACTGGCTAATCACATTTTGCACCTACTGACACTGATGAATTTGTTTTAAAAAAGTTCTCTGAGTTTCTTCTTGGCCTGGGATAATGATGATGTTTAAATGGTCATTTTTTGAAGGTCAGTTCTCTCTGTGATTTGCTTGGAGACCACCCTCTCTAAGCAGGTTAGGAACTGGTCTAGCGAGGCCCCCTGCTGCACCTGTTGGTAGAGTGGGCGGGAACTAGGATCACAATCAGCCCCTCCCTCAGCCTACCTTGGGGGTCAAGAAGGCGTGGGCCAGGAAAGGGAGCTTGCGCAGTGTCCTCCCACTCAGACCTTCACTCTGCCTGTGGGGGGAAAACACGGCCACACCCACTCGTTAACTGGCCACTCCCCCTCATTAAAAAGTGGGTGTGGCCATGGTACGTATGTACCTGGCAATGGCCCTGAGCCTTAAGCTGAGTGTGGTGGTGTCGCTCTCCATAAACCGTAGCACCTCCAGTGTCTTGAGATCCAGCAGCTGGTGGGAGCAGCTGATCAGACCCACCTAAAGAGGACGGTGAACGCTATACAGGAGGTAGGGGCTAGGGACAAGGGCTCACTCTAGTCAGCTCCTTCAGACATGAATGATAGATCGTGTAGATTGCACTCACTGACGGCATACCAATGTACTGCTTGATATCAGCCCTGAAAAAATGCCTCTGAATAAAGGACACTTTAAATCCCTTATAGGGAGGTTGCCCTTATCTCAGAGGTCGATTTACACCCAGAAGAACCAATTTATATTAGCCGTCCTTTGTACAGAGGCTGTCCTTATCTCGGAGGGTCCTTCATCAAGGCTCCTGTAGTACATTATCCTATCTGCTGACCTGTCTATGAAGGCCACGTCAATGGCTCCAGTGATGTTGGAGGTGGTGAGAATGAGGACGTTGTGGTGACGTCTGATCTGGTCCAGCTGAGTCAGCAGTGCATTCACCACCCTGATGGCGTCAGAAGGCTCCGCCCCCCTGAAGGCAGAGCTCCGTGAGGCAGTGAGACTCTCCACCTCGTCTATCAGCACGCAGACAAGAGCGTTGGGGTCGTCAATCATCTCGTGGAGACGCTGGAACATCTTCTGCACTAGCTTACCACTCTGGGAAAAACGATAAGGACCCCTATAATCTTCTTGGTCTAAATTGACCTCTGAGAAAAGGTCAACTCTCTATGATGATAACCATCCCGATTCTTACCTCTGAGAACCACTTTGAGAAGAGGCTGTGACTGTTGATCTCGACGAGCTGGCCGTACGAGTAGTGGTGGGAGAGTCGGATGCTGAGTTTCTGAGCCAGGGCCTTGCAGAGAGAGGTCTTGCCCGTGCCTGGGGGACCATGCAGCAGCACCACACGATTCCATGAGATGATTAAAGGGTTCACCCCCTTCTCGGAAAACAGAAGAGTCGTTTCTGCATAGCTAAGTAGCTGAATAAAACATTACAGTGATTAAATTGGAGGGGCAACCCCTAGGATCATGTAATAGTACATTTTGCTTTATGTCCACATCAAAGACAAGGTTCTCCCAGAGACCATGAAATTCAGCTGCAAACACACACACACACACACAGGACAAGAGGAGGGGGGGGGGAGGGGGAGGGGCTAACTGGCAGGGAGTGTCCAGTTGCTTGAGGCACAGTCCTCCCCATCCTCATCCAGCTGCTCTGCCAGAGGGCCACCATCATACAGTCGGTACACATGGACAGCCAGGGGAAAGCAGCGCAAATCCAAAACCTAAAATATATCAGATCCTCAGTCAAAATATTGATTCACCCGAAATCTTCTAATTATTTCAGAGCCTTGTTTATAACTGCCAATTAGTAAACCAGTAGTTTACTGTTCACACTAGTGTGAACAAGATACTAATTAATGACTTCCAATTAGCTTCAATTAGTGGACCAATAATGTTTACTGTTCACTCAATTAGTGAAGAGTAAACAATAATAGTCACTGATTAAGGGAGTGAAGTGAGTGAGCTAACTACTGGAACTCCAAACAACGGTCACTCTGATGCCCCTCATCAAAGGACACTCTACTCAGAGCTATTTGTGCTATGTCTTTGAATAAAGAACACCTCAGTATAAGGGACAATATTATACCTTGAGGTGGCTGGGGGTGTCTGTGATGGATACGCTGAGGACATGCTCTTTCAGGATGGGGTTCTCAAACTCGTAGATATGGAGCTCACTGAAGGCAGTGCCTCTCTCCATGAGCAGCTCCACCACCAACTCCTTGAGTTTTGTCCCAGCCATGGCACTGTGTGGGCGCTGGCAGACCTCAACATGCAGCATGGGCTGTGTCCCTGCGCCCACGAGCACTGAGCTGCTCCCCCTGGCTGAGGAAGGGAGGGTAGGGGCCTGCTGGGGGATGGAACAGGTCTCCATGGAGCTCTGCTCAGCTGCAGGCATGGGGGGAGGGCCCTCCACTTCTTCAGAGCATGGAAACTGCTGCTGATACACACCAAATCTCTGCTCCAAGCTCTCCACTGCTCTTGGTGGCAATTTCCCCTTCTGACAAGCACTCATAGCCATGGTGATGTGGTGGTAAGCTTCTTTTCTGCAGCTGCACAAGTTTTAATTTTCCCGCCAATCTAGCGGACTATTTTGACCTTTGTGACCTGACACCTTTGAGAAAAAGGCACCCAGAAAAGATGTCAGATAAGGCTGGAAAGAGGCTGTTGCCTCCCCTGCTTCCACTACTAGTGGTGGAGGAGCAAGTACTCTTGCCTGGCACGCCCATGACACTCAGAGTTGAGCAACATCAAAAGTAAGGAGCTTTTTAGCTAGCTAAAGAAGTGAAGTTTCATTCCTGCATGCATGATGTAATGCATGATGTAATGCATGGTGTGCAGCATGAACCTGTTGGAGACTCACTTCTGGAACGAGGAAAACTGGACCACCAAGTACATTGGAGTCGTCCCTAGAGACCCTGAGGTGACAGAGGTGAGTGGGTGTGGTTGTGGTGTGTGGTTTCAGAAGTGACCTTTGCCCTGTGGTGTAGTTGCATGGGGTTGGCACAGCGGCCAGCATCAAGCAGCTGACGTGGCGTTCTCACCCCACTCCCCACTACAACATAGTGCTGCTGGGACTCTGCAGGTTCAGGATCAACCAAATACGGAAAGAGACACCATTTCTGGTGGCAAAAATCACCCAGTTGGACTACACCAGTGAAGGTGGGCGTGGCTTGACCCCTGACCCCTTACCGTGTGCCATTATAGTCGTGTTTCTGTTCAGACGAGGCGTTGCCTGGTGACATCCAGCAACAAGTCTCTCGCTTCAGAACAGTGGCCGACCAGTTTCTCCATCTCCTCAAACTGGATGACTCCTCAATAAAGGTTGGCCACTGAAGTTAAGTGTGGACATCTCTGTAAGGGTAGTCAATGTTTTGTTCAGCGTGTCCTTGCATTGCTCCCTGACCCCCACCTTCCCGACTTCCTGACGTCCCTGGTGGACACATCCTTCAGGGAGAAGCTGGACGTGCTGGATGCCATCCAGCTCTCTGACAGATACACCCTGGCCCTCAGCCTGCTGCAGAGACAGATATCTGTGAGTGGGGGGGGAGGGGCTTGTATCCAAGGGGAGGAGGTCAATGGTGTTATTATTATTATGCAGATGTTGAAGGCATCTGAGAATTCGTCAGAGTTGAAAGAGAGAGGCAGAGAGAAGGTGAGTTGGTGGCGTGGAATGCTGCTGACTCAGCATTATGCTGTGTGGGCGTGTAGGGAGTGTTTTTGGTTCGGAAGGGTCAAGGTGGGAGGAGAGGTGGGCGTGGCACCTTGCAGAGGTCAGAGGAGGATGAGGAATTATCAGAATTGGAGCAGCGTTTGAATGGAGCTAATCTCCCGGAACATGCTCTCAAAGTTGCCCAGAAAGAGCTGAAGGTATATCCCACCTGCCACTCCCCCCTGCTGACCATGCATGTATGTATGTATGTATGTATGTGTGTGCATTCTCAGCGTCTGCGTGGCTTGCCGTCCCAGTTTCCCGAGCATGCCATGGCTCGCAACTACCTGGAGACCGTGGTGGAGCTGCCATGGTCCAAGGCTACCGCAGACCACATAGACCTGGCTCAGGCCAAGCTGGACCTGGACAAGGACCATTACGCCCTCCACAACGTCAAGAAAAGAGTCCTGGAGTTCCTGGCAGTGCGCAAGCTCAAGAACTCTCTCAAAGGTACGTATGTTTGTTTGTTTCATTTGTTTGTTTCATTTGTTTGTTTGTTTGTGTGTTTTTGTTGTGCAGGGCCTATCCTGTGTTTTGTGGGAGCCCCTGGTGTTGGGAAGACCAGTGTGGGGCGCTCCGTGGCTCAGACCATGGGACGCAAGTTCCATCGTATCTCTCTGGGCGGGGTGAGCGACCAGTCCGACATCAGAGGTCACCGGCGCACATACATTGGGGCCATGCTGGGTCGGATCGTGCAGGGGCTGAAGGTCGTGGGGGTCAACAACCCTGTGTTCCTCCTGGACGAAGTGGACAAACTGGTTAGTGCAGCTGTGTGTGTGTTTGTCCAGTGGCGCTGAGCTGGTGTGGTATGGTTGTGTTGTGCAGTATCATGGGCTGCATGGAGACCCAGCGGCAGCCCTGCTGGAAGTGCTTGATCCAGAACAGAACAACTCCTTTGTCGATCAGTATCCTAACTAACTATGCATAGCTACTGCTCTGGAGTTTACTGAGACGGTCAGTGTATGCCAGGTTTCCTGAACCAGATTCTGCAGCTATCTCAACATCCCGTTCGATCTCTCTCAAGTCTTGTTCATTGCCACAGCCAATGACAGCAGTAAGATTCCCAGCGCCTTGCTGGACCGCATGGAGGTAGGATGGTAGTCTAGGGGCCCTTGGGTCCTAATGGATATCCTCCCTTCCCTCCCTCCCTCCCCTCCCTCCCCTCCCTCCCTCCCCTCCCTCCCTCCCTCCCCTTCCCTCCCCTCCCCTT
>JAAGOD010041089.1_pt1 | contig 10119 bp, 3 predicted proteins | sample 8389681 | NCBI WGS metagenome assembly JAAGOD01 (sample SAMN13964374, study PRJNA552185) | sponge metagenome | biome: deep-sea hydrothermal vent fields; feature: spots directly above weak diffusing fluid; material: seawater and sediment | host: Tedaniidae sp. KZ-2020 ... | reverse complement strand
GAGCGCGAATTGACGCGCGACTGCCGTTCTTTGGCGCGTTTTACTTTGTCCGGCATTCCGCCGATGGCGGCGGGGCTGGCGCGGGTGCGCGTTTCGTTTCGGGTGGATGCGGACGGGTTGCTTTCGGTTTCCGCCGCGGAACGCAACACCGGAAAACGGGCGGATATTTCGGTCAAACCGACTTACGGTTTGGACGAACATAAAATTCTAAAAATGTTGAACGATTCTTTTGGCGCGGCGGCGGAAGACGCGGCGCGGCGATGGTTATTGGAAAGCCGGCAAAACGGCGAAGAGTTGTTGCGCGCCGTCCAAAAAGCGGCGGAAGATGCGGGCGAACTTTTGCGCGAATCCGAAAAGCGGGAAATTGACGCCGCCGCCGCCGCATTAAAAAACGCCCTGCGCGGCGAAGACCGCGATGCAATTGACGCGGCGGCAAAAAAATTAAACGCGGCGTCCGAAGATTTTGCCGCGCGCAAAATGAACGCGGACATTAAAAAAGCGCTAACGGGAAAAAAGACGGACGCGATTTAACGCCGCCGCATTAAATTAAAAAAACAACGCCGGTTTTTATAAAACGCTTTTTTTGTTTGGGCGGAATTTTTTAGAATTATCTACCGATTTTTAGCAGCCGTTGTTGTTGCCGCCGCCAATCGCGTTCTTGCAATGTCCGCCGTTTGTCGTATTGTTTTTTACCGCGCGCCAACGCCACCAAAAGTTTAATTTTACCGCGCGAAAGATGCATGTGCAACGGCACCAAAGTTAAACCCGCTTCCCGCGAGCGTCCCAGCATGCGGCGGATTTCTTTCGCCGTCATCAATAATTTGCGGCTGCGCACCGGGTCGGCGGGGGCGTGCGTGGAAGCGGCAATCAGCGGCGAAAAGTGGCTGTTAAGTAAAAAAAATTCGCCGCGCACGGCGACGACATAACTCTCGCCCAACTGCACCCGCCCGCTGCGCGCCGATTTAGCTTCCCATCCTTGCAACACCAAACCGGCGGTAAAGGTTTCCAAAATCTCATATTCGTGGCGGGCGCGGCGGTTTTCGCACAACCGTTTTTGTGCCGCTTGTCGCGGGTCGGGTTTGTTCATAATGGAAATTATAACACCGCCGCAAACGCCGCCGCCCATTCCGCATTTTACCCCGTTTTGGTATTCCGGCGAAAACCGTAATCTTTGCTTTTTTTATTATAATTTATAATCTATTTACGGAGAAATTATACGCCCCCGCGCTTCCCGCCAATTGAAAAAAATTATAGATGCCGCGGTTTTCGCCGGATTTTTTAACGCCCTTGAATCGCGGAATCGGCAAACCGCCAACCGGACGCCGCATCATAAATTTTCCGCCGCCGACTATTATACATTAATGAAAAAATGGCGCACGGATTGCGGCAAGCGGTATGTATTTATGCATTGCTTACTTTTAATCAAATATCCAATGATGAAGATGAACGCGAAACTGCGCCGTGATTTAATGCTCCGGAATTTAGCGGTTAAATAATTTTTGCGCTTACGAATCCGCCGCTTTGCGGCGGCGGCTTTGCGGCGATTGCGCCAGCGGCGAATACACTTCCACCCGGTCGCCGGATTTTAGCGGCGCCTCCCGCCCGCATTCTTTGCCAAAAATTCCCGCCGAAACGGAATCGGAATATCCCGCCGCCGAAAGCGCGTCCCCCACCGTTGCGCCTTCGGACAGCGACAATGTTTTTTCGCCGCTTTCCGAAACGACGGTAATATAAACGCCGGATTCGTAAAGCGTTTTTGCCCGCCGCAAAAAGCAATCCATAAACTTTCCGAAAGCGGCGTCAAACAACCGCTCAAATACCGCGCCCAAAACGCCGCGGGCAAATTGGTATTGCAAAAAAAATTCCACGCGGCTGCGACCGTCATCCAAATCGGAAAATTCCCAACTCCCCGAAAACGATTTTAGCGGCCCCGCCGCCAGCCGCATGTCTATCCGGCGCGGGCGTTGGTGGCGGTTGCGGGTGGACAGCGAAGTTTTCAATCCAAAATATTGGATGTGCATCGTGGCGCGTACTTCTTCGCCTTCGCGCGCCGCATCAACGCCAACGCACCACGGCAAAAAATCCGGATACGATTCAATATTGTCCGCCAAAGCAAACATCGCTTCCGCGGAATAAGGAACGATGACGATGCGCCGCGCCAGCATCCCCGTATTATGCCATTTTTTTGTAAAAAACCACCGCGGCGGTTTTCGCAAAAACCCCAAACCGCTTACGGTGCGGGCGGCGCAACAATTAAATTCAATACCGTCCGGCGGCGGACTCCGCCCCGCGCCGCAATAATATGCACCCGCACATTGGTTCCGGGCGCAACCGCACCGGGCGCAAACGAAACACTTATCGCGCCGGAATGCAACCCAACCGCAAAAACCGCGGCAACGGGCGGGGAAACTTCCCCAAGAAAATAACGAAAACCGCCGCCGCCAAAACCGTCGTCGGCGCGCACAGTCGCTAACACCGTTGAAGTAATACCCGCCGCCAACCGGACGGCGGACGGCATCGCCTCCGCCAAAAACGGCGGCAATACAACATTCAAATAAAACGCAATCGTCGCGGCGGGGGCGTATCCGCGGTCGTATAACACATCCGCCACGACGGTTGCCCGCATTAAAGTTTCCGCAAGAAACGCCGAAGTCAACCGGATAATGCCGCTTCTTTCATTAATTTCCAATTGCGGCGGCGCGCCGGAATGCAACCGATACCGGACGGGGGCGTTTGGCAAAACGCCGCGCAATACCGCCCGCGAGACAAAACCCGCCGCCGCGCCCCGCCGCACATTCGCATAAAACGGAGACATGTGCAAATAAGCCCCTTCGTCCAAAGGCAAAATATGAACGGTCAACACCGCGGACGGAAACTCTTCCGGCGGCAAAGTTCCGGCAATTTGCGGGCTTAACCGCACCGTCAACAACACCGTTCCCGGCGCATTAAATCTGCCGGTAATGATTCCGGTTTTGCCGCCAATTTGCGCGCTATTTCCTTCGCGGTAGGCAAAACCGGCAAGTTCAAATTCGGCGTTGACGGCGGGTTCGCGCAACGCCGCCGAAACCGTAAACGCCCCGCCCTGCGGAATTCTTATTTTAGCGGCGGGGCTAAATCCAAAAACCGGCGCCGCTATATCCAAAACAAACGCGGCGGTGCTTTGTTGTCCGGAATTTATATTCGGGTTGTAGTTTGCCACCCACAGCGTCTTTTTGCCGCGCCCCAATGCGGCGGGGTCGGTAATAATAATCCGCGCCATGGCGCCCGTTTCGGCGGCAAGAGTAAGCCCGGGCACGCCGGCGGTAATCGTAAAACGGCGGCTTTCTTTTAATATTCCGCGCGGCAAAACCATCTGCGCAACCGCAATCTCCCCGGAAGCACCAAAAGACACCGTCCGGTTTTGCGGAAACACCTGCAACTCCGGCCGTCCAACCCGCACGGTATACACCGCCGCCGCCAGCCGCAGAGCCGACCGCGATGGCACACTCGCACTCGGCAAATACGGGGCATTTACGAATTCCGAAAATACGGTAAATGTCGTTTCGCCGGACGGCAAATCGTTGGGGCGGATTAAGATGCGCCCCTGCCCGCCCGGCAACAAATTCGCCCCGCCAAATTCCACGCCGCCATTGCACCGGCCGCCGCCGTGCATGCAAGTCATATGATAATTGTAAGGTGCGAAGTTGCGGGTTCCGGAATACCCGGCCCATTCGGCGCGGTATTCAACCCCGTTTGTTACGCTTAATGCTATGGTAAAAACATAGTCATCGGAGCGGTCGCCGTTAAACTGGGCGCGGTATTCCGCCGCCGCCGGCGCAAACCCAATCCCCGACGAACAATAATTATGGACATAACGCACATCGCGGGAAACCGCCCCCAATGCGGCATGAACATCCACATCCGTGTTGCGGCAACTATATTCCAATGTGCGGCCGGCAACTTCGGAGACGGCGATATCCACCCGCCCGCCGTAAAACAACGCAATGCCATCGCGCCGCAAAAATACCATGTGCGCGTCTTCCGAAAATATAAACCGCGTGTTGTCTTCCGTTGTCGCCGCAATGCCGCGCCCTTTTATTTCAATCCTCGGCACGCCGCGGATTCCGGAAATTGCCAACGGGACTTTCCCTTCCGCATCCGTGGAACCGGCAATCCGCAAAATAAAATCGCCCTCCGCCCCCACAACGCCGGCGATGCCGCCCGGTCCCCGGTAACTTAGCGACAGCCGCCGGAAACCGTTGCCGCGGGGGGATATAAGTAGCGGATATTCGTTCGGTAAATAATCGCCTTGCCCCAGCATAATCTCGTTCCCGCCGCCGCCCGAAATGCCGCGCCGGACATCCCCCAAAACGGATTCAACGCGCCACACAACCCCCCCTTTGGTTTCGGCTTCCGGTCTCACCTGCAATGTAAATGTCGTTTCCAACCGCGCCCCGATAATGTTTTCCGCCACGACGGTCATCACCGTTTTGCGCGGATACCGCAGCGGCGCGGTATTTATAATCTCGCCGCTTTGGCTTATTACTATTCCCGCCGGCGCGCCATTTAATGCATATGCATATGCGCCGCCGCCGTCCGCCGCCGTTGCCGCCAAAATGCGCCCCACGGTTTCCCGGCTGTTTTCCAATATTTCCGCATATGACGGAATCACCCGCAGCGGCGCCACACTCCCAATTTCTAAAAATATGTCGCGGAAAAGCCGCCCGCCGCCGCCCGCCGAAACAGCCACCGCCCGAATCCGTCCGGCAAAATTTTCCGAAAACACTGCGCCCGCCGAAACAACGCCGCTCTCCGCATCCACCCGCAAATTGTCAAACACTTCGCGGGGCAAACCGTTTTCCGGGACAAACTCAAAAGCAAAACGGTAATCGTCGTAAATGGAATTCACAACCGACAATGTCGCCGCCGCCGCCGTTTCGCCGACAGGCACCCGCACCGCTTCCGGCGTTATCTCCGGCGCAAAAGTTACCGACAAACTAAATTGCGCCGTTGCAATTCCCCCGGCGCTTTCCGCAAGAATATCAAACTCAAACGAACCCGGCGCATTAAATGCACTTGCCAATTCCAATACGCCGCTTGTTGAATCTATGCCAATTTGCGCGGGCGCGTTTGTTGCCAGCGAATACGCATAATTAACGCCATCGCCGCCGGTTGCCCGCACCGTTGCAAATACGCCCGCCGGCACACCCGCCGGCACCGCCGCCGAAAACGGCGAACCTTCCAAACGCACCGGCGGCAATACCGTCAGCGTAAAAAATATTTCATCCCGCGAATAGGTAAGCGTATTGGAAAGGAGCGCGTATCCCGCTTCCACCACCGCGCGAAATACCGTAATTTGCGCGGTGGAAAACGCCGAAGTAATACGGATTTCGCCCCGCACGGGATTGCTAAACACGGTAGCCATTATAATTTGCGGCGGCGCATCCAATAACGAAAACCGGTAATCAACGGGACGGAACTCCCGCGCAATGCCTTGGTTGCGCGCGCCAACCGACGCCAATACCGACAAAGAAACGCCCGCGGCAAAACGCGCCGCCGGCGGCGACAACGCCGCCGTTATTTCCGGCACCACCGCATAATAAACAGTCGCAACTGTGTTTCGTCCGCCGCTTTCCGCCCTGATGATTACAAATTCACCGGCGGCGGGAAAAACGAATGTGGCCGTCAATGCCACTTCGCCGGTTTGTGAATCCAAAACCATGTCCGGGGCAAAGCCGAACAGCGAATACTCGTAATTTTCGCCGTCTCCGCCCGATGCATGCGCCACCACCAATACCGGCGGCGGCGTCAACGCCCGGCGTTCATTCCGCGTCGTCAACAGAATCGTCGCCAACGATGTTGATAATTGCACCGGGTCCACTATCCGCAAACCAAACTGAGTCGTCGCCAAAAGTCCGGCGCTTTCCGCAATAATGCCAATCATCAACGAAACCCGCCCGGAAAATCCGCCGGTCAATCTCAAGACGCCGTTTGAATCTATGTCCGCTTGCGCGGGCGCGTTTGCCGCCAACGAATATACATAATTGCCGTCTCCGCCCGATGATTCCACTTCCGCCAAATGAATCGGAAGATTAGGCGATACCCTTTCCGAATCCAACCGCCGCGATTGCGCCCCCCTTACCCGCACCGACAACTCCCGCAATACGCCCAACGCAAAAACCCGCCCCCCCGACAATCCGCCGCTTGCCGCTTCAACCAAAATGTCCGCCACGAAGGGGGCGGGAGCGTCCGGATGCAACGCCGCCGTCAATTCCAAAACGCCGGTTTGCGAATCTATTTGCACAATGCGCACCGGCGTGCGCGCCGATACGAAATCCGGTATTGAATAAACAAAGTTTGCGCCGTCCCCGCCGGTTGCGCGCACCGTCGCCAATATCGCCTGCGGCGTCCCCGCCAGAAACGCCGCCCGCGGCGGTGAAAATTCCAACCGCACCGGCGGATAAACCGCCGCCAAACTTAACCGCGCCGTTGCCAAAAATCCGGCGCTTTCCGCAATAATGTCAAACTCCCAAGAATCCGGCGAAACAAACGCCGCCGTAAATTCTAAAACACCGCTTGATGAATTGATGCTAACCTGCGGCGGCGGCGCGCCCGCCAACGAATACGCGTAATTTACGCCGTCTCCGCCGGTTGCATATGCCGTCGCCAATATGCCGCGCGGCTCGCGCACCGTCGCCAACGCCGCCGGCGGAAAAATCAACAAAGCCACCCGCGGAGCTACCACCGCCAAACTAAACCGCGCCGTTGCCAAAAATCCGGCGCTTTCCGCAATAATGTCAAACTCCCGGGGACCCAACACGGTAAATCTCTCCGCCAATTCCAAAACGCCGCTTGACGAATTTATACTTACCTGCGACGGCGCGCCCGCCAGCGAATAAACATAGTTTGCGCCGTCTCCGCCCCGCGCCCGCGCCGTTGCCAATACGCCATGCGATATGCTCGCCGTCACCGTTTCGGACAACCGCGAAACTTCCAAAAATACCGGCGAATGCGTTACCGCCAAAGTAAACGCCGCCGTTGCCGCCGCCCCCAAACTTTCCGCAATCACGCCAAACGATGTTGTCTGTTCCGCAAAAAACGCCGCGGTTAATGACAACGCGCCGCTTTCGCCGTTGATTATAATTTGTGCGGGCGCGCCTTCCAGCCGGTATGCATATTGCCCGCCGCCGCCGGACGCACGCGCTTCCGCCAAAAATCGCGCGCCGCCGCCCGTCGTCAGCGATACCGCCGGCGGCGTAATTTCTACGCCAACCCGCGGCAATATCGCCAATGTAAAGAACGCCGTAACCCGTTCCGCGCCGCTGTCTACAAACACCCGAAATACCGCATCCCGCGGATTGATAATCGGTAACGTAATCCGTATCTCCCCAAATGTATCTATGCCTACATCTACTTTGACCGGCGCATTATCCGACAACGAATAGATATAACTGCCAACACCGCCGCCGCCGGACGCCAGCACCGTCGCCAATACTACCGGCGCTGAACTCCCCGACACATAACGCGCCGTCTTCGGAAATACCTCCGCCCGCAACGATTCCGGTTGGGTCGCCGCCGTCAAACTAAACCGCGCCGTTGCGGCGCCCCCGGCGCTTTCCGCCGCAACGCCAAACGATATTGTTTGTTCCGTAAGAAACGCCGAAATAACCGACAACGCGCCGTTTCCGGCGTCAATTGTAATTTGTTCCGGAGCGCCTTCCAACCGGTATGCGTATCGCCCGTCGCCGCCGCCGCCTTTTGCCCGCGCCAAAAACGCCGCACCGTTACCCGTCAATAACAACGCCGCCGAAGGCGTAATGTCCACCACCACCGGCGGCAATACCGTCAAAGTAAATAATGCGGTCGCCCGTTGCACGCCGCTTTCCACCGCCGCGCGAAATACCCTAACCCCCGCCGGCGAAAGCGCCGCCGTGATGCTGACCGCGCCTTGCGAATCTATTCCGATTCCTTGCGACTCCCCCGCCAACGAATACGCATAACCGCCGATTCCCCCCGCCGCATTCACCGCCGCCAACGCCGCCGGATATGCGCCCCGCGCCGCATAACCCGCACCCCGCGGCGATATTTCCGCCGACAATAATTCCGCCACCGCAAACAAACTAAACCGCACGGTCGCCGCCAAACCGCCGCTCGTTGCGATAATGTCAAACCCAGACGAAACTGGCGAACTAAATGCGCCCGCCAATTCCAATACGCCGCTTGACGAATCTATGCCAACTTGCGCGGGCGCGTTTGTTGCCAGCGAATACGCATAATTTGCGCCATCGCCGCCGCCCGCCCGCGCCGTTGCCAATACGCCCGAAATAATGCCCGTTGCCACCACCGCCGAAGACGGCAATACTTCCAACCGCACCGCTTGCAACGGCGGCAACACCGTTAAGGTAATGTGCGCCGTTGCAATTCCCCCGGCGCTTTCCGCCAAAACATCAAACCCAAACAAACCCGGCACACTAAATGCGCCCGCCAATTCCAATACGCCGCTTGTTGAATTTATGCCAACTTGCGGCGGCGCACCCGCCAACGAATACGCATAATTGCCGTCGCCGCCGGTTGCCCGCGCCGTTGCCAATACGCCCGCAGAAACGCCCGTCGTCGCCACCGCCGAAGACGGCGAAACTTCCAACCCCACCGGCGGCAATACCGTCAACGTAAACCACACATCCTCCGCCCGCGAATATGCATCGGGAAAGAACTGACTATATCCAAATTCCACCACCGCGCGAAACGCCGTAATTTGTGCGGCGGAAAACGCCGAAGTAATCCGTATATCGCCCGCCCGGCTAATTGTAATTTGCGGCGGCGCATCCAATAACGAATAGCGAATCTCCGAGTGCCGGGCGAAAGGCGCACGGCCGTAAAATACGGGGGCGCCCGCAACCCGCGCTAATACCGACAAAGAAACGCCGCGCGCCGCAAAACGCGCCGACGACGCCGATACCCCCGCCGTTATCGGCGGCACCACCGCGACAGGAATAGACGCGGTCCCGCGCAATCCGGCGCTTTCCGCAACGACTCTCAATATCTGGGCGCGGGAGCCGGAGCTGGAAAATGGTCTCACAATCGTCACTCTCAAAACGCCGGTTCTTGAATCCACCATGAACGTATATGCTTCCATAGAATACGCATAATTTACGCCGTCTCCGCCCCGCGCCGTTAATGTCGCAATTATTCTCGGCGCCGCCCGCGCCGTCAACAGAATCATCGCCGGCGTCGCCGACACCACCACATGCGACAACGCCGTTAATGTAAATTGCGCCGTCGCCACTCCTCCGGCGCTTTCCGCCACAACGCCAAACAATGTTGTCTGTCCTTCCAAAAACGCCGCAACAACCGACAACACACCGCTTTCGCCGTTAATCGTAATTTGTTCCGGAGCGCCTTCCAACCGGTATATGTATCGCCCGTCGCCGCCGCTTCCCGTTGCCGCACCCAACACCAATCTTCTGAACGGCGGCAACACCGCCGAAGACGGCGTTATTAATACGCCAACCGGCGGCAACACCGTCAATGTAAAAGATACCGTCGCCCGTTGCGAATCGCTTTCCACCACCGCGCTAAATATTTCAACGCCCGCCGATAAAAGCGCCGCCGTAACGCCTAACACGCCTTGCGAATCTATCCCAACTCCTTCCGGCGCCCCGTCCAACGAATATCTATAACCGCCGAATCCGCCCGCCGCATCCACCGTCGCCAACGCCGCCGGATACTTCCCCTGCGCCGCATATGCCGCACTCTGCGGCAATATCTCCGCCTCCAACAACATCGGCGCGACTAACAAACTAAATTGCGCGGTTGCCGCCAAGCCGCCGCTCGTTGCGATAATATCAAACACCGACAAACCCGGCGAACTAAATGCGCCCGTTAATTCCAATACGCCGCTTGACGAATCTATGCGGACTTCCGCAGGCGCGTTTGTTGCCAACGAATACGCATAACTAACGCCATCGCCGCCGCGAACATTTACGCTCGCCAATATACCCGATGACACGCCCGTTGTTACCGTCGCCGATGACGGTAATAATTCCAATCCCACCGGCGGATATACTACCGACAAACTAAATTGCGCAGTTGCCGTTAAACTACCGCTTTCCGCAATCACACCAAACACTAATGAAACTG
>JAAGOD010048323.1_pt1 | contig 10125 bp, 10 predicted proteins | sample 8389681 | NCBI WGS metagenome assembly JAAGOD01 (sample SAMN13964374, study PRJNA552185) | sponge metagenome | biome: deep-sea hydrothermal vent fields; feature: spots directly above weak diffusing fluid; material: seawater and sediment | host: Tedaniidae sp. KZ-2020 ... | reverse complement strand
TGTCCTTTGTTCGGAGGTTGGTCCTCTTTCGGAGTGTCCATTATTCGGAGGTTCCACTGTAATATTAGTAGCAGTAGTAGTAGTAGTAGCTTTGGTGTTTCAGGTGCTGCTCAGATGGATGGAGCCATTCTCGTGGTAGCCGCAACTGATGGAACGATGCCTCAGACAAAGGAGCACTTACTCCTGGCCAATCAGGTAAATATCCTGAAATGAGGCTACCCCTCTAATCAGGACACTTTGACTGGTCCCATAAGGTGGCCGGATTAGAGAGTGTCCACGTGTCCACCATGTACACATACATTACGTAGGTTGGTGTGAAGAACATCGTGGTGTACCTGAACAAGGCGGACATTGTGGACGACCCTGAGATGATGGAGCTGGTGGAGGTGGAGATGAGGGAGGTCCTCGAATACTACAAATACGATGCCGAGAACACACCCATTATAGTCGGCTCTGCACTCTGTGCCCTTGAGGTATCTTTGTCAATATTACGTCAATCTCCAAAACTTGATTACAGTGGGCCCCTGTTAATTTTGAACCCTGCAAATAGCCGAATATTGACGATATTCGTGGCTGTGTGGTACTTCTCTGAATGGGCAAACTTGTCCGAAGGTATTGACCACTTTCCCCCTCAGGGCAAGAATCCAGAGCTGGGGGCCAACTCGATCCACAAGCTCCTTGACGCCGTGGACAACTGGATCCCAATTCCGGAACGGATCCTGGACAAGCCGTTCCTGTTCCCCGTGGAGAGCACCTACTCCATTTCTGGGCGTGGCACGGTGGTGACGGGCCAGGTGGAGAGGGGGAAGATCAAGAAGGGGGAGGAGGTGGAGTTCATCGGGTACAAATCAAAGATCAAAACCACCGTCACAGGTATCATCTGTGGATTCAGTTTTGCAGCTAAAAATGTCATTTTCTAGAACTCAAAACGCAGTAACAAGTGGCCCAACAAATGTCTCAGTTTGTCCATCAGCTTGCTGTCATAATGGAAATTTCCGTGGGGTTAATTTTCGTGGTTTTCGCAGTTCAGCACCAATCTACGAATAATTAACACGCTATTTTTCTAACACAGTGTGCAATGAATTATTTAAGTGGGTGTGGTTTTGTGTTGTGCAATCCACGAAAATTTCACCCACACATTTTTTGATGATATCAATCTGCGAATATTTATCCCCACAGAAATTTCCCTCCATACAGTACTTCTGTAGCAGACAGCTTGCAACAAGCACATTAACAAACTTTTCTTTTGTCTGTTATCCCATTATCAATCAATCAATTGTGTCAAATTTCAGGTCTGGAAATGTTCCACAAGAGTCTGGAGGTGGCGGAAGCAGGCGACCAATTGGGGGCGTTGGTGAGAGGTGTGAAGAGGGAGGAGGTGCGAAGGGGGATGGTGATGTGTGCCCCTGGCACTGTCATGGCCCACAACAACATCAAGGCCCAAGTGTACATCTTGACGAAGGCCGAGGGAGGGAGGCACAAGCCGTTTGTCTCCAAGTACTCGCCAACGCTCTTCACAAGAACGTCCGATGTCGCTGCATCTGTGCAGCTACCAGAAGGTAAAGGGTCATCACACTTAGCGTTTTGCTGGGGAGATAATCAGGCCATCCTTGGGGATCTTTCATAAGTGTCCTGATTAGATGGATGGTCTCATTTCAGGAGTCCAAAAGATAATTAATATTTTCTGTGATTTCCAGGTGTGGATATGGTGATGCCTGGTGACGACACGGCACTAACCATGACCCTGGGCCACTCCCTTCCCTTGGAAGTCAACCAGCGGTTCACCCTCAGGGAGGGGGGCATCACCGTGGGAACGGGCGTCATCACTGAAATATTGGGCTGACTGATCGAGCACTACCCTAGGACCACTATCTACGTACACAGTCATAACTAAGCTATTACCGTACCTAGCTGCAATCTTGAGAAATTGGTCACATTTTTGTGATTACTGCTTTTCTGTTTTGTGATACCATACAGCAATATCTTTAGCAAAAATTTGACACGAAAATATTTTTTTGTGACTTTACAATGAAACAGCTTTGGTATAATGATGTAAAGTGGTAACAATACAAACAAACAAACAAAAGGGAGTTTGTTCTCCAGAAAGTTTCTGTTTTAATCGACTTCCTCGACTGTGGGGTCTCCGTTGCTCTCGCTGTGCAGCTTGGCCATGATGGGAGAGCATGTCTTCTGGAGCTCCTCCATCTTGTGCTCAAACTCCTCCTTCTCCGCCAGCTGGTTAGACTCCACCCAATTCAGCACCTCGGCTGCCTTGGCGTTCACCTGCTCCCTGTCCTCCGAGCTCAGCTTGCCCTCCGCCTCTCTCGTTGCACTCTGGACGCTGAAGGCGTAGTTCTCCAACTTGTTCCTCGCCTCGATGCCAGCTCTCTGTGCCTCGTCTTCAGCTTTGAATTTCTCGGCGTCGGCAACCATTCTCTCGATGTCTGCCTTCGTGAGACGCTCGCTGTCGTTCGTGATGGTGATCTTGTTGCTCTTCCCAGTGCTCTTGTCCTGAGCAGTGACATTGAGGATCCCGTTGGCATCGATATCGAAGATGACCTCTATCTGTGGAACGCCCCTTGGAGCTGGTGGGATTCCCGTCAGTTGGAAGGTCCCAAGAAGGTTGTTGTCTTTCGTCATGGCACGTTCGCCCTCGAAGACCTGGATGCTCACTTCGGGCTGGTTGTTGGAGTAGGTGGTGAAGGTGTTCGAGGCCTTCTTGGGAATGGTGGAGTTCCTCTCGATGATGTTGGTCATGACGCCACCGGCTGTCTCGATCCCAAGGGAGAGGGGGGTCACGTCCACCAACAGGACGTCCTGAACAACCTCACTCCTGTCTCCGGAGAGAATGGCGGCCTGAACTGCTGCCCCGTAAGCCACAGCCTCGTCAGGATTGATGGACTTGTTCAGCTCCTTCCCGTTGAAGAAGTCCTGAAGGAGTTTCTGGATTCGGGGGATTCTGGTGGAGCCACCGACAAGCACAACCTCGTGGATACGTCCTTTGTCGAGCTTTGCATCTCTCAGCGCCTTCTCCACGGGCTCAAGACAGGATCGGAATAGGTCCATGCACAGCTCCTCGAATCGAGCACGGGTGATCTTGGAGTAAAAGTCGACACCCTCGTGCAAAGCTTCGAGCTCCACGCTGGCTTCTGTGCTGGAGGAGAGGATGCGCTTTGCCCTCTCGCAGGCTGTCCTGAGGCGACGGAGAGCTCGTTGGTTCTTGCTGATGTCCTTGCGAAACTTCCTCTTGAACTCGGCCACGAAGTGATCCACCAGCCGGTTATCAAAGTCCTCTCCTCCGAGGTGAGTGTCGCCAGCCGTTGACTTGACTTCAAACACAGATCCCTCGGCGATGGTGAGGACAGACACGTCAAAGGTTCCGCCACCAAGGTCGAAAATCAGCACATTCTTGTCATCTTTGAGGTTCTTGTCGAGGCCGTACGCAAGGGCAGCTGCAGTGGGCTCGTTGATGATGCGAAGCACATTCAGCCCGGCAATGCGTCCAGCGTCCTTCGTGGCCTGTCGCTGGGAGTCATTGAAGTAGGCGGGGACTGTTACGACGGCATCGGTGACGGTCTCTCCCAAGTAGGCCTCGGCTGTTTCTCGCATCTTGACCAGCACCATGGAGCTGATCTCCTCCGGTGTGAACACCTTGTCCTCCCCCTTCACAGGGACTCGGATGTACGGCTTCCCAGACTTGTTCACCACCGAAAACGGCCAGTGCTTCTTGTCCGCCTGCACGACAGGGTCGTCGTAGCGACGTCCAACCAGACGCTTTGCGTCAAAGATGCTTCCCTCTGGGTTTCGTGCCACTTGCTGCTTGGCGGCATCGCCAATGAGTCTCTCGGTGTCGGAGAAAGCCACGTGGCTCGGAGTGGTCCTGTTGCCCTGGTCGTTGGCGATAATCTCCACCTTGCCGTGCTGGAACACGCCCACACAGGAGTAGGTGGTCCCCAGGTCAATGCCGATCGCTGGTGCCTTTCCATTCACGCCCATTCTTCTTCAGTCTGTGATGAGGTTGATATAGTTCAGTACTAGATTCAGATAAGTTCTTGTGTTCTTTCTTCAGTTGACTGACTGTCTCGCTGCTTACTTTCTGGTCTGAAGCGGGCCAGATTGCGGCCTCTCTTTTGTAGTTTAGCTGAATCCATTCCATTCTAGAAGCTCCTAGAAACTCCTTTTCTGCCACAGATCCAGTGCCTTCTCCAAGTAGATGCTTTCCAGAACTTTCTCGAAGATTCCATATCCAAGTGGGTTTTGTTGATGACGACCCCTTTCCTACAACCATCTAAGAATGGTTTGCTGGATCAACGACCCTAGGCACTGAGAGGAGCTAGAGAGACACAATGACTTCCAGAAGCTTCAGGTTGGAGACTAGAAGCAGAGCCAAGGATGAGATGAAAAAGATCATCCAGACGGTGGATAAAGTGAGAAGATGGTGAGCGAATAACACTTTGTTTATGGTGGGCACCAATTAGAAACATTCCCCCTCAGGGAGAAAAAGTGGATCGATCTTGGCCTATCAAACTCACTCAGAGTGCACAAGTGGGTTCCAGGTAAGGCAGTTAGTACTTGTACCTGCTGTTGTGAATGATTCTCCTGTCTAGTTCGAGACGACAAGGCAGATGAAGATGAGGAGAGTGATAAAGAAAATGAGGTATTTCTCACCAGTAAATGTACAACAGACAAAGAGTGAACTGTGCTCCTAATGGCAGCCTATTGAGTTGACTGAAACGCTACCAGGACAAGATTCTTCCATGCTGCCCGAAATCTCACATAGTAAGAGTTTAAAATTTTGATCAACTCACACTTTTTACGTATAATTTTGATAGCCGGGCAGGTAACAGCTATGTCAGATGTGGCTATGGATACAACACCATTAATGACAGATCAAGCGCCTCCTGATATCCTCATGATGTCTGATGATGCAGGCAAGGCAGTAGGAAGCAACGCTGCTGCTGTTACTGTTGCTGCTGCTCCCAACCCTTCACAAGCACTGCCACCCACAGGGGGCGTGGCACAGCAGCAGCAGGGACAGCCCCTCACTGGTGGTGGTAAACAGAGTGCTGAGTTGGCGTCAAGAGGAGTGGGTAGTAGTGGTGGTGGCAGCGGAGATGTTGCAATGCCCCCTCCCCCTCCTCAAGTGCCCGTGGGGAATGTTTTAGGGATGGAACCAGCATTGCCTGAGGAATCGCTGCCAGGGGCAGCATCTCAACTTCACTCTCCTCCCAGGAATGGCGCTAACTTGGTGAGTCTTAACAACTTCTCTTGCCTAGATCGTATGTTTGGAATGAAGCTTGTGAAATGACGATGATTTATTTCCATTCAGGTGTATGACTTGGAGAAACGTGAAGAGAGGTCAGAGGAGAAAAGGAGTGGACTTTCATCTCACACGCCTTCACCAATGGCAGCAGGTTCCAAATCAAAGTCTCGTTCTCGATCACGTTCCCCTCACTGACAGTACACAGCAAACCTTCTCTTCAAAACTACACTGACTTCCTGAAACTATCATACTAGCTATCTTTCTGAACTTTGTTTTAGTGCTTTCAATTTGATAAAGGACACTTTTTGGGGTGCTGTAAACTGTCCTTTGTACAGAAGCTGTCTTTAAGTGTCCTTTATCCAGAGGTTGCAGTGCTGGAACTTACGTCATAAATACTGATTCATTTTCTTCTGAACTGCAGCTCTAGTATAAAAAGTTGAGTGTATGACAATATTTCTATCAGCATTTTGTCCCGAGGGGTAATCCATAGAGCACAGGTGCTGCCCCCACCAAATGTGCAAGCTTGCAGGCTGATCGGGCCACGTGGACTTGCTTGGGGAGGAGGGTGGAGTCAGGGGAGGCAGTAGCGGGCGTGGAGGAGGGGGAGGAGAGGAGGCCACGAACCAGGGACTGGCAGAACCTGTCAATCTCGCCATCCGTCACACCCCAGAGGCACCCCACCAGCACGGGACTGCACAGACAGGGCCGGAATGTAAATTCTAGATCCAGGTCCACCAGCAGCAGACCAGTCAAGTGCTTACCATCCAGCCAGCAGGTAGTTGAGGGGAGGCCCTGAGGGGTCACACTGACCCTCCACAATCATCTCGGCCGAGCTGCAGCCAATCAGGAGAGCCCCAGCGCGGCAGTGGAGGGCACGGAGGAGAGTGTTGCTCAGGAAGTGACCAACACCATGACCACAGTATCTAACAGAGGGAGGGGGAGGGGGAGGGGGAGGGGAACAAGGTCACACCTCCATTTTGCATAAGGTACTCTGTATAGCGTACATGTAGAGATCCTTCTCCCTCAAAGCAGCGGAGAGCTGGTCGGCATGTGGAGGGGTGCCCACCACACCCTCCCAGCCCACCTCCCCGCGAAACCACTCCCCAAACAGCTTCTCGGTCTTCTCCAGGTCACCCTGAGGGTTCACCACAAAGTACGTTGACCTTGCATTGAGTTCTTGATAGTCGACCTATAGGACACCACATTTTCATACAGGACACCACATTTTCATATAGGACACCTAATCCCTGCTCATTCAGTGCATATGTGATTACATACCATTGCTTTGTGTGCAGCTGCAAAGGTTAGTGATGGTGTCCTGGTAATGGCGGTGTCCTGAAACTGGCACTCCCAGGGCAGCTGATGAAGGTGGCGTCCTAAGACCAACAGGACGTGCCCACTGATCTCCCTGTCCTGGAAGCAGCCTTCCTTCAGCGAGTCTAAGCATGCCTTCATCTGCCGGTCCAGCCTCCGTCTCGCTGCCCACCACTCCTTACGACTCTTGAGGCTGGCGCATTCCCCCACCTCCTTCAGCAGACCCCCAAACACCGTCAAGACCCTCTCTAACTCCAACCCACACGTCCGCTCCACTTTGACCTTTAGCGAAACAGGTCGGGATGTCGCTGCGGGTTTTCTTCGAGAAGGTCGACCTCTGCCCCTAGTCCCAGTGGTGGTAGTGGTGGGGGATTTCCCTGGTGTTGCCGTGGCGAAGAGGAGGTATGGGGGACTGGAGGGGTGTGGCTTTGGTGCCAGTGCTAGGGTGAGGAGGGTCCAGTGGGGAGGGAGGAGGGAGAGGAAGTGGGAGGTGTCCACTGGGGAGGGGGGATGGGAGGGGGGGAACAGCAGCCTGCGTGGCTCCAGGAGCAACTCATCTCCACAGTCACACGATGCCGAGTCAGCAAATATCAGAGCCTGCTTTGCTTCTTTTACCTCCTCAGCATTATAACAGGTGGACTTTGACCCCGGAACACCCCTATTATAGAAGTAGCAAAGAATCAAAAAGTGTTCTACATCCCTTGAAATGAGGCCACCCCTCTAATCAGGACACTTTGACAGGTCCTGAGGGTAAGAAGACTCACAGACTGACCTTATCTTCCTCCCTATGGCATGGAGGGTTTGGTTAGTGAAGGCCAGGTGCTGAGAGAGGGAGAGAAAGTGGTGGGCGTGGTCATGCTGAGTCAGCAGCAGGGCTAGCCACAGGCACGTGTCCCTCAAGAGGATGGTGGGCGTGGCAGGGTAACAGAGCTGGTAGCTCGTCAGAAACTCTTGCACGCAGTTTGCCAGTAGAGGGTCATTGCCGCACTGGTTGAACCACACCCCCTCACACTCTCCCTCGAGACGCTGCCCCAAGGCAACACCCATGTAGTGGTGTAGCTGCGCTAACATGACGCTGACCTCATGACCCCTGTTCTCCTCCAAGTCTTCGCTCCCAAACTCGGCGAGAGCTTGCTGGAATGTTTGCTGACTCAGCAACGGTTCTCTCGCCGCCAGAAGATACCTCCCCTGCATGCACGCCACCTCTCCTCTCAGTACCCTCACCTTTGCACTCCTCACCACCACACCACCCTCCCCACTCACACCACCCTTTCTCCTTCGACCTTTCACCTTTGGACCCGACAGCGAAAGAATTCCAATATCCGTGTTGAAATCTTGAATCTTCCTTGTGAGAAGATCGTATGCTTGCTGCATTACTTTTGCCATCTTCATACACACTGGAGGTGGGGACTCATCTTGGTTCAAGAGAGCTCTCTCACTGGCCAGACACGTCAATCGGATGGTCTGGTAGAGGCTGTGAGGGTCGGAGCAAATCGGACACGAGCAAGAAGCAGGGTGCTCAAACACACCAGGACAACGGTGCTCTCCAATTGGAATCTCCGTCAGGTTAAGTTTGGACATTTTGTCAGCGATACCATCGACAGCAGAGCTAGCATCGACAGCTGTGACACTACCAAGGTGATCGACAACAGCCGAGCAATCAAGCAATCGAGACACCTGCGAAGAGATTTTGCCAACGGGAGCCAATTCACCTTGCTTGAGGAAGATTTCATAGAGCACCAGCAGGAATTCACAATACCTGTTCAACAAGTCAAACAGGCTTTTAAATGCAGTCAATGGTAAATTTCAGTTTTGTGTGTGAGTTTGACAACAGGTTCACGTTTCTGAAGCTCACACAGAGCACATGTGTTCGAATTCAAGTGAAATTAACCACCCATTGGTACATTAAACATAGGACTCACCATCCCTGGAGCTGAAGGTCCCTGGCCAGCTTGGCCCCCTCCCCAGCGTAGTAGTTGGCCTCATTCATGATCCCAAGGAGAGACAGCAGCTGGGCTGCCGTCAGGAGAGCACTCAGGAGCGTCAGCAGAATATCCCAGGCCAGGACACCGGAGGAGAGGGCCTTATATACAGAAGTCTCCTTCAGAGGGTCGATATATCAGCAATGTCCCAAGTTAATGTCCTTATCAGAGGTTCCACTATAAATCATCTGGACCCCTCATGAATAGCTTGAGGTGTCTGGTGGCTCTCTGCATGCAAAAGGTTCTGAGCATGCTCTGAATCACATGCATGGTCCAAGGAACAGGCCAGGGGTTAGAAATGAAGGTTCGATGCTATTTTATAAGTCAGCAAACAACTCTTACTATTTTTGGAAGAGCTATGTAATAGGGCTCAGCCTTTGTCCTTCCTACAAACACAATGTCGTAGCATGCTACGGCATGCAGACATGCTCAAAATCAATGGAGGGTCACAAGCCAAACTTACAGTTCTGCAAAGGAAGCAGGTAGCTTTGTTTTGTGCGTCTTCAACCAGAACATAGCATCTGTCAACAGGATATCACGAGCTGGGTATTTCCCTTCCGCTCTGAGCACATGTTCTATGGTGTCTGGATCTTTGATTACCACAAACCTGTTCCCTGTGTTGAGCACCATTGTTGGTTGAGCATCATTCTAGCTACAGCTATAATACAGCTATAATACATCTAGGTAGCTATAATAATGTTCTTTTGCTTGAGGCAGATATGAGACCCCCAATACGTAGCAAGCAGATTTTGAGTGGTCAAGACATTTGGGTATTTAGCTACCTATTAGCTATTCTTTCAAATTGCAATTCAGAGTTTAATGCCACTGGCTGATGAGGCCCACTGGGAACGCTGACAGAGCTGCTTCAATGACCTAATAAACGGTAAGTGGGTGTGTTCTTGAGTTTCTAAAAGTGGTCAGGCCAAAGCCCGACAGCAAGCTAAGCTTTACTGGTGGTTTTGTTAATCATGTTTGCTGATTAAAGGCCTAGCTAAAACACTTACCAAAAGATGTCAGCTTGAATATGTCTCCATATTTCTTGAAGCCTTCAAAGAAGTACTCATTAAGGTGCTGGCGGTTGGCACCCATCTCCAGTATATTTCCTATGATGGGCCATGGCTTTGGACCAGGGATGGCACTGAAGGGCTGGACAGCTGCATTGCCATGGCTACAAGCACAGCACTGCTTCTGGAGGAGTAAGCTGAAGGAGGGAAGGCTGTTGGTAAGACGATAAGTTCTCCATGTTGACTGCATGGTTGCTAAATCAGCAAACCAGAGAGATTATGCATGGGGCATGTCCCTGATATTATTAGAAGGGCGTGGCTCTGATATCATGGTTTTGGGGAAATTCATGTGGCTACACCCACACCCTAACAACAGTCAATGCGCAAGCGTCAAGCGATTTCCTTATATGGAAGGTTTTAATTTTGCATAATTGCTCAAGCGGGAAATGAACATTAGAAACAGGAAATTACATAACTTTACAACAAAACAGCAAAGAGACAGCTGCTTGTGGTTGCTAGGTGCTAACCAAATCCCTCAAAAGCCACACAAATTTTGGAGAGG
>JAAGOD010035168.1_pt1 | contig 10129 bp, 10 predicted proteins | sample 8389681 | NCBI WGS metagenome assembly JAAGOD01 (sample SAMN13964374, study PRJNA552185) | sponge metagenome | biome: deep-sea hydrothermal vent fields; feature: spots directly above weak diffusing fluid; material: seawater and sediment | host: Tedaniidae sp. KZ-2020 ... | reverse complement strand
CTGCCCGGATAACGGTGGTGGTTGTTGTGCCACCCTTCGCCGAAAGTAAACAACGCCACCAGCCAGTTGTTGCGGCTGTGGTCGTCGGACGCGTAAGGGCGTTTTCCAATCAAATGGCAAAGCGAATTAACGCAAAAAGTCGCGTGGTATACCGCCACCGTGGAAATAAAACCGCCCCATACCAACATTTGCATGCCGTTTGTTTCAAGTTGCGGATGCGCCGCCGCCAACCATTCCCCCCCCCCCCACAAGCCGGACAAGAAAATTATCGGCACAACCCAATCATACCGGTTCAGAAAAACGAGTTCCGGATAACGCGCAAAATCGCGCACCACGCCGTAATGCGTTGCGAAGTTTTTTTCGCAAGTAAACCAGCCGAAATGGCTCCACAACACGCCCCGCAACGGCGAGTGCGCGTCCCCTTCCGAATCGGCGTATAAATGGTGGCGGCGGTGGTGCGCCGCCCACCACAACGGACCGCGCTGAATCGCCGTCAACCCGGCAACGGCAAACATAAACTGCCAAAAACGGTTCGTCCGAAAAGCGCGGTGCGCAAAATAACGGTGGTAAAACGCGGTCAACGCAAACACCCGGAAAAAATACCAAAACAACGCCACCGACACCGCCGCCGCACTTGCGCCGGTATAAAACGCGGCAAAACAACCGAGATGAATCAGCACAAAAGGCATGCAACGCGTCCACGAAAAATTTTCCGCGGCGGATGTAGCGGGCGCATCCGAAACGGGAAAATCCGAATCCAACCATGTGCGCGCAAGTTTTTTTAATTTCGCCGCAAACGCGCCGCCCGCGGACAAAATTTCGCCGGAATTTTTCATCCGCGCGCCTTCCGCCGCAATTTTTGAATCGCCTGCAACTGCGCAACCGCCTGCGCCAATTCCGCCTGCGCCGCCGCATAATCCATGCCTTTGCCGCCGCCGTCATGCAGTTTGGATTCCGCCGCCCGGCGCGCTTCTTCGGCACGCGCTTCGTCCAACGCATCGCCGCGCTCGGCGACATCCGCCAGCACGGTGATTTTGTCCGGCTGCACCTCCAACACGCCGCCCGACACATAGATAAATTCTTCTTCGCCGTCCGGCATGTTAATTTTGAGGACGCCGAGTTTGATGCGCGCCAGCAACGGCGCATGCCCCGGCAAAATTCCGAGTTCGCCACCTTCGCCCGGCACGACAACCATCGCGGCTTCGCCGGAATACAAAGATTTTTCCGAACTCACCACTTCAATTTTAATTGTTTTTGCCATGGTTTTCTCCCTTTAAATTAAGTACAGAAAGTAAATTGTCTGCCGCTGACATGTAAAGCGCCTTGGCTGATAAAATCAATACCCAATAACACATCGTAAGAATGAGCGCGGTGAAACAAGGCATAACCCATCCATCCCAGTTTTATCAAACGGCCGCCAACTAGCTGCACCGAAAAAACATCGTCTTTATAAAGCAATTTACCGGCCGCCCATGCATCTTTATCGGAATCAAAAAACTCCACAACCTCGCGGTTTTTCATCAGCGCGTATTTGCCCGCATGCTGTCCAAGCAAATCCGGCAATTTTTCCCGGAATACTTCATAATTGGCGTCAACTTCCCGCTGCTGCTTTTTTCGCCGCTCTTGCGCGTCCATCGCACCGCCCTCCTTTTGGCTTTTTTCCGATTCTACCACAATTTACGCCGCCGCCTTCATTTTTTCGGCTTTTTCTTCGGCTTCTTCTATGCCGCCGACCATATAAAACGCCTGCTCCGGCAAATGGTCGTAATCGCCGTCAACAATGCCGCGAAAACCGCGCAAAGTATCCTTCAACGAAACATATTTGCCCGGCGAACCGGTGAATACTTCCGCTACAAAAAACGGCTGCGACAAAAACCGCTGAATTTTGCGCGCCCGCGATACCGCAAGTTTGTCGTCCGGCGCAAGCTCGTCCATCCCCAAAATGGCGATAATGTCGCGCAATTCTTTGTAACGTTGCAGCGTATTTTGCACGGCGCGCGCAATGCCGTAATGTTCTTCGCCCACCACCAGCGGATCCAACTGCCGCGAAGTGGAATCCAGCGGATCTACGGCGGGATAAATCCCCAATTCCGCCACCTGCCGCGACAACACCACGGTGGAATCCAAATGCGCAAAAGTCGTCGCCGGCGACGGGTCGGTTAAATCGTCCGCCGGCACATACACCGCCTGCACCGAAGTTATGGAACCTTTTTTGGTGGAAGAAATCCGCTCCTGCAATTTGCCCATCTCTTCGGCGAGCGTCGGCTGGTATCCCACGGCGGACGGCATCCGCCCCAGCAACGCCGAACATTCCGTCCCCGCCAAAGTAAAGCGGTAAATGTTGTCCACAAACAGCAAAACATCGTGCCCTTCGTCGCGGAAGTTTTCGGCGATGGTCAGCCCCGTCAGCGCCACGCGCAACCGGTTGCCCGGCGGCTCGTTCATCTGCCCGTAAACCAGCGACACTTTGTCCAATACATTGGAATCTTTCATTTCGTGGTAAAAATCGTTGCCCTCGCGGGTGCGCTCGCCCACGCCGGTAAATACCGAATAACCGGAATGTTCAATCGCAATGTTGCGGATTAATTCCATCATGTTGACGGTTTTCCCGACTCCGGCGCCGCCAAACAAACCGACTTTGCCGCCTTTGGCAAACGGGCACACCAAATCTATGACTTTGATTCCGGTTTCCAAAAGTTCTTGGTTGGGCGACAATTCTTCGTAAGACGGCGCCGGCTGGTGAATCGCACGCCGCGATTCTTCGCCGATGGGGCCGGCTTCGTCAATCGGGTTGCCCAGCACATCCATAATCCGCCCCAGTGTTTTTTGCCCGACCGGCACTTCAATCGGCGCGCCGGTATCTTCCGCCACCAATCCGCGCCGCACGCCTTCGGACGCGCCCAGCGCAATCGTCCGGACAATGCCGTCGCCGAGTTGCTGCTGCACTTCCAGCACCAAACCGCCGCCGTCCGGAACATTCAGCGCGTTATACACGCGCGGTATTTTACCCGCCGGAAATTTAACATCAATCACCGCCCCGATAATTTGGACAATTGTTCCCGTTCCCGTTTCGCTCATGGTCTTCTCCTTTCGCCGGGCGCGCTTTCCGCCCCCCGCAGGTTAATAATAACACAAACCGCGCCCGCCGTTGCGGACAAACCCAATAAGTTTGTCATTGTTTTTTGATCTCCGCTATTTTGTCGGCAAACCGCGCAAACATATACCGCGCATTGCCGCGCACTTCCGATTCGGACGCGCCGCCGGCGACATCCAAACCCAAATACAAATCGCCGCGGTTGGTTTTTACCGTCAGGCGCGCCGTTTTTTCGCCGGCGATAGCGCGCAACATCGCCGGTTTCATCTCAAACGCCGCCGAAGAAATTCTCTTTTCCCACTTGGATTTGGCGGGGGTAAAATTGAAATTGCGGGCGCGGCGCAGTTGCGAATAACTGCCCCCGGCGCGCACTTCTACTTTGCGAATTTCTACCGACGGCCCCAACACTACGACCGGCACAAAAATTTCTTCCTTGCGCGAATGCCAAAACAACCCCGCCCGCACATATGGGCGCTCCAAAAAATCGCCGTCCCGCACGCGCACAAAAATTTCGCGCCCGTCAATATTGATTGTTTGGGAATTCGCCGCGCCGTGTTCGTCCCACACCGGCACCGGATGCAAAACCAATTCCACATTTTCACCGTCTTCTTTTTGTAGAATTTCCGGCGCCGCACCGCCGCCAAATTGCGCGCCCAAATCCCCCAGCGGCAACTCGCCGCCGCAGGAAGACAAGACGCCGGCAAGCAAAACCGCCAAAAATAACCGGCGGTTTTTCATAACGCCCTGTATCGGGAAGCGCGGGTAAGCGTAGTTCCCAACGGCGGCGCAAGGTTGTATTCGGATTTGGGTTTGGGAATACCCAAACGCCTAATGGAATCCGTTAACCGCCGCGCTTCCGCAACCACTTCCGCCGTTTTCCATCCTTCCGGAACGGACACGGAACTTATATTGTTTTTTTTCGTTTTTTTCATAATGCCTCCAAAGAATTGCCTAACTGCACCAAACCGCGGATTTTTTCCCGCGCCATAAAATCTTTCATTAAATCAAAATAAAATTCCACCGCGCCCGCCAACGGCTCCAATTTTTCATCCTCGGCATAGTTTTCCACCAGCAACCCTATTTCGCGCAAAGTATCAATGCCAATAGGACGACCGTGGGTATGCCAGCGGTTGTAATCGCCAAGCGTTTCGGCTATTTGGGTGGCGCGTTCGCGCCGCATTTGCGGCGTCACCTTTGTTCCTCGCTTTTCCGTTTTTTTCCAACTCTTAAATTTGTATGTTGACAACCAATTTGTCAACAGTTCTTTCGCCAATTCCGCCTCTTGCTGGTATTCCTCCAACTCCGCCAAATTCATTTTTTCCAACAAAGCAACCTCCGCCGGCGTAATTTCGCCGGTTTTGGACTTTTCTTTCATTTCTTCAAATTTCCGCAAATAACTCACCGTGGACAAAAGCGTTCCATCATCTTTCTCCACTTGCGCATCAATTGGTCCAAGACAAGAATAATAATTCATCAAGATTCTGTCGCCGGACATTACCAGCATAGTTCCCGCCGACATGGCGGAATCCGGAACAATAAACACAACCTCCCCCGCATATGTATGGCGGATAATTTTAACCATGCGCTCCACGACTTCCGCTACGCCGCCATTCGTATCCAAAATAACGGCAAGGTTTTTCTTTCTGCCGTCTTTTCCGGTTTCCACAGATTCCCGCAATGCAAAATCTATCCCCGGATACAAAGGACCGGCGATACATGCGGCATCCGCGCCTAAATGCCCGCCTATTTTTCTTAAGGCCTTTTCTAAATTGTCGCGTATAACAAAAGATGAAGTTACCCTCATACCGCCGCCGCGCCGCCGACAATTTCGGCGATTTCTTGCGTGATGCTCGCCTGCCGCGATTTGTTATAAACGAGTTGCAATTCGTCTATTAAGTTTCCGGCGTTGTCGGACGCCGCTTTCATCGCCACCATCCGCGCCGCTTGTTCGGAAGCGATGTTTTCCGCCGCCGCTTGATATACCAACGCTTCTACAAAACGCGTCAGCAAAATATCCACCACCGGCGCCGCTTCGGGTTCGTAAAGATAATCCCACGAATATTCGCGCTTTGATTCCGCCAACGCCGCATCCGAAATGGGCAGCAATTGTTCAACCACCGGTTCTTGTTTGACGGTGTTTATGAATTTGGTAAAAAGCAGATGCACTTGGTCAACTTCGCCTTTGCGGTAGGCGTCCAACATTGCGGAGACGGCGCCGATGAGTTCGCCCGCCGCCGGCGCATCGCCGTAGCCGGTATGTTGCGAAATAATATCGCCGCCGGCGCGCCCGATAAACGCCGCGCCTTTGTTGCCAAAAACGGCGATTTTGACGGCGGCGCCGGATTCTTCGGCGGCGCGCATGTGCGAAAGCGCGAGCCGCAACGCGTTGGTATTGAGCCCGCCGCACAATCCTTTGTCGGTGGTGACGATAATCAACCCGGCGTTTTTGACTTCGGCGCGCGGCGACAGAAAAGGATGCCGGTATTCGGAATTAGCGCGCGCCAGATGGGCGCACACATCGCGGATTTTTTCGCCGTAAGGGCGCGTCCGCCGCATCCGTTCTTGGGCGCGGCGCATTTTGGACGCCGCGACCATTTCCATTGCTTTGGTGATTTTTTGCGTATTTTTGACGCTTTTAATTTTGGTGCGAATTTCTTTGGCGGCGGGCATAGTTATTTCCCCTTTTTCGGCGCCGTTTTGGAACCGGCGGCGGCGCATAATTCTTCATCCCGCGCGGTTTTTTCGGCGCGAAATTCCCCGTTTTGCGCTTCTTTTTCGGAATGCGGCATACCCGGAAATTCGGGCAACGAAATCGTGCCGGTGGAGGTCGCCTCCACCCAATCCGGCGCGGAATCGGTGTAAAACCGCATCCGCGGAACAAATAATTCCGGTTTGTCCAGAGAACCAGCGGCAATAATGAAAACATCGGACATCATGGAATTTTGATTATACACCGGAGCGCGGCATTTTTCGCATGCGCCGCGCAAAATCCGGTTGCCGCTATCGGCGGAATATTGGTAAAAGACGGTTTTTCCGGTAATTTCGCCGGAATCGCGCAAAACGCCGAACCATGCGCCGCCCGCCGCACCGCTCATTTTTTGGCAAATCCGGCAATGGCAAATCCCCGGCCACATCATTTTGCCGGAAAAAGCATAGCGCACCGCGCCGCAGGCGCAACCGCCGGTAATTTTGCCTTCCGCGGATTTTTGGCCGGATTCGGTTTTCGCCATTTTCGCCGCGGTTATTTAAGCGACACCGCCGTGCCGGAAACGGAAACCATCAGCATGCCGCCGCCGGAGCCAAGCACTTCGTAATCTATATCAATGCCGACAACAGCGTCCGCGCCAAATTCGCGCGCTTTCGCGCCCAAATCATCAAAAGCGGCGGCGCGCGCTTTTTCCAATTCTTTTTCATAAGAACCGGCGCGTCCGCCGACAATATCGCGGATTCCGGCGAACAAATCCTTAAAAATATTGACGCCCAAAACCGCTTCACCCGCCACAACGCCGTGGTATTTGGTGATTTTTTTGCCCTCCACCGAGGGGGTTGTGGTAAAAATCATGTCCGTCTCCTTTTGCCGTAAAACGCCCGCACCGTTTTGGGCGGGAGACGGAATTATAGCATGCGGCGGCGCGCGGCGGGCGTTTTTTGCCCCGTTTTTTGCCCCATTTGCCGCCCATGTTTTTTGTCCAACAAGCCATTCCCACCGCCGATTTTATTCCTCCTCCATTCTCCCGCCAATTTTATTCCCCATATGCGCCCGCCCCCAAATCTACCGCCCCGCCCGCACGAAAACGATGGCGAAAAACGGGCGTGATTTGGGGAATTTTGCGGAATTTTTCTAAAAAATTAATAGCATTTATTGCCGCGGCAAAATATTTTCCGGGTCGTAAACCGCTGCCGCCAAAACCCGCGCCGTCCGTTTTTCGCCGTTAATAACCGCCGCCAATTCCGTCCCCGGCGCGGCGTGTTCCGGTTTAATATAAGCAAACGCCAAAAGTTTATTGACCGCATACCCGAAGTCGACGGAAGTTAGCGCGCCGGTGCGGGCGCCGTCCGCAAAAACCGCTTCGCCGCCGGCGCCGTCAAAAACGCCATCCGTTTCAATTTCCAAATAAACGCATTTCCATTTTAGCGGATTTGCCGCCGCCCGCGCGGTCGCCGCTTTTCCGACAAAATCCGGTTTTTGCAAATCGGCAAAACGCATCACATCCGCTTCCGCCATGTTCACCTCGTTGTTCAATTCGCCGGCGCCGCGAAACGCTTTTTCTATCCGCATCGCGTTCATCGCAAAAGAGCCGTAATCCGCCAAACCGCGCCCCGCCGCCGCTTCCCAAAGCGCGCGGTAAAGCGCGGCAACGGCGGCGGGCGCGCCGTGAAATTCCCATCCCGATTCGCCCGCATATGAAATCCTGCACGCCAGCAATTCGCCGCCGCCAAAAGTTTCGGCGCGCGTCCGCAGCCACGGCAACAATTCCGCGTCCGCCGCCCGCGGCAAACATTTGCGCACAACCGCCCGCGCCAGCGGCCCGTTGACCGCCAACGCCGCCCATTCGCGGCTGCGGTTTGCCAACTCTACCGCCGCATTTCCGCGCCGAAAATTTAAATAATCCCAAAGCCGGTTCTCAAAAAACGCCGCGCAAACAATATAAAAACGGTCTTCTTCGGGGCGCATCACCGTCGCTTCCATTTCAATCCGTCCGTTTTCGGAAAGAAAATGCGCCAGCGCAATCCGCCCCGGCGCGGGCAAGCGGTTTGGAATTAATCCGCCGACAAACGCCGCCGCGTCTTTGCCGCGCACTTCCGCTTTGGCAAAAGCGGAAATATCCATGACACCCGCCCGCCCGCGCACCGCCGCCGTTTCCGCGCCGACAATTTCGTGCAACGCCGTGCGCCGGAAAGAATAAATGTCGCGCGCCGCCGCGCCGTTTTTGGCAAACCAGCGCGGGCGTTCCCAACCGCCAACTTCTTCATGCACCGCGCCTTTTTTTTGTAAAATTTCATACAACGAACTTTGTTCGCCGGGGCGCGCCGCCAGCCGGTTAAAGTGCGGAAAAGGAATTTCGTGGCGCAAAATATAATCTTCGCGCGCTTTGGCGGTTTGGTATTCCCGGTTTGCCTCCCGCCCAAAACGGCGCGGGTCAAATTCGCGCATGGAAATATCCGCCGCGCCCGCCGTCATCCACCGCGCCAGTTGCGCCGCCAACCCCGGCCCCCAGCCGATACCGATTTGGCAGCCGCAACAGCACCAATAATTTCGCAACCCGGGCGCCGGACCAACCAACGGCATGCCGTCCGGCGGATGCGAAATTGCGCCATGCACCGCCAGCCGGATTCCCAAATTCGCCAGCGGCGGCATCCGCGCAAACGCGGCGGATAACCATTTTTCCACGCGCCCGTAATCCGGTTCAAATAATTCATTTTCCGATTGCCACGGCGCGCCGCCGTCCCACACCGTGCGCGGATTTTCTTTTTCATAAATACCGACCAGTCCCGATTTTTGTTCCATCCGCACATAACCCGAAACCATGCGGTCGTCGCGCACCACCGGCAATTCTTTTTCCAACGCGGCAAATTCGGCGCACGGTTCGGTTACAAAATAATGGTGCGTCATGGAAACGGCGGGCAAATCGTAGCCGTTCCAAAGCGCAATTTGCCGCGCAAACGCGCCGCCCGCATTGACGATATGTTCGCAAATAATTTCGCCTTTTTCGGTTTGCACCCGCCAGCCGCCCGCGGTTTTTTGGATGTCCAAAACGCGGCAACGGCGGAAGATTTTTGCCCCCGCCATGCGCGCCCCTTTTGCCAACGCAACCGTCGCGCCGGACGGATCCAAATGCCCGTCGTCGGGAGTGTGCAACGCGCAACGGACGCCGTCCAAATTGTAAAACGGATGCAATTCCCGGATACGCTCCGGCGGCACAATTTCGGCATCAAAACCCGCCCCCGCGCATGTTGAAACAATGTGCCGCAGCCAGTCGGCTTCGTCTTCGGTATAGGCAAGCCGCAACGAACCGCAGCCGTGCCAAGTCGCGGAATGCCCGGTTTCTTCCGGCAATTTTTTATACAGCGCGATGTTGTAATCTACGCACCAGGCGAGCGCGCGGTTGGATACGGCGCGGGTAATTTGTCCGGCGGCGTGCCAAGTGGAACCCGAAGTTAATTCGCTTTTTTCCAGCAGCACAACGCCCATTCCGGCGCGCGCCAGATGATACGCCAGCGCGCATCCCATAATGCCGCCGCCGACAATAACGGCGTCCGCCGAAGACGGCAAACCGCCGCCGCAATTACCGGAAAATTCCACCGCGTCCATAAAAAACCCCCGCGCAATTTATGCAACAATTCATACAGTTCATACAGTTTTAATTTAACACAAAATTGTTATATCATGCACCGCATGGAAAACGGCGCCGTTCTTTCCGCCCGCCACTACACCGCGCCCGAAATTTACGCGCGCGAAGTAGAGCGGATTATGGCGCGCACATGGCAGTTTGCCGGCCATGTTTCGCAACTGCAAAAAACCGGCGATTATTTTGTTTTTGAAACCGCCGGCGAAAATTGTTTTTGCGCGAAAGGCGAAGACGGCGAAATTCGCGCCTTTTACAATGTTTGCCAACACCGCGCCCACGAACTTTTGCGGGGCGAAGGCAACGCGCGCCGCATCGTTTGCCCCTACCATTCTTGGGCTTACGATTTGGACGGGCGTTTTTATTCCGCGCCCAATTTGCGCGCCGCCAACAATTTTCCGCGCGATTCCGTCCGCCTGCGCCAAATCCGCGCCGAAATTTTTTGCGGTTTTATCTTTGCCAATTTGGACGACGATGCCGCGCCGATGGACGAATGGTTTCCCAACGCGCGCCGCAAAATCATGGAATTCGCCCCCGGCGTAGAATCGCGCGCGCCGTTGTTGTGGGTGGAAATCCCCGAACAATGCAACTGGAAAATTTCGGTGGAAAATTATTCCGAATGCTACCACTGCGCGGTGAACCATCCGACTTTTTCCGCCGGCGTCATTAAACCGGAAACTTACGAAAT
>JAAGOD010064076.1_pt1 | contig 10133 bp, 9 predicted proteins | sample 8389681 | NCBI WGS metagenome assembly JAAGOD01 (sample SAMN13964374, study PRJNA552185) | sponge metagenome | biome: deep-sea hydrothermal vent fields; feature: spots directly above weak diffusing fluid; material: seawater and sediment | host: Tedaniidae sp. KZ-2020 ... | reverse complement strand
TCCTATCATGATCCATTAAAAAGAAGCTTAATAAGAATCCCAGTCAGTACACTCCAAGTACCTTCGTCGTACATTAATAGCATTAAGACATAATCACAGGCACCACATATGTGGTTAGCTCCTCTGATTAATTGTGCCAATGTTGGGTTCAAAAAGAAGAAAGATGACAACACACACTAGAAAACTTGACCATAGAGCTGATGGGGATAACAATAGGCTACAAAGGCCACAGGCTAATCACCCTGCCCTAGGCCCAGACATGATGTCTACCACACCACCACAAGAGCCATCCTCACGCAGGGCCAATGCATGGGAAAACAATGCACTACAGTCTTTTTTTAAATTAGGCATTTCCATGGATTCTGCCCACCTCCTCGACCACATTCAGCCAAGGCTGAGTAGACAGTGGAGATACCCCACTCCCTCAGGTCTACTCTCTCCCTTGAAGGCCACCTCAAGAACTCTCAAGATATAGCTATACCTAGTATAACTCTTGGAGTTATTATCCCTCTGCGTAATCAATAATATACCTGAATTGCTATATATTCGTATTATCTCAAGACTACCAGTATCTAGCTAATAGCACTGATTATTGCTGTGCACAACCAAAGCTATTTGCCTGGTCAACATCTTTTGCAGCTATTTACATTTCTCCTAAAGAAGCCATCCAGTCTTTAGTTCCAATCAGGTTATTATTTAGGGCACTGCAACACTGTCGCCATACCAAGGGGGTTCACCTTATTTTACTCCTTAGTCTAAATAATATAATACCAGTATCTCCTCACGAGCTGCTTTCAAGACACTGATAGTTGATGGCTTTTTCGTGCGATTTCTGAGTTGGTTTCTCAGCTTGAACACTGCTTCCTTCAACTCCCTTCTCCTAGAGAGGGATGGGGGAAAAAAGAGCACGATGAAAGGTCTGAGTACCATAATAATTATTATTGCTAAAGGAAGTCATAATCATTCTGAAGTCCTCCCAACACTTGTGGTATAATAAAACTGGATGTCATGCATAAGTACACTGCAGAGATCTTCCAATATTATGATAACCGAGTTCAACAGATTTCTGTGCTGCAGACTCAGAAAAACTGCATGTGTACTAACAAATTTTGCTTCAGTTTCCGTTCTGCAAATTTGTTGGAAGCAGCCAGGCTACAAGTGCAGGCTGCAACTATGCAACCAGCCCTTTGCATTCTTTTTTAAACTCCTAGCAGTGCAGATTCTTCAGGCAAACGCAGCAACAGTTTGGCCATGTGCTGAACGCAGATCATGCACTCTGCTCGTCCCCCAAATCACGTACCCACTCAGCTCTGAGGCCAAAACCACTAACTTTGGCACAACAGAATACATAAAACCCCATTTCTAATCTTGGGGTTAAAATAAGAGTCTGCGTGTCTGCATGCAAACCCGTTTCCTTCAGACCCCTTAGCAACATGATTTCTTTGCACTTCAAAAAAAATTATGCTTAAAAAAAAAGAAGTATCATCCTCTTCTTCAAGTCAATTACCTGATTCGTTCCTTTCTGTTATGATCCTCAGACGCATGTTTCTTCCTGCCTGTCTCCTGCACAGAATGTTGTTGCTCCTCAACACCATTCACCAAATTTCTAGACTCTTCAGCAACCTAGTTTGCAAATAAACGTTTCAACATTTTCTCTTTGTAGAGCTCTAGCTACTGCTGATGGAGATTTCCTGCTCTTACCTCATTTGCGGTGTCTTCCGCCTCACTGTTGTCCATTTCTTCCTCGGAGATATCTGAAGGCTGCAGGTCATCTGCACATTCAGCACTACTTCCTGCGTGGCCTTCACACCCTGCTCGGTTACAAAATATACTCTGAAAACCATGAAACTTGTAGCTGTGTCAACTGATCACAGTATCTAAACACTGCTGGTTAGTATACCTGCAAAACCGAGACCTTCCTGGAGAGAGCCCTGCACATACCCGTGGCATTTTCTCTCAACCTTTGCACGGAACAGTTGAAGATCTCTCTCAGAACTTGTGCAGTTTTAGAATAACTTACTGAGGGTCTTGGTGAGCAAGATCTCCTGCTATCTGCATTTACTTCTGTCACTTCTGTCATATCACTAGCCTGATTCCTCTTCATCCTTCAGCACCCTAAGCCGTCGATTTAGCAGATCACTGTGTGCAGCTCTAGCTTGCTGCAAAAATGAAATTAATTAGATTAGCAAGATATTTATCTATTTTCAGGTTCAAAGAGCATTTTTACATCTTCATGACCACTTCATGACCACCTAGCTAGCTAGCCCAGCCAGCTGAAAGAACCAAGCTAAGAACCAAGCTAGCTAGCTAGCTAGCTAGCCTCTCACCTAGCAATGCATTCTTTAGCCTCCACCTCTCTCGGGGATCCAGCTTCAGATCACACAACTAAAATGGGCACTACAGCAGCGGTGTTTATAGCTATGGCTGCATACCTAAATCGATGTCAAACTCCTTATCAAGATTCTCCCACCCTGGTTCAATGTGCAGAAATAAAAAAGCATGCACCCACGAGTTCACCACACAGCCCTCGCCACACAAGCCACTTCTTGGAAAAGCCATGAATATCATTAATGGGACTATCAAATTGCCTTTCTTGGAATTGCACAGTCCACACAAAAGATAGCTAGCTCTGATGAGGTCAGTGGTGAAGTTTAATTTTGCTAATGTTGAAAACTTTCACAGCACAACCTTGAGGTATTCTGCAATGCCTTGTCTAGCAGCTCCGCCCTCCTCTGGGGATCTACGAACTTCAGTTTTTCTACGACGCTCCCATTCGACCCTTCTTGATATGTCACTCTTCGGATTGCCTGCAAACGTTTTGCCTCTTGGTCTTTCGCTTCGTATCTCCATGGCTGTAGCCCCTCCCCCGGCAACAACTGCTACATCCGCTCTGAGGCTCTTTAACCTTCTCGGCTTGACAGGTGGTTTCTTCTTGAAGCTCGTTGGAGCCCTTTCTGACCCAGTCTGTGAGCACTTATTGGCTGTCATCGGTACTGAGTAGGGTGTTGGCTCTGAAGGGGGCTTGTCCAGCTGCTGTTGTTGCTGTCTCGGTGACACAGAGGCCTCCGAATACTCGGCAGGGGCAAATATGGGGGGAGGAGCCCGGGAAGGAGGTGGTAGCGGGGGTTGTGGTGTTGGCGGAGAACCAGTTACTGCTGCTAGCAAACCTGCAGGCAGTGAGAGCAAATACTTTAAACTCGCTTCCTATAAATAAGCAATTTAGCACTGCACGTTCTGTTTATGCTTTGCAAGTCTACAGGAGATAGTGTGAAAAGCAAAATGCCTACTGCCCTATGAGCCCAAACCACAGATAAGCCATATATGGAGTGGTGTAAGGCTTTTTACTGTTGCAACTGCCAAATAAAATAAAATCTACAGCAGCTATGTAAACTTGTGGTTTTCTCATCAATAGGAAAGTGGGATTTCTAAGTGGTTTCTACATTGAGCTTTTGCATTTTGCAGTTTGTGCAATTCACTGTACTTCAAACAGACCAAATTTTTTGCTGCTGTTGTTGTTGAACTTTTTGCTCGGCACAGACTCAACGTTCAGGATGTATCCATCCTCGTAATCCTTGCTATCCCTGGAGAGAGCGGAGGTAACAGTGATGGGAGACTCGTTCAGCTCAGCATAGATGTCGCTGGTGCTGGTGGTGTTGCGGATCTCCAGGGGAGGGGGGAGGGGTGGGACGGTGCGGGGAGGGGCACAGTGGGGAGAGGAGGTGGTGGTGGTGGTGGAGGAAGTGCGGCGGGGATTTGGGACAGTGCTGGACTGCTGACGTCGGTTGCTGGATATATAGTGAAAATTAAACGGCCACAACTACAGCATCCAATAGCTGTGACTGCTCATGAAGATAATTCTAAAATTTTCGCCTCTAGCTAGCTACTTTATTATTACCTTGCTTTCAAGCAGATGAAGATGATGAAGACTGCACCAACAGTCACCACTGCTGTGAGCATTATGGCGCCCCCAACTGCTACCCCCACTGTTGTGACAGAGAAATTGGGCCCCTCTCCAGCTATATCATGGCTCACTAGTGGATAAGCAGCATTGCTAATAGCTAGATCTCCTCTACAACTAACTCCCATTTGTCTTACTGTTGTTGCACAGTTCAGTCAGTGTTCTCTCTGAAGCAGAAGCTGGGAACTTCGTCGGTACAGCTTATGTCTTCAGTTTGGTTTGGATACCTACTGCACAGCGGAATCAAGACATTCTCCAGCTCGGAGTTCTCAGAGACATCACTGTCACATGCACAGAATACAAAGTGTGACATGAGGATCTTTTGTATCAGTTCTCTAAATAAGGTCACACAGACTAGAGGTACAACTATTGAGATGTAGACATTTAGTCATACAGCAGCGATACAAGCTGCTGTGAGCCATTTTTGCCCTCTTCACCTTGTGCGCAGCATGTCGGTGCATTATCATCACTCTTGTACTGCTTACTTACACTGCCAAAGAGCTTCCTCAGAAACCAGGAAATTGAGCTGTCTCAATTGATTCCATGATAAGTCTCTGCAAAAAAAATGCAATAGGAATTTACTGGTCTGCACTCCTTCACACCTTGATGGTGAATCATCTACAACGTACAATTCAAGTAATGAAGGTAGTTGGATTGCTTCCTCAACCTGTTGCAGCTTAAGTTCCTTTCGAAACAGACATGCAGCAATGGTTGTAATGTTGCCTTTCACTCACAGCATTTCCAGGGAAGGGAATTTTTCACCCGTGAGATCTCCATCATGCAGGCATACGATAGAATTGTCACTCAAGTTGCTGAGAGAGAGTAATGAATGTAGCATCATCCAGTGAATCTCTATCTGGCTAGTACTTACAGTGCAGTAAGTGGAAGGGGACTTCAATCAAATTGAGATTGCTCAGATCCCTACATTGCCATTACAATGACGACAATGTGATTGCGGTATTGCAAAGTAATTAGTAATTTCAGGTGGGGGCTCTCTACTATTCTTACAGTGTTGTGGTTGAATCATCACCATAACACACCACCCCTCTTTCGTCTTCACAGCTGCAGGTACTGGGGCAGGACAGGGAGCCATTGGATGCCCTCACATGCTTCCCAGAGGCTAAAGGGATGACATCAATATTATGAGCAAAGCATTATTATAGTGTCCAGAGCCTGCTTGCTTTTTGTGAAATTCTCTACGTCATGCAACAAGACATACAAGATGTCAACATTTTTATGAAGCCAAACACACAATTATTTTACTTATGCTAGGCACCTAGCAACACTAAAGTAATACCTGATTGGTGAGGTAAGCCCGAGACTCCATTTCTTAGTAGCAGCAGAAACCACAAAGTAGCTATCAGTATCATTACAGAAACCCCCATCAGAAAAACCACTAATTAAAGGAAGCCTCAATGAGCTCATGCAGGGCAGAGATAGCAAAATAACCTTCTAACAGCCAAGAGTTTAATTAGTCAAGCTGGACTCGTGCCATTTTCACATCTGAAGGGCTGGGGGGGATTTTAAATCTGAGCTACAAGAATTTGTATAACTGTAGGTGTTTATATGTAACTTAAATAGTGAAGAAGTGAAATGAAGTGCAGTTTATCGTCCTTATTAGGTTCAACTGTAGCTCTTCAAAAAACAAAGATTTTTTTGTGAACATAAGAGCTAGAGACAGAATGATAATCGTGACATTCGACCCTAAGAAGCTAGCTATAGTGTTCTCCTATAACACACACTGAGAAAACTAAAAACACAACAAAAAAAAATGAGATAAAACAGTTGGATGAATCTGAATGATTGAAGTTCCGAGTTTAGCCAATCACAAAATTAATCTGTTTCTAAGAGCTGCAAATACACTAGCTAGATTTATTCATGATCTTGGCCCTGAGGTGGAGTGAGTGAGTGAGTGACTTTGAAAATAAAGGGAGAAGGAAGACAGCTGAGACACACACAGTCAACAAACACATAGAAGAAGAAAAGCTAGAGCTACTCCCCTCCACTGTCTTCAAACCCTTCACTCTCCGTGATGAGCGCTCTCTCGAGAATTACTCTGCCTTCCTGTTTATTGTTAAAGCTAAACGATGGAATGATGGAAACCTATGATAACTCACCTTGTATCTTTGAGACTCTTCAGTAGCAAATTCCTATATCATACCAATAAAAAATAGAGTCATAACTACTTAACAGATTCATACCTAAGTTCTCAAGCTTGTTGTAAAGTTTGACTGTATAATATTCAGTCCGTGTATAATGCCATGGAATGAGGAACTTACATATATCCATCCCAGACGAGTGCTACACAGTTTGCAGGACACATCTCTCACCACGTGTCTTCCTGTCAACTACAGAGCATGTGACATGGTCATGTGACATGGTCATGTGACATGGTCATGCACTTGCACAGAGTCCAGCATACTTACCATAATCCTATTTTCCACTTCACTGAAAGTCAAGTTCACTCTGTACACACAGAGATAAAGAATGAGTCTAGTATGTACGCCATGTCTCTACATTGCCATGTTCTTTGATCGTAATACACACACGGCAGCAGTTGAAGCTTAGTAGTAACATCAACAGCCAAAATGTACCAATCAAAGTAATTCTTATTACAGTGAGGTCAAAAGTATGAACATTTCAAACTGACCACAAGGTACTTATGTACACACCCACCCGTTCAAATGTCAACAATATGTTATGTAACATTCGTCCAGAGATCGCAGGGCAGATTTATACTATACACAGCCTTTGCTTTATTCCGGCCACCCCTCAGGACGGTCAGATAGAAAGGTGATCTCATTACCAGGTGGATTAATGCTCAGTTTAAAGTACCTTTTCAGGGGAAGTCCACAGAATGTCATACACACACACCTACATACATACACACACCTACATACATTCACACACACACACCTACATACATACACACACCTACATACATGCACACACACATACGTACATACATACATACATGCTGCCAACTCACACTTTATTGAATAAAAAGGCACGTCCAGTAGCACCAGTGAATCTCTGCATATAGAATTGACACAGGATACCATAATTAATGTTCGTGGCTGCTGAGTTAGTTTTATTCTAATGTGCCTGTTGGTGCAAGTATTCTGGCCACTCTACTGTGCCCTCTCTCCTCCTTTGCCTGACCAGCCACTCCACTACAACAGACTTACAGTTGAGACGAGTTCAGCACGGTTGGTGAGAGGAGTGTCACAGCTGGCACAAGAGTAGATCCTGATGCCCCCAGGGTGGTCTAGGAAAATTCTCCCCATCCTCACTTAGCTAGCTCAGCCAGGCAACACAGTGAGTGGTCACAGCACCACTCAGAAACTTCTCTACTTCAACAGCCTCCCCACCACGGGAGAATTGGGCACCAAAATTCACTAACACTCAATGCTTCTCTGCGTTTTTTGCTCTTTGTTTATTTTCAATTTTACTGGTTAGGGGGCGGGGTTGACGTCTAATTAAAAGAAGAAGCCGCCCCCACAAAACCCACGTGGTTAGCCTTGATGGCCAAGTATAAAGTTCTTCTTCCCAAGACGAGCTTTCCTCTCAGGCCATCTCCAGCAACCAGTGACCACGCCATCAGAGCAGCAGCAAACTTTGACCACCTCTACAAGTGGCAGCAGGAGAACAGAAAGGCAGGGGATGTCCCAACCTTCATCCTCCATGATGGTCCCCCTTACGCCAATGGCAGCCCCCACATGGGGCATGCCCTCAATAAGATTCTCAAGGACATCATAAACAGATACAAGCTGCTCCGAGGCTTCAGGATTGAATATCGGCCAGGTTGGGACTGTCACGGTTTGCCGATCGAGCTCAAGGCTTGCAAAGATGTTGATTTTTCGAGACGCTCTGCTGTGGAGATACGATCAAAGGCCACCCAGTTTGCCAAGAATGCACTGACTCAGCAGAAGGAGGCGTTCCGTAGCTGGGGGTGCCTTGGCGACTGGGACAACCCTTACCTCACAATGGACAAGGAATACGAAGCAGAGCAAATTGGCGTCTTCCACCAGATGTACAAGAGAGGGTGCCTCTACCGGGGGTTCAAGCCAGTCTACTGGTCCCCTTCGTCCGAAACTGCCCTTGCCGAGGCGGAACTGGAGTACAAGGAGCACGTCAGTACGTCCCTCTACACCCTCTTCCCGCTGGTTTCCAACTCCCTCAGTCACCCGGGTGAGGTTTCCGCTTTGGTGTGGACCACGACTCCCTGGACTCTCGTTGCCAACAAAGCCATTTGCTACCACCCTGATCACTCCTACTCTCTAGTGGAGGTTCAACACAATGGCACTCCAAAGGTACTGTTGGTGGGAAGTAAGTGCCTAGAGACCCTTTCTCCTGTTCTCGGAGAGTACAGACTGATACGATCAGTATCGGCTTCTGAATTGTGTGATATTAGTTACAAAAACCCTCTCGAGGAGGAGGGGGGAAAGCTGAGGCCATTTCTGCCTGCTTTTCATGTCAGTGATGAGGAAGGGTCGGGATTGGTCCACACAGCTCCTTCACACGGCCATGACGACTACGCAATCGGACTGAAGAACAAGCTGGACCTTGGCTGCGTGGTGGACGGTAAGGGGCGCTACACCAAAGAAACCACAGCCGAGTTGGAGGGAATGAGCGTGCTCGATGAAGGAGGCCAAGCCATTTTGGCAAAGCTCAGAAGCTTGGGTGTTCTGGTGCAGGAAAAGCCGTACTCCCATCGCTACCCGTGCGACTGGAGAACGAAGAAGCCCGTGATCATTCGAGCCACCAATCAGTGGTTTGCCAGCGTCAGCTCCCTCAAGGAACAGGCAAAGAAAGCCGTGATTGAGGATGTCGTATTGTATCCCTTGGGCTCCAGAAACCGGCTTTTGACCTTCCTTGACAAAAGGGACGACTGGTGCATCTCCAGGCAGCGTCTCTGGGGAGTTCCCCTTCCGATATTCTATCGCACCGACAATGACCAGCCTTTGGTTACGGACGAGACCGTTTTACATGTCAAAGACCTCTTCGGGAGGTTTGGCTCTGACTGCTGGTGGAAGCTGAGCAGAGAGGAACTCCTGCCGAAATCGATTCGCCCTGAGGCTGAGTTGTATCGTAGGGGAGAGGACACCATGGATGTGTGGTTTGATAGCGGCACATCATGGGCGTCGGTCCTGAAGGGGTGTGGTCCAGAAGGAGAAGGAGGTGTGGCTGATTTGTATTCGGAAGGCTCGGACCAGCATCGTGGCTGGTTTCAGTCTTCTCTCCTGACGAGTGTGGCCGTGCGGGGGAAAGCTCCGTATCGAGCTGTCCTCACACACGGTTTTGTCCTGGACAAGGCTGGCGACAAGATGTCCAAGTCGATTGGCAACGTCATCAGTCCGGCGGACATCCTTACCACCCTCAACTTCGGCGCGGACGTGATGCGAATGTGGGTGGCCTCCAGCGACTACCACCATGACGTGCAGCTGAGCGACGACATTTTGAAGCAAAACAGCGACTTCCTCCGCAAGATTCGCGGCATCTGTCGCTTCCTTCTCGGCAATCTCTCCAACTTTACCCCCAGCAGAGACATTGTTCCATATTCTCACCTGTCAAAGCTCGATCGGTACATTCTTCACTTATTGAGCAAATTCAACAGCAAGGCAATGTCGTCCTATGATGCATTTGAGTTTTCCAGCGTGCATCACGCATTGTCAACATTCTTACCAATCGATCTCTCAGCCTTTTACTTCGCCATTATCAAGGACCGTCTCTATTGTGACGAGGAGGGCAGTGACGGGAGGAGGTCCACTGTGTCGGTGCTCTATCACCTCCTGAGGACTATCGTGTACTCTGTGGCCCCCATTGCCCCACACTTGGCCGAGGAGGTGGCCCAACATTCCCCTTTCCAAGGTGAGTCTCATAATATAGTCCGCAAGTGTGTGTGAAGGGGAGGAAGGAGGGGAACTGGACACCTTCTGTAAACTTCTCTAATCTGAATCCACTGAAGAAGTGAAGGCAACCCTCAAAATCAACTGATCCCAGATTAGAGAGAGAGAGAGAGAGTATGAGGAACTAGGACACCAGCGACGGCAACTAATCAGGGGCTGATCCAGGATTTTTAGGAGGGGGGTGGCTGTCGAACTAAGGCAAGCTAAACATGCATGTAGGCCCAGGAAGATGACAGTCCAATCGTTACTGTCTGGCTCAAGTTCAG
>JAAGOD010043510.1_pt1 | contig 10134 bp, 7 predicted proteins | sample 8389681 | NCBI WGS metagenome assembly JAAGOD01 (sample SAMN13964374, study PRJNA552185) | sponge metagenome | biome: deep-sea hydrothermal vent fields; feature: spots directly above weak diffusing fluid; material: seawater and sediment | host: Tedaniidae sp. KZ-2020 ... | reverse complement strand
TGCATTTAGCATAAACACGATAATGAATACTCAGTTTGATTGTTATGGCCGTAGAGCGGTCAGTGAGACTCCTTGTACATTAATTAGCTACTCAGTGATGCAGAAAAGAATCACGGAAACATGAATGTCATTAAGTTAGCTGATATAATAGGTAGATAGCTACTTTGTCTTTCTTGTGTGTGTTCATATAATGCCTTGACCTCATCAGAATGCAAAAGTTTGGAAGCTGGATGAAAGAAACCAGAAATCACTCCCTCATGGTAGTCCAAGACAGCTTCCTCAAGCTGTTTTTGAAGTAGGTATAAATAGAAGAGGTGCATTAAGTATCATATTTAGCTCATCTACCGACATATACTCACATTATGAATGAGGTTCAATGGGTTTACTTGTAGTATTCCCAGCAATTCAAGTTTGTTGTGTCAGCAGTAATATAAACATCACGTGTTTAGTTGTTCTTATTGCAGTCCATTAGATTCACCAGGGATGCAAACACTGTTTCCAAGTGGCTAGCATCGTCCAAAGAGAGAAGGCAACATGTGGACGACTATAAATGCACGTCGTACATTTCATTCGATCAGTCGGTGGATGAGCTGACGGCCCTACACCTGGCTTGCCTGCACAACAGGCCCCAAATTATCAAACTCCTGCTTCAAACTGGAGCAGGTGAGTGAGCATAGTCAATGATACAACACTCACTCTAAATGTTTTATTGGGTATAAATGCTGTTGCTGTTGTTATTCAGGTGTTGCCATCACTGATGCAATAGGAAGGAATGCTTTGCACTACTTATGCTCCAGCAAATCTGAAGAGCCGATTTGAGAAGCATTTAACTTGATCATGGACAGGTTACAGTAGTAGAATCAGGGTTGCACAGTGAATCCCTGCTTTAACAAACCTCTAGCTTTAATAATCCTCTAGCGTAGAAATGATACCACAGGCTCATTTTAATAACATTGTTGATTTGAACTACAATCTCTGCGATTTATATCTGACTCTTAATGCAGCATTCTTAATACTGCTGAACACCATGAGATTGTGAATAAACATGACGAGAAGTATGGCCGCACCCCTCTGATGGAGGCTTGCTTGATGAACAGAAAGCCAACTGTTATTGCATTAATACATTCTAAGCTGCAGGCAGGTATGTGTGTTTGTTTCCCTTACTATGTGGGACCCTGAAACTGAGTACAGGTCAATGATCATAGAGTCCTGCTGGAATTCATAATGCATAAACACAGGTTACCTTCAATAGTAAGGTCACATAGGTTTTTTTGCATGCTATTACAGTGGAGCCTCTAATTAATGGACATACTTCATTTTTGTCCTTCATAGAGAGGTTGTTCTCTAATAATATAAGAGTACGTTTGGTTTGTCCTTTGTTGGGAGGTTTGTCTTCTTTCGGAGTCCTTTATATCAGAGGTTTTGCTGTATTTTTGTTCAACCCAGTTTTTTTAATGCTAATTGAGCATAGATAATAAATTTCCACATAGCATGGGGTGGAGAAATGGCTAGCTATTAGCTGTATTCTGAACATGACTGTGACCAGTGTAATGCCATCTAGATTCAGCAAACTCAAAAGCTAGCCAGGTCCGATTAAAACTGACTGGCATATTTTTTTTTAATCAACAGACACTATAGCCTTGTTTATTGCGTGAAAGTAGATTTAGAGCAAACATCCTTTTTACATCTCAGATACATAGTGATCGAGGTATAATATTATTCACTGAACAGGGGGAGGTGTTTATCAGATAGTCCCAACAACACTATTGATGCTAGTAGCTAGTCCCAACTTCATTTTATCTCATGCACTTTAGCTATATACCATTCACAGCTGATGTTTACTATCCCAGTACTTGGCCCCACATGATCGAAAGCATGCACTTACTGTGCACTTACGTTAGCAAAGTGATGGTTTACTTTCCTGCCACACAAAAAGCAACAACCCCTTACTCAACTCTTGAAGGTTACACTGGCATTCTATAATATTGTAAAGCTCAGGCTTTCAAATTTAATGCTCACTGGTATCAGAAATTGACCATGTAGGAGAGGCTAACTGGCAACAATCAATAGCCATGTGCCTTAGCATAGCTGTGTGTCTCCCAGCTACAAAAATTACAATTATTTGCAGGCTGGCATCTTTAGCCTATGCTATCCATTCTGGGAAACAACTGGCATTTCTGAAGAGAATAATTACAATAGTGTCTTAATATTATAGATGTGAATGTGATCGACTCTGCCAGTATGAGCCCCCTCCACTGTGTCTGTGCATCACCAGCAGAAGATGTTGAACCTCTCTTTGATTTCATACTTGATCAGCAGTAAGTTGAATGGCTTAATGTAATGTGCTTCAGATAAGAAAGCTAATTATATGAGTTCAGTAGTCAGAGCTTCTGTAATTCAAGTGTGCTGGATATCCATTGAATCTCTGGCTTGTAATAATGTGACCTCATAGCTAATATAATAGTGCTTTCTGATGGATTATACTTTCTGTAATTACCTCTGTAGGAGAGATAATATCGGTGCTTGTGACAATCAAGGCAGAATACCATTCCTGGTTGCTTGTGAGCACAACAAACCAATTATTGCTAAGAAGCTTTTGAATGCTGGTTCAGGTAAGTAATAACAGTTAAGTCAGATCCTCTAATGACCCAATGCTAAAGTGTATCTTACTGTATTGGAACCCAACACCTTTCCAAATGCACACGGGCATTTTGTATTATGCTTTGGTTATGATAGACGTGTATGCTGAAGATTGCAATCAAAAGACTGCACTGCACTATCTTTCCTCTTCAAAGAGTGAAAACATTGAAGAGCTTCTGAAAATAATCACCAGAAGGTCATTATTGTCATAGTCTGAAAACAATCTCATACCCTTGTATATAGTCTCTAAATGCCAGGCCCTTTTTTGCTTATCCTTTATCCCTCAGAATAACTCAGTGTGCTAGGATTAGCGTCTATCATGGAGTGGAGGACCAAGATATTGATGCATTGGCTATCCGTTTCATCAACAAGAAGGATGCCAGGGATCAAACTCCATTCCAGATTGCATTATCTGAGAAGAACCAACACATCAAAAATGCACTCATACTGATAAGCAGTGGAGCCGATATTCAAATTAGGTATTATTGATACAATTATGCATGTCTACATCAAACAATAATGGACTCACTCCTTTTATCCTGTAGAGAGGTTGTCTTCTTTTAAGTTGCTTTGTGTACTTTAAATTCTCTTTTGGGGTGTCCTTTTCGGAGGTTTCATCATGCAATCGATTAGAGCATTTTTGTTCCAGCCTTGATGTGATTGTAGCAGGGTAGGCCTTTACTTTGCCAACTCCTAGTGTTATCGTAACTAATTGTTGGCTATAGGCTAGATGATGGTCGCTGGCCACTACAGTTCGCCTGTGATAGCGAGGATCCTAAACCACTCTTGGCCATATCCCTAATCAACCATGGTGCTGACATTTCCATACGGTAGGTTCAATGCAATTAGCTAGCTACTCTAACCACAGCTAGCTTTTGTATCTATACCTCGCCATTGTAGCTTCATCTTGCTTAGCCAACTCTTTTTGTTACTAGCACTGGAGTGGATGGACGCTCACCATTACTACACTTCGCCTGTCGGGAAAACTTAGTGGACATTGTTGACTGCTTGCTTAAGCATGGAGCAAATATCATGGAGAAGTATTAGCAATTGAATCAAATTTTGCAAATACTGTCAATAATTAATTAACAATTCTTAGAGATGATGACCAGAAGAGACCTATCTATTATGCTCAGTCTTACAAAGTTCATAAGCTGCTGACTAAAGCAGGGGCCATTGACTATGGTTACAGAGATGTAAGAAGCATCATTATGTTATGTATAATAATGTGGACTTTGCTGAACAAATTTTCCTTTCTCTAGCCAAAGTTACTGGATGAGAGTTGTCGTAAAGGTTTCACAGGCAGGGCTATCTACTTGATTGAACACATTAAAAAGAACTTTGTCAAAGCAAAGCACTTATATTGGGCTGTAAAGTACAACTATAAGTAAGTATGAAGCTCAAGACGAGACTATCACTAGCCGAGCTATTTGTAGTTCCATTCTTAAAACTACTTTAACAGTGTTCTTTTTATAAAGGGGAATAGCTATGGCACTGGTGAAGCATCCACATTGGTTCAACTTTCTACGACGCTCTGACATAGGAGAAGATGGTATTCCTACAACTCCTTTTAGAGAGCTGATCAAGAAAATGCCAGGTAATTCTAGTAATACGCTTTGAAAAATCATACCACAATGATTTGACACAGATGTAGCAAAGGTGGTACTGGACAGATGCATAGTGAGCAATCCAAAATTCAAGGACCCTGGAGATATTAATTACACAGTCATCATGAATTATGAGTTCTTAGAAGATTTTGCGATTCCGAAAGAAAAGTGAGTGCAGTCTCCTACTTTAGAAGTAGACAGATTAAAGCAACCTTAAACCAACCTCCGAATAAGGACACCTTGGGATCAGCCACTTTGTCCTCTATTGAGAGGTTGTCCTTTTCTCGGAGGGTAAAAATGAACTACTGCTATGGGAAAGGGGTCTCCTTAGTAGGGAGGTTGTCCCTTTCTCGGAAGGTCCTTTATCAGTAATATAGCTTGGTTTAATATATTTTTTATAATCCTCAAAATCAGGTCTGAAGATGAAAATGATATTGTTCTCAAAGGAAATACACTGCAATTTAAATCAAAGAACAAGGAGGAGCTGGATATACCGGATTTCCGTGGACACGATTGTAGCCATGAAAGCCTGGATGCAGTAACTCGGATGCAGTTCTCTACCAAGTGGGGCCCAGTCAGCTTCTCTAAATCAAATCACCCCCTCTCTATCATGGTTAGAGCAACTCATTTTCATTCCCCTCTAGCTAATTACTACAGTGCTCTATTAAAGGTTAAACATGGCAGAGAAAATTTACTCTCTCATCCAGTGGTTGGCAGCCTCCTTCACTACAAATGGAATAGTTTTGGGCACTATGGGTACTATATTAATCTCTTCACTTTCTGCCTGCTTGTGCTCTTTCTTAATTTATATGCTTTGCTGTTGGAAGACCCCATATCAGAGAAATGTGAGTAGAGTAGAACCAGCTTTTTGTCCTTTGTAGAGAGTCCTCTTCCAGAGGTTATTTTTGTATAATATAATATGAGAGTCCTTTAGTTTCCTTTGTTGGGAGGTTTGTCCTCTTTCAGGGTGTCCTTTAGTGGAAGTTTCACTGGAAAGCTATGTTTTGTTGTTGCTATTGCTGTATGTTGTTGTTGTTGTTGTTGTTGTTGTTGTTATTGTTGTTGTTGTTGTTGATACTGTTGTTGATGCTGCTGCCTGCCTTTCATTGTTATCAGTTTTTTTGCAGGTATTGCTGTTCATGCTAACAGCACTAGCAATCTGGATAGCACCACCAGCATAAATTGTGGTAATTACTTCATACACTGTGGAAATTATTATTACTGTTTAGTTGGTGTTTCACTCTTTGCAGATAATACCGGACTGAAGCCACCTCTTGTCTATGTGATAGCATCTTTGGTTATCTTGGTAACCATGTTTCGGTTTTTTCATGAGACATCCCAAATTATTCAAGATCATAATGTAGTTAAGAAGAATTATTTTATCAAGTTGTGCCTCTATTTCAATTCGATTCTGTTTGCTGCTGTCTACTGGGCTGATTGCCAGTGCATTGCCCTCTGGCAGTGGCAGGTTGGAGTGATGGCCGTGTTCCTGAGCTGGCTGAATCTCGTGATTTTTATTGCTAAATTTCCTCTCACTGGAATCTACGTCATCATGCTGCTTCGTGTGTTCTACACCTTCATGAAGGTCGTCTTGCTCTCCTCTCTCCTTGTGGTTGCATTTGGAATGTCCTTTTACATGGCATATCGTGAGCCTTCTATTGCGGTAAGTTGATTGTACCATAAAACATTTGAGTTCAATACAGCTTCTCTTTTCTTAGCGTTCTCCATTCTCCACTCCTGCCCGGTCCCTGCTGAAGCTGGTTACCATGACCACAGGGGAGTTTGAGTTTGATGAGATCTTCCGACAGTCTCCCAATGGAGACAGTGATGGTGTGGAGGAGATCCCCTTTCAAACGGTCTCCTACATCCTCTGGATCATCTTCATTGTGGTCATGCCAATCCTACTGACCAACATGCTGGTAAAATAATATTAAGTATTGGCTTTTATTAATATAGCTACTATATTATAGGTTGGTTTGGCTGTTGGAGATATTGACAGAATTCAGAAGGCGGCTTCACTTGAAAAATTAGCACTCCAGGTATAGCTAAACCTGTATAGCCTGTATAGTGTAATTCAGCTGATACTTATTTGAATTTTTATTTTACCAAGGTGAATCAAGTTTTGGCAGTAGAGAAAACTCTCCGCAGGAAACCATTCAAGAAAATTCTCAGCATAGCCTGGAAGAAGATCTATCCAAATAGCGAGATCACTAGCATCTCAACACAAGATGTAGAGAACCTAAGTATGAAGAGTCGATGCTGGAAGAAGCTCCGTAGCCACTTCAAATTTGAAGTTTGGGGTGGAGAAAGATACGACAGCTTAAAGAGTATAACTGACAGTCTCTCAAGATCACAGGTAACAAAAATTGTATGGTGAAACTCCTTAACAGGCTATATAGACTCCACATTGTGTTGACTCACCATCAATCACTGGGTGTAAGCTGTTCTAGGATTGGTCAGGTTGGATCCCTTTTCTGGACAACCTCTGTAAAAAGGACAACTAAAATGCACATTGGGGTCCTTCTCTGTACATACAGTGGAACCTGTCTATAATGGTCACCCTCAGGCCCACAAAAAGTGGCTGTTATAGAGAGGTGACCTATATACTAGCACAGGTTCTAAAGGCCATTTTGGGACCTAGATCTTTGGCTGTTATTGTGTATAATATCTAATTTAAGGACAAGGGACAATAGACCTCTCAAATTAATGTCCTTTAATCGGATGTACAGTCCATTGTAATCATTGCCGATGCACATTTCAAATAATTGGTAATCCAAGGCCTGTATGTATTGCCTGTGTGGTTATCTCAGGCATGACTAAACACTGCCACTGGTAATGGAGTGTTAGGTATACTGTTGACCTATTGCAATTTTTCTAGCATGATGATGACGATACTCTGTCTGGTATCTCTGATAGTGCAAACTCTTCAGCTGAAATACAGGAACTACAGGTAAGATGCTAGCTATATGGCTTCCAAATTGTGACAAAGGACCCCTGAGATGAGGAGAGGGCAGCCTCCTGCCAAGGTCTAAATGCCTTTATTGTTTTTATAATATACTACTCTACATAGTTATTTTATTGTTGATGTCGTTGTTCATTATTATAGAAACAAAATGCTGAATTAGTTGTGGAAGTGAAGAAATCCAGAGAAGAATTCAAGGTTTGGATATGTTAGCTACTTTCATTAATATACCAATTTGTCTCTGAGATACCTTACAAGGGTCAGACATCACATGACATCTTTACAAGTTTCCTAACAGCGTAGCTAATAGGTATATCACTAGCTCCATGTGCTATTTTTTATATTAGACTGCACTGGAGCTGCTGACGCAGATTGCCCAGAAAACTCTCTCCACACTGGAGCTGCTGACGCAGATTGCCCAGAAAACTCTCTCCACACCCTCAGCTCCTGTTGCACACTCTCCTCCGGCTCCTCCAACCCCACAACCACCACTGCCGGCTGTGGTATGAGCCATTCCTCAGACTACACCTCTGCCCATCCCCTTCACAAACCCTCGTTTTATACCTCTCGCATAGCATCAACTTCCACCCTCTCTTGAACTCATAATACCTCTTCATTAAAGTGTTTGTTAGTACACATAGCTACTATACTAAGCCCATCCCTGCACTCACTCTAGCTATAATCATCAATCACTTCATACACTTCTCCTCTCTAGCTATATACCTTTCTTCAGTGAACTTGTTTGTTTTATCATTCGTACTCCTTGCATCTTGGACAGTGTCCTTGGTGAATGCAATTTTGAAATAGCTAGTGTTTTATTTAATTGTGAGTAATAAATTATTATTAGAGAGCCTTCCTGTCAAAGCAAGAACTGACAGCAGCCTTAAAGAATCGTTTGCAACAGAATCATTTGCGACTTTTGTAGAGCCTTTGTTTATGTGTTAGGTAGTTTACTTTACTACAAATTCCAGTCCAGAGTCCAGTCCATGAGGTCCAGAGTCCAGCTTTTATAATAACCACAATAATCTATTACACAATGCGTCATTGAGTTGTGACATCATCATCTGGTGCATAATTAAATGGAGGGTGTGCTATATATAGGCGGGTGTGTCAGGATAAATTATAGCTAAGTTCACTAATGCTTCTCAAAAGCTGCAGCTATATAGATTGGCCCAATGGCTACTGATCAGAATCCACACGTTGAAATTGAGCTAGAAAAGGTAAAGTGTAAATGGCTAATAACCAAGCTAGCTCTAGTCTACCTACCTATAACAATTTTAGGTACAGCAGGAAAGTAGAGAAGGGAGGAAGAAGCTAAATTTGTCTGTAAGATTTTTAGATGAAGTTGGTTCGCCTGAAAATGCATCAAATTCTTCTGACTCAACTGTAGAATTGGAAAGTGCAACAAGTTTGGATTTTAAGGTACCTATGGCGCACCTGTCTATAGTTTCTTCCTGAGATGAATGTATTCTAATGCTGCTGTTGTTGCTATTGGTTCTTCTAGTTTTCTGACGACAACAACACTAAAATCTTGAAAAGTCAAAAGTCTTTTGGGAAGTTTGTCCATGACCAAAAGCAGGAGCTACCTGAAACTGTATATAATGTAAGTTATAAGTTTATAAGTTGCTTGCTGTGAAGACTCACTAGTTAGACTCAATGTGACACTAAATCCTCTCCTTTCTTCAGGCAATCCAATTCACGAAGGACAAACGAGCAGTTTCCAAGTGGCTGCGGGAGAGGAGCCAGCATGTAGACGACTACAGATGCATTGATTACCATTCATTCTCTGAGCCCAAAGGTGGACTCACAGCCCTGCACCTAGCTTGTCTATACAACAGACCTGATATCATCAACATGCTGCTCCAAGCTGAAGCAGGTAGCTAAGTATGCAATTTGCAGGTCAGAGTGCAATGTGCTTGATGGTGCATGGTGGGTGAGGCAAGGATAGAAGCAACATCATCATTGTTAATTCACTTACTAGCTAATTAAGTGATTACTTATGCAGCACTCCATATATGTGAAGTACAGCTGGGTTAGTTTACTCATGATATTCCTTTGAGACACAAAATATAGCTAGGTGAGTAGGAAACACAGCAAACAAGTACATGGCTACTCTTTCCAAGAAGTTTTCCATGTCAGCAGCTATACTTTCCAAGAAATTGTCCATGTCAGCAGTCAAAAGCATGTCATCCTATTATCTGGTGATGTCCAGTAAAGTACATCTGAACCACAGCTGATATCTGACAGTATGTTTGCAAAGACTAAAGAGGCACGAGCACAGAAGCACAAAATGTCTTTGCCACAAAATCGTAACCCAAATGGGATGGAAGTTTTTATTAATCTATACAAGAATCAATGGGTGGTGAATGAAAAAAACTGTTGGAAACTAAGTCAATTGTCATTGCCCTTCTTTTGTACTGAACATTTACATAGTCAAGTCTGCTAGCTGATTCACTGTGGCATGCTTTTACGGTCGTTGGTCAGCTTTTTACTGGTTGTACTCCTAACTGACTGGATAAAATACATTCCTTTATGGCATTGTATCATGAGTTTTCAATAGTAGTTAGAGTGATCTTTATATGGATTCTGATTTCCTATACTCCAGGAAAGGCTAGGCATTGCACCAAACATTTTGCAGCATTGTAGCTAGAAAATTCTTTACCTTGGTTTTAGCCATAAAGGAATCACTAACTCTATTATGTAGCTAGCTACATCTATTCAGGACAAATTGTGCAATACAAAATTACTTCCCTGGAGAGGTGCTCCTCTACGTATTGTACTATTTACGTAATGATTGGGTTTGGAAGCCCACAACAGATTCTTTTTTTGTATGAATATTATGTGTAGATGTAGCTATTACTGATGACATGGGAAGGACTACAATGCACTGCTTGTGTGTTAGCTCTAAAGAGTCCATTTTCAGGG
>JAAGOD010041135.1_pt1 | contig 10173 bp, 14 predicted proteins | sample 8389681 | NCBI WGS metagenome assembly JAAGOD01 (sample SAMN13964374, study PRJNA552185) | sponge metagenome | biome: deep-sea hydrothermal vent fields; feature: spots directly above weak diffusing fluid; material: seawater and sediment | host: Tedaniidae sp. KZ-2020 ... | reverse complement strand
TTGACAAAGAGTTTGATCTGAGAATCATGTCGGTGTTTGAGAACTATGAGCAGCAGTTTTCAACTATCACTGCTGACATAACAGCCAGAATTGGAAAGATTCCAAATTTGACAGGCAGTAAGTTTTATGTAGCCAGTATGAAGAATGTTTTATGCTAGCTAAGCTATAGTACCTATATTCTCCTTTCAGCTGAAAAGAAGACAGCCATTGGTGTTGTACAAGGGAATTTAGATGAAGCTAGGGAGATGGTGAGTGGTGTTGTCCTGAGGATATGGCATGTGGTAGCTATGTGTATGTCCACTAGTTGGATCAGATGGAGGTTGAAGTGCATGATGTGGCAGTGGGTTTACGCCCCCAGCTGAATCAAAGAGTGCAGAACTATCGGGGAGAGATGAAGCGCCTCAACAAGGAATTTGTGAGTGTTGTGTTAGCTACATGCGTAGTGTTACGCTAGCTAGCAACTGGCTTCATAGCTACTACTACTCCTTGTTTAGAAAAAGTCTCAGGTGGCAGTGGGTGGTGCTGGCATGAGAGCTGAGCTGTTTGCTGGACAGGATATGGTCACATCAGAAGACCATGTGAGTTCTGAACCTCCAAATAATGGACATTCTCGGTGCCCAGCATTGGGTAATGAGGTTGTCCTCTTTCGGAGGTCGTTTTGTATACAGTGTAGTATGTATCATACGTCCTTTGTTGGGAGGTTTGTCCCTTTTGGGAGTGTCCTTTATCAGAGGTTTCACTGTCATCTTTGTCAACCTTGTAACTTATAGCGCTCTCGTTTGCTAAATGGGACAGAGAAACTGTCCAAGACTTCAGACCGTCTAGACGAAGGGTATCGTATCGCTCAGGAGACTGAAGAGATAGGACTGGAGATCATGGACAACCTCCAGAGAGACAGGGAAACCATCCAGAGAGCCAGAGGCCGGGTAAGGCCCACACTAATGCAATAGTCCGAGTATAGAGTTGATTGGTGTTGTGTACAGCTAAGGGAGACAGATGCTGACCTCACTAGGGGCTCAAGAATCATTCGCAGGATTCACAAAAGGTGTGAGTTGAAGTTGGTCTGAATGGGATAATGCAATAACTGGTGAAATTTGATCAGTGTTGTCATTCAGTAGGCTACATTGATTGTGGCCAGTTATTATGGAATGGGCCCGTGCTCTGTTTCTATTTAGGATCCTGCAGCACAAGATATTCTTTGTTGTTGGTGCTATAGTGTTGCTGGCTATCATTGGACTCTGTATATTTGGAGTAGTGTATTCACAAGTAAAAAAATGATCGGATCAATCATCACTTTGTCCTCATTGTTGTTGTTGTTGTTGTTATTGTTGATGTCCATCTTGAGACTATTTATTGCCACAGAATAATGATTTTTAACTCACCAGCAAAGATCAAAGGCTCTTTCTCCTTAACAATGCAACTAACACACACATCAGAGCTTCCAATTTAGCCACAGTGACGTCATCAACCGTCACGCGCCCGCAGGATATATAATTTTTGCGCGTCAATTTGGCTGATGGTTATTTACTGCAAGGTGTGCTGTCTCTTTGATGTTGTGATCGGTGCCACAACAACGTGCGTCTTCTGAGTCCCCTAGTCAAGAACACTACGCTATCTCAACCCTGTGAAGGATACCCTGCTCTGGATCTCAGTGCTGGGTCAAGATCAGCTCTAAAACTAGAGAGAAAGACCTGTTTCTTCACTGCTCCTGACTAGCTAGTTAATTGGACAAAGGTATACATTGGCCTAGATCAAAGGGAGCTGGTTTGTTTGAGTGAGAAGATTGTCTTTGATTGTGGATCTGCAGGTTACCTCAGGTTCTGGTGTTGATTATAAACAGCGATTTATCATGTCTGCTCCGGCCAATTCAGCCGCTCCCTCAGGAAATGGAACTGCCAACACCACTGCAGGTTAGACATCTTCAAAGTCAGCTAGCTATTGGCTAGCTAGCTAGCTGGAGGGTGTGCTGGTTGTGTTAGGTTGCAGTAAAGAGAGGGGATGTCGTGGTGTGAGTGAGGAAAGGGGCAAGCTAGCCAGTAGCGTATTCATAGTGTGTATGCAGCAATGTGTGTGTGTGTGTGTGTTGCAGAAGACGACTATAGTCAACAGGACCAGGTGAAGGTATTCAGTCATGAAGGGGATGGGGAGAACACAGAACACCTCAATTCCATGGATCTCCATGACATCAAGACAGAACTCGAGAGGGACGCAGAGAAAGCAGAGGTGTGTGTGTGTGGGTGGGTGGGTGGGGCTAGCACAGCACAAGGTCAACTCAAACTCTTTCCCCCTTTTACTTTAGACCCCCAAATCAGCGTCAGAATCGGGTACGGAAGGCTCTAATGCCACTGGTAAGCTGGTCCTTCCAGCAATGCAAATGTGAATGAGTGAATTGCTGTTTTATAGTGACCACTAGCTCTGGATTGGCTCAGGCGAGCATTCGACCTGTCATCCACCCCCCTACTGCCACTGCCATGGTGAGTGAGTGAGTGAGTGAGGCCTACAGACAGACATAGAGCCCAGTGTGGTAATTATATTGGCCTGTGTGGGTGCCTGCACTAATTCTCCAGGGCTTTGATGTCTGCCAGTTGAAAGGGCAGGAAATGCCTTTCATTACTGGACATCAAAGGGGTTGTGGGCATTCCATTTCTTTGGGCTGGGCCAAGCATTGCTTTGATGTGGTCCTCACGGGCTCTCTAGTGCAGGCTGGCTGGCAGCATGCACTTGACCTGGATTTTGATTATTACTGCATGTAGGTGTATGCGAATGGGAGTGCTGTGCCGTTCATGATCCCACCGTTTGCTGCAGCAGGCACGTCTCCCCTCTATCCCGTCATGAGGCCTGTTAAGGTGGAGTCAGAATGGTGAGTCAAAGCCCAGCGTATATGGCACTCTCCATGTAACCAGTGCTTCACTTCCTAGTGGTGAGCCTTTAAGGTTTTCCCTTTGCCAATGTGGTTTCCTGTCTGACCTCTTATTCCTTGTACTGAAGCTTACCCTAATCATCAGGCCCCTTGGGGCATAATGGCTTTCCATCAGCAGTCCAGTCCTTCAGCTGGTTCCCTGCTGGTGACGATGTCAGTACTTTGACCCTATATAGTTGGTGTGTTTGTTGATAGCTAGTAATGTTGTAGTTTAGTCTCCCCCTGTAAGGATTTGCAAACTTGTCTCAGCATCCGTAATAACAAGTACAATATCTATTTAGGCTGTTCTCCCTGTACCAGCAAGTGTAGACTTGTATTCCTTGCTATTTCCATGCTGTAGGAAGGGGACGCAGGCAGGTAGCGGACAACTCAGTATTCCTACGTACAGTTATCCCGCGGGCTTCCTGCCCGTGGATCAGAATGGTCTCAGACCAGCGTATCCCTTCATGGCAATTCCCAGTCAGTACGTCACTCAGATGCCATATCAAGCTCAGGTAAGTAGTCCTCTCTCCCATCTTTCTCTCCCTCTCCACACTCCCATGCCCCTGGAGCTATTCAACTGGCAAATTTTGCTTGCTGTTTTAGTTCACGACCCTTGGGCACTCTGTGTCCCCCAACGCCACAGTGCAGCCCAACTCTGGGGGGATGATAGCGCCACAAGTCAAGGAGAAGAAACCACACATCAAGAAACCCCTGAATGCATTCATGCTGTTCATGAAACAGAAGAGAGCAGACGTCATCAAGGAGTGTACTCTCAAGGAAAGTGCTGCCATCAACCAGATTTTGGGCAAGATGGTGAGTGTGGGTCCTGCTATGGTTAAGCATAGCGTAGTGGTGTGGGCACTGATGCTATAGCATGGGGTTGAGTGGTGAGGTGGTGTGGGCTCTCATGCTATTGTGTGGTCTGCAGTGGCATGCATTGGACAGAACAGAACAAGCCAAGTATTATGAAATGGCGAGAGAAGAGAGGGCCAAACACATGCAGGTCAGGAAGTTGGGAGGGTGTGTGTGGAAGTGGCTTGATAGCAGAGCTATGTTTGTGCAGATGTATCCGGGCTGGAGTGCAAGAGACAATTACGCCATACACAAGAAGCGCCGAAAGAGAAAGGTGAAGCAGGTTGAAAGCAAAGGGGACGAGATTGCCATGGATGAAGACAAGGGCAAAGATGGTGAGTGTGTGGCCACATGAGTAGTCGTACCAACTCCATCACAATTTCCCCACTGGACTACAGGTCTTGAGGGTAGCTTGTTGCCTAGCAACCTGCCTCCATCCTCCCTGCCACCAGCAGCTGTGTCGGCAGCATTGCCCATCAGTCAGAGCACCACCTCCCCCATCAAAGCCACACCTCCTCTCAACAACCACACAGAAGAGGATGATGTTGGTAAGGAAAGGGAACCTGTAATGCAATTGTGTGATGTTGGCTTCTCACTAGGTTCAGATCTCAGCCCCAGGAAGTGCAGAGCACGATTTGGACTGGATCAGCAGCACATGTGGTGTGGGCCGTGTCGGTGAGTGGACAGCTAGCTCTAACCTGTTCCATTGGCATCATGCAGTATTCCCTCACGTAGACGCAAGAAGAAGTGTATACGTAGCTTCAGTGGGGATGAAGAGGAGCAGATGCTTGGTTTGAAGGAGGGCTGCTGTGACGTGGAGGAGGATGTGCTAGTGACTCCCGGAGAGGCCTCCGTGATGCTGTCCCAGGCCACCACTGCACAGCAACAGGACGACACCAACCAACATGCAAAGGAACTGCCTCACATGCTGCGTCCAAATGTGCCAGTAACTTTACGAACAATCCCAACATGATAAATCTCACTCCATCTACATTGCTAATTAATTTATACGGTCATCCACTTTTCTGACTGCAATGGACGCATTTCTGCTGTTTACAATCAATACTTAGCACAATAATAATACTAATACTTCAGTCGAGATGTTGCACACTCCCATTGCATTGAATGATTGTGATGTGAGGCTAAAAATGAAACACAAAAAAGCTAGACCACTCGATCCACTCAGTGCGATAATTGCCGTATATTATAAGGTTGAGTTGAAGTGCCGAGTGAGCAGATTCCCACAGCTAGCATTATAACTGGTTGTTTCGGATGAACCTGTTACCCTCAGAGTGCTTGCCATAGTACACGTACTTGCATTGACCAAATACAGCTACAGCATCAAATTGTGTTATTACAAGCTGCTCACTAACAGCATGACTCTATACCTCTGTGCTGGCCTGGCACCTGTTTAGATTGAGGAAGTGGTGTGTAGCCCAGGGCGCCCTGAGACAGCTTCCCAGAGTCCTCAAACTGTGAATCAGCAAACAGTCCAATGCTTAGGGCCCCCAATACAAGCACAAGTTTAACTTACCACATTGGATGTTGGTCTGACGACCTTTGTGAACTCTCCTTTTCTCCTGGCTTCGCTGCGCTCCACAGCACCCACAGTGCGAGAATCCAAGAATGTCAATTTAGGCAGCTTGTAGAGGACATAGTACCTACACACGAGTATTTCATTCCATGGCCATTAGTGGGCTTCAGCTGTACCTGTAGCGCTGGTAGTCTTCATCGTCATGCTGGGCTCCCAGCATCTCGTGGGGGCACGCCTGGTTACCAAGCAGACTGAGATAACGCAGCTTGGGACATGTCTTACTAAGGTGGACCAGCAATGCTTCAATATCACTGATCTAGTGACAAATTGTTAAGTCAGCAAATACATCCACTTTATAGGGTGAATGGACCTCCGAAATAAGGACCACCTCTGTACAGAGAACTAAAAATATAACATCTGGTCCTAAATATTGACGTCCGAACATAGTCAACCTCAATACCAGGGCCAATAGACATGACCCCAATGTTAAAGGTCCACTGTAACACACAGAGGCAGGATACATTATTCTTGTTGAGCGTCAGCGTGTGCAGGTTTGGTAGACTGGGCAAGTGAGATAGGCTTTCATCCGTCAACTGATTATTGTCCAGGATAAGTTCTTCCAGTTTCTGGAATTGCTCAATTCCTTCAAGTGACCTAAAGAGACAAGGACACCAAACTAGACGCCCAATTCTCTATTAATCAAGCTATTGACTGAATTCGGCAACAGCTCTTGGTTTAGCATCCTGACCTCAGTTTATTGTAGCTCAAGTCCAGTCTTTGAGCAGAGGAAGAATATTCGTTGATAAAAGCTGCCGGCAATTTCTCAATATCGGATCCTACATATGCTACCTGGAACACAGTAGACTGGTATGAGAGCCCTAACAGAGGCATATGACTATTGACATCTTACTCTGTCAGGATCTTCCAACTGGGTTTGATTGCTACTGCTGGTGGGCTGTGAAGATGAGGGTGGCCTAGGACTTGCCTCCAATGGTCCCTCAACAGTGGCCTGAGGCTGATCCATGCTCCCCTGTCTGTCTGTTGTGTGCTCACAGCTACTTAAGAAAACATCTAGCAGAGTAGCTACTTATCCTAGCTGGAGGCACTTACTTGCTTTTCTAAGCTTATTTTGCTTAGGCAGAGGAATGATGTAATCACAAAACAGTTATTTCTAAATAAAGCACACCATATTTCCCACCACTACCCCCCCACAAAATTGAAAAGTGTGGAATGGAAAATGGTGATTCAGACTGTGATGGTGGGCAGGGAGAACTCTTGGAGCAGTTGCTCATAGTTACTCAACAACTCACACACCAATTACAAGTGGCCAATGAAGAAATGGAGAGGTAGGGCCTAGACCTGCAGCTAATAGCTTAATCTTTATATCTAATAGAGTTCTGGAGAGACACCCTTTACCCAAACTGCTGTTAGTGGCTGCTGATCCACCTGGCTAGCTAACTCAGTGATATAATTAACTTCATTGTAAAAATGTATCATACACTTGCACTAAAAATAAAGAAGAAAGTGAGAAACTGCTATATCATTAATCGTAGATAAAGAGTGTTCAATAGCTATGTTCCAGGATAGGAGGACAGTACAGAGGAGAACTGGCTATTATGCTGTGTCTAACACTTCACTGTGTCTTGGTTTTTTTGGTCACCAAAGACTTGTGAATGTGTGGGATAACACCTAGCAAAGAACAAGGAGCAGTGATATGGCACTACCACAATCAGGTTTGATTATCTCTAGATGTAACGTACCTCCTCCTGCAATGGTGGCCTTGATCAGAGAGTCTAACTCTTCATCTCCTCTAATGGCTAGCTGCAAGTGGCGAGGTGTGATTCTTTTCACCTTCAAATCCTTGGAGCAATTCCCCGCCAATTCCAACACCTTGGATTGGGTTTGGAAACACTCTTGGTGACAGTACTAGCTTACGGTACTATTGCTTACTTCAGCAGTGAGGTACTCCAGGATTGCAGCACTGTAGACTGCCGCAGTAGCACCCACTCGACCATTGGAAGTGGCACGAGATTTTAGATGTCGATGAATCCTTCCAACAGGGAATTGTAAGCCAGCTCTTGTGGAACGACTCACTGCTTTAGCTTTGACTTTAGCATCCTTGCCAGCTTTGCCTCCAGCCTGAAGATAACAGCAATAAGAAAGGGGAAAAGCTTAAAAGCGTAGCTAGACTAAAAAGCCTATTCTGACTGTATTTCTTACCATAGTGACACTTTTAGAAGCAACAGTTTACCCCACAACACTTCACTGTAACGTCCACAGGTCTAACTTTAGCTTGTGAAGTACTGCTAAACCATCAGCTAGTGAGCACAGCCTCAAGTGTTTGAAGCTTGGGGGGGGAAAGGTGGTGGCGCGCAGTTTATTGACCAATCAGATGAAATTTTCAAAATGTTCACCCCCGCCAAAGTCAGCAAACCTTTGACCTTCGAACTCCGAGCTCATTAGGGAAACCCCCCCAGGACAAAGGCTTTTGTGGTGCTGCTGTTTTACTTCATCTTTAGCTCCCAGAGTTCCCAGGACTTCATAGAAGAGGATCTGTGGAGATGGGTAGATCTGGTGTGCTGTCTGTTGGAGTGATTGTGCTGCTGCTAGCCAAAGTGGCTGTGTTGCCAGCCAGTGCTGAGCTGTTCACTGCACTGGTCCACATGGAAGGACTTCTGGACTTGGAGACAGAGTTGCTGGCCAGCCTCAACTCCTACATCACAGCTGAAAGGGAAAGGTAATTGATTGCAATGTAGAAACTAGTCTTTCACTAAATAATTATTGTGTATAGACTCCAACAACTGGAAGAATTTTCGTCTCGTGTGACTGAAGCACACAGGCTGTACAGTGGAAAACCAGCATCTACTCATCTTCACGACCCTGTCAATGCTTTCCAGCTGGTCAATCGATATTCCAATGGCTGGATGAAACTTCATCAAAATGTTTATACGGAAAATTCCAAAGGTCCCTGATGCTGTGTGATCCAAATGGCCTATTTTTATTTTGTACTTCCCATATTCCTTACCATGCAGCCCTCATGGCCAACATTTCTTACAACAATTATCGTCTGCCCACCCCTGAAGACTTTACTGGAGCCATTACTGCCTTCCATCGCCTCCAGGAAACCTATCAACTGCCCCCGTCTGCTCTAGCCTCTGGAAAACTAGGCAAAGCACCATCGCTCAGCATGAGTGGTATGGAACGGCACCACATCTAGGAGAGACTTTATGTTTTCTTTTTTTCAAGCTATGGACTGTTACACTATTGGTCGTGAGGCGTATTTAGCTAAGAATTGGCAGATGTCTCGAGACTGGATGAAGGAAGCATTACATAAATATGATGAAGGTTTGTCTCCTGCCTGGGAGTCTGTCTAGATTTAGGGTGTGTAACCATTGCTGATCCTGAAATACCTGCAGCCACTGGTCCAGGTTATTCAGATGTTGATTTAACACTCATTTACGACCATCTGTCCTTTTCGGAATACCAGCTGGGCAATGTGAAGAGAGCAGCGCAGTACACGCGTGACCTCCTCCAGAATGGTGAGCAGTGATGGTGATAGTATGTTTAGTTACCATTCTGTTGTTCAGAACCAACTCACGAGCGCTCCCTCAGCAACATGGCCTACTTTGAGAGGGTTCGTCGCGAGACCCCTGAGCAGTTTGTGGATCAGGAGGGGGAAAGCAAGGGTTTGGGAAGTGGGCGATTAGGCTCCAGTGAGACAGACCTGTATGAAGCAACATGCAGGGAGGGCCAACCACTGGTGAGGAACTGCCAAACTTGTGTCTACTGCACTAGCCACCATCTGGTGGTGTTGTGCCACTAACTGACCACGCAGTCCAGTGTGTACCCCTAGTGATGTGTCTAGACGTACATACCCATGCTATATTATATGTGATGTCATTCTTGCCCTGCAGCCATCATCACAACACCATAAGCTGATTTGCTACTATTTTGACAACAAGAGGAACCCTCGACTGGTGATCCAACCAGTCAAAGTGGAAATTGTCCACCTGGATCCAAAGATATATGTTTTGCGAGAGATCTTGAGTGAAGTAGAAACAGAGAGGTTGAAAGAATTAGCTGCTCCAAAAGTGAGAATTAATGCTAAGAGTCCTTTAGGGGTGCTTGGAATGGCATGGGGTGGGGAGGCCTCATTCTAACGTCTTTCTCTCTCTCTCTGAATGTGCATTTTATGTTCAGTTGCGACGTGCCACTGCCAGAAATCTTGCTACTGGTCAATATGAACATGTCAGTTACAGGATAAGTAAAAGGTTACATTTTTCTCTCTCTGTTTTTCTATTCTCCATCCTCTCCCAGCCATTCCAAGTGACTTGGTTGCACGATTGCTAGTGTAGGTAGTTGTGGTTTAATGTGTTTGTAACCGTACCTAGCTAGAAAGAGCGCTGGCCACTAATCCATACACTGGTGTGGATGAAACTGTGGACTACAGAATCAGCAAAAGGTTTATTTTTTGTTTATTTTCCCCTCAGTTGAATCGTGCCACAGTGCATGACGCTGAAGGTAACCTGGTCCATGCTACCTACAGAATTAGCAAGAGGTAGCCAACTCACTTGGAATAGTTATAATAATTGAGGTGTGCTAATGCAACTTTATTTGTGGTGGTGTTGTGTAGTGGCTGGCTGGGTCCTGAAGATGATCCCTTGGGGTATGTGACTCGTATTGACCAGAGAATAGAGGACATCACTGGCCTGACCATGAGCACTGCTGAAATGCTGCAAGTAGTGAATTATGGGATTGGCGGGCACTACGAGCCTCATTATGACTTTTCCACAGTATGATGCATTATGTCACTGCTGAGGCACCATGTAATATTATATTACCTTGTTGTGTGCAGAGTGACGATGGCTCGTTTAGTGACTTGGGC
>JAAGOD010003063.1_pt1 | contig 10183 bp, 13 predicted proteins | sample 8389681 | NCBI WGS metagenome assembly JAAGOD01 (sample SAMN13964374, study PRJNA552185) | sponge metagenome | biome: deep-sea hydrothermal vent fields; feature: spots directly above weak diffusing fluid; material: seawater and sediment | host: Tedaniidae sp. KZ-2020 ... | reverse complement strand
GACTCACTAGGGACAGCCCCACTAGACTCACTAGGGACAGCCCCACTAGACTCACTAGGGACAGGCGTAGCTGTTGTCTCCCTCCAGTGTGTCGGAGAGGATGGACTTCTGGAGAGCCCTGCTGAGGCTGGGACAGTTTTTGATGTCCAGGCTGATGTCCAACAGGGGGTCAAAGGTGTTGGACGTCTTTATACACTCCAGACATTTCACTTCGAAAGATAAGTAGTCAAAATAAGGGGGAGTGACTAAAATGATTCAATTGGTATCCCTTCTTCCCTCCCTCCTTCTCTCTCTATCCCTCCATCCCTCTCTCTCTGTTACACCTCACCTTGGCTCCTATGGTAACCACCGAAAATCTTGTGCACCACAGTGGTGGCCTTGGAGTGGGGGTCAAGGTTCGGTGGGGTCTTCTGCAGGCAGCTCTTCTGCAGGCCATCCACAAAGTACCTGAGAAACTCATGGGCATCCTCCTGCCTGCCCTGCCGAAACGACTTGGCAATGGCTGCAGGGGAGGGAGAGGGTAACAGACTGGGGTCAAAGTTCCAAGTCCAACTATTGGATACACCAGCACTTTGACCTCTGCTATAGCTGACTATACTGTTAACCACTAGCTGCCTCAATGCAGTACCATAGTATTTTCAGGCTGGCTGTTTCCACAAGTAGAACTATTTCACTCACCCATATCCCTCTAATCTGAACCCCTGAAATGAGGCCACCCCTATATTTAGGCAGCTTTGACAAGTCCCAAAGTATGCTTCTTAGTGCAAATTCACCCCTGAAATGAGGCCACCCCTCTATTCAGGACACTTATGAGGCCACCCCTCTATTGAGGACACTTGGACAGGTCCTAAGGGTGGCCAGATTAGAGGGAGTCCACTGTAGTGATTTTAATGGCAGGTGATTTAAACCAGCTGGGCCAAAGATGATTTCTACCATATCCAAACTTTGCTGTTGTCTCATTTTAGCTAAACAAGAGTTAATCACCAATTTTGATTCCAGCAAATCAGTGAACAGGCCAAAACACCAAACTAAAAAAAAAGCACACAGCCAACCAAAAGCACTATCACTATATTATTTACAACAAACTCAAAATAGTGAGAACAGAATGATTAATGTTCACACATTATGTGAACAAGGGAGTGTGAAAAATAAGTCAGAACTTCAAAAGACACCCCAAAGACAACCTCCTTACCTTTTAGGTTCTGAACGATGGGGTAGGGTTTTATGCAGCTATTGGAGGAGTTGAGCACCAGGTTGCAGTGTTTCTGGAAGGCGCACATAGTACAGAATCCTTGGGTCTGACCTGATAGCCAAAATAACACATTATGGCAGTTGTCACCTATGGTAGCGCTAAATTACAAGTCTTACATCTTTGCTTGTGGTCCATGGAGGTTAGGTAATTGTAGAGAGGAGGTGTGTAGAGCAGGCACTGCAATACAGAGTTGAGGAAACATGTGTTGCCAAGGTTGCCGAGACCTCCTCCAACACGATGGTTTGACTTCCACTCCAGAACTAGCTTACTGGAATCAAAAATCTCCCTTTTTGGTTTGGGAATGTCATCTGTATGGGCTGGGCTGGTACTAGACTTCTTCTGCTCTTTCTCAGTAGGGCTAGTATCCATGCCAACCTCAGAGGAGAGAGGATTAAGTGGCTTGTAACGGGACTTTAAGTAGTCTAAGTGAGAATCTGTGGACTCCACGCAATGGAACTCCACTTTCTGCTCAAAAAACTGGCGGCAGGAGGTGGCCAGGGACTGGTCCAGCTTCTCAGAGCCGCCAGTATCTTCAGAGGAACGGATGGGTTGCTTCTTCTTCTGGAGGGAAAGAAGTCTTTTTAGCTTTTCAGCTTCCATGAGGTCATGGTGGTGACATGGTAGGAAAATGAAGTATTTTGCTCTTCCTGGTCAATAGATGAAGACGAGAGAGAAACAAGCCAAAAGTTTCCACGTGTAAATTTTTAAAAAAAGAAGAGGTTACTCCAATAAAAGCCCACTCACTCAAACCACCACAAGAAGCCACGCCCCGTAATTGATTTCGGTTAATTAAAAACACTCAAAAAAATTTTTTCCCCCACAGATAATCACTATTTCTTTGTCCTAGTTGCCTTCATTTCATCCTGAACAAAGGCAAAAGCATTGTTCTTGTTTGATTTTCCAATGAAACTGAAACCTGTGTCAGGGGGTGGGGTCGGTTCCTTGGTGTCAGCTGCCCTCTGCACTGGTCTAGCCACACCGCCAAACTGAGGCTGAGAAAACAAACAATGGATGAAAACAAACAATGGATTACTAGACAAGCCTACTAGTTGAGATTAGAGACAAGATTACTAACAGATTATTAGACAAGATTACTAGTTTAGTATACTGACTAAAAAAATAAGATTACTGATAGATTAACTGACCTGATACATCATTCCTGGTGCTCCCTGGGCAGTTGTGTACATGACAGGTACCATAGCTGGAGCTCCGCCCCCTCCATAGCCCACCCCTCCTGCCTGAAGAGTGAGTGGAACTTGTCCAACCTGTCCGACTGCAGCAGGAGACACTGAAACTAGCTGTATCCCCGCAGCACCCTGGGGGTAAGATGGGTGTGGCATCACCCCAGCCGAAGAGGTGAGCATGACATTCATTGGGGTGGGCGTGGCCATGGAAAGGGGTGCAGAGGTCATCTGAAGTGGGTAGAGGATCTCACTGCGACTGTCCTGCTGGAGCAACTGTGCTGAGTTAGCTGTTTTTGAGGACGCGGTTAGGTCAATTCCCGTCAAGTCCTGGATGTGGCCTAGTGACTCCTGCGAGGTCAAAGGTGGGTGGGGTGCATTGGAATCAGGAACAGAAGGGTTCCGGTCCAAAGCTGCCGGAACAGTCGGTCTCTTGCCAAGGGACCCTTTCTTGGCGAGGGCAGTATTGTTACGAGTCACGGAATCACTCCTCTTCAGAGGGTCAAACTCGACATCCTCCTCAAAGGTGAGCAGCGAGTCATCCTGTGTCTCCGCTTCTTCATACATCATGAGTTGCTGATGCTGCATTTCTTCCACGGCAGCTGGTGGAAGTTGCTGCGGCTGCTCGGGAGACTCAACCACAGTGCTTGATGTCAACTCTCCCTGAAAAACAGTCAAGTTGCCACTGCCATACTTCTTGCAAAGTTGTTCTCCTTCACTCACCAGCCCCAAGATGTCTTCAAATCCACTCCTTTCCTCCTCCTTCCCCTTAGTGGCTCCATTGGTCTGTTGTCTCGCCACTGAAGGGGAGCCCTGTTTCCTTCCGGGGACTTTCTTTCTCTTCTGCTTCGGAGCAGCAGAGCGTGTGGTGTTCTCCCCACTCACAGCCAGACCAGAGAATATTGAACTGATGCCAGAACTCTATTTAAAAGAAATTCCAGAGCCCTTGACTGGATATCATGACCAAATAATGCTTATCTTACTCTACAAATCAGGGGGATAGCATCAGATACACAGCTCACTCTCTCACCTGTCCTTGATCTGTGTCTTCCTCCCCCTCCCCCTCCTCCCCTTCTCCCTCCCCCTCCACATCTCTGGTCAGCTGCTGCTGATTGCTCTGAACCACCTTGGGAACCTTTGTAACGTTGACTGAAGTCAACTGCACCAGAATCTAGGAGAAAAGAAAATAACAGTTCAAAAGAAGAATGAAGGGGGGATTTCTTTCGTACCTTTTTAGATTTGGCCTGGATGCTAGAGTTTGGTGAGCTGGAAAGGTTGCTGAGGTCCTGAAGGACTATGTCTAGGTGAGAGAGCATGTCAGGTACGTCTGAGCGCAGCAGAGCTTCTATCACGAAGAGAGCGCTCTGGAGGGGGAGGGGAGGGGAATGGGGATGGAAAGGGGACAAGAGAAGGGTGGAAAGTGAGGGGAGGGGAGAGGGCTGACAGTACTAAACTTACCAGCACAGTCTGAAACTCCTCACTCAAAAGCTTCAATCTAAGACACTCCACCACAGACAGAGCATCCAAAACCTTACACCTAAAAAAAACAACAAATCATTCCCATCAACATCACACGGAGACACACAGACTCACCTAGTGATGAAAGCGTTGAGGCTTTCCCTGGGCGGGGCAGCTCTCACGCCCCCAGGGGCAGTGATGTCGTCCACAAGTCTCTGTTCCTGCTCGATGCTGCTCTGCTCGTAGCTGGAGAGGTCCTCTCCCGTGGAGCTCAGGTGCTCCCTCAGGTCCTCCTCCACCTCCTCCCCACCCCCAGCAGCTGTCCGCTGCTCGCGGTAGCTGGATGAGGACCACTGAGAGGTAGCGGGCTTGTAACCAGACTGACTGGTTGAGCGGGAATGGTCGTCATCAGTCCCCCATCCACCCCCGGCCTGTCCTCTTTCATGACCTAAAACAGAAGAGCTAAATAGAAGAGCCTTTAAATTAGAATCCGACCAACACTTACGTGTTCCAGAGGGCTTAGTTTGGTTGCCCTGGTAACGGCTGGAACTGGCAGCTGGGCTGGGTATGTGGGCTGTGAATGGTGAGTTGGCAGAGGCATTGTGCGGTACGGGGTCCATGGTAGCATAAGATGGATCGTATACAACAGGACTTTTGCCAGATGTCCCAAACAGGGCCTTCAACTTATCAGCTGGAAATAATATGAACAGAGCACAAGATACTGAATTGGCAGTTTCTACAATACCACATGGCTACACATACTATATACTAGTATCAGCCTTGTAGCTACATACAGCTAGCTATAATAATACTCTACAGCTGTATAATATAGGGCTTCAGAGCTAATTAATTGACATAGCCCTCAGAATCCCTAGAACTTCACTCACTTGTGGAGGGTTTGGAAGACACAGAGCTTGAGCTACTACCAAAGCTGCTGGAACCAGTATTGCCAAAACCTGTTATTCTGGAACCTATTCCTCCTCCTCCACCGCTGCCACCACCACCACTGCTGCTGCTGCCAGAGGTCTCGCCTGTGTCACCAGCAGGGATTAAAGATCAGCATCACCGGCATCACCAATGTCTAATAGACTTACTTTGCACTCCGGAAGATAAGGCTGAGGTGTGCTTTCTCATTTCAGGAACATCCTCAAAGAGAGCATCCAAGATTTTCTGTGTTCATAGAACAATGTCAGTGGACCTGACTCTGCCTGAGAAGAGTGATTCCACTCCATAGACATTCAGAATGGTTTCACTATTCTGAATGCCTGGTCCAAGGCTTTTAGTAAGGGTCCACTGCACCAACCCTGACTCACATCCCTACGCTTACCTCAGCCATGTCCCTGATTCTGCCACACTCGGCAACCAGCTTGTGGTCTTTGGGCTGGTGAGGGCGAAGTTCTGGATAGGGGAGGAGAAGGAAGGCATAATAAGTGCAGAGTTCAAACTCCACCCCCTGACTCCACCCCCCTTTTCTATCAACGTACTGGCAGCCTCATTGAAGGGTTCTGGTGCCCTCCTGAGGTTATGCTTGAACTCGATATGGCCCTCCTCCAGCAACACCAGAAACAGCCTCAGGATCTTGATCTTGCTGAAGACATTGTTAGTGGTGAGGAGCTGGTTCACCAGGTACTGCTGCAGGAACAGCCGAGTCTGGTGCGACTCGAAGGACATTTCTGAGGTGGGCGGGGTCAGTCAAGGTCGACACAATTAATCACATGACAAATATGGCAATGAAGACCTCTTACTATTGCTCCCAAATTACTTTTACTTTTGTTTTCTATCTGCAGAGCACCCCATTCAATGTAATGCCCTAGAACACATAAGGGGCTATGTTTAAGATTGCTAGTTATTTATTGTCGCAAAGTAATTTTATATGCTAGCTAGGTATATCAGGATACTAATAATATCTTTGACCAAGTAACCATCAGCAGGCTCCTTGGTGGCTGATGTGGCAGCCAGCAGCACTGGCATCTATTGAAACACACACACACACACACACACAGAAACCAAGGTGATTAGTGACAGCAGCCCTTGTTTTGTGGTCTTCAGCTCACATGTTTTATGTTGGTAACTTTCTGAGCCAAGGAAGGCGCGCTCATCTTCCCTCGGGTCCCGGAGTGAGTTACAGACGTTCTTCACTGGTCCTGGCCCTATCTTCCAGCAAAAAAACTCCTTCTTCCTGCTCAACGCTAATAAGGATACATTTCAAATTTACGGTCTCTTTTTTGTTGTTTTGCTGTTTGTTGTGTGGAAAATTAAAAAGGAAAGAAGGAGGAGCAGATTTCAAGCGATTATGGAGACTAGCAGTGCTAGTCTGAGTGAAGCAGCCTGGTTTGCAGCTGTCACAGTCTCCTTAAACAACCTAGTGTTCGTTTTATGTGGAATCCTTGAGCTGGTGGAGAGATATGACCTCTTCAAAGGTTCAAGAATACAAGGAAAGGTCTTTAGCACATACAGAAAGATGGCTAGATACGAAAAAAGATGTCACTTATTCTGTAGCCCGTGGTGAATGCCAGACCACCGTTGAAGAAAGTAATTTTGCACCTGGCCAAGCTTCATTTCATCATCCAGCCCCTGGGACTTCCCCTTTTCTACCTTCTCATGAAGAGAATGGGAGTCAGGTTCAATGGTCCAGCTCCTCCATGGTCAGTATTGAATGCATGCTGCTCTGCTAGGTTAGGTTCTAGAGCTCTCTCGCTCTATCAACCTTAGCTAGCTCTGCAGAGAGCTAGACGTGAGCCCCGCCCCAATTTTTCATTTTGACGACCCTTTACCATACATGTACTCTACAGGCATGAGGTCTTGTTCCAGCTTCCAGTGTTCCTGTTAATAGAGGACACTTACTTCTACTGGATGCACCGAGCCCTACACACCCCATTTATCTACAAGCACATCCACAAAATGCACCATAGCTACAAACAGCCAAACTGCTGGGCCGTGGAGTACGCCCACTTCCTGGAGTACATACTTGTCAACGCCCCTGGGGTCTTCCTCGGCCCCACCCTGCTTGGCTCACACATCTGGACATTCTGGGTGTGGCTCATTGTGCGTCTGCTGGAGGGAATTGATGGGCACTGTGGCTATGATTTCTGGTTCAGCCCTTTCCGCTACTTCCCCTTCCGCCCTGGAGCAAACGTCCACGACTACCACCACTCACACAACGTGGGGAACTACGGCTCCTTCTTCACCTTCTGGGACAGCCTCTGTGGCACTGACATGTCATTCCAGGACTACAAGGCCAGGCAAAAAGCAAAGGAAACTGGCTGACTCAGCAAAAACACACAACATGTATTTTGTTTGTGTGATGACCCTTTACCATATTGATTGATTATTGATTTCGAATCTTGGCTCGCTCATTTGACAAGAGCACTAGAGATGATTGTTAAGGTTTTACGGAAATGTATTATAATACCTAGTCCACAATGTCAGCACTTTGCAGCAGGTTACCACTGAAGTTCAGCTGTGGAGGCTGAGTGGGCATGGCACCACCTAAGGGGGCTGCACCTTGAGGCGCAGAACCAGCAGCTAGTCCCGACAGACTACCCATCAAGTTTCCTGGAGGATAACAAGAGGCCTGACCTGATTAAAGGTTCACTGTATTGTCTGCTTTACCTAACAGGCCCCCTCCTCCTCCTCCTGATGCTGCTCCTCTCCCTCCCAAGAGGTCAAGGAGTCCTCCTGCCACGCCTCCTCCTCCCCCTGCTGCCCCACCCCCTCCAAAGAGGTCCAAGAGTCCTCCCAGCCCTCCTCCTTCAGTACCCGATGCTTTAGAGCCCTGGCCAGTAGCATGAGCTGACTCAGCACATCCAAAAAAGGACACACCTATTTTGTCCAAATACTAACACACACACACACACACAGAAGAGGAAAAGAACAATGAAAAAGTGAAACTAAATAATTTCATGTAATCAATACCCCAAAGCAGGCAAATTGAAAGTACACTGAGAGAGGGGCAATATTTGTCAACAAAAGAGTCCACATTAGAACTAGCCTCTGCACTTAGGGGAAATGGCCAGCCCTTCCTTTTAAAAGGAAGGGGAGGTGTGCTTAGAAATGGGCAGCATTGTAGAGAGAGGATGTGCTCACGGTGGGTACCCTCAGGTCATCAAAGCAGCTATCACCTGGCAGGGGAGCTAGCTTACTCACATCATGAAAGCAGGGGTCTCGTGACAAGCTCCCAGCATAGCTCTTCCTCAGGAAGTTGAAAACTTCACTGTCACCACTAAACAACAAACAGTTATTACATTATAGGGTGCACAGACCGTGCACAGACCAGACCAGGAAGCAAACCACCAGCCTTAATAGACCCTTTCTAGTCCATTGGGCAATTATTGTTTACCTATAGCCTCATCTTGTATACTGGAATCTATTGATAGGCTGGTTTCTGCTACTTAATTAACACTTTTAGGTGTTAATAAGCAAACAAGCTAGTAGTAAAGCTGATGGGGGGGTGAACATCAAGAAAATATCAACAGGATCTAGTTTGGGAGGGTGGGGGTGATGGTCCCATCTGCAAAGCCACCCCTCTTAGCTACCCCCACTTGGCTCTCTAGGGAGGTGGGGAGATTTTAGGAAATTATCACACACCGACAAACCTTAAAGTTCTGGTTCAAAGTTATGGCTCCAGGGAAAAGTCCCCCATAATACCAGCAAACTGAGACACAATAAACTGGTTCTAGTTTTGTTGTCATTAAGCAAAAAACTTATTTACAATCAAACTGCTCAGAGCAGTCCCATGACATCATTCAACCTCCAACACTCCATTATAGAACTAGTATCCCCCCCTTTCCCTCCTCCCCCTCAGCTGTCAGTATACATACCACCTAGAGTTCTCCAATCACTCCAGGGCAGCCTGATGTACCCCACTGGAAATTGGACCCAAAGTAGGTAATTCCCCAGTTAAAGTTCCAAATCGGTCATGCCAGTTAAGAACACCAATTAAAACTTCCAAAATACACTTCCACCCCTAAGTGTACAGACTGGGCTAAACAGTCAGAGCCCATAGGAGGGAGGAAGGCAGCCAACCATTAAGAGAAAGAGGGAGAGAGAGTTAATGGAGGGGTCAGCAAGAATGGAGGGGAGGAGGAAGCTAGCTAATTAACCTTTGGCTTCAGAGAGCTAGACAGCTGTCTGCTGGTGAGAGTCATGAGTATACCAGAGACAGCTTAAGAGTTCCTATAATATATGGTTGCCATCCCAACCTCTCCCACTCCATCCCCCTTAACCCTTCTTCAAGAGCTCTGGTTACTGATGAAGGAAGCTAACCTTCCAAAAACAGAGACAACTCTAGGGCTTTTACTCCATAGCTAACCTTTCTGTGGAGAGGAGCAAAAACCATGTGAAGTTGAGCAAAGTGGCTTCTTTGTCTTCATAGGGTGGGCCCTCCATGAGTCTGAAGACAGAATGAGTCTGAGTGTAGACACTGTACACACCCATGGCTGACCTGCGGTTCTTCAGCACCAGTAGCCTAGGTGATGGTGGGCATGAAATAGAGTATACTAAAACAGAGTTTGAAGTTCTATACAACCACTTTCCTCCCTCCATTCCCCCCCCCTTTTCTCTCTCTCCTTCCTCCCTTTCACTCACTCACTGGAGAACAGCCTGAGTTAAGAAGAGGTCTGCCTCCTTGGGATGGCCATGAGCCTCAGCTACCTCCACCAACATGGCTGCATAGTCTTCAGGCTGACAGGCATACAGGAAGTGCTCCCTTGCCCGAGCATACTGCTTTACTGGAGAGAGGGAGGGAGAGAGGGAGGGAGGAGATAGGGGTGTAAAGGGATGTAACAGAGGAAAAGGAAGAGGGGGAGGGAGGAGATAGGGGTGTAAAGGGATGTAACAGAGGAAAAGGAAGAGGGGGAGGCTGTTTTAAATACTTGTGAAAACTGACAAAAACAGCACATGATTTCCTCCCTTATTGGAGAGAGCTGGATGCCTCTAAAATGCATAGTTTCAACACACCCTCCCACCCTTACAACAGTCATGCTCATACCTACCTTTCCTGTAACTCAGGGCAAGCATCTTGTGAAGATGAGGGTGGCCATATTTGCAGTCCTCTCCACCAACCATGCTGGACCACCTGAAGGAGAGAGAGAGAGAGAGAAATATGAGCTGCAAGTGAACAAGAAGAATCTCTCCAATTCACCAGTCTTGAACAGCAAACTTCCATTTCCCTTATTGTGAGACCATGGGTATGTGGTTGGTGGTGGTCATGCATTGAGTGGGTGGAACCCATTGGTGGCACAGAGTGGGTGTTAAGTGTCTGGCCCATATTGTCTCCAGTCTCAACCACAGG
>JAAGOD010057419.1_pt1 | contig 10194 bp, 11 predicted proteins | sample 8389681 | NCBI WGS metagenome assembly JAAGOD01 (sample SAMN13964374, study PRJNA552185) | sponge metagenome | biome: deep-sea hydrothermal vent fields; feature: spots directly above weak diffusing fluid; material: seawater and sediment | host: Tedaniidae sp. KZ-2020 ... | reverse complement strand
CGCCACCTTTGGGACCTGTCAAAGTGTCCTGATTAGAGGGGTGGCCTCATTTCAGGGGTGAATTTGCACTAGGAAGTGTACTTTGAAGTGGCCTCAATACAGGGGTGGCCTCATTTCAGGGGTCCAGATTAGAGGGAGTTCACTGTACATAGTCAGGGGGTTAATCTGTAAACAATAAATTGGCTACTGTATCAACTGTCACACCTTGTTCAGCTCTTCATGAACAATAAACTCTACTGTTTTTTAACAAACTTATATTCAAAAATGGTGATTGTTTAATTGGCTTCACACCAATATTTTTGGTTAATCCATCTTCTCAGTATGTCAATGGTGATGTGCTATTGTGCTGGTCATCTAACTGGAGACCTGCCAAACTGCTGGTTATGTAGCGAAGACTCTAGCTGATCCTTTTTCTCATGACTTTAGCAGTTTGACTATAGTCCTAGTTTTTTTATAGTTCCCTGATAACATAAGACCCCAGACATCTCATAAATACCTCAAAAAAATGACCCCATCTAGATTGTGCCCTATCGTGACACCAAGCTGACGCACCTCTTCAAGAATTACTTTGACGGTGAGGGTAAGGTGCGCATGGTGGTGTGCGTGAGTCCACGCGTGGAGGACTACGACGAGACCATCCACGTCATGAGGTTCGCAGAGGTCACGCAGGAGGTGGTGGTAGACAGACCGGAGACAAGACGGTAAGCCCAAGTATTTAGAAGTGGGGATGATTACAGTGGAACCTCTGAATAAAGGACACCTCTCTATAAGGGACAATTTGAATGGCCCCAAAAGGTGGTGTCTACTATTGGGAGGTTTAGCTGTACATTATTAATGTATGAGTAGTCTCAACAAGTGACCAGGAAAGGTGACTCATTACCTATCACAGGTCTGAATCATCTCTGTATTTATGTAAGTAATATATCACATTTCTAACAGGAGAATCTGTGTTCCATTTCTGCTTGCAAACAATAAGGGGTGGGTAAGGGACCCCCCCTCCCTAGAAATTGGGTGTTAATTGGTGTGAACATGCTAAACAACAAAAACATTATTAAACAATCTAACAATTAAAGATTAGAGGGTGTTAATTTACTGGAAAAGAAACGTGTATAATTATCTCAACTTTCTTCCTGTGCACAGGATTGATACAGGTCTGGCTCCAGGGCGTAAGAGGGCCTACCTGCTGTACAAGGCTGCCATGAGTGAAGCAGCTCAGAGCAGGTCCTCCTCCTCCTCCTCCTCCTCCTCCTCTCCTGTGGTGGCCACGCCCCACCCCTACGTGCTGGCACTGGGGGTGCTCTCCATACAAAAGGTCGGTCCATGACAGGGATTTCACGTTTTACTAAGTCAGGTCAATTTCTGGGCATTTTCGGTGCCAACTCTTTGGCAACTTCAGCGATTCTATTTGATGCTGAAATTAGGAATTACCAAAACTGTTGATCAGCAGTCCAACCACTGGCCATTGCAGGATAGCTTAATTTGGAGCCCAAACTAGGCATTGAAACTGCTCTACAATGTGTACGTATGTGTATGTCTGTTCAGTATTTGTCTGAGGAGTGTTCTGGTGAGACTCTGGGCGATTTCAAGGCAGCTCTGGAGGAGAGGGAGAAGGTCAGGCTTCAGCTCATCAGTGACCTCAACAAGAAACGTCAGTTGCTGATATTTTTTTGTTTTTTGCCCATTAATAGTATTCTCTTCCTCCCCTATGCATGGGATTGATTGATTGATCTTCTTCTTTGTGTTCCAGAGTCTTCCTTCCGCGGCAACCTGGTTACCATGGAAACTGAGTTGGAGGAGCTGCATCGCACAGTGGTGGAGCTAAAGCAGCAGAGTAAGGGCAAGGACAAGGCATGCTCGGAGATAAAGCGCATCAAAGGAATCATTGCCGCCCAGGACCAGAAGGTTTGTTTCTTCAATCCAGCCACTCCTTGGACCACTCACTGTCAAACTGAACTGTACGTAGATGGTGCAGTTGACAGCTGCGCTGGAGAAGGCCACTGCGAGCAGGCTCAAGGCAGAGAAGGAGCTTCAGGAGGTGAACGATAAGTTCTCTCGCATAGCCCAGCAGAGGGAGTACCTCATGAAGACCACAGAGGTCTATGAGGCTGACAAGCGGGAGCTGGAACAAGAGGTAAACGTATACAGTGAACTCCCTCTAATCTGGACCCCTGAAAAATGAGGCCACCCCTCTTAATCAGGACACTTTGACAGGTCCCAAGGGTGGCCGGATTAGAGGGAGTCCACTGTTCTTTTTTTTTTTAAATTTTTTTCCCTCTGTTGTCTGCTTCTTTGTTGTTGTTTATTTTTACTTCGAATCACATTTTTTTCCTCCTTTCCCCAGCTGAATGCAGAGCGTGAGGCCATGCAGCAGAGGGCCAAGGAGACGGAGACCATCCGCAACACCATGCAAGGCTTTGTCAGCGCCGAGAAGGAGAAGTTTGAGCGCCTGACCCACAAGATGAAGTACAAGGAGAAAGATCTGGCCCTCAAGAGCGAAAAGCTGCGGCAGGTGGAGGAGCTCATTAAGAACTCTCCGTGCGTCGTGACGAGGACTCGGAAGGCCTTGAGGGAGAAGAATCCCAACCCGAATGGATCTCTCTCCTGTGAAGAGACGGTAAAGTGGTCTGAATTCCCTAATGAGCCACTCCTGACAGGTCCCAAGGGTGGCCAGATTAGAGGGAATCCAATGTTACTTTGCTAGAGCACTAGAAAATAGCTGCCAATCATTGGTCCATTTATACTCCCTCAATCACCTTTCCACTCCCCCGCACACATACAGACCTCGACTGCTGCCGCCAGTGCCACGCCCTCCACAGCAGTGGCTCCCGTGCAAGGCAAAATAGCCGGCCGTAAGCGTTCCTTCTCCGAGAACTGGCTGGAGCACAAGCCCTCCTCCAACGTCAACAGCGGTGACATCCTCCAGCCCGTCATCAAGAAGAAGAAGACGGTGGCCACCCCCAAACCGAAGCACCTCAAGTCCAACGCCAACCGGTACTGCCTCGAGCACCAGGAGGAGGACTCTGAGGGGGAACTGAACACCAAGCTCTTCAAGGTATACTCGATTACAAGCCGGGGCTTCTATTTTTTTCGTGATTTTTTAGGACCAGGCTTATAAATGAGACCAGGCTTTTTATTTGAGTGCAATAAAGTACTGTTAATAAATAGGCCTCTATTTTTGAAACGAAAACATAAACCCAGGCTTATAAATGAGGCAGGCTTCTAATTAGTACCCTGCCTCTATTCGAGTATATACGGTATGTATGTATGGTAGAACCTCTGAAAAAGGACCCTCCCTCCGAGATAAGGACAACCCTGTACAAATTAAAATGGATCTTCCTTGTGCACAGTGACCTCCGAGATAAGGAGAACCTCCCTATAAGGGACAGAAAACATAACCCTTAGGGTTCTATTTGGCTCTCTGGACAAATGTAATTGCCTGCAGGGATGAATTCTGTTTTTCAGACAGATGGCATATTTCACTGTTAAGTCTTTACGATCTGACTATTTCAGGGTGAGATCTGCCCCACGCGAGGTGGTGGACACTCCATCCAGTTCACTGACATTGAAATCCTGAAGCACAGTCATCCCAAGCCAGCCTCGGCCAGACCACGCCCCCAGACACCCAAAAACAGGCTCCCCCGCCGCTCAACCCGTCTGACCAGTAAGGTCAGACACCATGGTGGTGCTACTAGGTCAAAGGGCAGTACCATGGCATCCCCTTCTGATGTCAGCTCCATCTCCTGTGATTCCAGTGTGTCCTCTACTGAGAGCAGCATGGAGGACCAGTGGACTGATGTGGAGACCAGGGTGAGTGGGTGGGGCAGGTAGGTGTGGCTAGAGAGGAGGCCTGGGTGGGTGTGGCTAGTGGGTAGGGCTAGAAGGGATGCTGTTAATTTGAAGTGGCATCAGTACACACAATGGGGTTAAATTTGAGGGGAGTGGGAATTGGTGGGCGTGGATCCACAAAAAGGTGTGAATAGGTGTGAAAACCCAATAAATATGAATGGGTGAGTGCAGGTCTAAATGGGTGTGAAAACTATTATGAAAAACAGATACCTGAGAGTGGGAGTGGGTGGGTACAGGTGTGAATTGGTGTGAAACGTATCACCCATATTGCTTGTCTTGAACAGTGTGCAGTGGCAGTTGAGGGCAGGCCTGGAGGAGCACAGCCAGCTCTAGTCCACATGTCACCAAGGTACAAACGGGAGACCTCTTACAGCTATATAGTTTGGGTGGATTTACCAGTGGTTTTATAATGCTCCTCTAGCAAACTGTAACCAACCACACGCTGAGAGTTCAAGAATAACAGGAGTCTAAATTTTCATCACTGTAACAGAGTAGGACTGGCATTTTTTTGTTTGTCTGTGACAATTTAAAGTCTCACTTTCCTGTTTTAGTCTAGACCATGTACAGTACCTTAACATTAATCATCCTATTGTTATTACATTCTCAATTATTTTTCTTGTCAATGGTCCCTGGCTACTAGGGAAGGTGATAATTATGGGAGGTTGTGGGAGGTCAGGCTAGCCCCCCCCCCCCACAGACTCACCTTATTATCACCCTGTGAGCCCAAACCCCCCCCACAAAGTCATTAATGGGATATCCTTGTTATCACCTAGTCTTTAGAGCCCAACCACCCACAGAGACTCATTAACAAGATGTCCACCTCTTTATCACCTATGTAGTCTTGTTAAGACTGTGGGGGGGTGGGGGGTAGGGCTCACAAAAAAAAAATGCATCTCCAGACATTAGGGCTGGGTGAATCTCCCAGTGTAGCTGTTCCTCTGTACTAGATGTCCCTTCCGATAAAAATTAATAAACAGCTCAAGATTTCAGGGGAAATAGATAAGCTAGATCTATCTGTGATCAATTTGATGCCCCATCTAGATTTGAACTTGTCTTGTTAACCAGCTTTGCATTCATGAATTTCAGCAGTTTGCTGGACAGCTCTTTATTGTCGGGTTCATCCAGCTTGCTCTCTGCTGTGCTGATGTCAGCACGGATGGCTTTGATCAGGTCATCTGCACAGCACAATGATTGAGGATAAACACAGGAAATGCTATGCTCACTTCCTGGATGAGAGGAAGTTGGGCCAGAGGAAATGGCATAAGGAAATGGGGAATTTAACAGGAGGGAGTCAACTGTACTAATCAGGACACTCCTACTGGTCCCAAGGGTGGCTGGAGTCCACTGTACTAATCAGATGCTCCCACAAGGATGGCTGGATTAGAGGGAGTCCACTGTGATAAGAACTGAAGTTTCTGCTCTTACCTAAAGAGTTGAACTTCAATTCAGGTCTGATGTGGCCTACCACACACACTCTCAGCTCCGCTCCATAAAAATCCTCAGGGAAGGAGTGCATGATATGAGTCTCCTACAGAGAGTGTGAAATCAGTTCGAGGCCACCCCTCTAATCGAGAGTTGCCACTTACAGTGGAATCTCCGATAAAACATTCCAAATAAAGGACACCTCTCAATAAAGGACACTTGCTCTATTACTTAGTGTACTACTTGACCTCCAAATAAAGGACACATCTGTACAAGAGTGGTCCTAAGGTGTCCGCTATTGAGAGGTGTCATTGTACAGCGGATTAGAATATTTATTGTGCATCCAGTGGAAATTTATGGTTTGTGCATGCCATAGGTGTACATTGAAACTGACTGCAAAAACAAACCATAAATTTCCCATGAACGGAAAGGAAATCCTCTGTGCAGGGAGTCTCACTCACTCATATCGTACCATGCTTCTCTTCTCGTTCTGATACTGCGGGTTCCATCCAACGCTCATCACCATCTTGTGTACGGTGCCCCTGTCCACGCTGGCCCAGCCATAGTACACCCCTGACTCCAGAGATGCGGGGAGGCCAGCCACAACCTCCTCTGGGTAGTTCGCTGAAGGGGAAGAGAGGCGATGATGGAGAGGGAATAAGGACACAGTTTTCCCCTTGTTCAGAGCTACATAGTAGTACCAGCTAGCTAGTTTAGTAGCCCAGGGGCAAACCTGTGGGGATGCCAAGCTCCTTGCTCCCTCTGCCAAACCCCTTCACCACTTCCCCAGACACGAAGTAGGGCAGGGCTGCCACAGAGTCCCCTCTGCCATTACACTCAGCACTCATTCTTGACGGGAACCTTCTCTGATTCGCTGCTACACTCCTCCCTAGTATGATGCCAAGTACATACACTTTGCATTCCTGGTAAAGGATCGTCGTCAACACAGACTCCAACTGACATTTTCAGTTAAAACAGGTTGTATAAGTGACGACCTTGTACACATTATTCTGGAGACGTGAAGGAAGGGGGTGTACCCGTTTCTACTCCATAGAATGAAGCTTTTGAAACCAAAGTGGGTCACCCACGAGGGGAAGCCCATCTTCTCTCTAGACCTACACCCTGATGGCTCCAGGTTAGTCCTTCCCCATCCCATAATGCAGTTTTCTAAAAATAGAAATGGTCAAACTGGTGGTCTTTATTTAGAATTTTAAAAAAACTCTTCAGATTTGCCACAGGAGGGCAAGGAAAGGACTCAGGGGTGGTCGTTATATGGAACATGAGCCCAATCCGAAGCAAAACAGATGAGACGAACTCGAGTGTCCCCCGTGCCCTCTGCGAGCTGACCAATCACCTTAGCTGTGTTAACTGCGTGCGCTGGTCGCTGGATGGAAAGTGGCTTGCCAGCGGAGGCGACGATGCCATCGTGATGATCTGGCAGGTCAAACACCAGGGGGCGATATCGGGTGGATTCGGAAGCTCGTCGTCATTCGGGGGCACCACCCACGAGCAGTGGGGGTGTGTCCACATGCTCCGTGGCCATGCTAGCGACGTTCTGGACCTCTCCTGGTCCCCGGATCGTCGTCACCTTGCCTCCTGCAGTGTCGACAACACCATCGTAATCTGGAATGCGAGGGAACTCCCTCTGAAGGTTGCCGTCATTGACGGGCACCAGGGTATGGTAAAGGGTCTCACCTGGGACCCGGTGGGAAAGTTTATCGCCTCCCAGTCAGACGACAGGTCAGAGAACAGTACGAGTCATAAAATTTCACTGAATAGTCCTTCTAATCTGGACCCCTGAAATGAGGCCACTCCTGTATTCAGGCCACTTCGAAATGTTACCAAAGTGTGCTTCCTAGTGCAAATCCACCCCTGAAAATGAGGCCACCCCTCTAAATCAGGACACTTTGCCAGGTCCCAAGGGTGGCCGGATTAGAGAGAGTCCACTGTACATCATGAAGCTTCTACCATTGACCGGCAATAACTATTGCCCAACACTGCAGATCCATCCGAGTCTGGCGTACGAACGACTGGAAGGAGACCCGTAAGATTACCGAGCCCTTCAAGAACTGTAGTGGCACCACTCACGTCCTGAGGCTCAGCTGGTCGCCCGACGGCTGCTACATCGTCTCCGCCCACTCTCTCAACAACGAGGGCCCGACGGCACAAATCATCGAGCGTGGCGGCGAATGGAAGTTGGGAATGGACTTTGTCGGGCATCGAAAAGCTATCGAAGTGGTCCGTTTCAACCCACACCTCTTCGTCAAAAGCGGGTCAAAGTCTAAAGAGAACCACGGGTGTCTAGCTCTCGGTAGCAAGGACCGGTCTCTCTCTATCTGGCTCACGAACCACAAGAGACCACTTGTGGTGGTCCACGATCTCTTCAAGGACTCCATTCTCGATCTCTCCTGGTCCAAAGGCGGATACGAGCTCCTTATCTGCTCCACGGACGGAAGCATGGCGTACGTCTCCTTCACCACGAAGGAGCTGGGTCTCCGCCTCTCGAAACAGGCCCTCGACGACCTCTACCTTCGGACGTACGGGTTCAAGCGAGCGGAGGTGAAGAATATTGCGGACACGAGCATGGTGCTTATTGAAAACCCGGAGATGCTAAAACTCCACCCATCCGTGTCTGAAACGAACCCCTCTGCCACTACTGGTGTGGAGATTAGTAATAGTAGCAGTGCTGTTTCTGGGGGTGTGGTCTCGACAAGCTCAAAAGCTCCCGCCAAAAGCACCGTCCTGAAACAGGTCGAGACACGCACGAAGGACGGCAAGCGTCGCATCACTCCCATCACACTCACCACAGAGCCACTCCCCTCCTCCCACCTGCCCCTCCCCTTCACCTCCTTCTCAAACTCCTCCCCCAAGCAGGCCCGAGTCGTTTCTGCAAGCTCAGCAGTTGCCCTGGGCGGGGCCACGCCCGATCGTAGCGACAAAGGGGAAGGTGGTGTCTCGAAGAAAAGCGCGAGTGGATCTGAACACAGCACTCCGAAATCCTGTGGAGACTACTTCCCCGAAGCCGAGGAAGGGGGAACCCCTCCAAAGCCGATCAGCTTCGAAGCCCTCTCACCAAAGGCCCTGCAAGACCCTCTCCTCTCGTCCAAAAACCCCGGGGGCAGTGGTATCGGAAGGTCTGCAAGCTCTCCTTCGCTCAAATCGACCACGGCAGCAACCAAATTGGGAAGGAAACGCAGCAATGAAGAGCTGGTGGCAGCGTCTTCCGAAACCATTGCTCTACCCAAAGCCAAGAAGTTTAAAAGGAAGGGAATTCACTCGTTGGTGGTGGGTGGAGCCTCTGCTGCTGTGCACTCCCCCGTGCGTACGAGCACTCCCCAGAAACACGCAGCCAGTAGCAGCGGGCTAGGGACAGCCACCGACCGCCATCATTCGAGGGTAACCTCCGGTCTTCTCGCTCAACTCCCAGTGCCGAAGGTGGAGAGCAACTTCAGTGTGGTGGTCCTCGAATCCGAGGGACGTCGATCGAGGGAGGGGGAGGGGCCTGGATCTGCCGTCCTCGAGGTGGAGAACAGCCCGGACCACACCCACTGCACGGTGTCGTACGGCAGTAATAACGAGTGCATGGGTGGTGTTGGAGGAGGGGGCGTGGCAGGGTCAAAGGTCACCAGTTGGTCCGCCACTCTTCCTTCTCCGTGTCTCCTTGCGGCTGCGAGCAAGGTTGTCACAGTTACCGCCTGCCAAGACAAATCCGTCTCCTTCCTTTCCACTCAAACCGGCCGGACGCTGATTGCTCAGCTCTCTCTACCGGAGACCTGCTACTCCCTGAGGGCGGAGTCACATTACGTCATGGCAACGCTGTGCTCGGGTCACGTGACCGTCTGGGACGCCCGGAGGTTAAAGTCCGTCGTGCGCCACGCCCCTTTTTCTCACCTCCTCTCTGGCATGAAACAACCCCCGGATGAAATCGTGCTCACAAAAGACGGGCTCCCAGTGATCAAGGTCGGCTCGACTTGCTTTGTATTCAACACCAATATGGAGGCGTGGATGAATCTTGGAAGCTCGAAAGAGGTGTCTGAGATAGGTGGAACCCCCGATTTCAATTTTGGCGATGCCCCCCGGACTTCTGACTGTGGTGATGGAGGGGTTAAGGTAACGTCTTCTTTGGAGTACCTGCAAAGATCGCTCCTCAGCGGTGATGGTGGTGACGCTGCCTTGAATGAAGATGGTTGCCCCCGGCAACACAACCGTAGCGACTCTGTGGGAGCAATGCTTCGGCAAGTTCACTCCAGAGGGATCTCGGGTCTTGGTGTTCGCTCTAAAGGGGGTCCCAGCGGTGGAGATGGGGAGGGGCTCTTGCAGGCCTCTGCCTCCACTTTGACGTACCTCGAGAGCCAGATCTCGCGAAGCAGCTATCTGGCTTCGCCAGGCGAGTACCGAAAGTGGTGTCGCGCCTACGTCCAGTACCTCGTCCGAAACGGAATGGAGGACAGACTTCGAGAGTTCTGCGGGCAATTTTCGGCCCCTGTATCCGCCCTTCCCCCCTCCACCACCACCACCACCACCACCACCACCACCTCATTGGGGGGCCCAATATTGGGGGGTCCAGGGGAGCTGGTGCTGGGGTTCACTCGTGTGGAGATGTTGAGGGAGTTTATGAGCATGGTGGCAAAGAATCACAAACTGCAGAGACTGTACTCTGAACTCAAGGAAACTGTGGACAGGCAGGGAGGGGCCGGGGCTGCTGGCCAATTAACATGATGATGTCATCACAGAATTGTACCCTGAACTCAAAGAAACTGGGGGAATTTGATTTACAGTTTCAAACTCTAGCTCCCTGTTATAGCAATTTCAATGAAGTACAGTGAAACCTGATAAAGGACATTCGACCTCAATAACATTATTCTATTACGTATGTCCTATTTAGTGTACAGTGGAACCTCCAATAAAGGACCCTCCGAGAAAGGG
>JAAGOD010040905.1_pt1 | contig 10194 bp, 8 predicted proteins | sample 8389681 | NCBI WGS metagenome assembly JAAGOD01 (sample SAMN13964374, study PRJNA552185) | sponge metagenome | biome: deep-sea hydrothermal vent fields; feature: spots directly above weak diffusing fluid; material: seawater and sediment | host: Tedaniidae sp. KZ-2020 ... | reverse complement strand
CCGCTTAAATGCACCAAAACTTTGCTTTCAAGCAATCCTGCACTCACGCCGTAAGCCACTGCTGCTGCTGCTCCAGAGCCACAGGCAAGGGTTTCGCCGACCCCGCGTTCATAAACTCTAGGCTCTTGGGCTCTTGTTGCTGTCCTTTTGTAGCCAGTATATAGCTAGAAATTTTCAAGGCGCTAATTTTCACTAGTGAAGAATAATTCGTGAAAAAATAATCCATAAAACCTGTAAGGGTTGATACAATGAATTTCTCATTATGTGAATGTTTTATTCATGAAAAAGTATCTTTAGATGAATTGTGGGCTTTGAAAATTTCTAGTTATAAAAATAGTAGAGTCCAAATAGCTAGCACAATAAAAGTAGCATCAAAAAAACTATAACTAGTGAGTCTCTAGGTCTTTGGAGATTGGGAACAAAGAGTGAGACATAATAATGAAAATGAGTGATATCAGTGAGCTCCATAGTAGCTGTAATAATAGCAGAACATAATTCTCTTGACCATAGTCAAGACGCTAGCCAGTGTTCCATCAAATTTCAATTTTGGCCCAAATTTAGTTTTGTCTATTACAGTAGAACCTTGATTATCCGGACACCTTTGTCCACTCCACCTCTCTAGACAGTCTGGAGAAGTGAAGAAGTCCGGATAAGTGAAATACGATGGCAGAGCTAGCAAACTATTTGCAGTTCTATTTAACGCACATCAAAAATGTCATGAATATCATTAAAATGCCGTGCCGGATAATCGAGGTGCTGCAATAATCGAGGTCCGGATAACCGAGGTTCTACTGTATCACTCGCTCCTCCCGATTTCATTGACTATAGCTCATGGGAAGTTTATGGTTTGTATTTACAGTCAGTTTCAATATACACCTATGGCACGCATAAACCATAGCTAGAAACCACTAGCTGCTCATAGATGTTGCAAACCCTAAGTTCAACTGCAAAACCACAGCTGATACCATACCATAGCTTTCATTTTACATATATTAATTATGCGGCATGTGTTGTAATAGGCAGAAGCTATTATAATAATAGCAGTTGTTTCAACGGCTAGCATACATAGCTACATGATCTATTAACGAGCTATTAATCCCAATCAGTTGATTCTGCTAGATTCTGGAAATTCTATTGTGCTAAAGGAGAGTCTGTACACTTCCTGTCCAAAATTAATATCTCAGTCAACTTATCAACAACTCTGAAGTGAATATAGCAAAGTACTTGTGCAGTGGTCAAACCCCAGTGAGGTATGTAGCTAGCTGTCTTTGTAATTAGCTGACTGCTTATGGATTTGAGGTAGCTGGGCTCTTTTATGCCATAGGTAACTACTCATGGGAAACAGCAACCGCTCCTCATTAACATTCACCAGCTACTGCTATGAAGATAATGTAAGCAGAAACACTGTCACAGTGGAATACTGGGATTCCCATGGCATTAATGATGATTACAGAGTTACTTCCACTTTCACTGCTGCGTTTATGCTCCTGCTTATGCTGATTGGCCTACTTGCCAATTCTCTTATCATAGTCAGCATCATAAAGGAAAAGCTCTTCAAGGAAACCACACACATTCTGGTTCTCAACTTGGCCATATCAGACTTCCTACTCTGTCTTCTAGTGATGCCCTTCACAGTAGTGGCTGGTTTTGCTGGAGGCTATGTATTTGGAAGCAGTGATTTCACCAGATGCCAAGTGTGTCTACAAACTGGAGTAGTATTGACATTCTTCACTGTTCTATCATCGAACACCATAGGATTGATATCATTGGATCGATTTATTTTCATCAAGTTCCCATTACACTATGAAAAACTGGTGACTGTGCCTAGAGTTACTGTCACTATCATTCTAACATGGTTACTTTCCATCACTGAAGCTATTCCACCCATTCTTGGTTTCGGGGAGATCAAATATGGCTACTCGATGTCGTCTTGTTTCCTGAATTTCTTCACAAATCTTGAGAATGCCCTTTATTATGGACTACTGATTATCTTTCTTAACCTCATACCTATCATTGTCACTATAGTAACCAACATCTGGATAGCATGCATAACAAGAAAACAGATAAAGACAGTTTATGGAAGCAGCATTGGCAGTGAGCAGAATACAGACAAAGCAATGCAAAGGAAAAGCAAAAGGAAAATCATGATAAAACAGCTGATATTGCTTCGAGTTTTTGGTGTAATTATACTGGCCAATATCATTGTGTGGGTACCTGTACTATTTCCATCAATTGTTTTTCAAGCCATAAAGAAAACAGACATTCCTTTAGGATTTTATGTGTATTTGTACATCTGCTTTGTGGTGCATTCAATATTGCACCCTTTGATAGAGGGATGTTTCATTCCTCAAGTAAGGACAGCAGTTCATAGAGTTCTAGGACTTCATTACTGTCAAACACATTGCATAGGCATGAAGAACAGTCACACCCCAAGTGTAGCTAGCTAACACAGCAGATAACATACCATGCATACACCTGTATATTCAGAGTTAGCTATCATAACTGTAATAATATTATTGTTGTCATAGCTGTGTTTACATTCCCGTTTGAATGTAAAAGTAAACCATAGGTATCTGAACAAGTAAACCAATAACTAGTTTACTGATCATGTAGGTCACAATCTATAGAATCTGTAATGTGTCGTTTTGGTTTATCGGTGGTTGTGGCTATCTAAAATAATATGTTCAGCTGCGAGTTAGAGAGAGCGGATGCACCGAGTTTCATAAGCTTGCTCAGGGACTCAATTTGATCATACACGCATTATCAGAGAGTCCTCTCTATGTAGGGGTGCCTATGACCAAAAATAAAGTTTTTCTTGGTTTTAATTAATGACAGCTGCATGGCTGGTTGAGAATACAGAGTTCACAATAGCAAAGGATAATATGTCAGAAATCCCTTGGTCAGAAATTCATGGTGGCTCCCAAAGATTTTGAACGCTCCTCTAAGCCTCCTCGTCGACTTTTGAACTCCTCCTCATAGAGTCTTGTCTGTAAGATCCTCCCTCGACCGGAGTGGCTGGCTGCATGGAGCACCTCCAAAGTGCTGATGGACAACTTACTTTGCTTGTACATACACTGAAAGTTGTATATCATGTTGAAAGCTTATGATCTCTGGATCATCACCTTGTTTTGCTTGTAAATGAGTTATTCATGTGTGGTGTAATCATTTGCATTGTGGAGTAATGTGATGCACAATACTCTCAACAAGAGCACTTTTAGAAGTATCAGTGCATAAACTAGGAAATGCCTTTTGGCATTAAAAAGGCGAGCATGCTAAAGGAGTGTAAAAATGAATGTCAGCAAAGTTATCTTTCAGAGTGAGATGTCATTTCACCTTTGACTAAAACCAGTAGCACTGTCCGTAGCTAGTTAGCTGTGCAAGCTTTAGCTATATAACCTCCAGATTACTTGTCACTGGCTTCAAGCGAGTAGCTGAGTGGTAAGATACTTGCTCATCAGTCTGGACGTCCCTGGTTCCAGCCCTAGCTGGTAGGAAGGAATAAAAAGTTTCTTCTTCACCCTGAAAAAGGTTGCCTGATGATGGTGTGTGTGGGTGGTATTTGCAAGTTGCAGGGGGTTAATAATTTTTTCTGTCGCCCAGCAAGGAGCAAATATAATACACAAAAGTAACTGTTGTTAGACAACATGAAAAACAAAAAGATGATAGATTCAGCCATACAATAACCAAAAACAGTACAAACATCACTTCGGGAGAAATTCTCTCCCAAAGTTTCTCCTGATCCTGAAGGATATTAGAGCCAGTGGTCTCAGCATCGCATGGGCCGTCCCAACTATGATTGTTGCATCACTGAAGGAGAACATGGAAAACACAGATGTGAGGTCATTCTGTAAGGGTCAGTCTATCATGCCCATGATTGTTGCTGGTGAGGAGTGCAAGTATTCATCCTACTTGAAGGATATCTACTCTTCCAAGGAGAGAAGGATAAGAAACAGCTACTAAAGAAGAGTGAGTGGTCCAACATGAGATGTATCAGGCACCCCCTCACAAAGTGGACATGGCTCCCATGATATGGCACAAAATTCTACTTAGAGCCTGTAATCCCCTTGTGTGACGCAGCTAGCTGTCTCCTATAGGTGCCTCCATCTGACTTCTCTCTCGATAGTCGCGATGGCCAAATACGTCTCCATGCTGTCCACCCATGGACTTGAACTGAATATTTGTTTGAACGAGTCAGAGATGTTAGGGAGAGTGATTGAAGCTGATGTCCAATTTGAGCCAATTTAACTAGGTCTTCAAGCTTGTAAGTACGTATCACAGCTCTGATGCAGTTGGACAGTCATCTCTGTGAAGTCTTCCTCTGACAAGGTAGTGACTAATTTGATGGAGAGTCTTGCCTTGGAACTCCTTGAGCTTCTCCAGGTAATCTCCATGCTCACCTTCAGAGCTGCATCCCCAAACTCATACACAATCTCCTCAAAGAGGGTGCAATTCCAGTATGTGCTCAGTCTCTCCCACACACTATTGGTCCATCTCCAAGTAGATTTTTTCAAAGAAGTTTTGTGTACTTCCATGTGCTCCAACATTTGAAGCATTAAATCATGCCAATATTGTGGAACTTTTGAAAATGCCACTTTGGCGACCAAAATATTGCCGATTTTGGCACTTTTAATACGCCAATATTAGAACCAAATACACTTGCTAAAAATACCATACTTTTAATAAAAATGTGGCAAAAAATTGCCAAAATTAGTACCACTTAGACTTGCCAAAATTGGTACCATTTAAAATGCCATAGTTGGCAACTGAACATACCTGATCTATTACATCATAAGTTACATCATTAATTATGATGTTATTGACCATGATCTAGCTAATAATGGTTGAATTATTTTGAGTCAGTGTATACAAGTAAGTAAGAAATGGTGCTAAAATGTTGGTGCTAACCTAGAGGTTCATTGCTTGGAATTGGTACTTGATTTAACTGTGAAGAAAATGGTGCTATGCCATTTGCACCTTTCAAGGATCTAACTGAACGTTTTGGAAAGCAGCAAAATAGTTCAGTCATGATGAATCAAGCATCGTTGACATACCATATAGATTAATCAGTGAAAGATTAGTATACCAGTTGTGGAGAAAAACAGAAGGTTGAAGAAGAGCGTGTGATCCCATTTTTAGCCAATAATTTTGCTCCCAAAAATTGATTTCAAAATGTTCGCACAAAAGAATGGTATGATGTACAGGTTCATGCATTATTTAGGAACCATTATTTTCTGTGGAAAATACAAATGAAGCTACTGCCAATGCCAAGATATCACTGACTTAAATGCTAGACAAAAAGTGCTCTCTACAAGGTAAATGTGCCGTAGCACTATTCTCACAATAATGTTGAAGACTTCACAGCAATGCAGTCCTTCAGAATCTGGATCGGTCTTTAACTGATGATTTTCTGCACCTTGGAATGGAACAGAAAAACTGTTGATGAAAGGGTAGCTGCTATTGCTGAGGAAATTTTTAACCCAGAAGTTCTTCTGGATCTAGCTAAAAATCTTAAATCAAGTATGTATAGCTATGATTATTCTGGGAAGAATTACGTAGCATTCTACCTAGAAGAAATTGGAATCTTTTGATGATCAAAGGTAATATGACATTATGCCTATAGCTATTTCTGTTCACAATCTCTGTGATACCATTGTGGACCATTTGAAATCAAGGAAGATCATAGAGTGGGTTAGGGTTCAGTTCTCTCCTTACAACCTTTATGCTTCCAACTCTATTTGATATACTGGAAGGTTTGAAGTAAAATATGCGGTTCAAAGGAACCAACTGTGTAAGTCCCACCTAAATTCATTTGCTGAAGTATACAAAGGAGTATTCTACGCTTCTGTCTAAGCATGAAACCCTTGTGTCAGTAGATGACAAGGCCATCGTACCAGTGGGTGAACCAGGATACCAATCAACTCTGGGGTTACAGGGCATAGGCAAGTACGTGCTGTGTTGTCTTGCGGTGACTGCTTTAAACTACACTGTTGTTTTCGGACTAAGTGACACCGAGAAATTTATGTTGATTGAACTTTACACATATGGAAGTACACTCCTTCTCAGTACCATTCATCAATCATAACTTATGCTAGTTTTATCGTGCACAAATCCAATTCTACAGTGCTACAATTGTGAAATTTCTCCCCAGTGTGTGACCCAGAAGAGATTTTGGTGGAAGACAAAACTAGTTCATGTCCTGAAATGGAGAAAACATCAGCCCACTTGCTTCATGTGTAGGGCAGAAGGAAAATATAGGAGCTTCCTCAAACAAGAAAAGATCTACTTATTTTTTATACACGTCATACATTATGCGGTTTTTGTCAAGGGGAATATGATGACTTAAAACACAAAATTCTCTCAGACATCAAGACACTCTGATCGATGAATGCAACTCTTAGCTAGCTAATAACCTGCATGCTTAATCCATGCTTCACATTGTTGTACTGTAACACATGCTTGAAGTAAAGGCAATACATCTAGCAGTGAGAGTGGTAGACAATAACATTAGAGTCCACATTTTGGTCTTGTCCTGCTTAATGACCACTACTTCACAGTCATCCAGTCTCATCGAAAGTTATACTATGCCAACCGTGAGAGAACAGAAGCAGGAGCTTGATGCCAGCAGCAAGAGAGGTGATTTTTCATTGAAGGCAGCAGGAGGCCCAAACCACAGCTGAATGGAGGAGGAGCTGAATTCTAGCTGAGACTCGACAGGTTCTCCTATATCATCAACCACATCCCTGGGAAACTGCTGTACAGAGTCCAGAGCACCAAGCGTGGAGTGGTGAAGTTTCCAGCAACAAGACGAGAGGGGCCTTCATCAACACAGTGGTGATACCAGCTTTACCAACAGGGCCTGCTAGACCCTCATAGTTTATCAGATAGAGTAATGTGATATGTAAAGGAGTGCTGAAGATCCGGATGGGCTCCGAAGGAGAGATTGGAACAAGAGTTAAACCCAGAATTACTAAAGGACATCAAGTCATGGAGAGATGCCAAGCAAGAGCCATATGACAGTTTGGTGGCCTAGTATTGACCAGCACAATTCCTGGAAAGTCTAGCAATACCAAAGCTGCTAAGCCCAAGGCTATAGCTGACCCCTTTGCCAGATTATGATCTCTTCAAGCTGATAAGCATTCACTATCTACGAACTGCTGATTCTCTTTCCCATTATCCTGAGGGTGTCTAAAACATCATCACAGCATTCAAAGCTGCATTCACATGAAATGGAATACCGGAATGGACCCCAGTAGCTATATGCATCCAACAAAACTTGCTACCGTAGACGCTGGTTGTTTAGCATAGGCGCTTATATCTCCAGCGACAAGAAAACCAGCGCTTAACAGCAAGCATGCGCTTAACAGGAAGTTGTTTTGATTAGCAGGTCTGGCTAACATTAAATGCTTAATAAAGATACTGATAAACTAACAACAAAGTAGGCGCTTAACAAAAAACAGGCGCTTAATAGCTAAACAACCAGCGTCTACACAACCAGCGTCTACGGTATTACATTTGCTGAGTCATAGGGATAAGCACACATCACTTGTAGTCCATCGGTAGTGGATAAGTGAAGAGAATGGTGAGCTCGCTAATGAATTATTCATGAGTAATGTTTCCTCAATAACTCAGTGAAATTGCATGGGTGGAACACTACTAGGGTAAATGCAAGCTCTGTAAGGTCTGTTCCAAGGATTCTGCAAATCCTGTATAATATAATATAGCTACATATGATCACCATGAGCCAAATATTTCCTGTAACCTATCACATCTTTGTGGCTAGCCTCTGTAGACAACAATATGTATTTTACAGGTTGGTAGGTGTAAGTACAGTTTCCCTCAAGTCAGCCACTATATTATTCCTATTCCAAACTACAGGACAACCAACCTGAAAGATATACAGTACATCATCTTTCCTAGTGAAATATTTACTCTCTACTTGCAGCATACTAGAACCTATTCAAAGTAGCTAATAACCCACAAGGTTGCTTTCAATATCAGTTTAACTGCTATGATGGGCAATCAACAATGCATGGGGTTGTCATCAAAGAGTGTGAGCATCTCACATCAATTAGAGAGCCCAAGGGAACTGAGGGAAAGATCCTTAAGGTCACTATTATTTACGGGTACATATTTTAGCGATTTTACAACTTTTGTGATTTCAGTATACTAGTCTAGCAGCAATGGGGAAAGTTGTCAGATTAGTTCTAGTACCATGTTGATACTAGGCCCATACCCTTCCTCTTGAAGGTGTTTGTGAGCTATGATTGTACATCAAGGAGCATTATCAATTTGAACTTTGAACTAGCTAAAATAAGTACCCGCTAATAAATGTTACCTTAAAGTAGGAATCTCTACATGGACACCTCTCTAACAAGAACATTTTTTTCACTGGTCCCAACACAATACAAATACATCCCTGAATCAAGACACATCTCACATTTCACTGATCCCAAAAGTGTCCACTCTAGCTAACTACTGTAGTGAAGGCTGTGATATTGCATTCACATCCAGTATTGCCATGGACTATTAATTTCCCACCAGGTTTTTCGCGACATTTCAGAAGTCCCACATTTGAGGTTCCACTGTGGTGAAGACTGTGATATATTGTTACATACCCAGTATTATTATTGCCATAAACTGTCCTTGATGATTTATCCCCCCAAGTTTTCAAGTTAGTCAAAGAAAGCCAGTCTGTCCTCTTTTGAAGTGTCCTTTATTGGAGGTTTCACTGACTCCCTTTTTCATTGGTAAGCTGACTTTGTAGTTGCCAAACACTTACCATTTAACTCTGTTCTTGGTATAGCAGGTTGCTTGAGCCACACTAATGCTGATCACATGGGCCAATCAGATTGGCAGGCAATGATGTCATTGTGAATTTGATTGGACCTCTCTTAGTGACATAGAACTGTGCAGCTGAGCCAGGATCAGTGTTGGTTCTCAGTCTGGTTGCATCACATGGTGGTCTGGGGTAATTAAACCTGCAGGTCACTGACTCTGTTGTTTTTGTAAAGGTTGGGGAGTGTCTATGCACCTGCAGGGCACTGACTAGTCTGTGTAGTTCAGGATCTTCAGCAAGGTCAGGGAGGGTGGTTGAAATGTACTGGTCAATGAACTGTGGTGCTTGATGTCTGCCTTCTACAGTGTCAACTTTTAGGGGCACCTTCAATCCACCAAAAGGAATGAACATGTGGGCTGCCTCTCATTTTGAACTCAATTCCGCTCAATTCTCATCCAGTAGTAATTTACAGTATATCCTATTGGTTTGTCTGGGCCATTAATTACATTTAAGGAATCTAGTCTCCGTTCAAAGAACATGACTGCCTCTAGAGGATGTTCAAGTTTTTCCCCAGATGGCATTATTGTGCAATTGCCTCAGGTGTGAGGGTGGGGTTGATTAGCACGAACAGCTCTGGCCAATTGGCTGTGAGGGTGATAAAGAAAGAGGGTGGACCCAGAGTGTTGATTTTAGCTAGCAGGTCTAATAGTTGGTCTTTCCAGTAGGCTGCTGTGCCACGGATATTTTTCATGAACATGTAGGAATTACTGAGAGATTCACTACTAGGGTCAGAGAGGTCACCTGCTGTGAGGAGCTGGTTATTCTGTTTCTTTATTCTGATATCTCATTTTGCAGTTTTCTCATTTTCAGTGCCCAGAACATCCATGCCACATTATTTTGCCACCTGGGGTCTTTATTGAATAGCCTGGATTGAATGTACTTGAGGTCAGTAATAGGCTTGGTTCTCTCATAGCCCATTCCAAATCTGCCTTTGGGGTAGAGTACAGGGAATGCATGCTCTTCCAGCTGCTCCTACTGGAACATGTTGACAGGGGAGGCTGCTATGCGTGGGAAAGGGATTTGTGGGGCTGTGTTTTGTTGCTGTAGGAGCTGTTCAGTGGGTATATCAGGGTCAACATAATTCTGTGGGACAACACATGATTCAGTGAACCTGGGCCGCAGTTGTTGTTGTTGTGCATGTATGCTGTGGTCAGATTGTGTGTGGTCAGATTCAAGTACATGAAATCATTATTGTTGGAATTTGGTTTGTTGGTGGTTGAGATTGGTATGTTGGCATTGGAATGTAGGCACAGAGAGGATCATTCTGCCTGAGCCAGAGGAGAGCTTGGTAAACTCGCTGGTCATCAATCTGCTGTAAATTCAGAGGGTGTGGTAGCTGACTCATGACGTGTTGCACT
>JAAGOD010042489.1_pt1 | contig 10199 bp, 15 predicted proteins | sample 8389681 | NCBI WGS metagenome assembly JAAGOD01 (sample SAMN13964374, study PRJNA552185) | sponge metagenome | biome: deep-sea hydrothermal vent fields; feature: spots directly above weak diffusing fluid; material: seawater and sediment | host: Tedaniidae sp. KZ-2020 ... | reverse complement strand
GGTCAGAGTTCATCTCTTGTCTCATTGGAATCTATGTCAAAGTCTGAAAGGTCGTAGTCGTCATCAACAGGCAGCTGCAATGGTGGAAAACATGGGGCGTCAAGATTCGAGCACAACATGGGGAGGGTTTGGTTAATGGCTGACCTGTCCATCCTGCCCGTCCCAAGCCTCCACCGCAGTGATGGTGGGGAGGGTGTCACCCCTCAGCTTGGTGGTCCGACCACGCCCACCTGTCATCTCCCTGATGTACTCGACAATCCCGTCATTACTGAAAGCACCACGCAGCACGGAGTAAACCTTGCGGCGGGAATTGAAACCAACAAGAGCCTGGGATTGTGGAAAGACACACAAAATGTCAAAGTCACGAAAATTTCAGTTTCCAAGCATACGTACCGGGTAACCAAATCCTCCCACGTCCAGACTCTGTTCCAGATCTGGATTCTGGCCTCCTTCGGTCCACACCCACCTGCATGTGCGGACAAAGGATCTCCCTCACGACAAGACATGCACGGGACAGAGTCCCCATTTAGGGGTCCACTACAATAACTCTATGCATGGACGGAACGTACCCAAATGGCCTCTGCTTGTAGCGCTCGGCAATGGTGAGGAGAGTTTCGAGGTAGCCATTTCTCCCGGCAGCCATGCTGTCCAGAATGTGGGGCAGGAACGCGATCATGCACAGCTGCCTCTCGGCACAGGCATCAATCGTATCCTGTCCTGTAAGCTAAGGTAAAACATTCGGAACACACTTGACAATGTGTCCTCTATCCAGAGGTTCTGCAGCACTCACCTGGATGATCTCTGGAGGTGGGAGGTTCACCACCCACTTGTCAGACGCCCACCGGACAATGTCACTGGAAGTCCTCCCTCCATCGTAATCCTCCGCGCTGCTGAACTCCTTCTTGCCCCCAGGGAAGTACTTGATGGTGGGGAAGCCCTGGATGCCGTAGCGACTGGACATGGAGGTGTGGACGGTGGCGTCCAATGCCCCCAGCTTGAACTTCCCCTTCAGCTCGGTGGCAGCACGGGCCCATTCCGGAGCCAAGTTCTTGCAGTGTCCACACCTGTGTGTTTCAGTCACATGCATGTCACATGGGTATGCTGCATTTGTCACATGTCAGTCGCATCTCACATTATGTCACATGTACAATGTATGTCGTGATGAGCATGTCACATGCATGTCACATGTAAGATTGGTTCTAAGGGCTCACCATGGAGCGTAGAATTCCACGAGCCAATAGTCTTCACTGTTGATTACCATCTCCTCAAAGTTGCTATCTGTGAGCTCAATCACGCTCCCTCCTCCTCCTCCTCCTCCTCCCCCTCCTCCCCCTCCCCCTCGGGACTTCCCACCCCCAGAGGACCCTGTCTTCTTCCCACTCAGCCTGTCGTTAGCGACAGTCTGTGCTGCGGAGAGAGCTTCTTGCACAATAGCATCCGCTGATCTTGCAGCTGTGAAGAAAAAGCAATTTTTCCTCCTGAAATTAGGAGCTCCCCATGCTCACCTTTATAGTCCGTTGGTGAGTTTTTGTTGGAGCCAAATATCTTGATGGTGGGGAAGCCCTTGACGCCATATTGGCTCCCCAGGCTGCTATGCTCGTCAGCATTCACAGCACCGAGACGGACGATACCCTTGAGTGCTGACGCTGCTTTCTTGTACTCGGGAACCAGCCCCTGACAGTGACCACACCTACATAATAATAACAATATCACAGTGCTCCGAAGAAGTACGAATTTAGACTTTTTACCATGGTGCGTAAAATTCGACGATCCACACAAAATGGCTGTCCAGCACCATCTTCTGGAAATTGTCTTGCGTGAGGTCATAGACATCATCGGATGGGCTGTAGAGGGCGTGGCAACCCAGCAGGAGCATGCTCAGTAGCACACACCCCTTCAACATGGCTGCATTTTTAAAATTTAGAGAATAAAAACCAGCTAGTAATAAATAAGAAGCTCTCACCTTCTTGCTTAATTGGTGTGATCACTGCCTTCCAATCTCAAGAAAAGTTCCTGAAAAATGAAGTTGAATTCAAATTATTATGGCTTCAGGCACCCAACAGCTGGACATTTCTGATTGGTCCATATGACGTCACGTGATTGGGTGTACTCAAATTAGAGCGCACCTGCACACGTGGCAGGGGAGACTTTAATGTCGTGTTTTCTCAGGGTTGCAAAGACTGGAGGCCTCTGGAGGTGCAGCACACCCCTGGGATGGATTTCCCGTAGGCTTGCGTCCTCTTTCATCACCACTCCAATTTTCTATGTCAATGCAGGTAAGAGATAATATAGCTACTATCCTTATAATGCATACCTTCCTATTTTTCACCCCTTCTCTAGCCCCACACATAGGGCATTTGTACTCTGCTCTCCTTGCCGATGCTACTCATCGTTGGCGCCTGATTAAAGGGGAAGACCCTGCTGTATTCTCCACCGGGACGGACGAGCATGGACTGAAGGTCGAGAAGGTGGCAATTGCCCAGGGCAAGGAACCGCTGGATCTGTGCAATGAAGTGGCTGCAAAGTTCAAGGTGCATATCACAAAAATATGCACCTTAGCTGTAACTCTAAGTTTCTTTTCAGGAGTTGTTTGACGCAGCTGGTATCTCGTACACTCACTTCATCAGAACGACAGACCCACATCATGTGAAGAAGGTGGAAGAAATTTGGGTAAGGGGGCATGCAGTAGTTGCATGGTGGAAAAAAACAGCTCAGGACGTCTGAGTAATTCTCCATTACCATTGCTTTCTCTCTGTTGCAAGTTTTACTGAAGTGAACTTGTGGTTTCAGGCCATGTTGCATAGGAATGGGCATATCTATAAAGGGGAGTACACCGGCTGGTACTGTGTTCCTGATGAAGCGTATCTCACCAATAGTCAAGTTGTGCATTCGGCTGAGCTGGACTGCAAGGTGCTGTCCCCATGCACGTATTATATATACATGTAGGATGATGTCATCCCTTGCAATGGTTGTGCAGGTATCAGTGGAAAGTGGACATCCAGTGGACTGGGGGTCCGAGGAGAACTCCCGCTTCCGGCTGCCGGCCTTTCGGGAGCCGCTACTTGAATGGGCCCGCACACCCCCTTACCGTTAGTCCCCCCTCCCCTCCCCTCCCCTCCCCTTCCCTCAAGATCATAGATATCTCTCTGTTCAGCCATCGTCCCAGAGTTTGCAAGGAAGCTTGTGATTGGCTGGCTGGAGGACGAGGGAATGTCTGACCTGTCTGTGTCCCGCCCCCGCACTCGACTCAGATGGGGAATCCCCGTGCCCAGTGACAGCTCCCAGACAGTGAGCACCACTAGGGTGATCTGAGTGGAGTGAGGACATCCCTGGTAACCCACAGATATACGTCTGGTTGGATGCGCTGGTCAACTACCTCACAGTGTCTGGCCACCCTTCACCGGATCACGTCTGGCCTCCAACGGAACATATCGTGGGCAAGGACATCTTGAGATTCCACGCCATTTATTGGCCGGCATTTCTCCTGGCTGCTGGGCTCCAACTGCCAAAGAAAATTGTAACACACTGCCACTGGACGGTCCAAAAATCAAAGGTGAGCATGTTCAAGCTATAACCTGAAGAGTTTTGAGGAGCATTTTAGCTATGATTTGGACGACAATGCACACACACATTAGATGTCCAAGAGCAAAGGGAACGTGATGGATCCCGTGATGCTCTTTGACAAGTATGGAGTGGAACAGGTTCGCTACTATCTCCTCAAGGAGAGTTTCTTGCAGTACGACACAGGTTAGGGATGGCAAGACTGATTTCCGGCCAGTTAGACTGCCTCATCACCAGCCTGATCCGCAATAATTACAGACTATTGTGAGGAGCGGCTAGAGGACATGGTGAATTCTGATCTGGCCGACACCCTTGGCAATCTCCTCCTACGGATTTCATCAAATCGACTCTTCACCAACAGGGAAGGGCTGAAGTACGACACCAATTGCATTCCTTTGGTCCCAGACACTTCACGGGACAGACATGCCCTCATTCACAGCCTCCACAAACTTCCAGGTATGTATGTACGGGAAATCAAAAGTTCCTGTGTCATCATTCTGCGACATGTGACCTGTCCTGTTGTGATGATGCTACAATATTGGGCTCTTTGCAGCAATTGTGGGTCAAGACTACGAAGAGTTTCAATTCCGAAAAGGCATTGAAGCGACCATGCAATGCCTCTATCTTGTAAGTCGTAGTCTGGAAATTGAGCACAATTATTGTCTCCGTTTGGTTCTCCAGACGAGCCAGTTTTTCCAGCAGTGGGCTCCATGGCAGCTTGTGAAGGATCCCGAGCAGCACAGCACTGTGGAGACCGTGCTGCTGGTAGTGATGGAGAGCTTACGGCTCTCCGCCTGCCACCTCCATCCCATCCTCCCCACCCACTGCTCCACCCTCCTCCAGCGCCTTGGCTTCCAGGCCACACCCACTCAGGACGACCTCCAGTGCAAGCTTACGGAGGACGGAGTGAAAGAACTAGAAAGAGCCTCAGTGAACTTTATGCTGAACCAGAACAAGACCCCACTCTTTGCAAAGTTCAGGTCAGTGAGTGGTCCGCCACCACCTAAGCTTCAACAAAACATTAGGTAACATTTCAGTTGCAAATTTATTTCTGGTGTGCAAAGATTGAAATAGTGATGATGTCATTACTTATCTGCCTCTAAGTCAATACCATATTTAGTCTTCAGAATCTCTAATTGTTCTTTCTTAAGTTCCTTGTTTACTTTCTTGAAGGCCTGAAAAAGATAAGGTTTTACATAAAGGTGTGTTTCACACGTACAACACTTCAACAGCCTGAGGAGGAGTTAAGTGTGAAATGCACCTTGTGGGGTTGATAGTAGAGCACCACCAGATATCTGTTGCACACGTTGAATCCTGACAGATGTTCACATGCGTTCTTTGCATCAAAGATGTCTTCGTACACAACAAATGCCGTTCCCTTTGTGGTGGCCGAATTACCCCTAAAAAATAATATTGGTTCATCATGCTTATTATACATTTGACTCACAATCTGATCTGTCTGATAGCTCCAAACTTCCCAAAAATGTCGTACATCTCTTCAGCTGTGATCTCAAAGGGTAGATTCCTGTTGGCAAAGGGAGAAACATGATTGTTGGGGTGTGCATTAATTAGGGTTAGTATTTTCAAAGGAGCTCTTACCTGACGTAAAGGATCCTATTCACCTCTGGAGGCAGACGAACCTAAAGCCAAAGCATTAAATTTAACAAAATCTCGGTATTAAAGGACTTACATTTGCTCTTCTCGCTGCTGCTAACGCCATCTTCCTTAATTGTTGTTGTGACGTTGCAGCAAAAATCACATGAGACACCTGGAGGCAGACATTACGTCATGTTTCATGTGACTTGTTTAGCTTCAGAAAAAAGTGACTAAGCAAGCATCAGTTCCCTCAGTGCCCTTGCTATTATAAAACTACAATTTGGAGTTTAGTTCTGCAGTTTTAAATCCTGTACTCTTAGGAGACTGACAAGAAGTAGCTATAAAGGGTGAGTTTGCTGTGTCCCTCTCTATTAATGGCTGGATGTATAAGTACTCTTTCTCTTCCTCTGTAGCTTTATAGTTGGCTCCCACCACCCACAGTCTTGCAAATGATGGATGAAGAAGTAGAAGCTTCAGGTGGGTGTTACTTGGGGGAGTGGAAGAAAGTTGACTAACACCCCTTGATTTTTTTTTCCAGCTGGCAGTGCTACTGTCAATGAGAGCATTGACTCCAGCTTTGAGAGCTCGGGTGCTTCTGCCACCACCCCTCCTGAGGAGCAGTCGGGAGGGGATGTTGGGGTTCAATTGGAGCCCACCAAGAGTGAGATGGAGAGGGAGAGGCTCGTGTCTAGAGCTGAGCAGGTGAGAAGCTGTTCCAAGAGTTGCGATGATGAGATCCAGTTGTAGCTGAAGGCAAGATCCTGTTGTAGCAGCGAGATCGCTGCAGCGATTTATATATTTAAGGCTAATTAAGTTTGCAGTTGGAACTCCTTGAGTCGTCTACGAATGTTGCACTGATAAGTGCATTGCCCTGTAGACTGACAAGAACTAGTGTTGGTCACTGTTAGAGTGTTCCCTGAAGCCAAGGTACTATCTGCTGGTTAGATAGGTGTAACATACATGCTTCTCTCCCCCATTTAAGCGATTGCATCATTATCATTAAGTTCCTGTGTTGGGATTCGGGCTCTCTGAGCATGTTTTTTTCTAGCTGCAAGGCAAGGATTGTACCTGTTACTGTCCCTCCCTTCCTGTACAGCTGCAAGACGAAATTGTGAAGTTGCATGATCAGTTGATTGAGAAGGAGGCAGAGCTGTCTGACGTCAAGAAGCAGTTGGGCATCACCCCCTACACGGAATTCAAGCAGAGCATGTCCCAAGGGTGGAAGGTGATGGGAGACAAATGGAAAGAAGTTCAGGATACCAACACGTGAGTGAATGGTAGTAGTAGTGAAGATCCTGCCCTTGTGGACTCCGTGTACAGTGGACTCCCTCTAATCCAGAACAGACAGAGTGTCCTGCTTAGAGAGGTGGCCTCATTTCAGGGTACAGGATTCGGTGTCCTCAATACAGGAGAGATCCTGATTAGGAGGAGTTCACTGTATCCTTATTTGCAATGTTATCCTTAGCTAGCAATTTGTAACTGCAATGTTTGCATTGTGAGGTTGAAGTGTTTGCTGTTGAATCTGTTGAATCTCTGTTGGATGTTATAGCTAGCTAGTGAAAAACAGTTTGGCTGGGCAGACTAAATGTTCAAATGTCAGCAGTTAGTCAGCGCCATTGTTCTACTGACTCAGGTATCGAAAAATTGACTCCACTCTCAGTGGTTGGAAGAATAAGGTTGAAGGTTCAGAAACGTGAGTTCACCCAAGCCAGGGTGGGCCTCTTTAAAAGGGACTGTTCTCTGACAGTGAAGCAGTATTTATGGACTACTATCGCCTGTTTGTTTCTTTAGGTACCAAAAAACTGTTTCAGGTATCAACGAAGGCGGGAAAAAAGTATCTGGGGGAATTTCTTCTGCTGGCACCAAGATCAAGTAATGCTCCAAAGAAAAATTGATAGTTTGACTTCATGTTTGTCACCTTTCAACTGGTTTTGTGCTCTAGGGAGAGTGAGACCCTAAAGACTGTTGGGGGGAAAACTTCCTCCGCCTTGAAGCGAACAGGTACGGCCATCAGGGATACAAGTAGCAGCGTTGGATCAAGGCTAAGTGACGCTGCGTCATCCTTGAAGGTACAGCAAACAATCAATCCTGCTACGTATTGTAACGTGGTGTTTCTTTAGGGGAAGGTGTGGTCTTCTGGGGACAATGCGGACGGGACGGTGCCAGAGGAGGGGAACACGCCCACTAAGGGAGAGACAGTGGTTCCTGATGAGCCGTCCAAGGAATAACTCAGATTCTTGTTGATTTTATTTCTGTGCACACGTAATTGCACCATAAAGCTGTAAAAGCTAGGCAGTCATTTCCCCCCAAATTTTTTTGTGGGTGTGGCACAAAACCACGTTGACGATACCTTACCTGGTAATTTTAAGGCGCGGTTTGTTGTTCATTCCCTAGCTCCTTCAAAAAGAAGATAAGATGGCTTACAATCAGGGCTACGGCCAGCCACCAGGTGGCTACCCTGGGTCTGGTGGACAGCCAAGAGGATACCCTGGTCAACAGCCAGTAGGCTATCCTGGTCAGCAGCCAGGGGGCTACCCTGGTCAACAGCCAGGGGGCTACCCAGGTCAGCAGCCTAGAGGCTACCCAGGTCAACCAGGAGGACCCCCAGGCGAGAAACCTTAGTTCTGCTCTGGTTTTTAAGTTTATTGTTTCCTCTTTTTTTCCTCCAGGTGGATACCCCCCACAAGGCAAGTTAATCAGGCTTTGAGTTTGGCCCAGTGTTATGCTCACTCTGGTTCCACAGGACAGCCAGGTTGCCCTCCAGGCGTGGATCCCTCGGTATATGCTTGGTTTGTTGCGGTGGACGCAGACAGAAGTGGTCAAATCACTGCTAACGAGCTCCAGTCAGCCCTCACCAACGGAAACTGGTCGCATTTCAACGCTGAGACTTGCAGACTAATGATAGGTAATGCTACAGTGATAATGCATCCCTTTGAGCCACCATTATCCAGAGATGTCCCTTTACTTGGAGGTCACAACCATGGGACTGTCCATTGTATACTATACAGAGGTCTTTTATCTTCAGTTGATCGATCTCTCTCTCTCTCTCTCTCTAGGGATCTTTGACCAAGACAACAATGGTACCATCAACATCACTGAGTTCCAGCAGCTGTGGACATACATCAACCAGTGGAAGGGTGTGTTTGATCGCTACGACAGAGACAAGTCTGGCAACATTGATGCAGGGGAGCTGTACACCGCCTACAACGAGATGGGCTTCCGCGTCACCGCAGCGTTCTGCCAGCTGGTGGTGACGCGTTTCGATCGCCTGGAGAAGAGGAGCTTGAAGTTTGATGATTTCATGCAGACGTGCGTGATGCTCAGGTCTCTCACCGATGCCTTCAAGACTAAAGACACCAACTTTAACGGCACCATCCAAGTCAGTTACGAGGACTTCATGACCATGGCCATTGCCAACAAACCTTGACTCTGGCGTGTGCGAGCTCTTGTAATTCCCTCCTTTTTTTTTTTTTTTGTTGTGATGTCATAAAAAAATAGGTGTTCCTTGTCGTGACTTTGCTACCGTCTCTTTTCTTGTTTCTGAGTTCTTTTCTTCTCCTTCTCTTTCCTCTCCTGTGCTCTCTGCTTCTGTAGCTCTCTCTCCTTGCTGTCTCGCTCCACCTTTGCGTCGTGAGTTGCCTTCAAGACCTCTCTGTGCAGCCTCTGGGCCTCCCCAACCACGCTTGTGTTCCGATTCACATACGCACCTAAAATGAAGTAAAACGGCAGGAGTAACTATATTATGACTCTCTTAAGGTAGCCAAATGCCTCAGTCATGGAACAGTGTGTCCCAAATTTGGGGGGTGTTCTTAATTAAGTAAAGGGGCTTACCTCTGATGTCTCCACTAGCTCCTTCATACTGTGAACTAGAGGGAGGGGTTAAGGGAAAATGACATCACCTTCTTTGGAAGGCTAAAACTTTTAGTGTTGTCTCCCTATCGTTTGCCACACAATTAGCTATTCTCTTTCCTTCCTCCTCAAAGTGCAAGGATACTCTTCTTCGTCAGACTCACAGCCATACAGTGAGAGCAACTTCATTTTCTCCTCACTGGTCAGGGCAGCCTTCGAGTCTGGCTTGCTTGAGTCCCCCTCCTTTGAGGAATGAGAAACCACTTCCTCCTTCAGCCACTCGTCGTGCGCTGACTCAGCACTGGTAGGAATAGACACCTCACCCTTTGCTGCACACAACTGCTTCTCCTCTGCTGCACACAAAATGCAACATGAAGGAAGTTTTAGTCTCACTGGGTCTAGAAATGGCAGTGCCTACATACAGATCTTTTCAGCTCTTTCCTTCCACTTTGCTTGGATGTCTTTACACACAGATAGTACCACAGTTTCGTCCTCCTGTAAGAGTCGATTCAAACACTGAAGTAATTCTATCTAGCTAGCCATAATTAGCTATATATGGCCTAGGGACTATTGCTTGGGGGGCTACTAGCTAGCTAGCCATATCTTCCTTCCTCACCAGACAACTCTGGAGAATTTCCTGAAGAGATTCCTCTGCCTCACTTTGAGGGGCGTCCTCAAGGGTACTCAGAGTGCCACTGATGTAGCTACTGAACACCTCTCCATCCACACCAGCCGAGTTGAGGTAGATAGTCAGCCAGGACTCAAAATCCTCCATCATCACAAACTGGCCACGTGGGTGGAGCAAATAATTTCGCGTTTTGGTTTTTTCATCATTGCCTTACAACACACGAAAAAATAAAACGCAAAAATTACTCCACCATGCCTCCAAGACAGAGACAGGGTGGGAAGCCAAAGGCCAAGGAAGGCAGCAGCAAGGAAGGCAGCAGCAAGGAGGAGGGGAGCAGAGAGAAGAAGGAGGAGGAGCCAAGTGGCGAGGAAGCAAGGCCAGCAGATCAACAAAGGAGAAGGGGTGGAGTTTCCTGGACCCCTGTCTTAAAGAGAATAGGCTTCTTCGTCCTAATCATCTCCATCCCAGCTCTGCTCAACTATGCTGCCCTCAACCAAGAAGCAAGGATGCTACTGCCTTCTGGTAAACCATTGATGAAAAGAGGAGGGGCTTGTGTTAATCAAAT
>JAAGOD010071367.1_pt1 | contig 10208 bp, 10 predicted proteins | sample 8389681 | NCBI WGS metagenome assembly JAAGOD01 (sample SAMN13964374, study PRJNA552185) | sponge metagenome | biome: deep-sea hydrothermal vent fields; feature: spots directly above weak diffusing fluid; material: seawater and sediment | host: Tedaniidae sp. KZ-2020 ... | reverse complement strand
GTGTCTATTTCCACTGATGTGAGGTTAGTTGTTGTGGCAAACAACGATAATGGGTATCCATGGAGAGAGAATGGGAACCAAAGGGAACCCCCCCCCTTCTCCCCTTCGTCCACGCACGTCTCCTGTTGGTTGGAATGTTGAGCATGTTGTGAGCTTCCAATGTTCAGTGGCACCTACACCAAACCACCCACTCCAAACAGCCACAGCCTCAGCCCAGAGTTTACTTTACAGAACCACAATAGCAGTGGTGTCTTGGGTAAACAGGCAAAGCCCATGTGGCTATTCATGGCATTGTACATGTGTACAACCAAAATTATAACTAGCCTGCTAAATTCCCCTTCCCTGCAACTCAAAGAAGAGAGGGAGCCATTGAGACACGTCTTGGTGTGTGCATGCATGATTCACTTGCCGAGGTGTATGTGGTGTGATTCAGTCTTCGTACAAACTGAAGAAAGCTGAATCAGCTACTGTACTAGCAATAGCTTTCATGACACCAATTAACGAAGCTGCAAACATGCTATGGACTGTCTGACTGCGAGATTCAGTGGAAAATTTAATTGCCTTTGCTATTCCCTCCTAATATGAAGATATACAATGAGCGTTGCATCACAGGTTTCAAATGAGACCCTTTGGGGGATTCAATAAATGAACTGCTTACATGATCATGTGTCGTCTCACATGAGTCATACGTGCTTATATGGGGGCAGAAGGAGGAACCAATTCCTTCATTTGTTGCTATCACAATCACGTGGACATCTTGACACAGTGAAGGTGTGATCGCCCAATAGATAGTTGTTGCTCATGCAGACACAGAATTGTTTGTGAATGGTAAGGCATGTGGCAGTTGGTGGGTTTCCATGACTACAGAGGAATTATTTAAGTCTTTCAGATGGAGACACGCTAAAAATCATTAAACCATCACGGGACTAATATGGAGGAGGAAAATGCAACATATCTGTGTGTGCCATTGGGAAGCCACCTCTGTCATAGATGCACTATGTATCTGTTGAGCCCCATTCCTCAAGGTGCAAAGTTCAGGCCAAGACTCCTTTATGTAAAGGGTCGTTAACTTCACAAACAACTCTTATGTGGGAAATCTGAAATGGCAGAAGAAGAAAAGCTGAGACCTGAGCCACTAAAACTGAAGAGAAAGCCCAGAGGTGGTATCCGAATCAAGGACCTGGAACCCTCAGACTCATCCTTCAAACCAGCAGACTTGACCACCTGTAAGTGCCCTGGGCTGTTACATGGAGAAGGGGTTATAGTGACCCAACTAAAAAACATCTGGGCACTTGTGAAGCTGGGCTCTTATGGGAAAGGCATGTTTTCCAGAACTGTGCCCAGCCACCATCATATACCATCTCTGGAGGAGCTGAAATATGGAGGAAGAAAGAGAGGTGCCCCAGTTCCAAGCAGTGAGGAGGTTGAAAGGACTTGGAAGAAGCGAATAAAACTTCATTCTCAGTGGAAGGAAGGAGATGGAGCTGCAAGGAAAGAAAGTGGGTCATTGGTACTCGAATCTGGTCCAGTAGTTGATGACGAGAAGAGTTACTGTGAGTTTGTGCAGAGGTTGCTTGAAATCAGGAGAAGTGATCCTATGTGTTTGGAAGAATGTTTGCAGCTAGGTGCTGAAGAAGCGTTCTATCTTGCAGCCGAGGCCAAGGTTCTCAGCATACAAAATGCAGAAGCAGCAACACTCTCCTTTGTCGAACTATGGCAGCATTTCGGCATGATGAATAAATCCTTCCCTGCAAGATACGTGGCCTACGCTCACTACAGAACAGGTAACTGGGTGCCAAAGTCCGGTCTGAAGTTTGGTGTCGACTTCTTGCTGTACAAAGAAGGACCTTTATCGTACCACTCAAGTTTTGCGGTGATTGTCAAGGAGGAGGGGCATTTGGAGGCTGAGCGAAAAAGTTTAACATGGAAAGAGGTGATTGCTCTAAATCGTGTCAGCGAATCTGCAGGTAAAGAATTGCTTATCTGCCATGTGGGCAGACCATCTGGAGACAGTGCAGAAGAGAGCATGAGAGACCCAGCCTGTGTGCAGTTCATGTCTGTGAAGGACACCATGATCAAAAGATGGGTTCCTGAAAAGGACAGGGAAATGTAATGATTACACATGAAGCACAGGAATCATGACGGTTGATTGTTAACGTGACCCTAGAGAGCTATCTCTGTTGCTGCATCTGCTTCATGGCCTGCTGCTCTTGCATGTACATGGCAGTCAGCTTTTTCCCGATCCTGTCGTGGATCTCCAGAAATTTTGCGACGCAGCGATCCAGGCAGATGGCCTCCCCTTTAGACAGCTCCCCTTCGCTGTACTTGGGGGGGATGCACTTCATGTGGCACCCTCTTGACAGCCTAAAGGCATGCATGAATTTGAAGCATAAAGATCTATGTATAGTATGATTACAGCATAGGGGATACCTGTTGTACAGGTCTGACATCATCTCTATTTCCAGATTGGCAAAGGCATCTTGTTTGTTTTGATTCATTGTGAAGCTGAAATCTAGAGGATAGCTGGATTTCCCTCAGGGTCTTCTCTCCAATTGATGCGCACCTTAGCTTCACGTGTATTTCAACTCCCCCAAAGAAGATCAACGGTTCAACACCTCCTTTCACCTTCCCTGAACTTCCCCAGGCACAGAAACAATGGCTACCACTGGCACAGTTAACGAGGCCCCTCTGGAGGAGCTGAAACCGGCAAAGCTGTCCGCAGACCCTACCCAAAATGGCGAGGATCAAATGCCAGCTCACCAGAACGAGAAGGCACGGATCCAGGCAGCCCTTGAGGACGCCCTACTGGCTGCTAATATGGGCTCCCTGCTGGTCTCTGGTAAGGCATTAAGCAATGCAGATGAGTATACAGTTTGCTCTCCTGATATGTGTGAGGACAGAACTAATGAAAGCCCACCCCAGAATGCCAGTCCAAGTACCAATACTGGCCACTCAGTACCCTCCTCTACTGCTTGCCACAAGGTCAACTGGGTGGATATCACCTCAAAGTTCACGGCATTGGTCGGCAACCTCCACCCAGGGGAGCTCGTACAGGAGGTGAATTTCAGCCTCTTTGACGCAATGTCCGCCATCGAGTTGATGGACACCAAGATGGATGCTGCACTGCAGTGGAAGATGTTTAGAAACTACCCACGAACACTCAAAGAAGCCATCAAGAAGGGAGTCTTAAAGTGCAGTGATCACTCCCCGGAGGAGCTGGTGGGGATTATTGACGAGGTACTAGCCTGCATTGCTACATGGCTGGAGGGACACACGCTAGCTCAGACCGTCTTCACATGCATGTACCTTCTCGACATTGACAAAGTCGAGAACATCTACCTGAGAGCCTTCTCTCTAGCGATCGTGAAGACTGTTGAGTACATGAGAGCGTGTATTTGCCAGGGGCGGGTCTTTGCAGAAGATGACCAGCAAGGGGTATGTCATGGGTTCAACATGCTGACGAATGTTTCTGAATCCGTCATTGTGGCTTCGCTGAAGGAAGCCGATGACAAGCTGCAGAACATTCTGAAGCAGGTTGCAACTGAGCAGTCTAAGTCTGACACTAATGCAGAGAAGCTGATTGGTGGAAGCAGCATCCAAACTTGGAAGGTGCTTCACTTGAGGATGAAGTTTGTGAGGAATCTTTTTGCTTTCGTTGTTGCTATGGGGAAGAACACATCCCAAGGGATTGACTCAGGTAAAGTGAAGCTTTCTCTGAGTGCGAACCTGATGTCAGAAATGAAGGACACCATTGATGTGGGTCACCGGCTCGACCCTGAAAACCCTCTCACCCTCGGATTCCATCCAGTCATTAACCAGCATCTCCTTCCCCCTAGCTACAAGCCATATGCCATCATCCCTCGCTCCACCTCCTTCGACATCCTCAAGAAAGTCATCCTCCAGATCCAAGCTATCCTGGGCTTTGGTAAGCTGGAGTCCTTTCGCGAGCTCTACTACTCCATCAGGGATTTCAGCTCCGGCAAGGAGTGTGCCAACGTCCTGGTGAGGTCTCTCCTGGTGCTGGTGTGCCTTCAGGGCGATCGCAAGAAGCTGTTTGGGTCGCAGTCACTGGAAACACTCCTTCATGAAGATGCTAAGGCATTTGTCCTCCCGCCATCACTCAATCCTCGTTCTTCAGTCTCGACTTGTGCTCAGGCACAGGAGGCTACTGAACGGTTCTTTGGAAGGTCAATTGCTACGATGGTGGAGTTTCTCCGCATATTCTGCCAGCACCGTGCTCGACAGAGATACAAGATAGTCCGCTGTCTTGAGATTCTGGGGGAGTATCAGCAGGAGACCCAGAGGATCGATGAGCTCCTCCACTCAGTGAGTGCGAAGCATGACTCCCAGAGACAGCACGCTGCCTGCTTCAGCACCTGGGTCCTCTACTACATCCTCCAGCTGATGATCGAATTCATGTGCCTCGGCTTTGAATTTGACCTGTACAGTCCATTTGAGGTCCACTATGTCTACTGGTATCTCGAGTTTCTCTACGGCTGGCATGAGACCACGATGAAATCTGCTGATCGACTGCACGTGGTCGAATCTCAGATTGGAGGCAGGGGGAAAAGAAAGGCTGCCAAGAAATCGAAGCCTCAGCATGCGAAGGAGAAGGAGAGGGAGTCCACTGTGGTTCGGGTAAAGAGGATCTTGTGCGTCGGACTAATGCGTGCTCTGGAGGGTCTGATTATTGATGAAAGAATCCTCAACCCTTCCTTCGAACATGGTAGCAAGATGCTTTGCTTCCACAACAGGTTTATTCCCTTCACCTCCCTCGTCACCCCGCAAATGCTCACCTACAACGACTACATGCGATTGGCTAGCGTGGAGAATTACAAGAACAGAGACCTGAACCTTTACGAAGCCGCCTCCAGGCACTTTCAATCTGCCAAAGCAGTGCTGGAGGGCGTCAGTCACCGGGACCAGGACTTGGAGGGACTGTTGATGGTCGCCAAGACCAACTTGGTGGTGATGAACCTTACAGCGAAGGGTCATAAACGGCATTCTAAAAACCCTCCCGTCTTTGATTATTCCGTTCATAAACATTTTCCTGTAATTAGAATCAACTAGTTCTCTTTTTTTTCCTTCGGATAATAACCGTGTCACAGTCACTGATACAACATTGTTGAAGTTCAAGTCACTGTCTGGAGTCGGAAGTGATACTTTGATATCTTCTCTGTATGCCAGGATTTTTCGCAATCCACTTCTGAAGAATCTCTTCTCCTGTCATGCCACTGTATAGGATGCTTGCTGCTGGATACTTGAATTCTGGTACTGAAAGGAAGGAGAACATAGTAAGCTAATTGATCAGAACATTTTGACTCCTACCAATTAATTCATAATGCTGCTTCTTCATCCTCTGATGTGAGATGCCAGTAAGGTGTCTCTTCCTGTTCTTTGGATTGTCCTGGAAGGACTTGTTACAGTAGTCACAGTAATATCTCTTGGGCATTATAAATTACCCCCTGTGTGTGAGAGGTAGGAAGGGGGCGGGGTTAATGGAGGGTGTGGTCACGTGCACTTGATTGAAATTAATTAAAGAGACACAGAGACCCGCCTAAAAAATTTGAAGGAGAGAGTGTGTATCTACTTTAGACCTCTTCTAAAGCAGCAAGTAGTCCAGTTGACTCTACTGTGGTCGAGTTAGAGAAGCTAATTATTTTGCGAAACTGAAGTGAGCTTTTCTCCCAAGCTCCAAAAATGCCTCTCTTCAGCAGGCGAAAGGACAAGAAAGAGGTGAAGGCTGAGAAGCAACCACACAAGAAGATTTCCAGCACTTCTCCTACCCACCAGCGCATAGCCCTTTATGGAGATGACAAGAAGGCTCATCCAAGCCCTGCTAGTTCTTCCAGCATCAGTGCTGGACATGAAGAAGGCAACTCCCCTTCCCCTACCCCAACTGGTGACATAAAGAAGCTTATTGAGCCATCGTGGTCCTCAAAGACAAGTGGAGTCATGGGTCGGAGGGAGTCTGGTAGGAAGGTTGCTGCACATAAGAAGTTCTATGAAGAAATTAGTAACAAGTCTCACCCAGATAGTAACTCTCCCGCCAGGAATGTGTCTAGTCCCGAAAAGAGGAGACGTGAGGACTCAATTGCCTCGGGAGGATCCAGTCGCTCGACCTCCAGGATTGCCATCTCTGTGACTAGTCCAGTCTCTGGAAACCGAACGCCTGACCGGTCCTCCAGACCCATTTCGGAGTACCTAGGGACTGCTTCCCCTATGACCAACAACAGGTTTTCTTCAGTGTTCTCTGAGAGCACTGGTTCATCTGCTGTTGAGATTGGCAAGGAGAAGGTATTTGAAGGGGTCAACCTGCCCCTGCCACCACTTCAGACAACAGCAGTTCGTCTCCGAGAGGTGGATGCTAGACGCAATGCACAGGGTGGAGGGTTTGGCTTCATCCTGCGAAAATCCTACCTCCCAATGCCCGATGAACCAGATAAAACGAAGCTGGTTCACCTTATTGAGCCCCGTTCAGATTACACGGGGCCCCTGATGACGGGAGATCGTATCATTGAGGTGAATGGCAGCATGGTCGAGGACGCACCTCACGAGACTGTGGTGGAGATGATCAAGGCTTCAGGCGACTGTGTAAGTCTCAAAGTGGCCTCCATGCCAGAGCTGGTCGAGTTGAACAACAGAGGGGCACTGGACACTACTTTCGAGAGAAACTCTGGAATCAGAAAGTCTGGGAAAGCCAAGCAAGGAACAGGTAATATCCACCTTATGGGGAAAAGAGCTGAAATTTAAACCTGTCAAATTATCTCACAGGTACTTTGAGAAGACAAGGCAAAAGGAATAAGGATCAGTTCAAGGTGAGGGGTTAGAGCAATGTGTACACTTCTTTATTAGCACTTAATGAAGAGTTGTTTGGTTGGCCTAGCTCTCTGGCAATTAACACAATCTAAACCAGTTCTCTGGAGGAGAAGGTGGACAGATGAATAATGGGCTGTATTTATGTTGACCTAGCTAATTGCCAACTCCCAATTCACAGGAGTAGCCATTGCAATATTCATACACTGTACAGCTACTGGGTGTTGAGTTTTTGTAGGTGAGCTGCCCACACTAAGGCCAGCTTACTCAAAGGGGGTGATGACCACGCTGATCCTTATGGGCAGGGATGAGCCTTTAGCATTGGTTTGCTTGCTGTCTGACATGTAGTCCTTAGCCTGCGGACTGAGGCCAGTAGGTACCTCAGAATCCTTAGGAACAGGTGGTGAAACTATTGAATAGGTGGCTGTGTTAGTTTAATTCCTTGCTGAGCCTTATCAGACTGTGCGACTGTGTAGTCTTCCTGTTCTGTTTCTTGTTAGCTCTTTGGTAGGGGAGCATTCCAGGTTCAGTGAATTGTAGAGGAACATGGTGATATGCGTGTTGTGTCCACTCATGTTGTGTGTTCAGGGGTTGTGATCAGTCTGATGGGCAGATGAGTATGGTCAATCACCCTTGCTGCGAGGGTGGCTGCTCTTAGCTTGCCTGTCTATCAGTGGTGTTGTGTCACAGTCTGTGTGTGGGTCTCCATGGCTATTCAGTAGGCGTGTTCGGAGACCCCTTAATCCCTGGTAAGGATGTTGTTAGATGACATCACCACCATCAGTACATTCTTTGGGTGTGGGTGTCTTGGAAGTGAATATTAAGGAGGATTCAGGATTCCAAAAGCTGGTGTACAAAAGTGGTTTGTCCATAAAGTGGCCTGTCCAGGAAACATTACAAACTGGGTATGTCAGAAAGTGGGTTGTCCGGAAAGATGATGTGAGAAGTCCAGAATGGAGTCCAGTCCAATGATGAAGTGATAAGTCCGCTGAAGTTCACCAGCTCTCTAGCACGTTCCTACGAAGTACACCTCAGTCACTGCTAAATTCTCCTGTTATGTGCAAACTGCTACTTGGCATGATTGCTTTGCTGTTGGCATTTCTCCTCTGAGAGCAATACCCTTGCTGTATTAGGATTCATAAGGAGCCAGGTGATCCTGCCAATAGACGTTGCTATAGAGAGGTTAATATCTCAAATTTCTATTTGAACACTTTTGGAGATCAGTTTTGGCAGACTAATTGGCTGGCCTTCCAGTGCTGTTGAAAGTCTTCCTTCAACCAAATTCAGCAGCTAGCTGTTGTGCTTCACCTTGGCTGTTTGCTTCAGAGTCTGGGGAGACTGTGGTCATTCTGTGGGGCTGTTGCACAACAATGTGGGATTTTTACTCAGTAAACAGATAGTGAAAATTCAACTGTGTATACAGTGCTGCATTTAGTCTACTACTTAGTAAAGTATACTGTACTGAAGTTCTGCTGCTGAATGCATGATGCACTGGACTCTGACCCTGTCTATGTTAACACAGTCTGGTCTGGTTCCTGGTTCTTGACACATTGCTCTCCCCTGGTTAGTGTGTTGTCTGGCTGGGCCTCAGGTTATCCTTGTTACATAGCTGTTGGTTTTGCTGTCCTGGTGGGGAAGGTAGGGTCATGGTGATGCTTTTCACTAGTTAGTGTACTGTCTTGTGGCCTTGGTTCCGGGAGTTGGCCCTGGGATATTGGTAGTGAGCATGTCATACCCTGGGGTTGCAAGGGTGTGGACAGTGATTGGAGACTACACACTGTTGTTTGGGTCCCTCCTGGTTCTCACACTTCTGAATTCCATATCCATTCACAACCAGAACCGGGTGCACTTAGTAGCTACCTGAGAGTACTGCGGTACCCTGGCATTTTTGTTTTGGCAGCATCTTGGAGGTAGATACCCTGTTATAAATAGCTCCTGGCCAGTGTTGTGACTACCTCCTTATGCAGGCAGTAAGCCCCTTATAAGGGGTCATATTGGAGGTAATGGAGTGGGCAAATTGACTTGGTTGCCTTGGGTAGCCTCCCGAAGTATGTTTTTATTGTGACTAGCATAAGATACAGCTCACTAAAAATGTTTTCCCTCCCTCCCTCCCTCCCTCCCTCCCTCCCTCCCAGGCTAAGACAGAGGCTCAAGTGATGTTGGAACGGGAGGGGCTGTCCCAGGATAGGGTGTGGGTGGTGTACAAGGGAGGGTTCTGTCTTGGCACTGTGGTCCAGGACTCCCCCAAGCGGTCCACTGCCCTGGCCACCCACACCAGCTTCTTCAGAGTCCAGGTGAGGCAATTGAAATAGAAGTAGTTGCAATCCCAGGGAATGGTAGTTACTGGAGAAGCCATTGGTAGTACTGGCTGCTTGATTATGTAATGTCCCTTTCATATCAAGACCCAGCAGGTTTCCAGGCATGGGGGAATGTAAGTAGAAGGAAGGCTCATAGGAACGGTAGTTACTGGAGAAGCCATTGTGGAGATGTTCCACTGCTGGCTGCTTAAAAAGTTGAGACTCAGTAGGTTTCAAGGCATGGGCATAGTGTCTGCATGCCTCAAGTTTCTATAGGTTTCCAGGACATGGGGCATTTGGTGGTGGCTGCATGGTGGGCTTGCCTGAGCTCAGTACAAGGTCCACACCGTTTGTTTATTAGGGGGAACCTAATTGCCCTCTGGGCCAGTTCTATGGCTGCTTGACCTAAGTGTATTGGTGGGCCAACACATGCGTCTAGATCTGGTGTTTACTGTGCTCTGTTCCAGGGTAAGGAGATGGTGAGGGTGAAGCTGGATCAGACTGGAGAGATCATTGAAGTGGAGGATGAGGACCTTGAAAAGGTGAGAGTCCATGCCCTGCAAGTCGTGGCCTGGAAAGTTACGTCCTGATGAAATATTGTCTAGTCTGTCTTTCGAGGCATGACCTGGAAAATGTTTTAAACCTTAGGAGTGGACATGTTATATTATATGTATGGCTTTTTCGTGGCTTCTCCATGTTTGAAATCTTCATTCCATTGTGACCCCTCCCTCCTCCCCTCCCCCCCCCCCAGGCCAACCCCCACTCACTGGACAAGGTGGAGGACCTAGTCAACCTCATGCACCTGAACGAGTCCAGTGTCCTTCACACCCTGCGTCAGCGCTATGGGAGCAGCCTCATCCACACCTTTGCCGGCAGACACCTCCTCATTATGAACCCCCTCAAGCCCCTCTCCTCCTACAGTGACCGGGTAAGAGCCACCCACTCCCCCCATCAGCCACTTTGAAGCTAAATTAATGACCCAGATGGAAAATTATAATCCAGGTCCTTCTGTGTAATCTTATCTGTCTCTCCCTCTTCCCTCTCTCCCCCCCCCCCCCCCCCCCCCCCCCCCCCCCCCCCCCCCCCCCCCCCCCC
>JAAGOD010060345.1_pt1 | contig 10221 bp, 14 predicted proteins | sample 8389681 | NCBI WGS metagenome assembly JAAGOD01 (sample SAMN13964374, study PRJNA552185) | sponge metagenome | biome: deep-sea hydrothermal vent fields; feature: spots directly above weak diffusing fluid; material: seawater and sediment | host: Tedaniidae sp. KZ-2020 ... | reverse complement strand
GGATCTGGAGTGTCTGGTCAGGCTTGCAGCAAGAGAGTACCTCTCTTGCAGGGCTCTGGCAGCACAAGACAACATCTTTCTTGAACGTCAAGGAAAACTGCACACTTGTCCACGTGTATGAGATGAAACTGCTGTGTAAGTACACGCGCGCGCCCAGTATGTATGTTATGACATCATCAAAGCACCGCTGCGCATGCTTGATGAGCAAAGCTAAATTTGGCCCCAGTCTAGTAATAGTGTGTAGAGAACTGTAGCAGTCTTTTGCATCAGTCTTTATGCAAAACGAGTAAATTCTCAGTGTAGTGCAAAGGACTTCAGTGATGCAGAATCTCTTGATCCTTGCTGCCTGCATCTCCCAGCTGATGCTCCCTGCTGCAAGAGCAGCCTTCACCTTCAACCTCACAATTCAATCACACACTACAAGTGTCAGGTGTCAAGATTTCTTCAACTCCGATTGTGACACTTTCTTCCCTTTCTTCTGTCTCCGAGGGCCCAGGGGTGACAGTCTGGCGAACTCTGATGACTGCCCTCTGGGGAAGAACACGCAGGCTCTGGAACACAACACTCAAAGTGGAGTCAGACAAATCTCTTCAGAACAGCCATGGGAGGTGAGGGGAACTCGGGAAGTAATGGGAACTCGGGAAGTAAATTGAATCAAAGTGTGTAACAGTTGTTTTTAGGTTAATAAATAGACAGTGGAATAAACTATACATTGTCATTTCAATTTCATTTTCAGGGAGCGTTTCAGCTGTACATTGAAGCACTGGACGACGATGCATTTTCTGATGACCACATTGAGCACATTTTCATCAACCTTGACTTGGAGGCTAACAGTGGACCCACTCTCCCAGGCACTTATGGAGATTATGTTTCCCTCACGATGACTTTCAGAGTTAACTGCTCGACTGGTTTCTACGGCCATGATTGCACCGTTCACTGTCAGCAAATGGATGACGATACAAATGGCCATTTCACTTGTGATCCTGATGACGGATCTCACATCTGCTTGCCGGATTACTACGGGGCACACTGCCTCATATTTTGCCAGCCTTTTGAGTTTTATACCTGTGATCAGGGGGACGGGTCTTTGATATGCAACGAGGGATTCACCAATCCTAAAAACTTCTGCAGTGAAAGTGAGTTGCAAAGTTTTATAATAATGGGTAGTTACTTTGTCAATGTTGATATGTACAGTGAATATTGATGCTGAGTCTTTTTGTGTCCTTCAGCTAATGGAGGGCACTTTTCCACTGTACCTCCCATTGCTATGGCATATTGTACATCTACCCAAGACTACTCCCCAACTATTGATATTCCATATAAGCACCTCTATTATAGTAATGATTCTGTGGCTTAGATATTGACGACTGTGCTGAGATGCCGTGTGAGAACCAGGGAAACTGCACTGTAAGTTCTCCAAAACTTTCCCCCCCCTGCAGACTGCCTGCACCCACAGCCACATGCCTCAATTACATCAAAGAAAGGAGACCATACTTAGCACACAGAGTGCATGCGTGTGTGTGTGTGCTCCACCAAAGAATGGTGGCTGCTGTAGTATGGCCTCCGATCGACCCTCACCTTTAGGGAAGCCAGTTTGTGCCACATGTATATTTGAATGGAGTGGGCTCAGGATTTTGAGTGGCTGATCATTGATCACTGCACCCATATTTGTCCCTTGGGGAATGATTTCAGTTGAAGTGGTGGTGCTTGAGTGTGCATGACTACACAGTGCAGGCTCTCCCATGAGATCAGCCAGTTTGTTTGGGCATAGTCTGCAGAGATAATGATAGCTGTTGGCTAAACTTGCCCTCTTTGCTGGAACCCAGAAGTCGTTTCATTTTCTGATCATATTGAGGTCAACACCTTTTTTAGTGAAACAACTGCTTTAGGGTCAGGCTGCAGTGCCTGATATCACACTTGCAATAATGATAATAATAGCTACCACTTTGTGTCACTTCCAAGAGGATATCCAGCCAATAGCCTCGTCCTTGAGAGCCTGGGAACGAGGCTAATCCAGCCAGGTAGATACTTTAGCAATTGGCATTGTACGCCATTATTGAAGTTGATACTCTTCCGTTGTTAACACTGATTTCCTCCTTTGGCAGGACATGGTAGCAGACTACTCCTGTGCTTGTGCCCCAGGCTACGCCGGGAAGAACTGCTCCGTGGACATCAATGAGTGCCTTGACGCCAACTGCCCGGGAAACAGCACCTGCATTGAGGGTGCCCCTGGCTTGTTTCAATGCAGCTGCAATCCTGGCTTTGAAGGGGAAAACTGCACAGGTAGGTAAGATGACATCATCCTATGGATGTCTGACAGCCAGGGACGCTCCCATCAAGATTCTTTTTTAATTTTGCAGAAATTGATCTGTGTCGCTCCAGTCCGTGTGGAAACTCTATTGCAGCTGGTTTGGGAAAGAATATTGTGCTGATATCCAGTGTATTGGGAGCATTTGTGGTGGCCATTATCATCCTGATCCTCTTCATCTTGATCTGTGTCTGCTCCAGAAGGAAGATGACCGTTTATAAAGGTTAGTCTGTTTGGTGTATCCCCTAAGACTGAGGGTAAGAAATTCTTCTACCTGCAGCTGAGAGGAGTAGGAGTCATGTTTACGAAACCTCTCCCACCCTGAGCAAGGAGACGCTAGCGGACCCCCCTGCCGCTGACGACATGGCCACGAACCCCATCTACAACCAGCCCTCCCCCCTCACCACGAGCCATATTGTCCAGAACTCTTTCTACGAGAGCAATCCAAATGGAGACACTGCCATCTATGAGCAGATTGGCTCTAAATCCGCAACTCTTGAATCGTCACTTGCTTCAGACGACGCAACTTCCTCCATTACGGCCAACGTTGCGTATGCACCGGGCAGGAACAAGAAACAGGAGTGCATTGACAACCCTCTCTATGCCATCACCACCGACAAGAGCTCGGAGAACCCTCCCATATACAGTGTCCCCCAACCAGCTGACCCCACGAGGAATGAGGGGAAGAACAGCTATGCCCCTTTGTCTAACAGCAGCACACCAAGCCACACCTCCATCACCACACCCCCACCAGCTGCTTCCTCAAAGTCACATGAAAGCTTCGAGCTGCTGGAGAGGAAGCTGAGAGTAGGCGACAAGGTTGCCCCTGTGAGTGGGTTTGACGGCCACTATGCCACGCCCACTTTGGCAGCGACAGGTCCAGGGGGCAAAGAAGGAAGTGCAAAGTACAACAAGTTGCAGCATCATGCGGAGACCACAGAAAAACCAAAGCCAGTGAGACTGGCAATGGAGTCCAGTGCAGGGTACCAGGTACTTGAAAAAAACTAGAACTAAGATCCTTTTGGGGCAAAATAATGTTCTTTTTATTCACAGCAGCAGGACTATTAGTATTATGCAGTGTTCTTCCTATGCACTTTGTAAAGATTGACAGATTCACAAATAAAAATAAAATGAGACCTGGAGTTTATGATGAATCCTTGATAATAAATAAAGCGAGAGTTTGTAGCCCTCGAGACCAGGCTCTCCCCCTAGGAAATTGCTAAGCAGGGCTAGAGAGTTTGGTTGTTGGAGGTGGTCAGAGGTTGGAAGATCTGGTTGTTCTTCCCACCCTCTCCAATGCTTCGTCTGCCAGCAAATACGCTGGCAGGTATGTCTTCTTCGAGCCCACACCAGGAGAGGAGGAGGAGGAGGTGGAGGAGGTGGAGGGAGGGGCCGAAGGGGAACCCCCCACAAGGAGGGAGGGGTTTGGATGCGTGTCCGCCACTCCATCGAGAGAAGTGTAACTGAAGAGGAATAAGAAAGAAGAGTGAGTCACTCACACAGAAAAGAAAGGAGTAGTCACTCTGACGCACCCTCTGTCGTAGAGATTGCAATACAGGATTTCACAAAACCGGAGAAACAGCCAGATGTCGTGATACGTCCAGTCCTGTGCATGGCACCACCCACTAAACATGTGACATTCACTGGAACATTATCGAGCCACTCACCAGTACACAGTTGACACGCATGTATTCCGGCCATGAGTTATCAGTCAAAGAAAACGTTTCTAGATTTTCTGTGGATGTGATAAGTCCAGCCATAGTGGAAGTGTCAAGAAGGGGGTGTGGTTCTGTGGGGTGGGTGGGGCTAACCTGAGTGCGGGTCTGTCCTCCTGGTGCCCATGCAGATGGCTTGTATCTCTGGATGAGTGGCCTTCAGCTCCGTCAGTGCTCTCTTGAAACTTCCAGTAATCTTTATCATATCCAGCCCAAAACTGGAAATACTTTAATTTCTCAACGTCTGGATTTTCTCAAGGTTCACCTTCAGACTTACCGTTTGCTTGTTTGCTGGACAAACTCTTCTACTTCAGGAAATTGCTCGCTTTCAACAATATACAGAATGCTTATTTTGGAGGTGGCTGGGTAACCCTTTCTGTGAGTAGAAGTTGCAAGATCACAAAAGGTAAGGTAGTGCTTGTCTGACTCACTGGCGAAGCAGTGCCCTCATCATTGCTAGTATCACAGTACAATCCTTGCCTCCATTGAAAGCAACACACACTCCAGGGAGGCTGGAAAAGAAGACAGATTCAGTCCCTCAAAACGAAAGAGATCTTTGAGTACACTTATTTCTCACCTGTACATGTCCAAGGCTTTCTCAAGGACATGCAGGGAGTCATGGACTCTGGAACAGAGGGAGTCGGGGAGGAGGGACGCTTTGGGAGCACTCAAACACAGAGCATCCTTCACAAACTCTCTGCAACAGACCAAGCGGCTGCTTACGGGTCAGACAAGAAGGCCTAGCTAGCTACTGTACCTCCGTTCAATAGCATCTTTCTCCTGCTGACTGTAGCTATTTCTGGAGGACAATGCGACAGCTGCAAAGAGGTCAAAAGAGAGCTATAAATGGCTGTTATCTTGGAGATAACGTGACTAACTCACAGACTGGAAGAGATAAGACCAGGCTAGAGTATGCCTAGAGAGTGTGTGTGTGCATGGGAGAAAGTTGATAGCGGCTAAATGAATGGTGGACTTTTCTTCTCAAGCACAACCCTGAAGTGGCTGTTCATTGGTCCTAAAACTGACTTCATAATGCCAAAGTCAGCATTAAGGTACCTCGCAACAGTACAAGTGTCTCTACCCCTCCCTTCCTCACCTTCTCTACCAGCTCTCTGTCCCTGGACTCCAGTGCCACTCTGACGCTGTAGCTGCTCACGGGATCGACCGTAGGGTACGAGCCCACCTGCACGGTGGAGTACTCCCCCTGCACCCGACGCAGGGGCGGGGCAAGGATGTCCTCGTTGCAACTGAAGAAAACCTCCTTCAGGTAGAAGCTGCTACTTCCTCTATATAAGTCCTGTACCAGGGGACGGAGTAAATCCACAACACTCCACCCCCTCACAAACAAACTCCTCCAGGGAGACGTACTTTGCACTTTGTGAAGAGCTGTCTCAGCAGGAAGGGGACGCCAGGGTAACAGTGGACATTGTGGACCGTCATCAACAGGAAGGAGTTCTCCTCCTCGATGACGTGAACCTTGGTGGATGTCGGCACCAGGGCCATCTTCCTCCAGGCGTTGGTGAGGTGGGAGGGGCTTTCTGGGTCGTCCGGGAACAGGAAGTGGAGGATGTCAGGGTGGGGGGCAATGTCCTCCGAAAAGGCCTTACCCACGGCTATAGGGGGCAGCAATAAGAGTTCCTAAAGGGAAGTAGGCGTGGCATGGGTTTCCCCGCCCCTCACCTTCCATGGTGATGTCATCATGGGTGGGGCCGACCCCACCTGACGTCAGTACGAAGTCGTGGAGGGGAGAGAGGGTCCTGATCTCAGTGACAATGGCAGTGAGGTCATCAGGTACCACCACAGTCCTGCAAACCTTCACTCCAATCTCCCACAGCCCCTTGGAGAGAAAGTGGGAGTTGGTGTCCTGAACGTGACCTTTCAGGATCTCGTCTCCTATGACTACCACCAATACACACACACAGATAGATCATCACTCTCTGGGACAGCCTGTATCACAAGCCCCTTAGCTAGTACAGAGAGACAAGTGTTTGACCACAACAAGTCGTGACCTTTTAACACCTACTACTTACTTATAATGGCTGCTGTCAAGTCTCTGCACTGAGTTTCTTTCTGCTCTGCCATACTCCTAGAGGTGGACACAAGCTCCAGTTTCAGCAGGGCTGAGTAGACTCCCAGGAACAGGAACAGTCTTGTTAAGACCAGGAAATCTCACCGGAAGCTAGGTCATTCCCACATGGTTTGTTGAAACTGGGGTCACGCCCCCCTCTCGATTTAGGAGGGGGGCGTGCCTGCAAAGCTCTCCCCCGAAGTGTTTACTACCTAGCTAGCCATGGACGTGGCACAGTTCACGTCCAAGGAGAGAAAGCAAGCCAGAAAGAGCCTGCTCAAGAAAATAGACACCTACAACAAGCAGGCCCGTAAGACGACCAGGCAGCAAGCATCTAACTTTCCTATCACCAGCCCATCCAAGGTGAGTAGCTAAGCTAGCTAGCTAGGTAGCTAGCCTTCAGGTCCAGCAGTCACCTCAGTAAGCTAGCAACCTCCTGGAAGAACATCAGTAGCTGAAAAGTGGCTGTACTGTTCACTTGGTGAATGGCTTTTCTTTCCAGAAGGATCTGGTTTACAAGGGCATCGTGAAGGTGACGTATGACAGGGGGTACGCGCTGCAGACAAAGTCACTGCTCCTGGAGAATGTCACCACAGCCTACCAAGCCGTGGAGCAGCTCTTTGAGGCCCTGGGGTTGAGGGGAGCCCCCAAGGACTATGCCCTGGAGGAGAGAAATGTTCTCACAGGAGGTGAGAATTGTTGTTGTTTGTCCAATTGCAGCTTTTGTGGTCTGCTGCTGTAGTGCTTGCAATGTTCCACTACTTCATGAAACTTTGCAGCAACATACATAAGTCATAACTTTGTTCTGCAGAAAACCGCATTCTGGATGGCATGGAGATTCCACTCAACTTGCAGCTGAACTACGGGGGCCATCAGTCCTACATGGAGCTACGCATCATCCAGATGAAGGACTCCCTCTCAGCCCCTCCCCTTTCCTCCATCCCGGGGAAGGGGGGGCGGGGCACCTCCAGAGGTGCAACAGCCAATGACAGTGACTCAGATGAGACCATCTCAGATGAAAATCCAGACATCAATCCAAAAGAGGAAGGTAAAACGGATTTCAAATCTCAAAAATAGGAGAGTGTCCCTCATTTCTGCAGCATTTCAGCGGTCCCTGATTAGTTCACCAATAGTCAAAGATTGTCGATATCATGAGTTAAAATTGTGTCATTTCTTCCATAGTGATTGACCATGGGATATCCCAGATTGAGATGATGATGGAGGAGGCTCTGCAGGACATTCCTCCACTGGTTTACGACATCCAGGAGAGGCTGAAGGGGCTGGCGGAGTCGGTGGCGGTGGACGGGAAGCCGCTCTCGGGGCTCCCCAATCGACGCCTGCTCTGGGACAGACTCAAACCACAGGCCTCTGCAGTGCGTCAAGTAGCAGCGGCAAACAGTGCAACCTCTCTAATCAGGATGCTCCGCAATAAGGAAACCTCCATATAAAGGACATTTTCGGGAAAGAGTATGATTTGCCAGCAAGTGTAGTGTAGAGGAAACTGAATCCTTGAATTAGAATTTAAGTACATCGGAGTGGTAGTTTTTTTAATAACATTCAGGCACACCTCACCACCCAAAGAGTATATTCACAATGTTTGTATAATTTGGTGGAATGTTGACTGGGCTGAGTGGATCGCATTCATCAGCATGAATATTAATATTGACTCCATGCATGCTCTCTGCATAGCCTCTAGGTGGTTTTGTTTGGCCCCAGGCTAATTCAGTGGAACATATCAACAATGGACACATTAGGACCGTCTCTACTGGTACCTTGGAGGTCAATTGGACCAACTGGTGGATTTTAAATTTGGTTGTCCTTGTTTCAGAGGCTACTCTATACGTGGTACACTGTATTTGCATGTTTCTGTGTCCAGCATATATGCGTGTCCTATTGTGTGTGCAGCTGGTGAAGGATATTCGGCGTCTGGTGGACAATGGCGAGTTCCTGGCCAACAGGCACTGCAAGAACTCTCCAGTGGTCAAACTCATCATCACTCTCCTGCTGGAGCTCATCACCGACCACAGCAGAGAGGTATAAAAATAACAATCAGCAAGCTCCAGCCACATTAATTTTGCTCTTATATACTGACTCCTGAGTGAAATTTTAACTGTCGCCATGAGGCTGTAAATGCCTTCTGCTGTACATCCTGTATGTGGGCAGCATGTAGTGAGGATCTTGGCATTCTTCGCTGCATGTGTTTACGGTGCGTCTGAAGGACCCACCGTGGCATCACCATAAAGCTGATCAGAACAGCTTCTCTTATCAGATGTGGCCAGTTGGTCTAGGGGCATGATTCTCGCTTAGGGTGCGAGAGGTCCCGGGTTCGACTCCCGGACTGGCCCAACCTTTTTTTTTTTTCACTCCCTCGATATCCACAACTATATCAACTTTCTCATCCTTCGCTCCCTAATTTTTGGTTGCATTCTCAGCTGGTGACAGTTACCAAGGAGATGTGTGGCCTCCGGGGAGCGGCCAAAACAGACTTTGACAGCTCTGTGTCTCAGTTCACGCAGCAGGTCACCTACATCTCCAAGCTGGTGGGGAAGACGAGCGACACTCTTCAGTCCATGGCCATCACGGGACACCTCCTGGTAGTCACTGCGCCTGAAAACTTTCAGAGCGGGAAGTTGACAGTAAGTTTCCACAGATGAAATGCATTATGATGCTAATAGGTGTGAAGAGAGATGAAAGAAAAGTCTAAAAACAATTTTTAGGGGAAGAAATTGGTTTCAAGACCATTTTCCCCTGCTCTGCTCTAGCTAGCTACAAGGATATTCACTTGTTTCCACGTTTTAGGCTGATTCATACTTCACTGGTTCCAAGAGTGTCTCAGGAGTGCTACTGTTCGTGGTGGTGTCTGCTTTCCTGGGGCTGGTGCGAGCCGCGTACGAAGAGAAGTGTGAGTACTTTGCCAGCCTGGCCACCAACATGCTCAGAAGCTCACAACGGGCTCTTGAGACCATCCAGAAAACGGACGAGTAAGTTTAGATTTGCTTGATGCTACAGCCCAGGGCCTTCAGGGTCTCTAAATCACTTAGATTCATTGTCTAACTTATTTAGAACACAGGAAGCTGTGTTCTAACTTTACTTCCCTCTCTCTCTCTCTCGCCCCCCTCCTCTAGGTATAGCACCCTGCACCTTCATCCTCTGCGCAGCAGGGTCATGGATATGGATCACAAGCTGAAAGTGGCCATGGACAATCTCATCAGGAAAGTCCGAGTAGCAGCCTCTTCTCGTCCACCACCTGGTTGGTTTAGAACCATGAGATCATGAGATCCTGCGAACAGCCTGAAATTGGTTCTCTCTCCCTTCCCCTCAGATGCGACCCCCGAGATGCTGCAGTGTGGCTATTCCCTCATCATGTCCACTCTGGACTTCCTGATGGTGGCCCAGTGTGCGTCCCTGGTCCACAAGGTGGCTATTGCCGGCTGGGAGCTCATGCAGTTTCCCTGGGTCAGGACAATCTCGGAGAACAGTGCAGACATGGGTCCAGTCCGCTCTGCGTTTGCCGACCAGCTCAGCTCCTTGGGTTCAGACTCCACCAGCAGTCACAGCACTGGAGGGGAATCCAGCGTCTACAGGGGGTAAGACACTCCCAGCACTGGTGGGGGGGGGTCTTATCTCATTCTCTGCTTGTTTGTTTGTTTGTTCATTGTTTGTTTGTTTGTTTGTTTGTCTTCCTGCAGGATTGTGAGTACTCCTGAGAAGACAGCTGGGGAGCGAAGGTCTCGTATCCACAGCATGATCAGCCAGCGTCGGGAGAGTGGGGATGGGATGGACGCCATGGAGATGGCCGGCTCCTCAGGGGCCGAGCATAAGATGCTGCGTGTGAGTCACCTGATGCCTCAGTACGAGCAGTACCACGACAGTGGGGAGGACGCGGAGGGAGATCCAGCAGAGTGAGCCGTGGGTTAATTAACAGGGGCAGATACATGGGGAGGGGGGCAGGACAGTGGGGAAGGGAGGCTGTTTCCCCACCATTTGAAAATGCTGCGTCTTTGTGTACAGCTCGAGACGGTCGTCGCTGTCTACTGGTGAGCTAAGGTTCGGGAGCCATGATGCCTCAGATGCCGTGAGCACGAGGAGCATGGCCGTCAGCGTGAGCAGCACTCAGGTCAGCATGAAGG